>Ga0315277_10002890_pt1 | contig 23583 bp, 25 predicted proteins | sample YL17G05_15_MG_FD_203695 | JGI IMG/M metagenome (GOLD analysis project Ga0315277, IMG submission 203695) | Sediment microbial communities from Yellowstone Lake, YNP, Wyoming, USA - YL17G05_15 | ecosystem: Environmental > Aquatic > Freshwater > Lake > Sediment | place: USA: Wyoming | collected... | reverse complement strand
AGGATACCGGTCGTCCGGGGCGGATATGAGTGTTGGCCTGTTCCGTGAGGGCGACGACCCGAGCGCCAGTTTTGTCGAGGATTTGTCACCGGCGGAGAGGGAGTCGCTCGCCGCGATTGGGGCCGACACTTCTCGGGCATGGCTGGACGGCGCGACCTATGCGGGTCCGGGCCAGGGCGACTACGTGAAGTCCGGCGACCACTACGTGTACGTTGGACGGGATTCGGGCGACTACCAGGTGCGGTTCACCTTGGTCGGGGATTCGCTCGGCGACTACCGGTACAACGACACAATTCTGGCGTACAGCTTTGCGGGAGCAGGTCTTGGCAACTACGTGGCGAAGCGCAGGATTGCCTTGCCGAAGCGAAGCGAGGCGGCGTATGCCCGGGCCGGGTTCGAGCACTCGGGATTTAGTGCCGGGGTCGAGGGTCTCCTGCAACGCCGGGACCTGAACCTGTTTGCGCCGGGCGGAGCGCCGGTTGATGCCGGCGCGCTGAACCTGGACGCGGGGTGGCAGGATAGTAGTGGCTCCGCCACCGCTGCGCGAGCGTACGGGGTAGCATACAAGCGTCGGCTGCAAGGCCGGCAGTTCGAAGTCCTGGGCGCGAGCCCCGAGGTCGATTTCACCTACCGCTGGGCAGGCACGACCGAGGCCGAACGGCGTTCGAGCGACGAGGTATCGGTGCGGGCGAGGCCGGTTTCGTTTCTGAGCCTGCGTGGCGAAGCCGGCAGGCTGGACCGGTTCGAGGGCGGGCCGCTCAATCGGTACCAGGGAGGCGCCCAGGTTGGCTGGCTGGGATATGACGTCACCCGGGTCGCCGATATCACGCGGCAGAACGTCCTCGCGGCGCCGCGGGTTGGCTGGTTCTACCCCACGGCCGGATGGCAGAGCGAGGTGAACGACACGGAGAAATCGTCGGTCCTGATTAGCGGGCTGGAAGTGAAGCCGGTCGCGGCCCTGGCTGCAGGAGTGGATTATCGTCATTCCGGGTTCTACGCGCCGGATTCGGCGACTCGCACCTGGCAGCGGACAAGTCTGGCACATTTGCTTGAGGCCCGCGCGGACTGGACCGGCGGAACAGCTTACCGGCTCGGTGCGATGGCCGGGCTGAACGACCGGCACTTCGATTCCGGCTCAGACCAGGACTGGAACCAATTGCTGGCCAGCCTGAGCGGCTCCGCGAACCCGCGGGCCGGGCTGCAACTACAGGCAGACTTCAACCAGTCGTACCGGAAGGTGCAACTGCGGGATGAGTTGTTCAAATACGTCGGGCCGGGCCAGGGCGAGTTCCGCCGTGACTCGGTGACCGGCCGCTACTACGCTGACCCCAAAGGCGACTACACACGGACGGTAGTGGCGACCGGCCGGTTCACGCAGGCACGCGAGTGGTCCCTGAACGGCTCGGGCGATGTCTCGATGTTCGACCCCGCAGCGCTGTCCGGTTCTTTCAGTCAGACCCGGACCAGCACCGACAGCAGCGTGCTCACTGACCTGAGCCGCCAGGACTTGAGGTTGGTGGTGAAGGAGTTCGAGCCGGCGGTCACGCCCACCATTGGGGCCAGTTCCGAATTCAGCGTCGACCGAAATCTGGCTGCGACCGGCCGGGCATCGTCCCATCAGCAAGCCTATGTGGAGCTGTTCAGCGACCGTTTGCCCGAGGTTGAAGGCCGGGCGCGGCTCGAGGCCGAGCGCACGCTGCGGCGGCTCAGCGGCGGGGAGATTGACTTTGACGAAGATGGCTGGCGGACCGAGTTGAGCCCGGTAATCGGAACCAGGCTGCGCCTCGAAGCCGAGCTCGGCTACGAGCAAAAGGCCGTTACTGAACCGGTGTCCTATCCCGAACTCGGGCGGTTCACGCTTGCGGCGCTTGACGCGAGCCTTGCCCGCACGTTCAGTTTCGGCAGCCGGACGCGGGTGCGAGCCTCGCTTGAGGTCGTGCACCGCGCCGCGACCGTCCAGGCCCTGCCGTTCGATGTCGGGCTGGATGAGCCGCTGGGCACGACACCGGGAGCGGAGTTGAGCTTCGATCACTCGTTCAGCGGCGTGCTTTCGGCGTCGGCCCGGTACAGCTTCAAAGACCGCCCGGGCCCGGACGAGCCGAGCGAGCACACGCTCAGCGCAGAGCTCAAGGCGTACTTCTGATTGCCGAGCGTCAACTGTCGCTCGACGAGCGGGAGGGCCATACGCCACCGACCCTGAGTGGGAAGCCCGCGCTTGACCACGGCAGTGCCCGCGCTATGTTATATCGTGTCAGAAAAGAGTCCGATCCGGAACCATAACAGGCAATAGGCTGCGATTGCAGGAGGCAAGAACATGATGGCACCGAGGAAGTCCGAAGCCGGGGTGTCGAGACCCAAACAGAAGTCGACCAAGCAGGTCGGCATGATGCAGTTTATCCTCATCGGAGCCGGGATTATTGTTGTCATCGTAGTCGCTCTGCTGCTGTCTGGAGGCGGCGGGAAGAAGACGGCCGCGCCCCAGGCGAAAACGGCCGCGGCTGATACGATGGGTATGTACGGTGGGGCCAGGAAGCCGTCGACCGTCGCGGTTCATAGGTTGAATAGAGCGAGGGCCGCCCATGACTCGTTGATAGCGAAACGGCGGGCGGAGCGGCTGCAGCGAAGGCACGAGATCAAGGCCAGCGGCGGCCGGACTACTCGGAGTTCGAAAGGCGGCTACACCAGTCGCGGCGCAACGCACATTGCCAGCACCCCGAACCAGCTGCGGGCGATACTCACCGACAATTCGGGTGCGCGCACTGCGCTTGTCGGCGAGCGGCGGCTTAAGGCCGGTGACGATGTCGACGGACGCCGGATTGTCGAAGTATCCGGCGACGGGGTAAAGGTAGAGTACCGCCAGAACCAGTATACCGTCAGAGTCGGAGAGAAGATCTATTGAAGGGATGAGACCGAGAGGGCTGAAGTAGGGAAGGCCGACGTCGGCCGTCCGGCTTCGTCCACAGCCTTCATCCCTTCCGCCGTGCGTTCCTTGCCACCATTCGGCCGGCCGGTATAATCTAGTCGACTCGGTCCAATCATCTACAAGGAGAATATTGTGCCAGTGACTAGGTTAGTGCCGTTCGTTTTGGCGATGTGCACAGTCGCGTTCAGCCTGCCCAAGATCAGTCTGCCCGAATCCGAAACCGGCCCGATGACAATCAGCCTCGTGCAGGGCTACGCTTTTGACCCGCTCGAGAAGTCGCCGGTGCTGCCGCAGGGTCTTTCTGCGCCCAGCTACTCCGGAGACTACTCCTACTGCATGATTCAGTTCCCCGGCCCGGTCCGGCCCGAGTGGAAGCGGGCGGTTGAGCATCACGGAGCTGAGCTGCTTTGGTGCGTCCCGCGGTACACGTTCGTGGCGCGAGTGCCGACCGCGGCCATGGGGACCATCGCCGCGCTGCCCGAGGTGCGTTGGCTCGGCATCGACCAACCCGCGTACAAGCTCTGCCCCGGCCTTGAGAAGGCCGAGGGGCGGCAGACGTTGATAGTCGTATTCCACTACCAGGAAAATGAGCCGGCGCTGCTCGGTGAACTGAGCGCGCTCGGCGCGACCAGCATGGTGACCGAGTTCAATGCCTGGAACAAGAGCGTGAAGCTCGACGTGGACGCGGCGCAGATTCCGGCCATTGCCCGGCTCAACGGCGTCTACTGGATTGAGCCGTACTCGGCCATGACCCCGGACAACATGGACGTGCAATGGGTGGACCAGCGCGGGTATTCTGCGACCGACACGACCCGTACCGTCTGGCACAAGGGTGTATACGGCCGCGGCATGCTCGTCGCGATCACCGATGAGCCCATGAACAAGGCCCACGACCAGTTCCGCGATACGGTGAACAACACACCCGGCCCGAACCACCGGAAAATCGTCGCCTACCGCGGCACCCAGAGCTCGGCCGAGCATGGCACGCATACGACCTGCACGCTTTGTGGCTCGGACGACGAGGTCGGCGGAACGTCCTTGAACGACGGACTGGCCAAGGGTGCGCGGGTCTTCTTCCAGAACTACAACTCGTTTCCGAGCGGTTGGGACATGAACGTCTGGTTCAGAGGCCCGGATTCGGGACTGGATGTCACGGTTGACAGCCTGCGCGCGCTCAACCACTCCATGAGTCTTTCCCGCAAGGACACGTTCAATACCTACATCTTCACCGACATGACCGCGGACCAGTTCATCTGGGGCCACCGCAAGTTCATGCACTGCAACTCGATGGGCAACTACGGCACGAACCAGATGGGTCACCCGGTGATGGCCAAGGACATCATCTCGGTCGGCGGCACCGAGCCCGGCACGCAGTGCCGCGAAATCTACACCTGGAGTTCTCGCGGCCCGACCGCGGACGGCAGGAGAAAGCCGCAGCTCGTTTCGCCGGGGGATAACGTCATGTCCGCCGACTACCAGAACACGTCGGGCTACAAGGCGCTCTCCGGCACGTCGATGGCGACTCCCAACATGACCGCCGCGATGGCGCTCATCCGCAACTACTTCCAGCTCGGCTACTACCCGACCGGTGATACGCTGACCGGTACCAAGATGGTAATCTCGGCCGCGCTCAACAAGGCAGTCGGCATTGTCGGCGCCGACAACGACATGAACGGCTTCACCGTGCCGGACAACAACGTCGGCTGGGGCCGGGTTGACCTCGACTCCTCGCTCTACTTCGCGGGCGACACTTCGAAGCTGTGGGTGCTGGACGATACAATCGGGCTCGAAACCGGCGACTCGGTCCTCATCCCCATCGACGTGACCGGCGCGGAGAAGCCGTTCCGCGTCACCCTCTGCTGGTCCGACTACCCGGGCACCATGCGCGCGTCCTACATCTGCGTCAACGACCTCGACCTGACCGTCTACTCGCCGACCGGTACTCCCTACAAGGGCAACGTCTACTCCGGCGGCCAGTCGGCCACGGGCGGGAACAACGATTCGCTCAACGTCGAGGAGTGCACCCGCATCAACAGCCCTGCAGTCGGCAGTTGGAGCATAAAGGTCAAGGCTAGGAACGTGCCGCAAGGCCCGCAGCCCTTCGCGCTCGCGGTCGTCGGCGTGCTCGGCGAGGCGGACTTCCATGACGTGGCAACCGCCTTCATCATCGCCCCGGCCGATTCCGTCGACTCCGGCGACGCGGTCACGCCGATGGCGGAGGTGCGCAACGTCGGGACGTTCGATGAGAACTTCAGCGTCCGGTTCACTATCGGCGCCGGCTACGTCGACTCGGTCGCGTTGACGCTGGGGGCGGGCGGCGTGGACACAGTCAGCTTCGCAAATTGGGACGCCACTACGCTTGGGACCTTCGCCGTGACTTGCTCCACCGAGTTCGCGGGCGACGTCAGCTCGGGCAACGACGCGAAAAGGGACTCGGTCGTGGTCCGCTTGAACGCCGGTATCGAAGAGGGCAAGGGTCTGCCCCGGGTGTTCAGCCTTGACCGGGCCGCGCCCAACCCGTTCGGCGGCGCCACCGCGATTCGCTACTCGATACCGCGGATGACCCCGGCCAAGCTCTCGGTCTACTCGGCAACCGGGGCCCTCGTCCGTACGCTCGAGAAAGGCATCCTCAAGCCCGGGTACTACTCGGCTAGCTGGAACGGACGTGATGGCATGGGCAGGTTGGTCGCGTCCGGCATCTACCTCTACCGGCTCCAGGCCGGCAACTACTCGGCCACGGGCAAAGTCCTGCTCAGCCGCTAGCTCGAATCTGAACCTCCGACCGGGGCGGCCTTCGGGCCGCCCCGGTGCGTCTCCGGCCGGAAGTGGCCGCCGGCGAAGGAGCTTGACAGTGACGAGTTTCCAGTGTAAACATTACCCACTCATGCGTCACTGGAGTGGTCGTGGCGAGATCGGAGGAGACGTGAAGAAGCTGTGGCTGCTTGTGTTGCTGCTGACCGGCTGTTTGACTCTCACCAGTGTGACTCAACCGTCCTCAGTGGCGATTGGCGAGCGTTTTACGATAACGGTCGAAGGGGCCAATGACTCCACCACCTACAGCGGGACCGCGGTCTGGCTGAGCATGATGCTGCCGAATGGTGTCGGGGTCGACAGCGTCCGCTACAAGTCGAGTCATGGCTTCGAGGGCGTGGTGACTATGCCCGATTCCTCAATGAGTAGCTGGATGCAGCAAGACCAGCCGTCGGACAGCGGGATGTACTGGACCGTGTTTAGCGCCACCCCGCCGGGCACAGAGAGCAGCGGCACCTTCAAGGCGCAGGCCTACCTGCGCGTCGGCGACTCCACGTCCCCGGGTCAGTACCTCGTTGACTACTATGTCGGCTATTACTACTTTAGCTGGGTGATCGACGACAGCATACTTGACCAGCCGTTGGAAGTAACCGCGACCGGCGTCGCGGAGACGCGCGCGGGCGAAGGGGTCCGAACCGGGAGAACCTGGCCCAGCCTGTTTCGCGACCGGCTGAGCATCGAAGTGCCCGAGCCGGACGACGTCCTGATTCTCGACGCCGGCGGGAGGCTGGTGAGGTCGTTGCGCGTGGAGCGGACCGGCTCCTGGGACGGCCGAGACGAGTCTGGCCGGCGTCTCCCGGCCGGCGCCTTCGTGGTTCGCGGCCGGCAGATAACGAGTCGAGTTACGCTGGTAGACTAGACAGCGAGAATGGCGGGCAGCGTCCCACTGAACCCCGCGCCGGGCGTGTACTTCTGCACGCTGGACAACGGCGCGAAGAGGATCAGCAGAAAGGTTGTCCTGACCGGATAGACAAAAGGGCCTCCTACCCGAAGGCTGCCCGCGTCTCTGCGGGCAGCCTCTTTCATGCTTCGGGCAGAGCTGTCAGCCGACTACGTCAGACGAGCGGGTCGCGGCAGACGAAAGCCCGGCAGCGCGGACTTCGGCGGCCTCGGGCCGCCAATACACTGCGAGACGGCGATTATGAGGTCGTCATAGGCTACGCTCCATCCGTTGCGGTGGAAGTCGAGGTACGGCTGGGACGCGAGGAAGTCCGGCAACGCGGAGTTGTCAATTCTTGCCGGCAGCACCAGGACGCGTCGCCCGCTGAAGCTTCTCGTCATAACCGTTCTCAGCTCGTGCTGGACCCAGCTTGACGCGGCTGAAACGGCAGAAATGGTCGGGACGACGCAGTCGACGGGCCGGACCGCGTGCGCTATCCGGCTGACGAGGAGCACGCCCGCGGACATGTCAACATCGTCAATCCATGTGGTGATTCGGTCTTGGCGCAATGTTGCGGTCAGCTTGCTGGCGAATTCGTGGTCGGCGTAGCTGTACGGAATGACGATGTGAGGCTGGTTGCCTCCTGACCGGCTACGATTCGGAGTGTCTGCACTCATTTCCGCCTCCCTGCAAATGCACCAATCAGTCGCATGAGGTCTGTTTGGGCCCGGGCCGGCGAATCGTGAACGTCGGACCGCGTCATGGGCCTATCGATTGGCGTGGGCCGCGGGCCGCCTCACTCGACGACATGGTAACTGACCCGTTCCCGATGTCAAGCAGACGTCGTGCCAACTGTGCGGGGTGGTCGTCCGACAGCCAGCGGCCAACGGTGCGTGGTTCACGGTATACGGAGGACGGCTTGGCCTGATGGCAGGGCAGCCGCCGGGTGTCGAGGATTGTTTGCTGTGCCCCGGAGTTCCTCATGTCCCGGGAACTCCTCCTGATTCAGGTAGGAACACTGTAAACGTCGAGCCGGCGCCGACCTTCGACTCCACCTTGATCGTCCCGCCGTGGCTCTCGACGATCTTCTTCACGATCACCAAGCCCAGCCCGGTGCAACGCTCGCCTTCGACCGGCGTGGTCGTGCCGCGGCTGAACGGCTTGAACAGTAATTCCATCTCATTGGGCGGGATGCCAGCTCCCTGGTCGCGCACCTCGATCGTAACGCCACCGGCGACCCGCGTGAGTTCCACCGTGGTCAAGGTCCCGGGTTTGGAGAACTTCACCGCGTTTGACAGCAGGTTGTTGAACACCTGCCAGATTTTGGGCCGGTCGAGTGTGAGGGTCGGCAGGTCGTCCGGTCGCTTGAGCGCGAGCTTCACCCCGTTCTTATCGGCCAGCAGCCGGTTGAGCGCCACGTTCTCCTCGGCCAGCGCGCCCAAATCGACTGGCTTCAAGTCCAGATTCACCGTGCCCGACTCGATCTTGGCCACATCGAGCAGGTCGTTGACCAGCCCGAGCATGAACTCGCTGTCCCGCCTCAACACTGCCACCACCTGTTCCTGTTCATCGCTGAGCTTGCCGATATGGCCTTTGAGCATTAACTCGGTGAAGCCGAGGAAAACGGCCAGCGGGTTGCGCAGGTCGTGCGCGGCCATGCCGACGAACTCGTTCTTCTGGTCGTTCAGATCGGCCAGCTTCAGGTTGCGGTCGTGAAGTTCCGCGGTCACACGGGCAATCGAGCCGCCGGTCTCCTGCAGACGCGATATCATCGAGTCGTGCAAGCGCGCGAGATCGGCGACCTCGTCCCGCGTTTTCGGGTCCAGCCGCGGCGTACCGGTCGCGAACGACCGGGAGAGGTCGCCCTCCGCAACCGCCCTGGTCGCGTCGGCCAGCCGGTCGATGTCAGCGGCCACGCCCCGGGTCTGTTCCTGCAGCTTCACCACCGGCGCCGATATCCGGTGCCGGTAGGTGTCGAGCGAGACAAGTGTGAGGGCGAGCAGCAGGGCGACCAATGCGCCGCCGAGCCGGACGCAGAGGTCGGCGCGGCCCTGGCAGCGGGCCATCGCATCGCCCGCGCGTTCCTCGATTCGCGCCACGAACTCGTCCAACGGCTGCATCACGCCGGCCTTGAGCCGATTGTAGGTCGAATCATTCAAGGCCGCCACGGCTTTGGCCCGGTCCGGCTTGCCCGTCTTCGTGAACCCGCCCGCGCCGTCGTCGAACTTGCCCTTGGCCGCGTGCATCGCGGTCAGCTCGATACTCACCACCGAATCGGAACTGGCATCAGCCTGGCTGAGCAGGGCGAGCTCGCCGGCGCTCACCTTGAGCCCGGTAGCCATCCGGCGCAGCAGCCCGGCGCGCGGGGCGACCTGCGGCGCTTCGGGCTTGTTCGCCAGCATGTCCCAGTACAGCCGGGCGTAGTTCACCGGACGGACCTGCTCGCCGGCATGGAGCGCGAGCATGTCGTTGTAGTACTGCCGGTAGCGTTCGTCGCCGGTCGCGACGAAGAGCCGCGCGAATCGGGTCAGCTTGTCCGAACTCTGGCGCACTTCATCGGCCAGCAGATAGGAGTCGAACCGCGCGCGCTGGCTCTCCTCGAGGAACCGCTGGTTGAAGAACAGGTAGCCGGTGACCACGCACAGCGCGATGGCGACGAGCAGGTAGGCGCCGGTCACCAGCTCAAACGTCCGGCGGATGGTCATAGCGCGGCAGGCCTCGAGTTCAGCACTACAGAATCCCGGGGACGTGGCAAAAGGCTATTGTCTCGCGGCTCGTTGCTTGGTTCTTTGTCCGTTGAGGCGTGGGGATTTCCGGGACAGGACCTCGTTGGCATCCCAGCCAGCTTCAACCGCGTCAAAGCCCGGCGGGGTTCGGGGTTCACCATCGGACGAATACTACTTCCGCCGGCGAGGATGTCAATGGGGCAGACGGGTCAAACTGGCCGGTGGCAAATCAGGATACAGTACCCGGTTCCTCTCGACTGCTCTCAGGATTTCTTTCTACACTCCCACTGAGGCCAGTTGTCCGACTTGTGACGATTGTTCTCCCATTGGAGAGGTTGGAGGTTCTCCAAGTCGTCTGCCCCGCCGTCGGATACAGGCCTGATGTGGTCAATCTCCCATCCGTACTCTGTCTCAGTGCCGTACGCGTACCTTTGCATGGATGCCCCGCACACGTCCCTCCTGCGGGTGGTGAGGGGGTGGGGAGGATCGGGCCGTCCCTTGCTCCACACCGCCTCGATCACGTCATCGGTGAAACTAGCCCCAGTGGCGGTTGTGCCGAATCGTCTGAACATATGCGCCTCCCGGTTGTGCCCTGTATATTTGTGAGCCATTCTAGGACTCGCGGGCGGGGAAGTCAAGGCGGCGGGGTCACCCCAAGACGGGTCAAATCGGCGGGGCGGACGGCAGACGGCCTACGGCCGGCGGTCTACGGTGTACGGTTCACGGGCGATGGCTCACGGCTAACGCTGATGACAGGGGAGACCGAGCGTCAGCCCGACTGAGACTGGTATCGCGTCTCCGTTTCTTCTCCGGCCCTCGGTCTACCGGGCTATCTCGACTTTCCCGCTAAGCGAACCCAGCCGCGCCACATAGACGCCCGGCGTCAGCCCGCGCACAGAGACGCGCGCGGTTCTGCCGCTCAGACTGAACTGGCGGACCATCTTGCCGGCGCAATCATATAGGTCGAGCACCGAGGGACCAGCAGCGGGAACCTGCAGGGACAACTCGCCCCGCGCCGGGTTGGGCCAGAGCTTCAGGCTTGAGACGGACGGCGTCGAGTGTCCTTCGGCTATACCCAAGGTCGGCTCGCATATCTGCAAGCCTGCGCCCCAGTCAGCGACGTAGACGCGGGAGCCGTCAAGGCACGCGGCCCAGGCCGCATGCGGAGTAACGTAGAAGGCCCGTTCGACCGGATAGGCCGGGTCGGCACAATCTATGACGCGCAGTCCGGACGAAGCGTCCGAGACGTAGGCATACCCACCCTGCACCCGCACCGACATCGCCTGCCCCGGCGTGTCATATACCCCGAGCTCGGTCGGATGCGCCGGGTCAGACACATCGATGATGTGCAAGCCCGAGTTCCGATCCGCCACATAGGCTCTGCCGGCAACGACATCGAGTCCCAGCGCGTAGTCGGGCGTGTCAAAGGAACCGATCTCCCAGGGCGCGGCCGGGTTGGCCACGCTGATGATTCGCAGACCGCTCTCGCGGTCCGCCACGTAGGCAATCGTGTCCACTACGTGGACCTCACAGGCGATGCCCGGCGTGTCGAAGTGCCCGACTTCGGATGGGTGGGTCGGGTCCGAGACATTGAGTATACGCATCCCGGAGGCGCGCTCGGCCACATACGCATAGGGCATGGCCACAAAGACGTGGATGGCGTAGTCGGGCGTGTCGAAGAAGCCGACCTCGTAGGGCGCGTCGGGATTGGCGATGCTGACGATCCGGATACCCTCGCCCCAAGCGGCAAGGAAGAGCAGCGTATCCACAATTGCCGACCCCTGTATCTGGTCCGGCGTCGGCAAGACAGCCCGCTCAACCGGGCAGGTCGGGTCGCTGACGTCGATCACCCGCAGCCCTGCATAGCCGTCAGACACGTAGGCGTTGCCGTTGCTGACCGCAACGTTGTGGGCCCACTCGGGCGTCTCGAACCGGTGGACTTCGGTCGGGGCAGTCGGGTTGGACACGTCCACGACCCTCAGGCCGCCGTTCCAGTCCGAAAGGTAGCCATACTGACCCATCACCTGCACGCCGTGAGGATAGAGCATCATCCCCGCCGCGCCGAGACGGGTCGGTGCGGCCGGGTTGGCTACGTTGAGGACGACAAGCCCCTCGGCCCAGTCCGCGACGTAGGCAAGCGAATCCCTGACAGTTACGCCCATCACTCCCTTCAAGCTGTCGAACCCGCCCACCTCGTACGGATTGAGTGTGTCAGTGATGTCTATGATACGCAGGCCCCCCGCCTCGCACGTGGCATACGCGTACGAACCGGATGCAAACACGGTCTTGGCCGTCGCTCCGAACACGCAGCGACCGGTTTCGCGCGGGCTGGCAGGGTCGGTGACGTTGACGGTCACCAGCCCCGAGTCACCGTTCGCGACATAGGCCCAGCCCGCCTGCACCCCGACATCCCAGGCCGTACCGTGCGTATTCAGCCGGCCGACCTCGTGCGGGTTCGCTGGGTTCGATGCATCGAAGACGCGCAGGCCCGAATCACGGCCCGCGACGTAAACGTAGTTACCGGCCTTCGCCACACCGTTGCCCGGGCCCGGTACCGGCACAGTGCTCAATCGCACCGGCGCCGACGGCACGGAAACGTCAAAGATGTCGAGCGGCCCGGACACGACGTAGAGCCGGTTGCTTTCGTACCACATATCGCGGATGTAGCCGCGGGTGCGAATCGCATCGGACAGCACAACCGGCGAATTCGGATTGCTCATATCCAGCACGTACGCGCCGCCGCCCGACCCGCAGAACACGAGGTTCCGCGCCGGATCAACCGCCGAGTTGGCCGAAGGTCCGAACGGCCAGTTGCCGACGAGTCGGCAGTTCAGGGAATCGGCCGCGAATCCCGCGCTCGCGAGCAGAATGATGGTGGAAAGGACGCGCAATCTCACTGGTCCCACTCCGGGCTATCGGACTCTGACCAGCCGTGCCGTCCAGGTTGTGCCGTCCGCGACGAGCTTGCAGAAGTAGATGCCGAACTCCACGCCGGCCGCGTTCCAGGTCAGTTGATGCTCGCCCGCGGCCTGAGTTCCGGCTGCCAGCCGGGTCACGAGGTTACCGGCTGCGTCATAGACGATGCAGCTCAGCGTCGCGCTCCGCGGCAGGTCGTAGCTGATTGCGGCCTGGGCGCTGACCGGGTTTGGGAGCACCCGGAGCGAACGCACGCCCTCGACGCGGGTCCCTTCTTCGATGCCGGTCACGTCCAGCGAGATGTTGTCGGCGGAAACTTCCGCCCAGCCGCCCCCTCAGGTCCCGTTGTCGTACGCGTAGAGGTCGACGGTCAGCTTCTTGACGCTGGCCGGGTCGATCGCGGGCAGGTGCGCCGAAAGCTCGTCGGCGATGTCGAGGCTGAACGGCGTCCAGACCCCGGGTGTCGTGATGTCAATCAAGCTCTGCGTATCACTCACGGCCCAGTCACAGTATTGGTCGTGGAGATACATCTTCGTGTTGCCCAGGCTGGCGCCGGCCGAGTCCCGGTAGCGGACGATAAACGCCGCGACCGGCCAGCAGGTAGAAGAGCCGCCGCCGATTTCGGGTCGCCCATCAAAGGTCAACGTCAGGTTCACGTTCGGAACGTCTACGGTCTGGTTCAACGAAGCGTAGCTGGCCAGGTACTTCCGAACCGCGACAGCGTAGCCGGGCGAAGGCTGGCCCAGCGTATCGGTCAGAGTGAACGTATCGCCGCCCGCGAGGTTGGCCGCGAGGGTATCCCAGCCGACGTCAATCGGCTGCTCGAAGTCGCCGTTCACCAGCAGGTTGGCCGAGGCCAGCCCGGCAAATACGGCGAGCGCGAAGATGACAGCAGTTCTCATAGACCTCCTCTGGGTCCTCTGCGTCTAGTGGTAATACGGAATTATCGTGCACGCTTCCGGCAATGTCAACCGACGCGGGTCGGGCCGGGATGGCAAAGCGGTGGCCGTCCCCCGGCCCACGGGTTGAGCCGTCCGACGGCACCTGCACGGATGCGGAGCACGCCGGGGGTTACAGGAGCAGGTCTTCGTCATTCGTGCTTGACTGGTCACTGGCGCTTGAGGCCTGGCTATTCCACTGCTACCGCACTGGTACCTCGCGGCCCTGGGCCGCGTTTGCGCCCGATCCGGCTTCAGGCCTCGGGTTCTCCTCAGGCTGACGACCTCTATCTGGCTCCAAAGAACCGAACGTCCCGAACCTGGTCCCGCCGGAGTTCCCATAATGAGGCCTGGATAGACTTCCGCGTCCGCGGATGAGCGATGCCCCGGTTCCTGTCGGTCCAGTCAAGGTCGAAGATGCGAACCCAGCTCTCAGTTATCTTCCGGTGGAAGACGGCGTTACGTAGAGGTTTGTCTTTGTAGAACCACAGCCCTCGGCGCGACAACTCTGACTCGAAGTCCTCGTCGTCCTTCTGTGACTCCGGCAGGTACCAGTAGTTAAGCACGTAGTGCCACAAGTCAAAGTCAGAAAGCAATACGAGCCTGTCACTGATTGCGAACTCTATGCGTACGCCTCTGTCGCCCGGCGGCATGTACCCGCATGACCGAAGGTCCGGCCTCTTGCACGTGGCTCCATTCCACTGATACCATGCCCAGAGCGGCAGTGCTTTCTCTGAAGGACGGCATCCGAGGCGTTCCACCATCTGTCGGGCCAGCCACTCGTAGGCTCGCCGGTATTTCCTTCGAACCCTCCGACCATCTGCTCGCAACACGCCGTCCTTCTGCAGCCTCGACCATGCGCCAACCGACTGAATCGTCCAAAGTGTTAGTTCTTTCACGTACTGAATGCCCCCGACGCCGTCAACTGCTGGCGGTCAGCCGCGGACTGCCGGCGTTCCGCTACACGCCCCTGCCGCGGCACGGCCGACTCGACTTCAGCCCCTCCCAGAACTGACGGGGCGATACGACCCGCATGCCCTCGACCGTCCCCAGCTCCGCCAGCTTCCGGTCCCCGGTGACGAACACCTCGGCCCGGGCTGCAATCGCCGCCCCCAGTATCGGCACGTCGTCACGGTCATTCAATTCGATTCCGGGAAGCCGGGCAGGCGGGGCGACCTCGGCCTCCTGCTCGAGCAGCCGGATGAAGTCGGCAACCGGGCCCGGCCTCGTGCCCAGCTTCACCCGGAGGACGCGCCTGACCTCACCCAGCACCTGTTGCGATACGACCAGCTCGTGCGAGGCGAGGACGGCGCGGAAGACGTCGGCGCACAGGCCGCGCGTCGCAACGGCGGCGACCAGCACGTTGGTGTCGACGAAGACCTTCACGAAACGTCGGCGAACACGTCCTCGTCCGTCAGGTAGCCGCGCGCCTCGGCAAAGGGCATCACCCGCTGCCGCAGCCGCTCAAACTGGCTGATGCGAAGCTGACGGCGCAGGGCTTCCCGGGCGACCTGGCTGCGGTTCCTGCCGGACCGGCGGCTTGCCTTGGTCAGCAGCCGGTCGAGGTCCGGATCCAGCCGGATGGTGAGCGTGCTTGATTTCATATGTAATACAATGTAAGACAAGGGAGCCTCCCTGTCAACCTTGACCTCCGACCGCAGCTTCTCTCCTCTCCTGCAACTTCCGCATTCTGGTCTCTGCATTCTGACCTCTGAACTATCCGCCGTCCACCACTCTATCCCTTTCTGTCTTCTTTGTGCCTTGGTGCCGGTTTGACTCCGTCCGTGCGGCTGGCGACAGTGATAGCGAGGAAGCGAGTATGAACCCGCTGCTTGAACGCAGCCCCGTCGACCCCGAGTTCTTCTTCGGCAAGCCCCACATCCGGGGCCAACGCATCTGGGTGTCTACCATTCTGGACTTGCTCGCCGGCGGCATGAGCGTTCGGGAGGTTCTGAAGGTCTACCCGACCATCGAGGAGCTCGACATCCTTGCCGCCATCGCCTACGGCGCCGAGATGTCCAGAGACCGACCCGTGGCCATCGCTGACGTGCTTCGATACGGACCGCAGTGTCGGCAACGGCGTCCCGCGCCGGCCGAGAGACCCGGTTCTTCCGTATCTCGAACCGCGGTCTGACGCCTTTCTGCGCGCCGCGTGAGGCGCGGAGACGTACTGCGGCTCATGACATCAGGCCGCGAGTCGGCACCCTATGACTTACCCGTGACCCATTTCTCGATTTCTTCTGCGGCCGGGATACGTCCGTGGCATTTCACTTTGCCGTCAATCACAACCGCGGGCGTGCCGAGCACGCCGAAGGACATGATTTCCTTCATATCCGTCACCTTGCGGATGTCGGCGGCGATGCCCAGCCGGGAAACGGTGTTGACCACGCGTCGCTCGGTCTCGTGGCAGCGCGAGCAGCCGGGTCCGAGTATCTGAATCAGCATGCTTTCCTCCTAACGGATTACTGCATTGAACAGGTAGCCGACAAACACTATTGCCAGCGCGACGACACCGAAGTAGACGGCCAGCAGCCGGGGTTTCATCACTCTCCGGAGTATGATTGCCTCGGGCAGCGACAGTGCGGTAACGGCCATCATCAGCGCCAGCGCCGTGCCGATGGGAACGCCTTTGGCCGTGAGCGCCTGGACAATCGGGATGGTGCCCGCGGCGTTGGAGTAGAGCGGCACGCCGATGAGCACGGCTATCGGCACCGCGAACGGGTTTCCGCGCCCGGCGACCTTCGCGAGCCAGTTGACCGGCACGTAGCCGTGTATCAGTGCGCCGACGCCCACGCCGACCAGGACCCACGGGCCGACCTTCCTAAGTATCTCGCCGGTGTACGCCCACGCATCGGTCGCGCGCTGCCGGAACGTCGGCCGGACGTAGTCGGCCGAGCCGACCTTTATCTGGTAGACGTACTCCTCGACGTAGCGCTCCAGCTTCAGGCGGCCAAGGACGATTCCGGCGACGATGGCAATGCCCACGCCGCTCGCGATGTACAGCCCGGCGACCTTCAAACCAAAGAGGCCGAGCAGCATGACCAGCGCGACCTCGTTAACCGTGGGCGAAGAGATGAGAAACGACAGCGTTACGCCGAGCGGTATTCCCGATTCCAGAAAGCCGATGAAGAGCGGGACCGCCGAGCACGAACAGAACGGCGTGACGATTCCCAGCAGCGCGGCGAGGATGTTGCCGACCCAACTCCGTTTGCGGCCGAGGAACTGACGAGTCCTCTCCGGCGGGAAGAAGCTACGGATTACAGCTACCACGAAGATGATAGCCGTGAGCAGCAAGAGTATCTTGATAACGTCGTAGATGAAGAAGTTGAGCGCGTCGGCGAGATGCGCGCCCTGGTGCAGGCGGAACACGCGGTAGACCAGCAGGTCGGCCAGCAGCTTCAGGGGATCAGGCATGGGTCATTCACTGGCGACACGCGCCAGCGGCTAATAAGCTCAGTATCCGGTGGTCGGAACGTTTGTCGGCGAGGCTGTTCCGGCGACCACGGGGAAGTCGAACTCCTCGAAGCAGACCTCAATCGAGTCACGTGGGTAGACGCCGATGTGGCGGTAGAGCTCCTTGCCCTGCGCGTCGAGGAAGACCTGGGTCGGGATGACACTGATGCGGAACTGTTTGGCCAAATCGGTCTCCTCATATACGTTGATGATGCGGATATCGACCTTGCCCTGGTAGTCGGCCATCATCGGGTCGAGGATCTTCTTCATCGTCCGGCACGGTATGCAGCTTGTCGCCCCGAAGTCCCACATCTTCGGCAGTTCTTTGGGTTTCTCGGCCACCTTCGCCGTTTCAGCCTTGGGTTTCGGTGGCTCGGGCTCGACCTTCCTGGCCGGTGCGGGCTTCTGGGTGTCGGGCGCAACCGCGGCGGCCGTCATCGCAGTCGTGTCGAGCGCCGTGTCGCAGATGGCGCCGACCGGAGCGGTCGTGTCTGCCGGTTTCGCCGCCACCGGCGCCTTGGCCCCGCCACCGCAGCCGGGCGCGAAGGCCACGGTCAAGATCGCGGTCAGAATCAGCAGCAATCTTCCTGTCACGGGTCCTCCGTTCTACCGTTTGAAGATGTCATAGGCAAAGTACGCGGCCACGAGCAGGAGCAGCCCGCCCGAGGCCTTCCTTAGAATGGTCGAGGCCTTCTTCAGGCCTTTGGAGTTCACCATTGCTTCGGCGATCCCGATCGAACTGCCCGCGACGAGCACCAGCACCGAATGACCGAGTGCGTAGGTGAAGAGCAGCAGCCCGCCATACAGGATGTTGCCTTTGGACGCTACATAGGTCAGCACCACGGCGAGGACCGGCATCGCGCAGGGCGTGGCGATGACGCCGGTGAGGGCGCCGAGCAGGAACGCGCCGACGATGCCGCCCGCCTTGGGCGCGAAGCCGCGCGGCAGCGGAATCTCGAAGCCGGGGAAGAAGAGAATCTGGGCGCCCATCACGACGCAGACGGCGGCAATCAGGATGGGCCAGAACTTCGAGGTCGTGCCGAAAAGCGTCCCGGCAAGGCTCGCGACCACGCCGAGCACGGTGAACGCCGCGGCAATGCCGAGGAACAAGAAGAGCGCCAGCAGCACCGCGTAGCCCTTGGACCGGCCGGTTGCGTATCCGCCCACAAACCCGATGGCCAGCGGTATCGAGGCGAGCACGCAGGGGTTCAAGGCGGTCATCAACCCGCCGACGAAAACTGCCGGCACTGCCAGCAAAGGCTGGGAGGTTATGAGCTTCCCGACACTCGCGAGCAGAGAACTCAGCATGGCTGCTTCCGCGGCGCAGCTTCCGGCCTGGACCGGCTGAGGCTCCGCCGAGAAGCCTTGGGACGGCGGGCCGTGCGACGACCGGTCTTGCCCTGCTTGGCGAGCCGGCGCGCGCTGTCGAGCAGCTCCAGGACTGTTGGGTCAGTCAGCCGGTAACGCATCCACCGGCCGTCGCGCCGCGAAACGATGATGCCCGCCTGCTCGAGTACGGACAGATGGTGGGACACGACCGAGAACGCGGTCGGGAAGTGGGGCGCGATTTCGCAGACGCAGCGCTCGCCGGTCGCAAGCAGCTCGACGATGTGCAGTCGGGTCTCGCTGCCCAGCGCGGCCAGGAACGCGGTCGTCACCTCTCTGCTGCTCGCATCCATATTTCTAACAATATAGAAATGTCGGTCGGACGTCAAGTTCGCGGGTCGAACACGGAGGAGCGGGGTCGGGGGTGCATACAGCGGACGGGTATCGAACCGAGCGCGGGACGACGAACACAGCCGGGGAGAGGACTCCGGTCGGCGGGTTCACCCCAAGGGGTCACAGGTGCACGTGCGGGAAACGGGGACTGTGGGGCGGTTGAAGAAGGCCGCCTCTCGTCATTCTGAGCGCAGCGAAGAATCTTCGCGATGATGATTCTACGAGGGTTGGAAGACCCTTCACTTCGTTCAGGGTGACATGAGTGGGGTTTTTCAACGGCCCCACTGTACCGCAGCGCTCGTTCCTACGGTGCCCCGGGCACGTCCGACGCAACTGCTCCGTGGGACTGTCCCCTGTTTTCCCGGAGGTGCGCTGAACAGCGGACAGAGTAACTCGGGAGGCAATCCTCCGAGCAATCCGGAGAGCAACGGCCAGAGCTACCTAGGGAGCAACGAGGACGGCAACCCGCGGAGCTACACGGGCCGCAACGGTCCGACCAACCCGGAGAGGAACGGGTGGAGCAACGGGTAGAGTTACGTGGACGGCAACTCGGAGAGCAACCGGGCAGATTGCGGAGGAAGTTCATCGGGGAATCACTGTGGAAATAACCCTCCGGACTATCTAGGACACAACGGTCGGAGCAACGCGGTAGGTAATCCCCCAGGCGGGGGAGGTGAGTTAGCCGACCAAGACCTAACGCCTTAAGCCACAAGCAGATAGCCCCGAAAACCGGTCCAGCGCCTTGTAGCCTAACAAGTATACAAACCTCGCGCCGCGGTTCGCCACAACGAGCCCCGGTTCATTATAATGAACCGCGCGACATGGGCGGTCGGGACCTTCGCGATTCTGCATTCTGATATCTGGTTCCTGCATTCTGAATTGTCCGGCGCTCATGTGCCATCCTACAGCATTGTCGTATCCGCTGTAGTGACTCGGGCGAGATGGTCAGCCGGGAATCGTGGAATTCTGAATTCTGGTTTCTGATATCTGACTTCTGAATTGTCCGGCGCTAGTGCGCCATCCCACAGCTTTGTCTCATTGCCCGTCCGCAGCCGGTTCTCCGCCACTCGGTCCCTTCATCCCTCTATCCCTCTCTTCAACTCTGCGTCGAATCCTCGCTACAAGCCTCGTCTGAAACCTCGTTGGAAGCTTCGCTGGAAACCTTAATCGAAGCCTCGTTTGAGACCTTAGTTCAACTCTTGATTCATCGCTTGCTCAAATGCTCGCGTCACTGCTTCGCGCATCGCGTCGTTCATTGTACGCCGAGAAGTACGCGGAGAAGTTCGCCGGGAAGTACCGGTGGAAATGTCGTCAACTGTGTCGTGAACTGCGTCGGCAAGTGCGTCGGCAACTGAGTAGCGAACTGCTTCGTAAACTGCGCGCGCAACTGCACGCGGCGTTGTGCGGCGAACTGCACGCGGAATTGTTCGAGACATTGTTGGAGAAAACGTTCGCGTCATTGTTCGAGTCATTTTCCCGGCAAAAGTTCCGGTGATTCAATGAGCTAGTGTGTCCGGCGCTGTGTCGGCAACTGCGGCTCCCCAGGCGGTCTCCGGGCCGCTCCCCCCACGGGAGAATTGTGTCCCACTGACGCCCGTCCACTACATATAGATGCCCGCCACCCGTCGCCCGACGCTGATGCAAGGGTCTCAGGCTGACAACTGATCAACACAGATGAACGCGGATTCCGGGCCACCTCTGTATCGCCTTGGTGAAGCCACAACCTGTGACCTTGGATGCTCGGAACCAGCTTGCAAAGGACCACCAGTGAGCTACAATGGCTGCATGCCCGTCGTCAGTCGATTCTACGGAATCGCCATCGTGTTCTAATGGGAAGACCATCTCCCGCCGCACTTCCACGCGAAGTATGCCGGCGACGAGGGCATGATCGATATCAACACGGGCGTGGTGATTCAGGGATCGCTGCCGCGGCGTGTCCTGTCGCTCGTGAACGAATGGCGGGTGGCGCGTCAGGCGGAACTGCTGGCTGACTGGGAACGAGCCCGTCGGCGGCTGCCGTTGGCCTACATCGAACCACTGGAGTGAAACAATGATCCTGCACGTTGTCGAAGCCCGGTACGAACATGACTACGTCGTCCGGCTCAAGTTCAACGATGGCGCAGAGGGCTTCGTTGACCTTGCGGACGAGCTTTACGGCGAGATGTTCGCCCCGTTGAAGGACAAGGCGAATTTCGCCGCGCTCAGGTTGGATCCGGAACTCGGGACCATCGTCTGGGACAACGGCGCCGACCTCGCGCCGGAGTTCCTGCATGACCGGCTACTCGTTCCGGCTGACGCCTCTGCGGTCCTGGTCAGCGACAAGCCCAAACCCGGCGACTGAGCCGGCCGAGCATCTCTGGCTCGTCCGGCGTCGATCGTCCCCGTCGGCGCTTACGACTTCTAGCTTCTGACTTCGCCTGCCATCCCGTTTTCCCGTCCCCTATACGGCTGGGGGAGTGCTTGCCCCTTATGCGGCCCCTGTTCCGGCACCCGCAACAGCCGCCGCAACAGCGCCGGAACCCGCGGCCGTTCCTGCTACTGCAACAGCCAACGCTTCGGTCCCAAGACCGGCCCTCGCACCGGCCTCCGATACTCGAACCCCAACAGCACCTGGTTCCGGCACCGTGCCTGCGCCCTGAACCGCGCCCGGTCCTCGCATCGCTACGACTACCGGCCCTGGTGCCGCAACGGCTTCCGTGCCTGCGTCCATAACAGCGCCAGTTCCAGGCCCCGAAACAGCGTCCGTTCCGGTCCACGTTCCCGCACTCGCAACAGCCGCCGTTCCTGCTTCTGCAACGGTATCCAGCCCTGCGCCAGACCCCTCTTTCCAGTGCTACTGACGAGGCGCGCTGCGCGCGGAGCCGTTAGCTGTGAGCTGTAAGCTGTCGGCCGTCCCCGCTCAACCCCTCGAATCCTCGACTCCCTGATTCCCTGACACCTCGCGGCTGGGCCGTGCCGCCTCCTCCGCTCGCTCTGATAACTGGACACTGGAACCTGGAAACTGGTCACTCGCCGTCTCCGACGGCGATGCTACTTCTATAGTGTAGACGTCTAGGCTATCCCGCGGCATGATCCCGCGTGCCATGCGCTGCGGATGCGGTCTGGAAGGACCAAGAGCGCGGCGTATGGCTGTATCAGGGCAACTGCCTGAGCATCATGGACTGGATGGCCGAGCGCTATCCCGATGGCGTATTCGACATGATATTCGCCGACCCGCCGTACTTCCTGAGCAACGGTGGCATCACCTGCCACGCGGGCAAGATGGTCTCGGTCAACAAAGGCGAGTGGGACAAGAGCCGCGGCCCTGAAGAGAACCACAACTTCAACCGTGAATGGCTCGCCCGCTGCCAGAAGGTGCTCAAGCCAAACGGCACTATCTGGGTCTCGGGCACGGCGCACATTATCCATACCGTCGGATTCGCCATGCAGCAACTCGGGTTCAAGCTCTTGAACGACATCACTTGGGTGAAACCGAACCCGCCACCGAACCTGTCCTGCCGCTACTTCACCCACGCGACTGAGACAATCATCTGGGCCGCCAAGTCGGAAAAGAGCAAGCACTACTTCGACTACAAGCTGATGCGTCAGATGGCCGGCGGCAAGCAGATGAAGAGCGTGTGGGAGTTCCGCCCTCCCGGACGCGCCGAGAAGGTATTCGGCAAGCACCCGACTCAGAAACCCGTCGCCCTGCTTGAGCGCATCATACTCGCCAGCAGCAAGCCTCACGAACTTGTCCTCGACCCCTTCATGGGCAGCGGTACCACCGGCGTCGCGTGCGTACGGAGATGTCGGCGATTCGTGGGCATAGAGACTGAACCTGCATACGTGGGCCTGGCTGTCCGTCGCTTGGAGGAGCCCAATGCGTCCGCTTGACTGTCACCGTACTCGGCGTAGATTTGACCGTGGCTGAGGCACAAGTTCGAAGGCTGGCCAGAACGGAGGGCCGATGAGGACGCAGGTCGAAGCGGTGGCCGAGGCGATGAGGCGCAATGGCGGGTTCGCAACGCTGCGCTACCTTTACGAGCATGTTCTGGAGGTCGAGGGCGTGGAGTGGAAGACCAAGACTCCGTTTGCGTCCATGCGGCGCATCGTGCAGAAGTCCGACCTGTTCTTCAAGGTCAAGCCAGGTCTCTGGGCGCTGAGCGAGTGCCGCGACCGCCTGCCGCAAGACATCCGGGCGATGATGCAGAATCCTGACGACAGAACCACACAAGGCGCAGAGCTTTCCCATTCGTACTATCAAGGCCTTGCTCTGGAGCTCGGGCACCTCAAAGGCCACCGGACTTACGTCCCCGCGCAGGATGGAAACCGTCTCTGCGCCGGTCGCCCGCTGAAGGATATCGCCGACACGACCAGAATCCCTGAGTTCACCTACGAAAGAGTCCTGCGTTCCGTTCGTACGATCGACGCTATGTGGTTCAACTCCCGAGGGTTCCCAAGCAGCGTTATCGAAATCGAGCATACGACCGACTTCCGAGGCGCGTTTGAGAAGTTCTCGGAGTTGGTTGACTTCCGCGTAGACATGATTGCCATCGGGCACTCTGCCCGGCAGCGCCAGTTCCAAGACGTCATCGGACGCAGCGTGTACGAACCACTTCGGACCCGCGTGCGTTACTTGGACTACGAGCACCTGGCAATGCTCCACTCAAGCACACTGACTCTGGCCGAAGCGGAGGGAACGTCGTTGCCCACGACGGCCCGACGCGACCGTGTAACCTAGTAGTGCTACAAGGCGCGCCCCCTCCGCTCGGACCACGCTTCGTCTCACGGGTAGGCTTGAACCTTCTGGACGGCGGTCAGCACGAACTCGACGAAGCGATTGCCATTCTCCGGCGCTTTCCACTCCATGTACCCGTAGGTCTGCTGTCCGTCGTAAACTCACACCTGTGGTTATCGCACAGACAAGTAGACGTGGGAATCCAGCGCCTGTGGCTCGGGAGGCTCTGCACTCAAGCTACGCTTGACCAGATCTCAGCCATGTCGAGCCGCGGGGAGCTTCCCTCACCGGCAGTCTTCTTTGATGACGTCCAGATACTGGCCTGTTTGAGGTTGGCGGTCTGTCACTGCCATGATAGAGTTTCGCTCAAGGGAGTTCCTCCTCTCGAAGAAATGGGAAGAGCGATGCTGATTGTCAATGAATACCTAGAGGCTGAAGGCGGCACGACAGGGTCGGACGAGTGGTTTGTCAGGCGTCTCTTCCCTGGTATGCTCATGTCC
>Ga0315277_10002889_pt1 | contig 23590 bp, 17 predicted proteins | sample YL17G05_15_MG_FD_203695 | JGI IMG/M metagenome (GOLD analysis project Ga0315277, IMG submission 203695) | Sediment microbial communities from Yellowstone Lake, YNP, Wyoming, USA - YL17G05_15 | ecosystem: Environmental > Aquatic > Freshwater > Lake > Sediment | place: USA: Wyoming | collected... | reverse complement strand
CTGCCGCTAGATCCGCCTTTTGCACCCACATTCAACCTGCCTACCATGGACAACATGGGGCCGGCCCAGCGCTTCCAATCGGTCTGGCTTGATCTGTATGTACCCCTTTCGGCAAAGGCAGGGCTTTATGAAGGCAAGATCACTATAAGTGCAAAAGAGCTCAAACGCCCGGCAATTGTTGTGCTGAAGCTCAAAGTCTTGCCGCTCGCCCTGCCGGCTGAGATCACCTGGTCAGTAGAGCTCAATGGCTACAACTATGGGCTCCAGGGAATGTTCGGCGTGAGCTTGCAAAATGAGCCCGGAAGGTACCTGGCTATCGAGCGGCGCGCCTACCAGCTCGCCCACCAGCACCGGACAACCCTGAATATCCTGCCTTACTCTCAGGATGGCTCGGTACAGGAGAGTTGCGCCCCCACTTTAAAAGGGAAAGGCAGGGAGACTAAAATCGACTCCTGGCAAGCCTGGGATTCGAGATTTTCCCAGTACCTGAATGGAAAAGCTTTCACTGCCGAAAATGGGTACCAGGGGCCCGGAATCGGTACACCTATAACTCATATGTACACCACTTTCAACGAGGACTGGCCCCTGCCCATAAAAGATCATTACGGCGACTGGGCAGACCTGCGCACCCGTGAACAGTACGCCGAGTGGGCCAAGAAATCCCGACCCCTGGAAGAAGCATTCGACAAGGATTACCAGGAGGGATTTGTCTCCGTTGCCCGCCAGTTTTTCGAACACATGAAAAAGAAAGGCTTCAGCGAAACATACTTCCAGTCTTATTTCAACAACAAGTATTATTTCAAGTGCGACTTTTTCGGTATGCGCAACGAGGGAAGGGGCAGCTCGTTCTGGCTGCTCGATGAGCCTGTGGATTACGATGACTATACTGCCAACCGTTTTTTCCTTTCTTTGGTCAAAAAAGGATACGAACAGGCCCGCACCGAGGGCAAAGTTAAAATCTATCTGCGCACCGATATTTCGCAGCCGGAGATGTCCCGCGGCCTGTGGGATGGATTATGTGATTTCTGGAATTCAAGCGGTCTTTACGATTTCGGGACAACCGCCGCTTTCCGGATGAGCCGCCTTCCCGAGGAGAAGTATTATCATTACGGCGGCGGGCCACGGGTTTCAGGCAAGATGATAGTTTTTCAAGAAAATTTCTTCACCTGCTGGTCACTGGGTACCCTGGGCGATCTGCCTTACTGGAATAATCTGGGAGGCTTTAACTGGTTTGTGCCTGATGAACTGGCAGTCCTTTATACCGGTAAGGATTATGCCCGGACAGGGAAGAACTATGACGGGCCGATGGCCAGTGTCCGGTTAAAAGCTATGCGGCGCGGCCAGCAGGATATTGAATATCTCAACCTCCTGGCGGCAAAAAAAGGCTGGAACCGTCAGCGGGTAAAGCAAGCACTGGCCGCCTGGGCCGATGATCCCCAGGCCGGAGTGCTTTACTTCAAGTCCTTGACTTATAACCGCCTTCTCGAACTGCGCCGGGCTGTTGTGGCAGCTTTACTGGCCAATTGAGTCTGTAAATAAAAAAGGGGCGGAAAAATCGCCCCTTAGCGGATGGATAACATGCTGGAATCAATGATATAGAGATTAGTGGTGAAATTTACCGGTTGAAATCAATTTATGGATCGTTCCTGAAATTTTTCCGCAAGCCCTATCTGGATAAGAAGGCAATATCTATCTCGACAGCGGAAAAACGCTGATTGTTTTCAATAATTCCGGAAAAATGCTGCTGGAGTAAAAGCTTTTCTCGAGGTTACTTTACTGAACTCAGGAGATATTTATCTGAATTGATAATTAAGAGAATTATTCCCGGATATTAAGTTCAAAGATCCGAACGGCCTTTCCCCAAAATAAACCAGATCATTCGCATTATTTAATTTTCTGCAACTTTATATCAGCCCGATTAGTTCAATAAATTGTTCAATTCCTTGGAGACTTTGAAGACAGCCTTTTTTCTGGCTGGAACCAGCACTTCTTCATTGGTCTTGGGATTGCGCGCTTTGCGGGCTTTGTGGTTTTTGACCTTGAAAGTTCCGAAGCCGCGGATTTCTAAGTGCTTATCTTCCGAAAGGCAATTTTTTACTTCATCCAGAAACTGTTCCACCACGATTTTAATATCTTTTACCGTAAAACCGGTCTTTTCCGCGATGAGTTCGACTATATCTGCTTTGGTCATAATTTAAGGCTCCTTAAATATTAGGGTGGCAAATACAACAGAAGAAATAAGATTTAATGCTGAAAGTATTTCAAATAATAAAAAAAGTATAATCAACATTTTTCTTTTGGTCAAGTTCTTTGTTTCAAATAGAATATCCCCACCGCGTTTAAAATTCAAGGGCGAAAAATTTTATTGAAGCTTGCTTTTAAGGTTAAATAAATTAATTGGTTTTTCTTCTTTCAGGTTCCGCTCATCGCCTGGAATGATGAAAAGAAAAGCCCCGGTTCAAAAAAACGGAGCTTTTAGTCAAGATCAATACTATTTAACTTCTGTCGAGCCTGGATTAATCCACGCTGATTTCGAAATGCCTCATGAAATGGGTGCCGTAAATGGCCATGGTTATTGCCAGGGGCATCAGGCGCGGCCGGCGCAAGATTGTCCAGATGACAAGCTTCCAATACTGCCAGCGCACTCCCTTCCTGATGCCTAATTTATATATAGACATGAAAAATCCACGGATATAAGCTGCGGAAAAACCTTTCCTGGTTTTATGCTTTAGACGGTAGTGGCGGAGAAATTTGCGCACTCGCTTGTAGTATATCTCAGGGCTGTAAATATCGCTGATTATTTTCTTATACCCCTCGACCAGAACCTTGTAATCCATTTTAGGCAAAAAGTTGGTCGAGTAATCGGTATTATTGCCGGTCATCTCTTTAACAATACGGTTTTCCTTTATCAATCGTTTGTACAGTCTGGTTCCACTTGGGGCGTTGAGCAGCCCGACCATCGAGGTTACTATTCCGCTTTCGTTTATAAATCGGCTGATCCGGGAGAAAATATCTATCTTGTCACTGTCGAATCCGACAATAAAACCGCCCATGACCTGTAAACCCAGAGAATGAAGTTTTTTTACATCCTCAAGAAGGCTGGTTCTGTTCGCGTTTTGCAGTTTCCCGCATTCGATCAGGCTCTGTTCATCCGGAGTCTCGATACCGATAAACACAATATCGAATCCGGCATTCACCATCAGATGAATCAGCTCATCGTCATCGGCCAGATTAATCGAAACCTGGGTCAGGAAAGTAAAAGGATATTTTTTCTTTTTCATCCAGCCGATTATCGCCGGCAGCAATTCCCGCTTAAGGTGCTTTTTGTTGCCGATGAAATTGTCATCCACGAAGAATACGGTGCCGCGCCAGCCGCGCTCGTAAAGCGTATCCAGTTCGCGCAGTACGTTATCCACGGACTTTGTCCGCGGCAGGCGGCCGTATAGCACAGTGATGTCGCAGAAATCGCAGTCGAATGGGCAGCCGCGCGAATACTGGATAGACATGGTGGCATAGTTTTTAAGATTGATCAGGTCCCACAAAGGCACCGGAGTGGAGCTGAGATCTGCCCAGTCTGATGACCGGTAAACAGGTTTGGGACAGCCGTGTTCGAGGTCCCTTAAAAACTGGGGCAGAGTTATTTCCGCCTCGTTGAGCACCAGATGGTTGACCTCCGGGAAACTTACTGCTTCGGCGGTGAAAAGAGGCCCTCCGGCAACCACCGGCCGGCCTAACTGAATGCACCGGGCGATTACCTTTTTTGCAGACTGTTTCTGGATGGTCATCGAGCTCAGGAAAACATAATCCGCCCATAAAATATCCTCGTCCTTCAGGGCGGTGACATTCAAGTCCACAAGTTTCTTTTTCCATTCACCGGGAAGCATTGCGGCCACGGTCAAAAGGCCCATCGGGGGATGCGAGGCCTTTTTCCCGATAAAGCGGAGGGCGTGATTGAAACTCCAGAATGTATCCGGATAGGATGGATAGATCAATAATGCGTTCATTTCCTCACTTGCTTGTAAATTGTCCTCTTCAAACCGAACATTTTGCACCAAGATAAGGTGTGAAAAGGGAAATAGCAACTTAATTATGCGTACCTTATCCGGGCAGGGTATCGGCGCTGTCGGGTGGTCTATACTTTTTTCTGGTTATATGGGGATATTTCGCTTTGAGACAAGCCCTATGACTGGTTTTAAACCTGAGCCGTATAGCGGATAAAACTTTTTGACTATCGATTGAGGATTAAGTATCTTTCTCATATAGAATATATAATTAATATTCCCTGATCTATTGTTCATTTTAAAATTGGTTGGGAAGACAGCAGGCGTTGAATATGTCGATCCTGTTGTAAGGTTTATCAGTCCGGGCTGTGGGAAGCCCACTGGATCGAGGCAACAAGCAGCATGGGAGATAATATTCGTCAGTTGAATGTAATCGGCACCGGTTGCCCGATGAATTTTGTCCTGATCAAGACCACCCTGGACAGAATTCCGGCCGGAGAATTGCTCAGGGTTCAACTGGACAAGACATCGGTGGGCTTTGATGTAGCCGAGAGCCTGAGGAACAGCGGTTATGAGGTGGTTTCAATCGAGGAGAAAGCCGATCATACAGAGGCTCTGGTCAGAAAGCGTCCGCAGACAGCCTGGGCGCGCCTTCCGCACCGCGCACGCAACAAACAGCCCTGCGGCTCGAACAGGAGGCACAGGGTGTAGGAAAAGATTGTTTTTAAAATATTAAAAAAGCCCGGTCAGGGCTTTTTTTTCAGACTATTAATTCCTCATTCTCAAATAAACTGGTGAGCCGTGCGGGAATCGAACCCACGGCCAGCTGCTTAAAAGGCAGCTGCTCTACCAACTGAGCTAACGGCTCACTTCGCCTCTCAAATTCTGCTCTTTCCGTCAATCTCTTTCGATCAAAAATCTATACCGCAATTTATCACCTGGTCGCGCTCGATGCCTACGCTGACCAGCCGGATAGGACACTGCATTAAGTCGCTTATTCGTGCCAGATAGTTTCGTGCGGCCTGGGGCAAGGAGTTGAAATCCGTTATCCCGGTGGTTTTTGTTTTCCAACCCGGCAGGGTCTCGTAAACCGGCTCGCACTTTTCCAGGATTTCCGGATTGTAAGGGAACTCCGTCAGCATCTTACCTTCATAGAGGTAAGCATTGCATATTTTCAATTCGTCAAAGCTGTCCAGGACATCCAGCTTGGTCACTGCCAGGTCGGTAAGGCCGTTAATCCTCTTGCTGTAGCGGGTGACTACGGCGTCGAACCAGCCGCAGCGCCGCGGCCTGCCGGTAGTGGCCCCATATTCAGCGCCAAGCTCGCGGAGTTTTTCTCCCACTGCGCTGAGAAGCTCTGTTGGCAGAGGGCCGTTGCCCACCCTCGTCGTATACGCCTTGACCACTCCCAGCACAGTCCCGATAGCCCGCGGGCCTATGCCTAACCCTGCCAGTGCACCGCCGATACTTGTGTTGCTGGAAGTGACAAAGGGATAAGTCCCGTGATCCACATCGAGCATCAAACCCTGCGCGCCTTCGAGGAGCAGCTTTTTGCCCTCGGCCAGCTTACGGTCCAGATACAGGGAAATATCGGTTTCCAATTCGAGGAATGTCTCCCGGTACTGAAGAAGCTCTTCGGCTATTCTCTCCCCATCAAGGGTGACAGTGCTGCCCATGGCGTGCAGGATCTTGTTTTTCAAGTCGGTATTCTCGATCACCTTGCGGCGCAGCTTTTCCGGCTCGTTAAAATCCATTACCCTCACGCCGCTGCGGCCGATCTTGTCCTCGTATGCCGGCCCAATACCTCGTCCGGTTGTGCCGATCTTGCTTTTGCCCTTAGCCGCTTCCCGCTCCTGATCCAGAGTCTTGTGGTAGGTAAGCAGCAGGTGGGCTTTGCCGCTGATCTTTATCCTTCCCTGGGTCTTGATACCCTTGCTGTTCAGCTGATCCCTCTCCTCGACAAAGCCTATGGGATCGATAACCACACCATTACCCACCACGCATTCCGGCTTTGGATAAATTATCCCTGCCGGAATCTGATGCAGGATAAAGCGGGTGCCCTTCACCACCACTGTGTGTCCTGCGTTTGCCCCCCCCTGAAAACGGGCCACAATATCGGCTCTGCTGGACAGGTAGTCCACGATCTTTCCCTTGCCTTCATCACCCCACTGTGACCCGATCACCAGAAGAGAAGACACAAATTCTCCAATAATTTTTATTGTACCGATTTAAGGGAATGAAAAAACAGAGAGACCGAGAACTATTGATTAAAACACGGTTATTCAACCGCTGACCTGACAGAACAAAAGTGTCGAAAAGCAAAGCGGCAAAAAATGATAAAAATAACCAACAAAATAAAATATTTTCAAAAATTGGATATGTCAAGGATGAAAAAAGGCTGGCTCCGGCATAACGGGCTTTAAACCGTGACCTTTTTTACCAGGTAAATACCCTTGACCGCACGGAGCTTCTCGATCACCTCATCTGGAACCATCGAGTCCACACTGATCAGAGAGAGTGTGTTCTTGTGGTCATCGGCGCGGCCCAGCCTGTATTCACCGATATTGATATTGGCCTGGCCCAGGCAGGTTCCCACCTGGCCGATTATTCCAGGGACATCGGCGTTTTTGATCACCAGGAGGTGGCCTCTGGGATTCACATCCATAAAGAACTCGTTGATCCGGACAATACGGGGCAGCTCGTTGCCGAATACTGTGCCCTCGACCAGGCAGCTTTCCTTGTCTGTTGTCACCAGGCAGCTTACCAGATTGGTGTAATCCGCTTTATCAGTCAATACCCCATCCACTTTGATTCCCCTCTGACGGGCCAGATAGACGGCATTGACAAAATTTACATTGCCGCCGGTGGCCGGAGTGAGCAGCCCTTTCAGGAGAGACAGCTTTAGCGGCTGCAAAGCTTCGCCGGGCAGCCCGGCGCAGCTTATTCTGGCCTCTTTGAGCCCGCCCACTACGAATTGCCCCATAAACAAACCGATACGCTCGGTAAGCTCGATATAAGCCTTATATCTTTCGAGAGCGCTGAAATCGCTTATCGGCATATTCACGGCATTGTCGTAAACTCCGTTCTCAAAGGCAGCGACTATCTGCTGGGCTATCTGGACGCCGACATTTATCTGTGCTTCTTTGGTCGAGGCCCCAAGGTGCGGGGTCACCACCACTTTTTCATCAGCGATGAGCGATACACAGTCCGGCGGCTCCTTGGCAAAAACATCCAGGGCGGCACCGGCAATTTTCCCTCCGGCGATGGCTTCCCCCAGGGCCTTTTCATCCACCAGCGCTCCCCTGGCGCAATTGATTAAGAGCGACGATGGTTTCATCCTGGCCAGCATGTCCCGGTTGACCATTCCCTTAGTTTCCTCGGTGACCGGAACATGAAGAGTGACAATGTCTGCCCGGGCGAATACCTCTTCCAGGCTCAAAAGCTCGATATCCGACTCTGCGGCCAGGTCTTTAGCGATAAAAGGATCATGGGCTACGACCTTCATGCGAAAGGCCTGGGCAATGCGGGCTACTTCCGATCCGATACGCCCCAGGCCCACCACGCCGAGGATTTTGCCGTTCAGTTCCGAGCCGACAAAGCTGTGGCGGTCCCATTTCCCGGCTTTAAGCGATGTGTTGGCCTGGGGAATTTTTCTAGCCAAAGCCAGCATCAGGCCCATGGTATGCTCAGCTGCGGCAATGGTGTTGCCGCTCGGCGTGTTCATCACTACAATCCCCCGCTCGGTTGCCGCCTCAAGATCGACATTATCAACTCCCACTCCTGCTCTGCCGATCACTTTAAGATTTTTTGCCGCCTCGATAACTTTCCGCGTTACTTTAACCCCGCTGCGAATGAGAAGAGCATGAGCCTGGCTTATCTCCCGGGCCAGTCCCTCCTCATCGAGCCCGGTTTTGACCACCACTTCGATCTCCCGCCCGGCTTTGAGAGCAGCCATACCTTCTTCGGATATCTTATCAGCAACGAAAACTATCACGACCATACCCCTTCTCTAAAAAGTTTAACGGTTTATTCTGTTGATTACCAGTCCGGTAAGCATCTTGGGATAAAAATCTGTCGATTTCTGCGGCATGCATTCGCCCCGGTCCGCTACTTCCACCACATCCTGAACCTGGGGAGGATTAAGGAAAAAGGCCGCCTGGTATTTTGATGTCGGATCTTGCACCATATCCAAAGCCTCTAGCGGATCGCGGAGGTAAACGACCTTTTCCTGCCGGGTGAGTTCCTTTTCGTTTATTCCCAGGCAGGATTCAAAAATCAGCTTGTGCAGGATATTAACATCGAGGCTTTTCCAGTGATCGCTGAGCTGTGATTTTACCAGAAGGTTTAAATCAGCCTCGCGGTTCAATTCCAGACTGTAAAGCTTATCGCTTTCCCGGGAGGTGAAGAGGAATATCTTCCGACTGCCGGATATCTCCCGGAGAGTCTTTTTCAATGTCTTTTGATCGGCGGTTCCCCGGGGAGTGACTTTAAAATGGTTTTCCAGCTCCCCGAGAAGCTTTGGGGAGCTGAACTCAGGAAGTGAAAAAAGCACCCGGTGGGTAGGCAGGATAACCAGCCCGCTGTCCTCGACGCTCACAAAAGCCATCATCGCCCTGTCAATCGCTTCGTTTCCCGTGCTCGGCACACCGAGTTCGGCCTGTTCACGCCAGTAAGTGAGGGCGGTCTCATAACGGTGATGGCCGTCGGCAATGTACAGCTTCTTATCCCTCATCAGTCTCTGCATTTGCCGGACAGGTTCTCCATCAGGTACGATCCACACGCTGTGGGTTACTCCGTATTCATCACGCACCGAGGTAAAAGGTTCTTTATCCTGGATTTGGCTGTCAATGAGCTCATTGACAGCGGAACCAGGGTCCTGGTAGAGCATGAAAAGGAGTCCGAACTGGCAGCCCGTGGCTCTGGTAAGCATCAGTCGGTCTATTTTCGGCCCGCTGTGGGTATGTTCATGAGGCCGGACGACACCGGCGCTGTAATCGTATAACTGGCCCAGGGCGATAAATCCCTTGCGTGTGGCTTTAGTGTCAGTGCCGGGGATAGGGAAAGTCTGGTGGTAAGGGTAAAGGCAGGGCCCAGGACTTCGGTCGAGTATCCCTGTCTCCAGCCACCCATTGAAGCATCCGGCTGCTTCGAGATATGGTTCTTCGGAAGTTGTGCCGGAAGCGGCGGGCAGTATCACTCGGGCGATATTGAAGGCGCTTTGCTCGAGATATCTGACCTTCATCTGCGGCGTTATTTTATCGTAAGGCTGGCTTACAACCTTATCTAGAGGGCCTACTTTTTCATTCCTGAAAGTGATGCCGCGGAAAGGATAAATATCTGCCATTTAAAATTCCCGTATAAGTTGTGTGCTTTATGCCTCTGTTTCGCAAACCAAATCGGAATTGAGTGATTAAACTTAATAAAAAGAACCGCCGGGCGACAAGGTTTTACTTCAGAGAAAAAAATTGAAATCAAAAAGATTTCAGAACCGCGGTAGAAATATTAAGTTTAGATGGAATAGCAAGAAACCCGGTCTGAAATAGAAATTATGTATTAGAACTCGAGTTGTTCATAGGCAAACCACCTTCGCAGGCACTAGAGATGAAATTATCTCCGGGCGGAAAAGACAGCTTGACTGTCGCCGGATTAATCGAGCTCCTTAAACAGGATGAACGGTACAAGAAGGCCATTGTTCATCATCAATATATACCTCCGGTTCCCGCCCGCACCGTTAGTCTTGAGCCTTTGCTCAGCGGCCCTATTGCCGCGGCTCTGCGCCGGACAGGGATAAATTCCCTTTACAGCCATCAGTCTGAGGCAGTTTGTCTGGTCAAAAACGGCAGGAATGTAATTGTTTCCACTCCCACAGCAAGCGGCAAGACTTTGATTTATAACCTTCCGGTAATCGAGGCTTGCCTTGCCCAGCCGGAGACCCGGGCTCTTTATATTTATCCCTTAAAAGCGCTGGAGCAGGATCAGAAGCGCAAGCTGGCCGAGCTTTTTGTGCTGATCGAACCTTTGTCGGGCCTGAGGGCGGAAATCTACGACGGTGATACGAGCTCTTACAGAAGGAGCAAGATACTGGCCGAATTCCCCAATGTCATCCTGACTAACCCGGACATGTTGCATCTGAGCGTCCTCGGCTATCACCAGCGCTGGGAGGAATTTTTCAAAGGCCTGCGCTTTGTGGTAGTGGATGAGCTGCATACCTATAAGGGGATATTCGGAGCGCATTTTTCCGCTGTCCTCCGCCGCCTGGAGCGGCTATGCTCTTATTACGGCTCGAAACCCATTTTTATCGCCGGCAGCGCCACTATCGGCAACCCGCAGGAGTTCGCCGAAACGCTTTTCCGCCTGCCGTTCACAGTGGTCGACAAGAGCGGAGCGCCTAGCGCCGGGCGGCACTTCCTTTTTGTCAATCCCCAGGAGGTCAAGACTTCGACACTTGCCGCGCGCTTCCTGCGCGACTTTGTCGTGGCGGGACTCAAAACTATCGCCTTTACCAAGAGCCGCAGGAATACCGAACTGATCCACAACTGGATCCTGCATCAAGACAAGAGCCTGGCCGGCCGGATATCGAGTTACCGCGCGGGATACCTGCCCTCGGAAAGACGGGAAATAGAAAAGAGCCTGGCCGAAAATCGTCTTGATGCGGTGATCTCGACCAGCGCTCTGGAGATGGGAATAGATATCGGCGGACTTGACGCCTGCCTGCTTGTGGGCTACCCCGGAACTGTGTCCTCCACCTGGCAGCGTGGGGGTCGTGTTGGCCGCTCCGGCAGGGAAAGTGTCATTGTCCTTATTGCTCAGCCGGATGCCCTGGATCAATATTTCATGCGTCATCCGCAGGATTTTTTCCGCCGGGGCTGGGAAAAAGCCCTTCTCGATCCGGAAAATCTTTTTATCCTCAGCGATCATCTGGTCTGTGCGGCAGCTGAAATACCTATCCAGCGGGATGAGTGGACCAGAGAGGGCGATAATTACCGGAAAGCGGTCGAGGAACTAAAACTCAAGGGCAGGCTGCTCGAAGATGTCAATGGTGAAAAATTATTCAGCGCGGCGAAATACCCTCACCGCACGGTTAATCTGCGCCAGACAGGAGAGGAATATTCGATCCTCGACATTTCCACTGATCCGCCCTCCCGGGTGGGTTCTGTTGGAGGAAGCCGAGCTCTGGCCGAATGCCATACCGGGGCGATCTATCTGCACCGCGCCCGCCAGTTTGTCGTGAGGCGCCTGGACCTGGAGAAGCACAATATCTATGTTTCCCCCTCGGACGATCCATATTATACGAATGTCCTCATCGAGAAAGATACGGAAATACTGGAAATTAAAAAAAGCAAACCCGCAGGTAATTTTATTATCCGGTACGGCAGGTTGAAAGTTACCGAGCACTTTGTCGGCTTCCAGAAAAGAAGCATTTTCAGCCAGGAACTGATCAGCAATCACGAGCTCGATCTGCCGCCGCTAGTTTTCGAAACCACCGGGCTCTGGATCGAGGTTCCCGACAGCATAGAATACGCAGTCGTGGAATCAGGGGGCCATTACATGGGCGGGCTGCACGCCGTAGAACATGCTGGGATCGCCATTTTCCCACTTTTTATGCTCTGTGACCGCAACGATATCGGGGGGATTTGTTTCACCCATCATTCCCAGGTTGGCGGAGCTTCGATTTTTATTTATGATGGTTATCCCGGAGGGGTTGGCATCTCACTCGGCGGTTACGAACGAATTCAGGAACTTCTGGAGGCCACTCTGCGCCTGATACAGGAATGCGAGTGCGAGAACGGCTGCCCATCCTGCGTCCATTCTCCAAAATGTGGAAGCGGCAACAAGCCTTTGGACAAGAATGCGGCGCTCCTCGTTCTCGAACTCCTCCTGGGTATCAGGAACCTCCCCTCGCTGCCCGTGAAAACGGCTGAAGAATCAAAAAGAGAAGAGATCGGAAAACAGATTATCCAGCCGGCCGGATTGTTTCCTCAGGATAAGAAGATCTATGCTTTTGACCTTGAGACGCAGCGTTCTGCAGAGGAGGTTGGCGGATGGGGGAACAAGCATCTGATGAGGATATCGGTCGCTGTGGTCGAAGAACTCGGCACCGGTGAAGTACTGTCCTTTACCGAGGCGCAGGTGGAAAATCTCCTGGAGATCCTTTCCGGAGCTGATCTGATAGTGGGCTTCAATATTATCGACTTTGACTACCAGGTCTTAAGAGCTTACAGCCCGATTGATTCCTCGAAATGGCATAGTTTCGATATCCTCAAGGACATATACAGCCGTCTTGGTTATCGAATAAGCCTTGATGACCTGGCTCTAGCTAATCTTGGAACTCCCAAGACCGCGAATGGGCTCCAGGCAATCCAGTGGTTCCGTGAAGGAAAAATTGAAAGAATCATAGATTATTGTGCGAACGATGTGCATATTACTGCAAAATTATTCGAATATGGTCTGAGCAAGAGCTATTTACTTTTTGACCGTAAAGATTCCGGCCGCGTCAAACTTCTTCTTGACTGGAATCTAAGTAAAATGCTGCATCGTTAACACGGTTGTCATGTCCCTACTTAAAAAAAAGTCTCTGGTGGGAAAATTCAACCATCCGCCGGGATCTATGATAAGGCCGATCTATCGGCTTGATTTTCCTTTTATTCCTGCTGATAATATAATTTTTATCATAAATATTAGTTCTTTTAATTGGAAAGCCGGAGTATTGTCTGCTGACTTGTGATGATAATTGACGGGGTAAGGCAATTAATTTCTCTTGAAGAATGATAAAAAAAATTTGACAGGGAATAGAAAAAATGAGATAATAAATTTAAAAATGTTATGTTCCGTGGCTGATGATTCGATTCTGAAATTGAATAATCTTTTTATTTTATTTGATTCGCAAAGATGAAATTTGATATCACATTTTCATTTATAAGCAGGAAGCGCAGAGATTAATGTTTGGAAAAAACTTGAAAAAAGCGAAAAACCGGTTTATTTTAAAAAGTTGTTCAGATTAACTTGACAATTGCGTATTAAAAAAGCAAAATTATTAAGTTTTATTTTTTTAATATGGGGTATTTTATTCATTTTTATAATTCAGATGGTTTCGCTGCTTACCGGGTACTGGTTTCGGTTGAATGAGGTATAGTCGAATAGGATTTTTACTTGAACAAAATTAAGAGAATCGGGAAAGAATAATGTTGATGCACGTTGATCATCTGATACCAGGTCTGGAATTGGAAAGCGATGTCCGGCTAAAGGCGGGGAGTTTTCTTATTACGCGCAAGGAATTGCCGGAAGGTCGTCTTGACGAAAAGGTAATCGAATCAATCCGCAGGTTTGCCTCACAGCTCGCCCCGGAGAGCTTCATGGTGAGTATTAAGGCCGATGAGCGGGCGTTCGAGCAGTTGAAAGTTATCCTGGAAAAAGATGTTTCGGTAATTATCGACAAGATTCAGGAGGGTAAGGAATATCCCAACTTTCTCAAAGATGAGGAGTTGCGGGCTAAGGTCCTGCGGATTATGGAGAAGCTGATCTCCAATCCCGACCTGATCAAGAACATGTATGACTTTAAAATTACCAAGGGAGAAAAAGCTTCTGTCGTGGAACAGTTGCATAACCACAGCATCAGGGTGACTCTCCTGTCTATTGCTCTCGGCTTGAATCTGCGCTGGTCGATTATTTCCCTGGTCAATGTGGGTATGGCCGGCATACTTCATGATATGGGAATCATGCGGACAGAGTATTATCCGGATCTGGAGAAGCTTGATGACCTTTTACCTTCCGAACTCGAAATTTTCGTGGAAGAACATCAGAAAAAAAGCGTGGAATTGTTCGGGGAACGAAAAGTGACCCTGCTCCCCTTCACCAAGCAGGAAATCCTGCACATGATAGCCAACCATCATCGGCCGGATTTGGATGATATGCAGCATAAGACCACTTTGCTGCTGTATTTCGCCGAGCTGGTCGATGAAATGATTACCCTGCTTCCATATAGAACACGCTATAATTTCAGCCCTGAGCAGTTGAAAAAACTTGGCGATCGTTTTGCCAAACGGAACGGGATGATCAATGTCCTCCTGGCGCTGGTCAAGCTTTATAAGGCCAGGGGCCTGGTCTGGCAGATGGTTACCAGCCTGATCAATCTTTTCTCCATGGATGAACTCCTGGTTGAAAACTACGAGGAAAAGCTCCAGGAGATAATTGAATTCTGCCCGTTCAATTGCGCGGTAACCTATCCTCCTGCGGGCGGCAATACCCTTCCCCGGACTGTTTATTGCAATAACAGCCTGGAACCCAATTTCAGTTGTGTGCATATGGGCCAGGTGAATATTGAAATTTATCTCAGCTGGGGAAAAGTAAAATCTTATAAGAAATGCGCCACCCTTACTGATCGTTTACATGATTTGAACAAAGCCGGCCGCCTTGAAGAGGAAGAAAACAAAGGCAAAGGCGAACCGGCTGATAAATGATCAGCGGAAATTACCGGAATATTTTTGACTGAAAATAATAAATGTTTGCGTGTTTATCCTGTTCCGGTTTTTTGCTGTCTCTAGTATCATTCCTCTTTCCGTCTATTCCCCGGTAATTTATTATTCTCCAGTTTATCCTTCCGCGACAAAAACATTTATTTTAAATTTTAAAATCCATCAGCCTGTTTTCTCAAAATTTGATTAATTGCACTCACGATTATGGAGCCTGCCAGGTGAAATCTGCTTTTGTCCTCGGTACCCGGCCGGAGATTATCAAGCTTTCTCCGGTAATTAGACAACATCTCCAAAAGAAGATAGCATTCAAAATTATTCATACCAACCAGCATTACTCCCCTGAACTGGATAAAGTGTTTTTCGAACAGCTGAACCTCCCGGCTCCTGATTACAATCTCGGAGTAGGTTCCGGAACTCACGGAGAGCAGATAGGGAGGATGCTCGAGACTCTTGAACCCGTACTGGCCGAGCTGATGCCGGAGGTGGTCTTTGTTCAGGGAGACACCAATTCGGTACTTGCCGGAGGATTAATGGCCAGCAGACTGCGCATACCGGTGGCGCATGTAGAGGCAGGGCTGAGGAGCTACGACCGGCGTATGCCTGAGGAACTGAACAGGATTCTTGTCGACCATTTGTCCGATTATCTTTTCGCACCTACTGATTTGGCGCGCGAGATCATGCTCGGCGAAGGCTTGCCTGCATCACGGATTTATGTAACCGGTAATACGGTGGTGGATGCGCTTTACGAGGTTTCTCCGCTGATAGACAAGCTGCCTGGTCTTGAAGAACGCTGGCGGCTTACCCGCGGCGCATATATCCTGGTCACCCTCCACCGTCCGGAAAATGTGGATTCATCCCGAATATTGATTGATATACTCGAAGCCATAGATAGTCTTGGAAAAAACTTTTCCAAGACCCCTGTCTTCCCTGTTCATCCGCGGACAGCAAGGCGCCTGGCGGAATTCGGGATTGCGCTTCCCCGGTCGTTCCTTGCTCTCGGGGCAATAGATTATTTCAGTTTTCTCCAGCTTGAGAAAAATGCCCGGCTGGTGGTTACCGATTCGGGAGGGGTGCAGGAAGAGGCTTGTATTTTCGGCGTACCTTGTGTCACTGTGCGCTTGAGCACGGAAAGGCCGGAAACTGTAAAAGTGGGAGCCAATATTGTCGCCGGAGTGGAAAGGGAGACGGTTATCGCTGCGGGGAAAATAATGATGGAGCGGAAAAATGACTGGACCAATCCGTTCGGGGATGGAAGAGCGGGGGAGAGAATAGTTGAGATCATCGCTGACAGTAAAGCTCGTTGCCGCAATCGGCCGTAGGCGCGGACCGATATTGACCGCCCTGGTATATTCTTTTGCCGGAAAATCCTTCACCAGAGAATTTTACCGCGGCCAGGGGAATCTGGCCGAATGGCGGGACTATCCCAAAGGCTTGATGAGCATTTCTTTCGATGTGGATTATGCCGGGGATGCCGAGAATCTGTCAGGTTTAGTCGAGCTTCTTGAAAATCTCAAGCTCACGGCTTCTTTCGCCGTAGTAGGCCGTCTGGTCGAGATTTACCCGGAACAGCACCGCAGAATTGCTTCCGCTGGCCACGAAATACTCAATCATACTTACAGCCACCCGGACAACGAGGAACTCCACCCGCATGAACGATTCGATGACCTTTCCCCCGAAGCCCGGAAAAAACAGATCGAACACTGCCACCAGGTATGCCAGGAATTGCTTGACGTCTCTCCTCTCGGATTCCGTGCCCCTCATTTCGGCAATGTCCGCGGGAGGGATTTTTACCGGGTTTTGGCGGAATCCGGTTATCTTTATTCAAGCTCGGTTATCTCTGTGGACAGTCCCGGTTTCGGTCTGCCTTTTCTGACTGATTCAGGGATATGGGAACTTCCGGTAAGCTGCTGTCCGGTGCATCCTTTTACGGTGCTCGACAGCTGGCATGCCCTGGGCAAGCCGCAAGCCAGGCACCGGAAATCCGGAGAGTTTTCCAGGCTGGTCAGCGAGTCAATGAGTCTGGTTTCCAGATACGGCGGCTACTTGAATATCTACCTCGACCCTCGGGATGTTTTCAAGTATACGGAAGTACGCCAGGCTCTTGAGGCTGTCAAGTCCCATCCCGATCCGCCGGCCATAGTAACCTACCGTAAGCTTCTCGAAATTCTCCAAAGCAAGTCCCGAAAAGAATCATGAATTTTCACTCTTTTTCCCTCTGAGCCGCGCAAGAATCGCCTCCCATATCCGGTAATCCTCTGCGGAGAATACTCGAAATACTTTTAACAAGAGGAAATAGATAGCGGAATAACTGATTGCCAGTCCGATAATTACGCTCCAGCTTACCGGAAAATGGTTTTTGAGCAAAAGGAGAATTGTCGCCGGAATGACGGCTGCGGCGAAAATTCCGGAGAAGAAAACCCGCAGGCCCTGGCCGCGATGGTAAAAGTGGGTTCCCCAGACAAGAAACAATGACTGAAGGGTCAGGGAAACAGTGGTTCCGATCGCTGCTCCGGTTATACCGAGCCTGGGGATCAGGCAGTAATTCAATATCACATTAAGAGACGCAGAGCAAAGATTGGCGGAGAGAATGATGCGGGTAGCCCCATGCATGTAAAGCATGACACTGCTGGTAGTCGAAAGATAATAAATCGCCCGGCCGAAAGCGAGGATCGCCAGGGGCCATGCTCCATTGGCGAAACTCTTCCCCCAGAGAAGGGACATGGATTCGCCGGGCAGCGCGATTAGAAAAGCGGCCATGGGCAGAGTTATATACCACATCCATCGGTTATTGTTGTTGTAAGAAGAGACTATCCCGGTTTGGTTACCCAGGGCATAGTCCCTGGTGATTATCGATAAAAACATGGGATTAAGCAGCTCTGTCCCCAGGGCGACAAGTGAGGCCAGTGTGACCGCAGCTCCGTATAATCCCACCCGGGCATTGTCGAGGAAATAAGCCGACATGTAAGCATCGGTATAGTTCATGACCAGATCGATTATTCCCGCGAGGAAAAGTGGAAGGCTGTATACAATAAAGGCTCTGGCCTCGAAAATCCGCTCATGTCTCTTTTCTCGTAAATTGAACACAGGGAAGATCCGCTTTTCGACAAGATAGAGGAGGGTTATGGTACTGAAAGCTTCTCCTATTGTGTAAGCCCAGAGCGCCCCTGTCACGCCGAATCCGGCCACAAGGAGTGAAACAGTGAGGATGAGCCTGATCAAGGGATTTAGAACCTGGCTGATTGCCACCCGGTAGCCGATTTTCTGAAAGGCAGTTACTGTCTTGACCAGTATCCTTCCGGTAACGGTAAAGGGGAGGCAGGCAGCACAGATAGGCATGGCTTGCCCGAGTGGGAAATTATGCAGCAGATTTGCCGCAGCCCAGGGGCCGATTAGCCAGAGGAGCGCACCGGCTCCAAGGCCTGAAACAAGCGAAGCTGAAAGAGCATAGCGAAGCATGCTCCTGAGCCGTATCTCGTCCCCTTTGCCGGCATAATAGGGTACGAAACGGGCCACTCCCAGATCCAGGCCGATTCCGGCCAGACCTCCGCCCACGGCAATAGTAGAGATACCAAGAAAAAGGATACCGAACTCTTCCATCCCTCCCGCCCTGGCCAGAACTATCCGGTAGGCATAACTGAGAATGCGGGAAAAAAGCATTCCGGCCAGAATCAAAGCCGCACCCTTGGCTATAGTCGCCTGCGGGCTGTCCTGGGAAGAGATCATCTTTTCCTGCCGAAATAAAGGCTGCGATAACTAAGACTGGGAGGCATAATCGATCCCAGATGCAGTTCCAGAAAGGCAAAGACAGATTTGAACAGGGGAAAGCGGGAAAATAAGCTTTCCAGAAAACCGCTCAAAGGGGCCAGGTAATAGCTGTGACCCAGGTCGTAAGAGAGCGTCCTGACCGGCTCAAGGCCGGCTTTCTCCATGGCTTCACGGACCCGAGCCCTGGAAACATAGACAGTGGCTGCGGCGGGGTCTTTCGGCCTGTCCCGATATTTGCGCAGGCCGAACAAGTATAAAAATTTTTCTGCCAGACGGGCATGCTCCCCCGAACGCATCTCGAAAAAAATCCCGCCTCCCGGCCGGATAGCCCTGACCAGTCCGGATAGAACCAGGTCCCAATCCGGAAGGTGAAACAGTACATGCATGCAGACAACGGCATCGAAGCTTTTCTCAGCCAGAGGGAGAGCATAGATATCGGAAAGAATACAGGGTACCGAGGGATATTTTTCGCCCAGGGCGGCCAGCATAGCCTGCGAGCTGTCCAGAGCCACTACTTTACGCCCCTCGGCCCAAAGGCAGGGGATAAAACGGCCGGTACCTGCGCCGGCATCGAGAACTGTTTTTCCGTCAATGTGACGGCTTATCCAGGAGCGCTCGACCAGAGTGCTCAAGTCATTCAGACCGGAAGCATAACGGAGGTCGTATTTTTCGCCGTAATCGCAAGACTCGTAGCGCTCTCTTTTTGTCCGGCGCCAGGCAGGAATCCGGCCGTCGGGTTCCTGATCGTTTGATGTCTTCCCGCCTTTCACGCTGAACCTCCAGAGCAGGCTTCCTTGTAGTAAGTCTCGCAGTCCACAAAACGCACTCCCCGCAAGGCCAATCCCTTGAAAAGCCAGTCCGCGTGGTCAGCCAGCGGAATCAGGTCGCGGAGGTGGAGCTGAACTACCAGGTCGGAAATAGCCAGGCGCTCGACAATTCCTGTCTTCCAGCCGGGAGAAAAGAAAAAGCAGGTGCCCAGGTCAATGAGGCTGAAACCGGCCAGAGGCAGGGGAGCTATTGACCAGCTGCGGATAAACCAGCGATAACCGGCTTCCTCCAGTAACTCAAAAGTGTCTCTGTTATATTTCATGTATGGAGCTACGAATCCGGTTACACTTTTCGAGAGCAAGTTTTCGAGCAGGCTGTGATTGCCGGATATTTCGCGGTACTGGCGCTGTCTGCTCTGGCTGGAGAGGACTACGTAATGGCTCAGCGAGTGGCTGGCCACATCGAGTCCAAAACGCTCGACAAGCGATTTCACCCGTTCTTGTCTGCCGTCGATCTCCTTACCGGCAATGGCCAGAGTAGGGCGCAGGGAGTAAATATCGCACCAGCGCTCGAGCAACGAGAAACCTTCCTCATCCCAGTCGACATTGACCCGGAAAACGATGCGCCTGCCTGAGTGAATCGTTGTTCCTCCTGCTTCGGCAGCACCCTTTTCCGGTAATTCCGCCGGACAGTAAGAGCTTTGGAAGGATTTTTTCAGGAAATCGATCGCCACCCGGAGAAAAGTATTTTCTCCCGAAATCATACTGGTGTGGTAAAATCGGCTTTTACCGTGAAAATAACCTAAAACATTTTTAAGGCGGATAATCCGATCTGTGGGGCTGGTTAGACAGAGAACGGCGCTGTCAGAGGGAAAATACTTTTCCGAAATGGTTAAATTAGTGAGCAGGATATCGCCTGATTCAAGAACCGGCGGAGCGGTGACAGCTTTAAGCTTGTATCCTGAAGCGACAAAGGTGCCTGCTAAATAGAACAGGCATTTGTCGCTGAAAAGGGGCTGGTATGGATTTTTAAGCCAGAGATATACAGTGTTATTGTTCATATAGACTTGAGAAAGTCATCAGTCAACCGCGGATCAAGCGAGGCCAGGTGGCCGATAATTTCCTTCCCGGATACTTCGCTTTCGCCGGGACCGGAGTTCTGTTGAAAGCTCCGGGCCAGATTTTCGAAACTCGAAGCCTCGAATCTTTCAATTTCCGAGTGTAAGGGGTGGATCGTTCCCGGAAGCATGAGTTTCACAGTTATTTTTAGTCTCATGCGGGTATCTCGATTTGAATGACTCTGCCTTTTACAAGATCAATAGCCCGTCCGGGGGAAAGTATGCTCCCTGCCGATTGATTATAATAATCGTTTACAGGTGGAAACAGCATCTCCAGTAATTCGGGCTTGAAACCTGCTTTTTTCCGCAAATCCCTGCCTAATGAGTAAAGAAGCCTTTCGTGGCAAAAAGCTCTTTTCGTTCTTTCCGGAACTATTTTATCTGAGCCTGGTGCGGGTATCTCGCTGTCGATAAAACCGATTTTGTTTTCCCCTGGATTGACTATCACATTAGCGGAGTTGGGATCGGTGTGAAAAACTCCGGAATCGCAGAACCGGTCTATGGACTCTAAAACCTTGGGCAGCCACTTTTTTATATCCGGGAGAGGCAGCTCGATAAGGGAAAAGCCGGGAAGAAATTCACGGACAAAAAAATCTTTTTCGCAAAGGATCACGCATGGCCCTAAGCCGATCCGAGCCAGGCTGGAAAGGACTTCGCTCTCCATTTTAAACCGTTCGCGGTAGGTCAGGTACTCCCGGCCTATGACTCTCTGGAGACGGCGTTCGATAATCAGGCTTGCTGTTTTGACCAGATAAGCCGGCGAACTTTCCCCTTGTTCATAGACCAGGTATTTAAGGCCCCAGCCGCTTCCTTTGAAAAGGCGCGCCAGCTTGACCGGCCGGCCGATTTTGGCCGATATCGCTTTAGCGATCAGGCCACGCCCTGCTGCCAGGCCTAGTTCAGCATAAAGAAAACCGATTCTTCTTTTCAATTTGTAAAGGGATTCTTTCACGCCTCTCCAGCCTGTGTATCAGCCCCACCGCAAGATTTTCTGTTGATATTCTTTTTGCGGATTGCGAAACAAAATTATTCCGCTGCCTGGCCTGCCAGGAGCCTTTCATAAAGCTCTCTTTCGGCTCTTTCCATCACCCGCCCGTCAATAGCGAGCGCGCGCTGGCGTAAACGGGCCCCTCGCTCTTTCCTGTAATCGGGATCGCCGGCCAGGCGCAGAAATGCCTCCAGGTATCCCTGAACGCTCAATGGCACCACCTCCGCCAGATCGCCGACCACCTCCGGGGATCCCTCCCAGCGCGGAGAATTGATCACTATCGGCAGGCCGCTCGCCGCTGCCTCGAGAACCGGTATACATACTCCGGGTTGAGTTATGGCCATAGCAAAAATATCATGGCAGCGATACAAGTCGGGAAGATCCTTATGCGCTACCCGGTTAATGAATTTTACCCTGTCGGCGATTCCCAGTTTATCGGCCCAACGGACAAGGCCCTTGTGATAAGGCCCGTCGCCCACCAGAGTGAGTGTCGTGTTCTCGAGGCCGGCTAAAGCTTTGAGGATCGGCTGGGGGTTTTTACCCGCGAACTGCCGGCCGACATTGAGAATCCTTAAGCTGCCCGGCGCAGCTTGCCTCTGACTGTCTCCCGGAGAGAATTTTTCCAGATCGACCCGGTTGTAGATTACCGATATATTCTCTTTGCGCCAGCGCTCCACATAGCGCAGAGGAAAGCGATAGGCGCAGATTACCTGATCGCACCGGCCCAGGCTTATCCGGTTCAGGGCCAGAAGGTAATGGAAAATCTGGTACATTCCCCGTGGGGTAAAGAGGAAACCCGGGCCGTATACGGCCAGGCTGCGCCATAAGCTGTAATCATCATGTACCGAAACCACGCTGGCCGCTCCGGCGGCTTTTGCAGCACAGACTGCAAGGTAGCCCATGTACAATGGATTGTAGCCGCGGACTACCTGCGGTTTTATCTTGAGGGCCAGTTGCAGGGCTTTTTTACGGACAGCTCCCAGGTTGAAAGGGTTCGGCCGGCCGATTGCGTGTATCTTTACCGGAGAATTTCCGGCCATAATCCGGGCCGTTTCCAGTGAATTGTCTTCATCGGCAAGGCTCAGCACATGGACTTCATCGAAAAAGTTCTCCGGATTGAAATAGCGTTCCTTGACTTCGCCCTTGGCCGCGTAGCGGTACAGCGGATCGTTGGGAATTACCAGAATCCTGCGTCTGGATTTATCCGGGTTCATAACATTATGTTTTCGACAGAAAATGGAGTGCTAATTGACATGGGCAACCAGTTTAGATCAGGCTACTTTTCCTCAATAAAATTTATCCGGCCCAGTTTGCATTTTTTGGGGCGGAACTTGAGCCGAACTTCTTTACCGGTCTCCACCGATTCGTAAATGGCGTTGATCAGCTCCAGCGATTTACGCCCTTCCAGCCCATCCACCAGACCCCTGATATTCGATTCTATGGAGCGGATAACATCCTCCAGGAACAGCTTATGGCCGAACCCGTAAACATCAGCCGGATTCTGGTTCAATTCTGTCCTGAATTTTTCATCTTCAGGGAGGCTGTCGATAAAGTTCCAGGTACGGACCTCGTTCACCGCAAATCCGGCTATCTCCACGGCTCCGCGTTCGCCGAGGATGGATATCGACCCTTCGAGATCTTTGGGCCGGGTGGCGGTCGTAGCTTCGATTACGCCTAAGGCGCCGCTGGCAAACCGCAAAATGGCCACTCCCGTGTCCTCCACTTCGATATTGACCAGGCGAGTGGCGGTCTGGGCGAACACGCTTTCCACGCTGCCCATGCACCATTCAAGAAGGTCGATATGGTGGCTGGCCTGATTGGTAAACACACCGCCATCCATAGCCCAGGTTCCGCGCCAGCTGTCGCTGTCGTAGTAAGCCTGATCCCGGCACCAGCGCACTCGCACCGTACCGAGAACCATCTTCCCGAAGCGGCCGCTGTCTATTGCTTTTTTCAATTGCTGCACCGGCAGGTTATAACGGTTCTGTTTTACCACAAAGAGTTTGACATTTGCCCGGTCGCAGGCTTCGATCATGCTGTCGGCCTGGTCTAGGGTCAGGGCCATGGGTTTCTCAACCACAATATGCCTGCCGTAGCGGACAATGTCCAGAGAGTGCTGGCTGTGCAATCCGCTGGGAGTGAGTATGTTGACCACATCCACATCCTCCCGCTCGAGCATCTCGCGGTAATCGGTATAATAAGGGATGCCGAGAGGCTCGGCTGTTTTCCTGGCGCGCTCGGAAATGATATCGCAGACAGCGCATAGCCTGGACTTTTTTATCTCGCTTAAAGCGGCGACATGCTTGCGGCTTATCCGGCCGCAGCCGATAAGGGCAAACTTGAGCATAAAGGAGATCTCCTGCTAGGCCCGGAAAATGATCGGCCTGACCTGATAAATTGATCGATAAAGATTGAGAGTACTATATTTTCTGATTGGTTTATAATTTATACCGGATTAATTATAATATCCGAGATTGAG
>Ga0315277_10002888_pt1 | contig 23595 bp, 15 predicted proteins | sample YL17G05_15_MG_FD_203695 | JGI IMG/M metagenome (GOLD analysis project Ga0315277, IMG submission 203695) | Sediment microbial communities from Yellowstone Lake, YNP, Wyoming, USA - YL17G05_15 | ecosystem: Environmental > Aquatic > Freshwater > Lake > Sediment | place: USA: Wyoming | collected... | reverse complement strand
GGCCGCACGGCGGTCGAGCGGGTCAACGGCCGCTTGAAAATCTTCTGGGGGGCCGACGACGGGAACATCACCGGGGCCAGCCGGTTTCATGCCCTGGTCGGCGTGGTGATGGTGGTGCATGCCGGCTTTGCCACGCTGCTGGCCAGCGCCCCACGCCGCGAGGGCACGCTGGGCAAGCTGCGGCTGGGACCCATCCAGAAGGCGTTGCAGGCGAAAATCGCCGCCTGAAACCCGCAGCCGCCCCGAGCCAACCCCCGACCCCGGCTTGCAGTCTGCGCCCATCCACCGCCAACCGGCCTTGCTGTCCCAAATCCGCCCGCCAACATCCTCCGCACGCCGCCGCTCCGCTCGTTTCCGCCTCCGCCGCCGCTCCCCCGGGGTTGAACCCGTTGCTCTTCGCTGCACAACGCAACCGGCTCATCAAGGGCCGGAAGCGGCCTGGCCAGGCCGCCTGCCTACCACCCGCCACGGGAGATGGTAGAATAGCCAGAGGCGTCGTCAAGCTGTGGGCGCGGCAGCCCGGCCGACGGGATGTTTTGCGCAGACTCCAGGTGCGTGCAAGCACGCACCTTACGGACTGCGTGTCTTCGTGGTGATTTGCTATTGATGGGCGAACCGACTTCCCCCTCTCCTGCCCTGCTGTTGCTGGCCGCCTTCAGCCGCTATGAGGCGGCGTTGGCGTGGGTCCGCGACCGGGCCTCCGAAGCATGGGGGCCGGTGGCGTTGGAAAGCCGCAGTTTCCGATTCGACGAGACCGATTATTACCAGCCCACCATGGGTCCGGGGCTGCGGAAGGTCTTCTTCACGTTCGCCCGGCCCTTCGACCCGGGCAACTTGGCCGAGGTCAAACTGCAGGCCAACCAGTGGGAGCAGGTCTACGCCCGGGAGTCGGGCCACCTGGAGTCGCGGCCGCTGAACCTCGACCCGGGGTACCTGACGTTGGGCAAGCTGGTGTTGGCCTCGACCAAGGACCACGCCCACCGGATCTACCTGGCCCGGGGGATCTACGCCGAGGTGACCTTGCGTTACCGGCACGGCCGGTGGGAGTCGCACCGGTGGACCTTCGCCGACTACCGCCGCGGCGACTACCAGGAGTTCTTCTCGGCGTGCCGCGATCTGCTGCACAGAGGACAACGGGAGGGCGGACAACGGGAGGGCGGGCAGTGGGAGGGCCAGGTGGGATGATGCGGCTGAATTTGTGGCTGATCCTGGGCGCGACGATGCCCGCCATGCTGGTCTGCTGGGCAGCCGCCTGGCTGGTCCGCCGCTACGGCCCTCGACTGGGCCTGGTCGATCGGCCCGGCCATCGCAAGATCCATACCACGGCAATGCCCACCGGCGGTGGACTGGCCATCTGGCTGGGGATCGTGCTGCCGTTTGCGCTAGGGCAACTGGCGTTATGGATCCTGCTGTCGGATCGCGGCCAATCGCTTGCCGGGTGGATCGCTCTGCCCGAGTTCATCTCGCGGTACCTGCCGGGCCTGATGCAGCAGTCGGGCAGGCTCTGGATGCTGCTGGCCGGCGGGACCGTGCTGATGCTGCTGGGGCTCGTCGACGACCGCTTTGGGTTGGACTGGCGGGTGCGGCTGCTGGTACAGGCCGTGGTGGCCGTGGTGCTGGTGAGGTCGGGCTGGCGGCTGAGCCTGTTTCTGGAGGCACAGCCTTCGCCGGATACGCCGGGGGTGGAGTGGCTCGTCTTGCTGGCCCAGCTCTTGATCGACGCGCTGAGTGTGCTGTGGATCGTGGGGTTGGTCAACTCGCTGAACATGTTGGACAACATGGACGGACTCTCGGCCGGGGTAGCGGCGATTGCCGCGGCAATGCTGGCAGCCGTGATGCTGCTGACACCCGACCCGGCGACCCGCGAGCCGCAACTGTTCGTGGCGGGGCTGCTGCTGGTGGTGGTGGGTTCGCTTACCGGTTTCCTCTGGCACAACCGGCCGCCGGCGCGGCTTTTCATGGGCGACGCCGGCAGCTACCTGGTGGGGTATCTGCTGGCGACGTCCACGCTGTCGGCCACGTTTGCGTTCCGGGGCGTGCCGCGTCACGCCATCCTGGCCCCGCTGTGCGTGCTGGCCGTGCCGCTCTACGATACGGTGAGCGTGGTGCTGATCCGGCTGCACAGCGGCCGCAGCCCTTTCACCGGCGACAAGAGCCATTTCTCCCACCGGCTGGTCGAGTTGGGCATGACGCAAGGTCAGGCGGTGTTGACGATCTACCTGGCCACGGCCACCTGCGGGCTGGGTGCCCTGCTCTTGCACCAGGTCAACGCGGCCGGCGCGTGTGTGATCTTGCTGCTGGTCGGCTGCATCCTGCTGATGGTAGCGATCCTGGAGACCGCCGGCCGGCGCAGGCGATCTGACGGTGAACGCGAGTAGCCCGATGGTCATACGCAAGAAGAAGTCGGGACATGCGCCGGCAGCGAGGCGCGGGGGTGCCACCGGTGGCCGGTCCGCCGTGGGTGCCACTGGCGGCTTGTCCGCCAGTGCCGCCACGCTGACCGATTGGCTGCGGCCGTGGTTGCTGGGGGGGGCATGCGCGCTGTTTGTGGCCCGGCCGCTGTTTCCCAGCGAGGCGGCCGCCTATCAGGGGGACGGCCTGCCGGTGGTCATGCTCTGGATCGTGCTCGGCGTGTTGTGGCTGCTGGGGGCGATCGGACGCCCGCAGTTTCACGTTCGTTTCGGTTGGACCGACGCGGCCGTGTTGGCGTTGATCGGTTGGCACACGATCGCCGCAGTCTGGGCGGCAATGCACGTCAGCCCGCGACCGGCGGTGAACATGCTCTGGGAGTGGATCGGGCTGGGGCTCAGTTTCTTCCTGGCTCGCCAACTGATCGTCGGGCAGCGCGAGGCGCGGGCGGTGGTGGCAGTGATGATCGCCCTGGCGGTGGCGCTGTCCGGGTACGGTCTGTACCAGTGTTTCCACGAGCTGCCTGCGACGCGGGCGATGTATGAGGCGGACCCGGAGGCGGCGCTCCGCGCGGCCCGGCTGGCCTACGAGTCCGACTCGCCGGAACGGCAAATGTTCGAAGACCGCCTGGAGAGCACCGAACCGTATGCCACCTTCGCCCTGGCCAACTCGCTGGCCGGGTATCTGGCGCCGTGGCTGGTGGTGTTGGCGGGCGTGGCCGTCAGTACGTTCGAGAATCGTGCCGTGCGGCTACGCATCTGGCCGATAGTCGCCGTCTGGATGGCCCTCATCTCGTGTGGCGGGTTGATCGCCTTTTGTCTGCTGTTGACCAAAAGCCGCAGCGCCTGGGTGGCGTTGATTCTGGGGGTGCTGGGCGTGACCCTGATGTTGTTCCGGATGCTCTGGCGGGAATTGGCAGGCCGTTTCGGCTGGAAACTGGGCGGCGCCCGGGTCCTTGCAGCCGCGATCATCATCGTCGCTGTTCTTCTTCTTGCGGCAGGGGTCCTGATTGGGGCCGGGGTGGCCGTCGGCGGGCTCGACCGCCAGGTTCTCTCCGAGGCCTCAAAGTCTCTCGGCTATCGGGTGCAATACTGGCAATCGACGCTGCGGGTGATCGCCGATCATCCGCTACTGGGCTGCGGGCCGGGCAATTTCCAGGAGGCCTATACGGCCTACAAGCTGCCCGAGGCCAGCGAGGAGGTGGCCGATCCGCACAACTTCCTGCTGGAGGTCTGGGCCACCGCCGGCACGCCCGCCGTGTTGGCCCTGGTGGCCGTGCTGGGGTGCTTTGCCTGGGCCTCATCAATTTTCAATTCTCAATTTTCAATTTTCAATTTTCAATTGCCTGAACGCCCTCACCCTAGCCCTCTCCCAGAGGGAGAGGGGACCGCTGACTTGCCGACACACGTCTTCGGCGGTGCGGGCTGCGGCTTCTTGTTGGCGGTGTCGCTGGGGCTGATGAGTGCGGCCCCTCCTGGTCTTACCGCCGTGTTGCTGGGGCTGCCGCTGGCCGCCGTCTGCGTGGCGTCGTTGGCCGGGTGGGTCTACGGGGGGCGGATGCCGGCGGTTTTGCCGGCGATCGGCGTCGTGGTGCTGCTGGTCAACCTGTTGGCTGCCGGCGGGATCGGCTTTCCCAGCGTAGCGGGCTCACTGTGGCTGCTCATGGCATTGGGGCTGAATACGGCGGCGGCCGATCGGCCGTCGTGGACACTGCCCCGGATCTCTGCCCCGGCGGTCTTGGTGGTCGCGGTGGCGCTGGCGGTGGCCTGTTACGCCAGCGGGTACGGGCCGGTGCTCACGTGCCAGGGCGAGCTGTGGCCTGCCCGGGAGGCGTCGGCGCAAGGCAATCTGGCCGCCGCCGAAAGGCACCTCCTGGCGGCCGCGAAGGCCGATCCCCTGGCAGCCGAACCATGGCACCACTTGATCGCGGTGGCGGCAAGCCAGTGGCGACAGAAGAAAACGCCCGGGACGTTATGGCAACTCGACCAGTACCTCGACCGGTATGACCGGGTGCTGGGCGAGTTGGCGCCCAACTCGAGTCGCGCCTGGCTGGCCGACGGTGAACTGCACGAGGAGGTCTACTCCGCAGCCGGCCGCCGCGGCGACATCCAGAGCGCGATCGGGGCGTACTCCCGGGCGGTGGCGTTGTATCCCAACAGCGGGCTGTATCGGGCGAGGCTGGCGTTGGCCCACGAAGCGGCCGGCGATCTGCGGGCCTTCCGCGACCAGGCCGACTGGGCCTTGCGGCTGGACGACGAGACACCTCATGCCGACAAGAAGCTTCCGCCCGATCTCCGCCGGCGGTTGGTCCGTGGAACACGGTTGGTCCCCGGAACGCGGTTGGCCCCTGAAAAGGGGCCTGACTGACTCGGCGGGGTAGTAGCTGCCGGTTCCTTTGGGGCCTTGGCTCCGCCGCCGGCTGGCCGCCGCGGCGCGTCGGCGGGGGCGTGTATTGACTGGCGGTTGCATGCGGGCAGATACTGAATGGTGGCCCCCCGCGGAGCGCTGTCCGCGGGCGTTTGCCGTGGATGGGTCCGCGGGCGTTTGCGGTGCATGGTGCCTGTCCCAAGACATTCTCCCCTCGCCCCGCTTGCGGGGAGAGGGGCCGGGGGTGAGGGGTTTTGGGATCGGCATTTACGTTCGCGGGCGTTTGCGGTGGATGAAAGGCGTTTCTCACTGCCGATCGATGACGATGAAGGTTCTGCTGGCAGTCATCCTGGCGACGATTCTCGGGGTAGCAGCCGGCGCGGGGATTGCCGCGTTGCGGATCGCCGTTGCGCCCTGGGACGGTGATCCGGGCGGCACGCGGAAGGGGACGCCGGTCGTGACCGCGCCCGGCGGATCGGTGCCAAAGGTCGTCATCGACCAGGAAGAATATGAGTTCGGCTTGATGGACATTACCGCGAAGGGGAAGCACGACTTCGTTCTCACCAACCGTGGCGAGGCCACGCTGGAGCTGAGGGCGGGCGAGACCTCCTGCGGGTGCACGGTCAGCGAGATCAAGGACGACGGCATTGCTCCGGGCGAGTCGGGCAAGGTCTCCGTCACGTGGACGGCCGACAAGGGAGAGGGCCCCTTCCGCCAGACGGCCACGATCGAGACCAACGATCCGTTGCGGCCGCGGGTGACGTTGACCGTTCAGGGCCGGATCACCAGGGTGGTCCGCCCGGTCCCTGCGACACTGGCCTTCGGCAGTGTCTCTTCGGGCCAGGCGGTGACGGGCCAGGTGCGGCTGCTCTGTTACCTCGACGAGCCGGTGCACCTGGTGCGTTATGAACTGGCCGACAAGCAGACTGCGGATTACTTCGCGGTCAGGTTCGAGCCCTTGACTGCCGATCGGTTGAAGGAGTCCTATGCAGGGGAGGGCAGTCAGGGCAAGCAAGGTGAAGGGAGCGGAGAAGGCAAGACAGGCAAAGAAGGGCCGCCTCGCAGCGGTTACCTCGTGGACGTCACGGTCAAACCGGGCTTGCCTCTGGGGGGATTTAGACAGACAATCCTGGTGCAGACCGGCCTGAAGTCTGTTCCGACGGTCCAGATCCCCATCGCCGGGACGGTCGTGGGCGACATCTCGATCGTCGGTCAAGGATGGGACGAGGAGAACAGCATTCTGACGTTGGGGAGGGTCAGCAGCTACCAGGGGGCCCAGCGGCGTCTGCTGCTGGTGACTCGCGGGCCGTTGGCCAAGCAAGTGCAATTCACGCTTGTGCGGTGTAATCCCGATCTGCTCCAAGTGGACCAGGCAAAGCTGAAGGAGGCGACGACGATCGGCAGCGGCACGGTCAGCCAGACTCCTTTGATTGTCCGGATTCCCAAGGGGAGCCGCCGGGCATACTACCTCGGCTCGGAATTCGGCGAGATACTAATCAAGACCACTCATCCGGACATCCCGCTGTTGCGGATCCACGTGCGTTTCGCGGTCGAGGGATGAGAGGTTCCCGGGCCGGTCGGGCAGGCTGCCGAGCGCCGCCGCAAGAGGGTGACATCCGAGGACGGTTCGTTTACCCTCGACGAATAAAACAAGCGGAAAACGTGACCGTTTAGCCCTCTGAAATGAGGTGTAAGAAGAGGAAAAATGGAAAAGGGGGGAAGGGGGAAACAGGCAATTCCATGGCTGGACGAGGTCATAGTAGAATCAGCTTGCCTTTTCCATTTTTCCCCTTCCCCCTTTTTCCTTATTACACATGCGGTCACTTCATTCGGCTAAGTGTTACCGGAAAACGGAAATCCGATGTACCGATCCATGCTGATCCGGTTGGGGGGGATCGCCGCAGCGATGATCTGCGCGGCGGGCTGCCCGTCTGGGGGCGAGGACGGCGATAGCCAGGCTCCGCCGCCCGCCGCGATCGGCAACAGCGGACCCCAACAGCCGGCCATCGAGTTGAGGGCCCCGGCTGAGGAGCCGGGGCTGTTGCCGGCGGAACCGGTGGCGGGGCCGATCGAAGCGGGGCCCGCGCCCCCGCCTGGGAAACCCGCTGCCGGACCCGACGAGGAGGTGCAGCAAACGCCAGCCGGCCCGGAGGAGAAGTCGCCTAATCCGCTGCGCAACGGGGATGAGCCGCCGCTGCGGGAGCAGCCGGCAACCGCTGCCGGGACGGCCGCGACCCATTCGCGTGTGAGGAAAGCCGGGGAGCAGCCGTTTGACCCGATCAAGGCCAACGGCCCGATCTTTGTCGGCTGGCCCAAGCCGAAGCTGGCGCTGGTGATCACCGGCCGGCAGGACGGGTACCTGGAGCCGTGCGGGTGTGCGGGTCTGGACCGGATGAAAGGCGGGATGAGCCGCCGCTACAGCTTCCTCAACGAGCTTCGCAAGCAGCGGGGCTGGCCCGTGGTGGCGATGGACGTGGGCGGGCTGGCCAAGGGATATGGCAAGCAGGCCGAGCTGAAGTATCACATCACGGTCGAGGACATGCGGAAGATGGGCTACGACGCCATCGCCTTGGGGAGGGCCGAACTGCGGCTGCCCACCGGTGAACTGGTCGCCGAGACGGCCGCCGTCGAAGGCCAGCAAAGCCCGTTTGTCTCGGCCAACGTGGGCCTGTTCGGCTTCGCTGCGGAGACGACCGCCCGAATGCGGATTGTCGAGGCCGCGGGCATGAAGCTGGGGATCACCGGCGTGTTGGGGAAGGAATTTCAGCAGGAGATCCGCAGCGCCGATATCGAGATGACCGATCCCGCGGCGGCGCTCTCCAAAATCGTCCCCGATTTGAAGCAAAAGGCCGACTACCTGATCCTATTGGCCCACGCCACGAAGGAGGAGTCGATCGAGCTGGCCCGGAAGTTCCCCGATTTTGATCTGGTGGTGACCGCCGGGGGCGCCCCCGAGCCTCCGGCCAAGCCGGAGCCGATCGAAGGGACCAAGGCCCTGTTGATCGAGGTGGGGCAAAAGGGGATGGACGCGATTGTCCTGGGGATGTTCAACGGCGGGGAGCGATTCCGCTACCAGCGTGTCCCACTGGACTCGCGGTTCCCTGCCTCGGAAGAAATGCGCAGACTGATGGAGATCTACCAGGAACAGCTCAAGGAGGCGGGATTTGCGGGCCTGGGGATCCGGCTGGGGAACGAAGCGGTTCCCCATCCGCAGAAGGCGCTCAACGGCAAGTTTGTCGGCTCGAAGGCCTGCGAGTCGTGCCACGAGAAGTCGTACATCGTCTGGAGAAAGAGCGGGCATTCCAAGGCGTATGCGACCTTGACGGGGCTCAATCCGCCGCGGAACTTCGACCCCGAGTGTGTCAGTTGCCACGTCACCGGCTGGCATCCCACGGACTACTACCCCTACCAGACCGGCTACCAGAGCCTGGAAGAGACACCGGAGTTGATCAATACCGGCTGCGAGACGTGTCACGGGCCGGGCGGGACCCACGTGGCCGCCGAGAACGGCACCGACCTGGCCCTGCAGGAGAAGCTCCGCCAGGCGACGGTGATCACTAAGGCCGAGTCGCAAGACCCGCGTTCCGGGAAACCGCACTGTTTCAGTTGCCACGACCTGGACAACAGCCCGGCCTTCGACTTCGAGACCTATTGGCCGCTGGTTGAGCACTATGAATACGAGGAGCCGGCAGCGGATAGCGGGCAGCAGGCAGCGAGCGGTCGGTAGGACGTGGCATGGGGATGGGCTCTTCAACGCCCGCGGGCAGCGTCCCGCGGGGTGGGCGTCGCACATGGCCCGCCCCGGCACCTGCAATCTCCTCTGGGCACTTCGGCCGCACCTCATTCGGGCGGCGGGCGGCCGGGTGTGTGGCAAGTTTTTCTGGCCGCTTGGTGCTTGGGGTGGCTGGGGTCGAGCGGAGCGAGCCCCCAGATGAGCCTGCTGGGGGCAGCCTGCGGCTGACCACCAGCCACCCATTCAGCCGCCAGAAAAACTGGCCACACATGCGGCGGGTTCTTTCTTGACATCCCGTCGATGGGGCGGCAGGATAGTGATCGGCAGGGGTGGTTCGTCTGCCCGGCCCGCGATGATCTTCCGCCATACGTGCACAAGGAGACGGACGATGTCCCAACCCGATCGCTCGGGGGTCAACAGACGGCGGTTTCTGCACAGGGGTTCGGCGATGGCCGTGGGCACGGCGCTGGGCGGCACGCTGACGCAGAGCTTGGGCAGTGCCGTCAAGGCAGAGATGAAGTATCGCCGCTTTGGGCGGACCGGGTTGACGGTTTCGGAGATCGGGCTGGGTTGTGCCTCGGGGCTGAAGTCGGAGACGCTGGGCCCCTTCCTGTTCAACCACTACCGGGAGCAGCTCCCGGCGATTGTCGACCGGCTGCTGGAGCGGGGCGGCAACTTCGTGGCTACCTCGCAAAGCTATCACGACACGGAAGAGATCCTCGGCCGCGCGCTGAAGGGCCGCCGCAAGGGAGTGATCATCTTTACCGCCACCAGCCCCGACAAGGACGCTGCGGCGATCGTCAGGAGCTGCGAGCAGAGCCTGGCGCATTTCCAGACCGACTACATCGACTGCTACTTCGGCCACGGCGGCTGGAGCGAGCAGTTCGGCGAGGCCGCCCGGAGGCTCAAAGAGCAGGGCAAGATCCGCTTCATCGGGCAGAGTTGCCACGTGCCAGCCAGGCATCGGGAACGGCTCGAGGCCGACGAGGTGGACTTCATCTTCCATCCGTACAACTACATGGCGCTGGCCAAGTGGACGGAGAAGATCGACCGCAACGACGCCGAGAAGCTGTTCGAGCTGTGCAAGCAGAAGGACGTGGGCGTGCTGGCGATCAAGCCCATGACCGGCCACTTCGTCCCCAACTGGGCCAAGGAAACGTCGGAGCCCAAGATTGCCAGGCTGTTGTCGGAGCTGAAGGAGTTTGGCAGCGAGAACCTGTATCAGGCCTTCCTGATGTGGGTGTTGAAGAATCCGAACGTCTGCTGCACGGCGGTGGGAATGACCACGCCGCACGAGGTTGTCGAGGACTGCGCGGCGGTGACCAAGGATTTTACCGCGCTGCACCGCCGGCTGCTGGAGCACTACGCGGCGGCCGCCACGGACGACTACTGCCGGATGTGCGAGACCTGCCTGCCGCAGTGCCCGCAGGGTGTGGCCATTGCCGACGTCCTCCGCTTCCGGATGTACTACAAGAACTACGGCCACCGGGAGGACGCCCGGGAGCTTTACGCCGCCCTGCCCGGCGGAAAGAAGGTGGACGCCTGTAGCGGTTGCGGCCTGTGCGAGCGGGCATGTCCGAACGGGCTGGCGATCGTGGAGAAGCTGCGGGAGGCACAGGGGCTGCTGGCTTGAGCCGGGGAGTGTCTGGCAAGTTCGCCTGGCGGATGAGTGGGTGGCTGGTGGTCAGCCGTAGGCTGCCCCCAGCAGGCTTTTCTAGGGGCTCGCCGACCAACGCTTCGCGTCGGTGCCCGTCGACCCCAGCCACCCCAAACAGCAAGTTGCCACAAAAACTTGCCACACACGTCGGCCTCTGTCGATTGCGGGCGTTGACGAGGCGCGGTACACTGAGGCCTGGAGGACCCTGCGATGCGGGCTCATGGCCGTGGGGCGTTTACGCTGATCGAGCTGTTGGTGGTCATCGCGATCATCGGCATTCTGATCGCCTTGCTGCTGCCCGCGGTGCAGGCAGCCCGGGAGGCCGCGCGGATCGCACAGTGCCAAAACCACCTGAAGCAACTGTCGCTGGCGTGCCTCGAGCACGAGGAGGCCCACGGCCATTTTCCCACGGGCGGCTGGGGCTGGGCCTGGGCACCGCACCCGGATCGCGGTTTTGAGATTCGGCAGACGGGCGGATGGGGATTCAGCGTCCTGCCTTTCCTGGAGCTGGAGTCGCTGCACCAGCTCGGGGCCGGGGGCACGGACGCGGAGATCAGGGCCACCAACAAGGCGCGGATCGGCACGCCGCTGAGTTTCTGGAACTGCCCCAGCCGCCGGGCCGCCAGAACCTATCCGATCGACCCGAACTCCGGCATCTGGTTCGTCTACCAGCCGCTGTTAAGTGATCGCCTGACTGTCTCCATCCGTACCGACTACGCGGCCAACGGAGGCCAGCAGATAGTCGGTTTCAGCATCGGCCCCGGCAGCCTGGCCGAAGGGGATAGCGGGAGGTATACGTTTCCCAGCCTGGCCGGCCACACGGGGATTACCGCCAACCGGAGCATGGTCAGACTGGCCGACGTCACCGACGGATTGACCAGCACTTACCTGCTGGGTGAGAAATACGTCAATCCGGACTTTTATGCCACGGGCGTCTGCTACGGAGACGACCAGAACCCTTACAACGGGGACGACCGGGACATCGTACGTTTCACCGCCGGCGAGTTCCCGCCGGTGCAGGACACCCCGGGGCTGGCCTATAGCTGGAACTTCGGCAGCGCCCACAGCGGCGGCTTCAACATGTCGCTGTGCGACGGTTCGGTTCGCACGATCAACTATTCGATCGATAGGCAGATCCACACGTGGCTGGGCAACCGCCGCGACGGGCGGGTGATCAGCGCGGGCGAGTTCTGAGGGGAAGGCAGAAGGTAGAAGGCAGAATGCAGAATGTAGAATGCAGAATGTAGAATGCCTACTGCCTAGATAGGCTTGCGTGATTCTGGGAAAAAGGGGACAGGTCCAATTTGTGCGAAGCACCCTTTGGGCCGTTCCGGCAAATTGGACCTGTCCCCTTTTTCCTCCCCGTTACTCCTCCCCGACCTCGGCCATCACCTCGTCGGGGATATTGAAATTGGCCGAGACGCTTTGCACGTCGTCGTGATCGTCGAGGCGCTCCATGAGTTTGAGCACCTTTCGGGCGGTGGCGGCATCGAGGTCGATGCTGCTTTGGGGCACGCGGGTGATTTGGCTTACTTCGGGCTCGAACCCGGCGTGCTTCAAGGCCAGGGAGACGTCCTGATAGACGGCCGGGTCGCAGGTGATGGCGTAGTTGCCGGCGTCGAGCTTGACGTCGTCGGCGCCGGCCTCCAGGGCGATTTCCATCAGCTTGTCTTCGTCGACCTTTTCGGCGGGGATCAGAAACAGCCCCTTGCTCTCGAACATCCAGGCCACGCAGCCGGTGCCGCCGAGCTTGCCGTCGGACAGCTCGAACACCTTGCGGATCTGCGGGGCGGTGCGATTGCGGTTGTCGGTGAGGACTTCGCAGAGCACGGCCACGCCGCCGGCCCCGTAGCCCTCGTAGAGGACCTCTTCGAGGTTGCCGCCGTCCAGCTCGCCGGTCCCCTTCTTGATCGCCCGTTGGATGTTGTCCTTGGGCATACTGAGGGCCTTGGCGTCGTCGATGGCGTAGCGGAGCCGCAAGTTGGCGTCGGGATCGCCGCCGCCCGTCTTGGCGGCGACGATGATCGCCTTGGAGAGCTTGCTCCAGAGCTTGCCCCTCTTGGCGTCGACCAGCGCCTTCTTATGCTTGATACCTGCCCAATGGGAATGGCCTGACATGGGTGGATTCCTATGTCCGGTGGAAATCAGGGGGAATTGGCCTTGGTCTTCTCTTCGACTTCTTTTGCCTTCTGGGGTTCTTCGCGCTTGTTGAACGCTTCGACGGCGCGGCGCCAGTTCTGCTTGGCCTCTTGGGGCTGGTTGGCCTTGAGCTGAGCGTCGCCGAGGTGGTCGAGGATCACGGGATCGGGTTCCTTCTCGGCGACGGCGGCCTTCTGCAGCTCGGCGACGGCCTCGCCGTGACGCCCCAAGCGGTAGAAGGCCCAGCCCAGGCTGTCGCGATAGGCGGCGTTGTCCGGCTCGGCGTCGACGGCGTGCTGGATCATTTTGAGCGCCCGCTGGAGATGCTTACCTTGATCGGCCCAGAGGTAGCCCAGGTCGTTCGAGGCGCCCACGTCGTCGGGAAACTCGTCGAGCACCTGCTGGAGCCATTCTTCCGCCTGGGCCAGGTCTGGCTTGAGCACATAGAGACTGGAGAGCACCAGCCGGGCCTCGCGGAGCACTTCGCGGGTTTCCACCGCGGCGTAGTCGGCATCGAACGTCTCGATCAACTGGCGGTAGGCTTCGATGGCCTCGTCGTGACGGCGGGCACGATAGAGGATCCAGGCCACACGGCTGCTGAAGCGGGGCAGGTCCTTGTTCCTTGCGGCAGCCTCGCGGGCAGCGGCGAGTGCCTTGTCGTTCTGCCCGTCGATGGTCAGAGCGCCGGCCAGCAGGTAGTGCAGTCGCGGGTCGTTCTTCGGCAGCACCCGCTGGTCGATCCCCCGCTGAAACACCTGGGCTGCCTCGGCCGGCCGCTCTTCCAGCAGCAGCCCCAAGCCCCAGACGATGAACACGTCGGCCGGCTCCTTGGGCTTGGCCTTCAGCGCCAGGTTGAAGAACTCGGCGGCAGCGTCAGACTGTTTGGCCTCCAAGGCCAGCAGGGCCACGGCGAACTGCCTATGGTAATCGATCTTCTCGGGCTCACTGGGGAGTTTCTGGCGTGCGGTGTCGATTACGGACTGCAGCAGTTTGGCGTCGCCGGAGATGGCCTGGACCTCGGGACCTAACGTGTCCAGCAGGTCCGTCTTCTCTACGACTTCCGCGAGGATGGCCAGCAAAGCGTCGGGACGGGCGGTCTTGCGATAGATTTCGGCCAAGTGGCGGTAGCCGGTGGGGACGGGGGTTTTCTTGAGCAGCTCGCGGTAGAGTGGCTCGGCTTTCTGGAACTCTTCCGCCTGATAGTACTGTTCGGCCAGGAAGTATCCCAGGGGCAGGTTCTCCGCATCTTCCGCGCGCAGCTTCTCCAGCCGTTCGATGAGCTGCCCCTTCTTGCCCAGATCGTCCAGTACCTCGGCCAGCAGCTCGAAGGGGGCCGTTCCTTCGCTGGCCAGGTGCTGCTTGAAGCAGGCTTCCAAGGCGGCCAGTGCCTGCTGCGGTTTGTCGCGGCGGGCGAGGATGCGGGCCTGGTTGAACTGCCAGAGGCCCTGGTCAGGTGCGAGCTGGTGGGCCTTTTCGAAGGCGGCCTGGGCCTCGTCGAGCCGGTCGGCCAGCAGATAACTCTCACCGAACAGACCGTAGGTAAGCCCCGGCTCAGCCAGCAACTGCTTCTGAGTCTGGTCGTCCAGGCCGTATTCTTCGGGGTGGTCTAGCGCGTGGGCCACCTGCGCGAAGCAGTCGGCGGCCTTGCCGTGCTCGCCGGCCGCGAGGTAGAGGCGCCCGGTGACCATCCGCAGCCGGACGTCATCGGCGGTTTGTTTGGCGCCGTTGCGGGCGGCAATGGCCTTCTCACACAGCCTCAGCGCCCCCTTCAGGTTCCCGGCCTGCACCAGATAGGCTCCCAACCGCTGGAGGCGCCACGGGTCGGGCTCCTCCAGTTCTGCCGCTTTGAGCACGTAGCGGACGGCTTCCGCCTCGCGCTTCAAGCGGATAGCCAGAGGAATGATGGCTTGCACGAGGCTGAGCGCCTCGGGATCACAGCGCAGCGCCCGCTGATAGAGCCGCAGGGCTTGGGCATACTGCTCTTGCTGCTGGCAGGTTCGCGCGGCCGCAAACAGCGAGAGCGCCTCCAGGCGATCCTGATCGGCCTCAGTCCGCGGCCGTTGGGGGATCAGCGGCTGGGGCGGGTCTTCGAGGATCAGCGGCGGGGGCTGGCCGCCAGCGGCGGAGTCGCCGGGACGGGCCGCCTCCGAGTGGGCCATCGCGCCGGCGGGGGCGCCCAGCCCAAACAGCACCAAGAGCACTAAGAGGCCAACCGAGAAGTGTGAAGCAACAGTCCCCTCTCCCTCCGGGAGAGGGTTAGGGTGAGGGCTTGCTGACGCAAAACTGTCTATTCCGTTTGCGTGGTTTCGCCAAGCCCTCACCCCCTGCCCCTCTCCCAGAGGGAGAGGGGAGAGTTTTCGGACAGCCTCTAACAGGCGAATGCTAAGGTGCGGAGGGCGGACGTACACGGCGGATCTCCTGGTGAGAGGGCTCAGCGAGGTTTCCGCTTGGAAAGTGGTTCGGAGGCCGACTTTTTCTGCTTGGGGGCGGTTTCGGGCGGTGTCTCGGCCGCGGCCGTCTGCTCGGGCGGGGCGGGGGTCTTTTTCCTGGTTGCCGCCGGTTTCTTTCTGGCCGCTGCGGGGGGAGACTCTGGGGTCTCGGCACTGCCCTGGTCCCCGGCGGCCTGCGGCTTTTCTTCGGGTGGCTCGTCCTCCGGCGCGGCGGAGGGCGATTGGACCTCGGCCGGCTGTGGTTGGTCGGTCGATGGTTGTTTTCGAGGCGGCTTCACGGCACGCCGTTTGGGGAGTCGATCGGCGAGCTGCGGATTGATTTCCAGGAGGATGTTTTGCAGCGTGGGGGAGTAAGGATTGGCCGTGAAGTCGGCGCCGAACTGGTGGAGCATGGAACCGAATTCGACCCCCTTGGCCTTGGAGACGGCGCGTTCCAAGCCCGGCACCACGCCGGCCTCCAGGTCCTCTTGGGAGATCAATTCCAGCAGGCGCAAGGCCCGCAGCACGCCGGAGTCGAGGGGGATGGCGTGGCCGCCCAAGGCCGACTGGACGACGTAGGCCACGGAGAAGTTGGTGGTGCCGTCGAGCTTGGCCAGCCATTTGATGGTTGGGCCGAGGTTTTTCTTGCGAAGATCTTCCAGGTCGAAGGAGAAGGTTGCCTCGAAGACGCTCTGCAGCACGCGTTTGAGCCGATTGGCCACGGCGCGGGGGTCGGGCAGGCTGCCGGTGACCTCCGTCAGCTCTCTGATCGACGTGACCCGGATCTCGTTCCAGTCGAAGAAGGTGTGCACTAGGGCCGCGAAGGTCTCTTCTGCGGGTTCGTAGTGGGCGTCTTCCAGGCAGCAGGCGAACAGAAGATGCTCCAGCACCGGCCGTTGGAATTCGGGTTTGACCGGCTTGTAGTGCTTCTTGAGCACCTTGTGCACCTCGACGAACTGTTTGGCGCGATTAGCAGATGCCATGAGAATCGCTCGGCGGGGGTTCCGGATCGGTGGCATCGGGTGCGACGGGCTGGGGCAGGACCTGCCGGAGGATCTGGGAGATTTCGATCGAGCGCTTCACGCCCTGATCGAGCACGAACTTCAGCCGCGGCGTAGTGCGGAGCTCGATCTGCCGGGCGATCTTCGACTGCAGAAACCCCGCCGCGCTTTCCAGTCCCCGCAGACTCAGCTTCTGGTGCTTCTCGTCGCCCATTACGGACACGTGCACCTTGGCGTGGTGCAGATCGCCGGAGACTTCCACGTAGGTCACCGTCACGTCCTGGATGCGGGGGTCTTGCAGTTCCGCCAGGATCGCCATGCTGACCACTTCGCGAATGGCTTCGGCTACTTTCTGGGCGCGTCGGGAAGACATCGCGGGTTCGGGGATCAGGGATTAGGGATTGGGGATTAGGGATTGGGGATTAGGGGGCGAGGATTCGTTTGGGAATGCGGACTCCATCGCGTCAATGCTTCTTCTTCGCTCTCAGTTCCCCAATCCCTAATCCCCAATCCCCAATCCCTAATCCCTTGCGGCTCAGAAGGTTCGGGCAACCTCCTCAATCTTGTACGCCTCGAGGATATCTCCCTCCTTCAGATCGTTGAATCCACTGAGCTTCATGCCGCACTCCAGGCCTTCGCGGACTTCGCGGGCGTCGTCTTTTTCGCGTCTGAGCGAATCGAGGGGGTAGACGCCGATGATGCGGTTTTCGCGGATCACGCGGATGCGCGAGTCCCGTTCGATATTGCCTGCCAGCACGCGACAACCCGCCACCGTGCCGACGCGGCTGATCTGGAAGGTGCGTTGCACCAGGGCCCGCCCCAGCTCCCTCTCATGCTTTTCCGGCTTGAGCATTCCTTCCAGGGCCGCCTTGAGCTCCTCGGTTACCTGGTAGATGATCTCGTAGCGGCGGATCTGCACGCCGCGCTGTTCGGCGAGCGTGCGGGCCCCTTCATCTGGAACCACGTTGAACCCGATGATCACGGCGTCGGAGGCATCGGCCAGGTGCACGTCGGCCTCGCTGATTCCGCCCACGGTGGCCTGGAGGATCTTGATCTGGACTTCGGGGTGTTCGAGCTTGGTGAGCTCTTTGCGGATGGCCTCGATCGAGCCGCGGACGTCGGCCCGCAGGATGATGTGCAGCGTTTGCACTCTGTCCTCTTGTCCCAGCCGCTCGAAGAGGTTTTCCAGCGTGACGTGAGGGACGGTCTCGCTGAGTTCCCTCTGGCGCGTCTCGGCGGCCCGCCGCTGGGCCAGATGGCGGGCCTGGGAGATGTCGTCCAAGACGTAGAAGCGGTCGCCGGCGCCCGGGGCCACGTTCAAGCCCGTCACATTGACCGGGGTGGACGGTCCGGCCTGTTGGTGTCGCTTGTTGCTGTCCAGCGTGTCGTACATGGCCTTGACGCGCCCGTAGGCCGGCCCGCAGACGATCACGTCACCCAGGTGCATGGTCCCCTTTTGCACCAGCAGCTTGGCGACTACACCGCGGTCCTCGTGCAGCTCGGCCTCCAGGCAGGTGCCGGTTCCCGGCCGATCAGGATTGGCCTTGTATTCGTGCAGCTCCGCCACGGTGAGCAGGGTTTCCAGCAGCTCGCTTAGACCTTCGCCGGTCAGGGCACTGGTCTTGATCACCTCGGTGTCACCGCCCCACTCGGTGGGCAGCAGCTCGTTGGCCGCCAACTGCTCGAACGCGCGTTGCGGGTTGCCCCCCGGTAGGTCGATCTTGTTCAGGGCCACGACGATGGGGACCTGGGCGGCGCGGGCGTGGGAGATGGCTTCCTCGGTCTGGGGCATGACTCCGTCGTCGGCCGCCACGACCAACACGGCGACGTCGGTGACGTGGGCTCCCCGGGCCCGCATCTCGGTAAACGCTTCGTGTCCCGGCGTATCGACGAAGGCGATGGCACGGCCGTCCTTCTCGACGCGGTACGCCCGAATGTGCTGGGTAATCCCGCCCGGCTCTCCCGATGCCACATCGATGCCGATGATCCGGTCCAACAGGGAGGTCTTGCCGTGATCGACGTGGCCGAGGAAGGTGACGACGGGGGGCCGCGATTGGAGTGTGGCCGGATCGTCTTCCCGATCCAGTGCCGCCAGGAGTTTATCTTCCAAGTCGACCTCTCGGCGAAAGTCAACCGCGAGGCCCAGTTCCACGGCCAGCAGTTCGGCCATCTCGGGATCCAGTGGGGCGTTGATATTGCTCACGGAGCCCAGTCCCATCAGCTTGCCCAACACGGTCCCGGCCGGCACGCCGATGGCCTCGGAGAAGTCGCGGACGGTGCAAGGGAACTGGCAGGTGACGTTCCCTTTGCGCGGGGCGGCCGTGTTGGTCCCGGTCCGCTTGATGCGTGTGCGCCGGCGGGCCGGGGTCTGGGATTCTTCGTCTTCATCGGTGTGTTTTCGCCGGGCAACAGTGGCGGCTACCCGCTTACGCTTCAACTGGCGGTGTTCACGGCCTCCCAGCGTCGGTGCATCTTCGTCTTTGACGGGGGCCGCGCGGCCCCCGCGGCGGGGCCGTTCCCGGCCGGTTGCGGGCTGATCGAGGGGGGGCGCCCCCTCGGCTGGCGTCGGTTTGCGGGGCCCGGTCTTCTTGGCGGCGGCAGCCTTCTTCTTTTGCTCGTGTTTGCGGAGGTGCTCCGAGAGGGGCTTGGTCCCCGCCCTACCGGCGCGGATCGCGTCCGGTGGGAGCTTGATGTCGGGTTTCTGGGGAGCAGGCTCCTTGGGCTTGGCAGACTTCGGTGGTTGGGCCGCCGCCGGCATCGGGGCCAACTTGATGGCCGGGGACGTCTTCTCCGGCGGCTTCGCCGCGGGGCTCTCTTCCTCGGGAAGCTTCTTCTTTGCGGCTACGGGTTTCTCCGTTTTGCCGTCCAGCACCGGAACCTTGCCGGACACGATCCCACCCGGGGCCATGTAGTCTTCCCGCCGGATCGCCCTGGCAGGCTGGGCGTCCGCGGCTTGGGGGGCGCCCCGCGGGGCCGACTTCTTGGCGGCAGCCCGATCGACGTAGGCCTGGATCTTGGCTACCTCTTCGTCGGACAAGCTGGCCAGCGCAGAGCCCTTCCCAGTGATACCCGCCTTGGTGCAGATATCCACCAGCAGCTTGCTGTCGAGATCCAGTTTCTTTGCTAACGCGTAGATGCGGATGGCCACGTAGCCGTTCCTTTGCGGATTTCCCCTGCCGCTGCGCTTCGCCCGTCACCACAGAATCGACTCGAGTTTACGTCATCACGCTCCCTGATTAAACGACGCACCCAGAGGGCAACCCTGCCCGGCTCGAATGCTGGCCAAGGCACCCTGGCACGCGAGATCGACCCCGGCACGGGCGTTGTTGACTGAACTTGCTTTATCCTTGCCCGGCTTCTTCCGGCGGGTCCTCATTCACTTGGTGTGCAGGCCGACACGTGGGCTCCGCGGGCTCGGCACTGGCCGGGAGGGAAACGTCGGCGTCGGTCCACTCGTCTAATACCAGATCCGCGGCACCTTGATCTACCAGATCCGCGGCACCTTGATCTACCAGATCCGCGGCACCTTGATCTCCGACGTCATGCGGGGGCAGGTCGTCGGGCCAATCGCTCACCTCCGGGGTGGGCAGGTCGTCGGTTTCGGCCGCTGACTCTTCGGCGGCGGCGGACTCTTGGGTTTCGGCCGCTGACTCTTCGGCGGCGGCGGACTGTTCGGCGTCGGCCGGGGCCCCCCCGGCTTCAGCCATTTCTCCTTCCAGGCGTTCCTGTTCACGTTGCCGGCGTCGTTGTGCGGCAGCGGCCTGCTCTGCCTCCTGCGCCTTCACTTCGGCTTGGCGGACGATACGGCCCACCTGTTCGGGGGCAAGATTGCCCATCTCCATCAAGGCATCCGGCTCAATCACCGAGAGATCGTCGTAGGAGAGGAAACCCTCGCCCACGAGTTTTTCAGCCAGTTCCTCCTCGACCCCGTCCAGCGAGGCGTAACCGACGACGGCCTGCTCGATTTGTTCGTCGAGTTCCTCGCGGGTCATGATCTCGATGTCCCAGCCGCAGAGCTTGCTGGCCAGCCGGACGTTCTGCCCGCGCCGTCCGATGGCCAGCGAGAGTTGGTCCTCGCGGACCAGCACGATCGCCCGGCCCAACATCTGGCAAAGGATGACTTCCTCGACCTCGGCCGGCTGCAAGGCATTGGGGATCAATGCCTGCATGTCGTCGCTGTATCGGACGATGTCGATCCGCTCGCCTCCCAGCTCGTCGACGATGTTCTTGATGCGGTTTCCCCGCACGCCCACACAGGCCCCCACGCAGTCCACGCGCTGGTCGCTGCTGCTGACGGCGACCTTGGTGCGGTATCCGGGCTCGCGGGCGATGGCCTTGACTTGGATCACACCTTCGGCGATTTCGGGGATTTCTTGTTCGAAGAGGCGTTGCACCAACTGGGGCTTGGTGCGGCTGAGGATGACCTTGACTCGGCTGCCGACCTTGCGCACTTCGTAAACGATGGCGCGGACGCGCTCGTTGGCATGGTGGGTCTCGCCGGGGATCTGTTCGCCGCGTGGCAAGATGGCCTCGACGTTGGCCAAGGAGACCGTGGCGGCACCCCCTTCGTAGCGTTGGATCATGCCGGTGACCAACTGCCCCTTGAGATCTTCGTATTCGTCGAACAGGGAGTCGCGTTCGGCCTCGCGGATTTTCTGGATCATCACCTGCTTGGCGGTTTGGGCGCCGATCCGTTCGGCCATTTCTTCCGGCGAGAGCGGCTCGCCGTTGTGCGTTCCGGTGATGGCTCCGTCGGTGCGGTCGATCTGGACGACGATCTCCTCGTCTTCGCCGAAGTGTCTCTTGGCGGCGGAAATCAGCGCCGCTTCGATCCCCTCGAAGACAATCTCTTTGTCGATGTTCTTGTCACGGTGGATCGCGTCAACGATCCGGAGCAGTTCGCTAGGGTCCATCGGTTTTCACTTTCCCCTGGTCGGGGACGGTTGCCCTCCGTGGGATCCTGTCGCCAATCACGCGAAACCCTCTGCGCAAGGCTGCACGCCGGACGGACGGCGGCAGCCGCTTCCGACCACAACAACAACCCCCCGCTGCTCTCGGCCAACCCGCTCTTGGGCCACAGCCGGGATGCTCCAAAATCTTGCCAGAGCACAACTTAGTGGGCTCTGCAATCAAGTAAGCATACCGGCCGGTCCACAAGGTGTCAAGGCGGTCGGCGGGCAACCTAAGCGCCTGGTGCCGGCTACACCTGCGCCGGGAGCGGACTCGGAGAGCAGAGGTCCCGTGACACCCCCTCGATGTATTGCCATTGCCCCTACTAAAGTTATGGCAGACACCTCAGAGATACGTTGACTAGGGGGTCTGGCGGAACTGGGAGGAGGCCGGCAGGTCTGGGCCGCGACGCATCCCGCGAAACACCCACCGTGGCGGGTGGGTTATATTAACTCTCACTTTAGCCGCCGGACCATCACCGCGCTGGCCTGACCCTGGGGGGTTACGTTGAGGCTGACCAGACTACTGCCGGCCCCGTCACGGGGCTGGCCCACTGCCGCCAGGGGGCACTCGGGATCGGGGGTCTCGTAGTTCAGAACTGGGAAGAGCCGGTCGTGGCGCAACGCCAGCAGGCTGGCCACCAGCTCGACCATCCCACTGCCGGCGCCGAGATTGCCGAAATAGCTCTTCGCGGCGACCACCGGCAGCGGTTTGGCCCGACGGCCGAAGACCTCGTTGATGGCGCGGGCTTCCTCGACGTCGGCACTGCGGGTGCTCAGGCCGTGCGCGTGGAAATGTCCGACGTCGTCCGGGCAAGCGCCGGCGCCGTGCAACACGGCACAAAGCACGTTGACCATTGCCTGGCGTCTGCGGGCCTGGAGATTGGGCCCAATGGCGGAGCTGGAGGCACCGGCGACAAGCTCGGCGTAGATGTCGGCGCCGCGGGCTTCGGCCGCGGAGAGTTCTTCCAGGACGATCGCGCCCGCGCCTTCCCCCAGCACCATGCCCGTTCGATCACGATCGAAGGGGCGGCTGGCGCGGGTGGGATCGCCGTTGGCGGCGGCCAACTGTTCTTGTTGCGCGGCGTGGATGATCTTCATGGGATGGATCCGCGACCCGGTGGCTCCGGCGAGCATCACGTCGGCGCTGCCTCGGAGGATGATCTGGAAGGCTTCTGCCACCGCGGCGTTGGCGGCAGCCTCGCGGAGCGTGAGCGAGTTGTTCGGACCGCGGAAATCGTTGAAGATGGCCAGGTGGCTGGCCGGCATGTTGGGCAGGTATTTCAGCAGCCAAAGAGGAGACATCTTGGGCATCCCGTGTGTGCCCCAGCAGGAGAACTCGAACCGGCCTCGGCTATCCAGGCAGCGCAGGATTCCCTCGGAGAATTCGTCGGGAGTGCTGAGCATGTAGTCGGCGCCGAAGCTCACCCCGGCGCGCTGAGGATCAACCTTTCCGGGAGCGATCCGGGCGTCGGCCAGGGCCAGTTGGGCCGAAGCGACTCCCATTTGGGATTCCCGGCACATGACCTTCAGGGCCTTGCGAATTGCCCTCTTCTGCTCCGGCTCCAGCGGACCGAAATCGCCGATGTTACCTTGGAAGTTGCTGGCTTCGGCGGCGAAGGTCACGGGCAGGTCGTGGGGGTGGACCGGCGTCAACCGCCCCACGCCACTTTGCCCGCGCAAGAGGGCTTCCCAAAGGGTCTCCCTAGTGTTACCGATGGGGCTTATTATCCCCACTCCTGTGATCACCACCCGTCGCTGCTTGGCACTCATAGCTCCAGCGTCCCTTGTCGCCGGCGGACTGAAGACGATGGCTGGATGGTACCCCGAGACGGCCCGACGAGAAAGGGCGTTATTCTACCTATAAGGCTGGATCGAGTCGAGAGAGACGGCTCGGCGCAGCCCGCTCTGACACACACGGGTGCAAGTTGCACTTTTCCGACCGCCGAAGGGCTGGTAGAAAGAGGGGAAAGAGGCCGCTCGGCCAGAAGCCGGGTCCTGAGAAACCAGGTAAAGCAGGCAGCCAAGGATGGCGATCAACGCGCGACTGCGCGACCGGACAAGGCGATGGCAACCGAAATGCGGCGGATGCGACTGACTCGTGTGCTGGTGGCCCTGCTGGTGTTTGGCGCGGCCTTCGGCTACGTCGAGGCTTCGGTGGTTGTCTACCTGCGGGAGATCCTTCGGCCGGTGCGCCAAGCGGAGCTTGCCGGCGTGCCGCACGACGAGGTCTTTCCCCTGCTCAGTCCGGAACAGTTGCAGGCGGGCGGGGAGGGACCGGTGCGGGCGTGGCTGACCGAGTTGGGTCGCGAGTTGGCTACCCTGCTGGTCTTGACGGCCGTGGCGGGGCTGACGGCCGGCAGCTTCAGGGAGTGGCTGGCCGGGCTGATGGTCGCTTTCGGTGTCTGGGACGTCTTCTATTACGTGTTCTTGAAACTGCTGCTGGGGTGGCCGGAGTCGCTGTGGACGTGGGACGTGCTGTTTCTTTTGCCCAAGGTCTGGGCGGGACCGGTGATCGCACCGCTGCTGGTGGCGGTGTCAATGATCGCCGTCGGGTTGGCAATGCTCTGGCGGGAATCGCGAGGGGAACCGGCCCGTTTCGCCCCGTTCGACCGGGCCCTGATCCTCGGCGGCGCTGTGGTCCTGGTCGTGGCTTTCTGTTGGGACTGGCGAAACACGTCGGCCGGCGGATGGCCCCAGGCGTTTAACTGGCCCCTGTTCGTGCTGGGAATGGCCGTGGGGGCGGCCGGGTTTGGGCACGCGCTGTGGGCCAGACACGGACCCAACGGCCGGCGTGCCGCCGGCCACTAAGCAGTAGTTTCTAGTACTTTTGGTGTTCACAAGGACGCCCCTTTCGGGACATCATGCGGTTGGAAACGACACGCCTGATACCCGAAAGGAGAGCGTCATG
>Ga0315277_10002887_pt1 | contig 23598 bp, 20 predicted proteins | sample YL17G05_15_MG_FD_203695 | JGI IMG/M metagenome (GOLD analysis project Ga0315277, IMG submission 203695) | Sediment microbial communities from Yellowstone Lake, YNP, Wyoming, USA - YL17G05_15 | ecosystem: Environmental > Aquatic > Freshwater > Lake > Sediment | place: USA: Wyoming | collected... | reverse complement strand
GATCTTCGCAGAAGCCCAGCGTAACGCGCCGAGCATCGTGTTCTTCGACGAGCTGGACGCGCTGGCGCCCCGGAGATCCCAGGTGATCGGCGACGTAGAGAAACGCGTTGTGGCGCAGTTGCTGGCCTTGATGGACGGCATGTCCAGCCAGCTCCGAGTCATGGTGGTGGGCGCAAGCAACATGCCCGAGCTGCTGGATCCTGCGCTCAGACGGCCCGGCAGGTTCGACCGGGAGATCTACATTGGCCCCCCTGATGAGGCGGGCAGGCACGACATCCTCGAGATACACACACGGAACATGCCCCTGGCGGGCGATGTGGACCTCTGGCTTCTCGGTTCCATGACCCAGGGATATGTTGGCGCGGACCTTGAGGTGCTCTGCAAGGAGGCAGGGATGTCGGCCCTGCGCAGGGCTTTTCCCACCGCGCTCGGCGATGTCGCCGTCGAGTTGGCGGACTTCCTGCACGCTCTGTCGGTGGTCAGGCCGGCGAGCGCCAGGGCCGTGCGGTTCGAGCGGGCCGGTTCGTCGCTTGCCGAGATTGCCGGGATGAGCGAGATCAAGGCCCGGCTGTCGTTCGTCATGCGGCAGGCGCTGGGCACTGCGGCTATGCCGGGCACGGCACCCGCTCGACAGGCAGGGATTTCGTCGCAGAGTCCGGGCACGCCGGCGCCCGCCGCAGGCACGCCGGCGCCCGCCGCGACGCCCATCAAGTCCATCTTGCTCCACGGTCCGGCTGGCAACGGCAAGACCTCCCTCGTCCGGGCCCTGGCAGGCGAGTTCGGGCTGAATTATCTTCAGGTCACTCCCGCCCTGTTGCCGCCGACCGGTCAGGAGCGCTTTCTCGAGCACCTGTTCCAAATGGCCAGGCAGAGCGCACCCTGCATCCTGCTATTCGGGGATCTCGACGCGATGCTCTCCGGCGACGGGCGCCACGCTCTGGCGAGCCAGCTCGGCCACGAGATAAAAGGCGCCGGCACGATGCCCGGCCTGTTCATCTTCGCCACAGCGCAGAGCCTGGCCGACCTGAGGAACCTCGCGGACTCGTGCTTCCAGATGATCGTGGAGGTCGCCCGTCCAGATACCGAGGCCAGACTTGCGCTGCTCAGGAAGGGAACCCAGGCAACAGACCTCTGTCCCGATGTGGATCTGGCAAGTATAGCGGCCAGTACAGAAGGCTTAAGTGGCTGGCAGGTCCTCACCGTATGCCAGCGGGCCGCTGTGTGGGCTGCTGTTGAGTCGAAAGACACTGCTGGACCGTGCCAGGTTGGCTCGCGGCACTTCCAGCAGGCAATAAAGGAGGCGAAATAGTTGACAACAGAACCACGAAGTCTCACCGAAATCACGATCTGGTACCGCGGGGTTGTCGAGGGGAGGCTCGCGAGGAAGATCGGAAACAGCCTCGCAGACGCCGCCCGCGCTGCCGGGAAGTACGTCCAGGCTTTCGACAACTACGTGGACCTGCCGGACCGTGTCTATGTCCCGTGCCGATTCTACGTCCGGATCTCACCTGAACCGATTGCCGAGCCGTACCTGTACGAAAACTACACACCCTCGATCGTCATTTGTACGGACGCTGTCCTTGCAAAAGGCTGCAATATCCTGAAGGGTGCCCTCCCGGGCTCGACACTGCTGGTGAACAGCAAGAACCCTCCAGAGTCGGTGCTGAGGCTGGTTTCTGACCTCGAGGAACTGCCCAGGCTCAAGACCGTGGCTACGGTTGACGCTGGCTCGGCGCACGAGTACCGGACCCCCTACGGCGGGGTCGAGGGCGCCTCGGAAAAGGCGGCCAGCCTGCACACGGCCGCGATAATGCTCGGAGCGTTGAACGCTATTGTGCCGCTCGTGAACCTCTCCGACCTGGCTACCATCGAAACGGACACGAAAGGCCTGGCAGAAGGCGCTGAGCACGTGAAGACGGCGCCGAACCCGCGCTTCGTCGTCACAGCCCGGGCGCCGGAGTCCGAAGTCCAGTCTTACCGGGGCACGGTCAACCTGGTCGTCCCCGCTCCCGCGCCGGGCACCGAGCAGACTGGCCACATCACGGGCAACTACCGCCTCGAGCGGCCGGTCATCAACTCCGGCAAGTGCAACCGCTGCCGGATCTGCTGGGCAGCCTGCCCGGATGCATGCATAGTGGTCGGAGCCACCAGCGAAGACCCGGTGCAGGTCAACCTGAAGTACTGCAAGGGCTGCGGGATTTGCTGGCACATCTGCCCTGTCAAAGCGATCACCCCTGATGATGAGCTCAACTATGCCGGCGGCATGGTCCGCGTCTAACGAGGTGGAAACATGGCTAAGAAAGTAAGGATAAGCGGCTGCAAAGCAGTTGCGGAGGCCCTGAAGGCCGCCGACGTTGACGTCATCTCTTCTTATCCAATACGGCCCTACACAGGTGTGATGATGGAGCTGTCGCGAATGATCGCCGAAGGCGAGCTGGACGCGGAATTCGTCCACGCAGAAGGCGAGCATGCACAGCTGAGCATCGTTCTCGGTGCATCGGCTGCCGGAGCGAGGACGTTCACCGGAAGCTCGGGAGTCGGCGTTACGTACGCATTCGAGATGTATTCCCCCATCGCCGGGGAATTCCACCCGGTGCAGTGCATGATAGCGGACCGCACCCTGGACCCGCCCGGAGACTTCGGCTCGGAGCATACCGAGGCGATGGCGACGCGCGACCAGGGCTGGATCATGGGCTGGGCGGCAAGCCCGCAAGAAGCCTATGACAACACCTTGATTTCCTACCGCCTGGGCGAGGACAAGCGGATCAGCCTGCCTCAATTCCCCTGCCAGGACGGTTACTTCATTTCGCACATCCCGGGCGAGGTTCAACTGGCCGACCTGTCACAGGTCAAGGAGTTCCTGCCCCCCTACGAGCCGCGTCACCAGCTCGACCCAGCAAGCCCACTGTTGATGGGCCCGCAGTGCCGGCCCGACCAGGGCGCAGCCATCGAGCTCGGGCGCGCCGAATCCATGCGCGAGGTGCTTGCGCTCATACCGAAGGTCACGGACGACTTCAACCGCATCTTCGGCAGGAAGCGCGCGGCGTTCCTTGAGGAGTACAAGACCGGTGACGCGGACATCGTCTTCTTCGGCCAGGGCGCACACACAGTGCCGGCCCGGAGAGCGGTGGACGAGATGCGCGAGTCGGGCATAAAGGCCGGCGTGATCCAGTTGCGGTTCTTCCGGCCCTTCCCGACCGAAGTCGTCGCCGCGAGCCTCAGCAGGTTCAAAGTTGTGGGTATCCTTGAGAACTCCAACTCATTCGGCGGTGTGCACAGCGCGGGGCCGTTGACAGCAGAAACGCTGTCCGCCCTGTATTTCGCCAAACAGAGACCAGAGGTGCTCACTTTCTTCATAGGGCTCGGCGGCGAAAACGTGCGGCTTGGCGATTATCACGAGATGGCGAAGGCAATGGTGGCGGCGGCCGGGGCGCCCGTGAAAAGACGGGTGTTCTGGCTTGGGTTCGAGCCGCTCAAAGTGTCGTGACGAAGGGAGGCACTCCAAATGGCTGAAACAACGATACGGATTGGTGCGCAGTCCCCGGTCGAGACACAGCGGGACAGCGTTGAGACAATAAGGTCGCTGAGAGATGCACCGGTCACAGAGTACTACGTCCCCGGCCACCGGACGTGCGCGGGCTGCGGGCCGGCTCTCGCCTATCGCCTGACGGCCCTGGCCGCGGGCAGGAACACGATCTTCGCCGGTCCAACCGGCTGCATGTATGTCGCCAACACCAGCTACTTGTGCGGGCCGTGGGCGGTACCGTGGATACACACTCAGATTACCAATGGCGGTGCAGTGATTTCCGGCATCGAGGCTTCGTACAAGGCACTCATCAGGAAGGGCAAGAAGAGGGTCGCGTTCCCGAATATTATCGCGTTTGCCGGTGATGGCGGGTCGGCAGACATCGGGCTGCAGGCACTCAGCGGTTGCATGTACCGCGGGCACGACGTGCTGTTTATCTGCTATGACAACGAGTCCTACGCCAACACCGGTATCCAGACTTCGCCGATGACGCCGTACGGGGCGCAGACCACGTTCACCCCACCCGGCCCGGTCGTTCCCGAGGCCAAGAAGCAGTTCCCGAAGGACCTGCTCAAGCTCGTCGCGGCCGGTCACCCTTCGGTCAAGTACCTGGCCACAGCGTCCGTCGCATATCCTGTTGACCTCATGAACAAGGTGCGGAAGGCGCTGTCCATGCAGGGCCCGGCGTTCATGCACATCCACGCGCCATGCCCGAAGGGTTGGAGCTTCGAGCCGTGGAAGACCACAGAGATCGGGCGCATGGCTGTGGAGACCGGGATGTGGACGAACTACGAGATCGAAGAAGGCCTGCTCAAGGTCACCCAGGTGCCGGCGCGGCGCAAGCCGGTCGGAGAGTACCTGAAGGTGCAGGGCCGGTTCAACCACATGACACCGGAGATGGTCCAGAAGATGCAGGCGTTTGTCGACGCGAAGCTGGCGGAGTTGCAGCTCGAAATCCCCATCGTCGCGTCGTAGTTGCAGGGCGTGCTGGCCCGGCGTTCTGGGATGAAAGGAGGAACCAGGGTTGTCGGTTCTCCATGGGTTTGAGACATTGTCGACCGCCTACAGGCCGGTGGTCTACGGGACGCACCTGGCAGTGACCTGCGGGCACTATCTTGGCTCGATGGCGGGTATGCAGATGATACAAAAGGGCGGGAACGCCATTGACGCAGGTGTCGCGGCAGTGCTCGCCCAGATGGTGCTCGAACCGCAGAGCGCTGGGTTCGGCGGTGAGTGTCCTATCCTTATCTACACGCCGGATGAAGGCAGAGTGCTCGCGATCAACGGCAATTGCCGCGCTCCCGCCGCGGCGACGATTGATGCGTACCGCAACCTGGGCGTGAAGTTGATACCTGGGGACGGGTTCCTGGCCGCAGGGGTCTCCGCGACGCCCGCGGCGTTGATACTGGCGCTGGAGCGGTTCGGGACCTTGACGCTGGGCGAAGTCCTCGAGCCGGCCATCTACCTGGCGGCGAATGGGTTCGGCATGTACGAGGCGCTGCACAACCAGATCGTGCAGATGTCCGAGCGGTTTACGACTGAGTGGCCGTCCTCTGCGGAGCTCTTCATGCCAGATGGCTACGCCCCCGCTGTGGGCAGCCTCTTCAGGAATCCCGGGCTTGCAGAGACGTACGAGAAGCTGGCCGACGCCGAGAAGTCGGCCGGCGGCAGCCGTGCAAAAGGTCTGCGTGCTGCAATGGAGCGCTTCTACCAGGGCGACATCGCCAAGGCGATAGTCCAGTTCCAACGCGAGACCCGGACGTCCCACGACGGCGGCATCGTGAGCAATGGCCTGCTCACGCTCGATGACTTCGCGACTTACCAGGCCTGGGTGGAACAGCCGGTCAGTACGACTTACCGGGGCGCGACTGTCTACAAGTGCGGCCCGTGGACCCAGGGTCCTGTGTTCCTGCAGCAGCTGAATCTGCTGGAAGGCTTCGACCTACAGCACATGGGCCTGTTGTCCGCCGACTATATCCACGCGGTAATCGAGTGTGCGAAGCTCGCATTCGCCGATAGAGAGCAGTACTATGGTGACCCGAAGTTCGTCAAGGTGCCGCTAGACGGCCTGCTGTCGAAGGAGTATGCCGCAGGGCGGCGCACTCTGGTCAACGACATCCGTGCTTCGCTCGAAATGCAGCCCGGCGACCCGGTGAACATGAAACCGCTGCTCGATCCGTCCAAGGTCTGGCCGCAGCTCTCCTGGAAGGGCGGAACGACCGGGACTCGCGCGGTGGACAAGGACGGCAACATCTTCTCGGCCACCCCGAGTGGTGGCTGGCTCAGGTCTTCGCCCATCATCCCCGGGCTTGGCCTTTGCCTCGGTAGCAGGATGCAGATGTTCTGGCTCGAACCGCGCCACCCGTCGGCGCTTGTGCCCAAGAAGCAGCCGCGCACAACGCTGACGCCTTCCATCGCGGTGCTGGGCAGCGACACGTATATCGCCTTCGGCACGCCGGGCGGCGACCAGCAAGACCAGTGGACGCTGCAGTTCTTCCTGAACACAGTTGACTTCGGTAAGAACTTGCAGGAAGCGGTGGACCTGCCGTCATTCCAGAGCGACCACTTCCCGGGGTCGTTCTACCCGCGGGCGGCTCACCCCGGCAGGCTGGTGTTGGAGGCGAGTATCCCGGCGCAAGTCGCTGAGGACCTGAAGCGACGCGGGCATGATGTAGTCCAGGCAAGGGCCTGGACGCAGGGCAATGTCACTGCTGCGCGGTTCGACCGCTCGACCGGCGTGATCCAGGCCAGCGCGACGTGCCGGGGGCAGAAGGCGTATGCCATGGCGTGGTGAGCTTGCCTGGCGTGACCAGGCACCGTTGATGAAGCTCAATACTCTCGAGGGCGCCCGCGGCAAACCGACGAGACAGGAGGACGCCCCCGCGGGCGCCCTCCCGGCAGCCCTGCGCTTTCGCTGCGTCCTTCGGGCTGGCCAGGCTGAACGTGCTGGCCCTCACTGAGAGCCTCGAATTACCCACCTTGCCCGCGCCCCACGAGGAGCAATTGCGCCCGGCAGCAAACATGTGGAGGCGCAACCCACGCTGCTATAGGCATTCAAGTGACAAGCTACACACGGGAGGTTTCGAATCATGCCCGGTAAACCTGAGTTTGTGTCACCTTCGGATGTGGCGTACTACGCGACGCCGGCAACGGGCGAGGAGCTTGCGAAACTGGCCAGGGAATTGGAGGAAGCCGAGCAAGCCTACAGGGCAGACCCAGGAGACGTTGAGAAGCTGATCATGTTCGGCCGCCGTCTGGCCTACCTCTGGCGGTACCACGAGGCGATAGACGTCTTCTCCGCGGGTATCATGCAATGGCCGCGTAATCCGATGCTCTACCGGCACCGGGGCCACAGGTATATCAGCATCCGGAACTTCAGAGCTGCCGAGGCGGATCTGGCGCATGCCGCAAACCTGAAGGACGACTCCTTCGACATCTGGTATCACCTCGGGCTTGCGAGGTGGCTTCTCGGTGACTTCAACGGTGCCCTCCTGGCCTACCGGGCAAGCCACCATGCAGCCGCAGACGACAACTACAGGGCGGCTGCGTCCAACTGGCTCTGGCTCACACTGATGCGCACCGGGCTCAGCGAAGAGGCGAAAGACCTGCTCAGGGAACTCCAGCCTGCGACAGGCGAGGATGTGATGTATTACTACCTCTGCCTCCTGTACAAAGACGAAAAGCCGGAGACGGAGCTGGCGGCCTTGATGGAGTCGAGCGGCATCAGCTACGTGACCCTGGGCTGTGGCATAGGCCTGTGGCACCTCGTATCCGGACGGCTGGAACACGCCCCAAAGTACTTCGAGAGAGTTCTAAAGGGCCAGTACTGGCCGGGTTTCGGCTTTATCGTGTCGGAGACTGAGATCGAGCGTATGAAGTCCGCAGGCAGATGACCCGCAGGTGGATAGCCGCAAGCGCACGAGCCACAGCCACGTGAGGCACGCCGGGTAAACCAGGAACCCTGCGTCTGCAGGGTTCTGGCCCAGGGCGTGAGTATTGCGCCATAGATGCTGCTGATCCCCGGTGTTGCCGAGCTCCCGGCTGGTTGCCTGTAAAGCCTACGGGTCGAGGGTGAAGATGGTCTCCCAGATCTTCTCGTGTTCGTACTCGTCGCCGGCGACGTTCAGCATGATAAGCCTGAGCAACTGCGTAGGTGCCAGCCTGGCCAGGAGCGAGTACCTGGCTACCGCCCCGATCTCGCCCTGGATTGCTGCTTCAAGCCCCTGCTTGAAGTCGACAAAGGTGGGCGCGGTAGCCTGTATCTGCCCAAGAGCGGGCGGCACCAAGCCAAGGATCGATGCGAACACGCGAGCATGGCCATACTCGTCGCCAACGATGGTCATGATGATCTGCCTGATCTCCACGTTGGGAGCAGCGTTGGCCAGGTTGGAATAGAACTGCATGTCTGCGAGTTCGTCATAGAATGAGTCCCTTACGATCTCTAGAAACTCAGTCGGCAATGTCTCCACCTCCTTCTGGTGCAGTGTACGCCGGGTGTTGTGGCGGCGAGTGATACGTGAGTTCTAGTCGCCGTAAAGATGATCAATTAGCTAGAAGCGGATAGTCACAGGCGCAAGGTGGTCAGGAGTGACATCAATGCACAGCGTCTTTGACGTGGCTCGAATACTGGCTTCCCATGCTGTGGCCATGCTCCGGGATCGCCGGCAAGCAGTATAAGCACACTGCGCGACGGCAAGATAATCACTGTCCGGCCAGGAAGCCGGGCGACACATGGCCTGGGAGGACAGTTCGTTGAGCTTCGACGAGATTGTTGCCAAATTGCGGGTGTTAATGAGGTCCGAGAAACGCTGGTTTGTATATGGTGGCGCGGCGTTGCTTGCTATAGTGCTGGTCATGACCAGCCTACCCAGCGCCCAGAGAAAACCCGCACCCCCGAAGGCCCGCATGTCCCAAGAGCCTATGCTCACGTTGCGTCTCGTCGACAGCGGTGAGACGAAGAAACTGCTCCTGGAGGACTATGTGGCCGGAGCAGTCGCGGCGCAGATGAGGAACGACTGGCCTGCCGAAGCGCTCAAAGCCCAGGCCATCGTGGCCAGGACCTTCGTCGTGCAAAAACTTCTCGCCGGCGAGAAGTCGCGCTTTGGGACGGACCTGAGCACGGATCCGGCCGAATCCCAGCTCTACCAGCCTTCGGCGGTCAGCTCCGCCGTATCCAGCGCAGTGCGGCAGACCCGCGGCCTCGTCCTCACCTACGGCGGAAACCCGATACTTGCTTTCTTCCACCCGTGCTCGGGCGGTAAAACCGCCACAGCTGCGGAGGGTCTGGGAGTCTCGATGGCGCCCACTCCTTACCTTACCGTCGTGACTGATCCCCCATGCGGCGCGCCCGAACTGGACAATTGGCAGGCATCGTTTGCGGTGCCTGATGTCGCGGAAGCCCTTGGTATAGGGCCGTTCACCACGGCGTCGATCATCAGCCGCGGACCATCGGGGCGCGCCTGGACAGTGCTCCTGGGAGATCAGTCGGTCGCGGCGGTCGGGCTGAGGAACCTGCTCGGGCCGGACAAGATGAAGTCCACGCTGCTCACAGGCTTCGCAGTCAGTGGAGGACAGCTCCGCATTTCGGGCAAGGGCTCCGGCCACGGAGTCGGGATGTCACAGTGGGGCGCCCGCGCCCGCGCCGCAGCAGGTGAGACGGCGCGACAGATCCTTGCCACGTACTACCAGGGCACGCTTGTTGAGCGCTTCTGGCCTTGATGTTCCCGGCATCGATGCCTGGAGCTGACCAGGGAGGTAACCCCGCCCAGACTGCCTAATTAACCAGGCGCCCGGAACCTTGAAATGACAAGCACGCACAGATTGGAGTGCGGTTCATGCGACGTCCAGATGCCACTCCTCTTATCTTGATGCTTCTGGCTGCCACCCTTGCCTGGGCAACAGCCTGCGCTAGGACACAACCCCCTGGGGGCGGCAGCGTCAGTCCCGGCACTCCGAAAGCTGCACCCACGGGCAAAGTCACCATCAGCTATGACCTTGAGCACCTCAACCGGATCGCGAGCAACCAGCTTGCAGTCTGGATTGAGGACGAAAAGGGCAATTACGTCAGGACAATCTATGCCACCTCATTCATGGCCAAGGGCGGCTATCGCTCCAGGGCCGAGTGCTGCCCCACCTGGGTAAAGGTTGCCGGCTGGAAGGACGCTGCACCCGCGGAAGTCGACGCTGTGAGTGGCCCGACGCAGAAAGCAGGTCACATCGCCCTGACGTGGGATTGTCTGGACCGCAGCGGCAAACCGGTCCCTCCGGCGACCTATGTGGTGAAGCTCGAAGGGACTATCTTCTGGGAAAACCGTGTGCTCTACAAAGCTGCGGTGGTGGTTGGCGGCGCCCGGGTCCAGGTCAAGCCCACGCCCGAATATTCGCCGCCGGCAGCGAAAGACGTTGGTGAAATGGTCAAGAACGTGGTCGTGGAGTTCGTGCCCTAGCCCCACCGCACAGGGAGGCCGTGATTGTGATAGTGCCGGTGACGCCTGAGCATTTTGATGCCATAGCCAGGATAGATGTGGAGGGATTCGGGCGGTCCGGGCCGCGGTCGCCCCTGAACCTGCAGTCGCTCGTCGACACGTCCGAAGGCCTCGCCTTCGCCTACCTGCATCAAGGGCAACCGGTAGGCTACATCTTCTCACGAAGGCTCGGCAAGACCGCGTACATCGGGCCGCTCGGCGTCAGGGCGGACGTGCAGGACAGGGGCGTCGGCCGGGAACTCATGCTTGCCTCGATGGAAGGGCTGAAGGCGACGAGCGAGATCATTGGGCTCGAGGTTAGGCCCCACAATGTCAAGGCGATAGGCCTCTACTCCAAACTCGGTTTTGCCTGCACTTACCCATCCTTGAACTACCCGGTGCCGAGCTGCGCCGAACTTGAAGTCCTTGCCGGGCAATCCCAGTTCGGAGCATCTGGGGGCTCCCGGCTGGGGGCAGCCGGAGAACGCAGGCCGTGGGCTTCCGCGCTGGAATTCGAGGATATCGTGGAGACGGCAAATTCCACCGCCGTTCGCGACCTGGCCCGCTTCTGCAAGAACGAGTACGGAGACATAGACTTCTCCCTGGACCTGGATTGGGCGATCAAGGAGCGCAATGGCTGGGTCATCGTCGCGCGCCGCCCGCAAGGCGAGATCGCAGGTTTCGTGGCGCTTGTGCCGGAACTGCTGGACATGGTCTGGGGCGCGGTTGCCCGGAATGCCGGGCCGGAGGCCGTGACACTTCTCCTACGCGAGTTGCGGCGGCGATCACCGGATAGGGATATGGTGTTGCGAGTCAATGCGCGGCACACTGGCCTGTGTTCATACTTCGCCCGGAGTGGGTTGCGCCTGCAGAATGTCACAACCAGGATGCTGCTCGGGGGCTACGAAGGCGATGGCCTGCTGCCCAGCGACAGACTCATGATGCGCGCCTGGATCGGGTAGGCATCACCTCATGTGTCTCGTGGTCCGGTGACTAACGATCCGACGCGCCGGACGTGCTTCTCGCCCATCACTCCATCCCTTATGCCTGTCACTAACACATCACTCAGGAGGAATAACGCGTCAGTATAATGAACATTTACTCAACCATTCATAGAACTAAGAAGCGAGGTGACGTGATTTGCTTGCGTGAGCTGGCAAAACATGAAGAGGCGGCAATCACTCAGACTCGAGACGGGAGAGACGCACTATGCACGAAGCCTTCTGAGATTCTGGAGGTGTCGTTCATTGCAGAACCTACCCAAGTGGGTGGACGACGCCGTCGCTTTCATCGTAAACAATATGCTCACGCGGCCCGGCTTCATCCTTATCATACTTCTATTACTGGTGCTGTTGATTGAGACGACTGTCGTGAGCGGAGGCAAAGGACGGCGGTAACAGGACATCGTGTACTTGATCTTTACGGACCCCGGTTTCTGCCAGCGCAGTTCGGCGGCGCAGGCCACGAAAGCCACAAAGCCTCCCTCCTTCCGGAGAGGGGCTTCCTAAATCTGGGCTGGCTCGGAAACAGAGCCTACGGAGTCATTCTGTACGGCCTCATCATCTCGTTATCCTCATGGTCAAGGATGTGGCAGTGCCATACGTACCCCGGACCAGTGGTAGGGTCGAATGGGTAGAGGTTCTGACCGGGCAGGACCGTCGCAGCGTCCAGCGGTGCGAACCGGACCCGGATACGAGCTACTTCGCCCGTGTTTGCCTTGAACGTATCCTTCCATCCCAGCTCATTTGGCGCGGGCGGGGCCGGCTTGCCCTGCAGGTATGCCGCGGTTGGCAGCACAACCGCCGGCTGCATCAACGGCGGCATCCCGTTGAGGGCCATCCAATCGGTCAGATACTTGGATGCCTGGAACGCCTGCCGGCTCACGACCTGGAACTGCACAAGGTGCAGGTGGATCGGGTGTGTGTCGGCCGTCAGGGCCCATGACCTCAACGAGCGTCAGGGTCCTGGTGCTGGCGGGTGTCAGAGCAGGCGGCGTGCCCTTGGGGTACGGTGTCCTGGCATTGTTCAATACGGTGACCTTAGTGCCTACAGGCAGCGCGGAGAAGTCAACCAGCACATCGGCCTTTTCGCCAGGTGCTATGAGCAACTCTTCGGCCACACCTTGCCGTTGACCATGATGGTGTTGCCGAAGAACTCAGGCTGCCAGTAGGGGTGTATTGTCGGGTTGATCCCGACACTCGGGAAGAAGAGCGACCCATCCAGGTTGAACGACCGGTCCTGAATCGCAAGCGGTATCTCGTGCTGGCCGGCCGGCAGCAAGGGCGCGATTGACCTCAGTCATGGGCAAGGGGGCAGGCAGGATCTGTTCCATGAACCTGGACATCTTGATGGTGTACTCGTGTCTGACCACGTTTCCCGCGCCGTCGGTGATGACTGTTGGCTGGTAGACGGGCGGCTTGGGCAACTGGTTTACCCACTTGACGATGGTCTTTGGATCGAGCGTGGGAGCAGGAACTGGAGGCGGCGGCGCAGCGTGCGAGAGCGTAGATGACGCAAGCATTGCGACGATGGCCACCAGCAGCAGGAGACGGGACATGAGTTTCTTCGAATTCAAGACATGCTTCCTTCTCAAGGAATGTGGGATGCCAGCCCTTCTCGTGCCAGTCTATGTACGGCTGCGCGGGCGGGGCACGGGACAGATGTAGCACGGCCGTGACCTCATGAGGAGACCCCGCGGGTCCGCCGTCTGTCGTCCGCCCGCGACGACACGCCGCAACGTCATCCGCCCGCGACGACGCCCAGCCGCCTGTCGTCCGCCCGCGACGACGCCCCGCCGCCTGTCATCCACCCGCGACGACACCCCGCAACGTCATCCGCCCGCGACGACGCCCAGCCCCTACGGGTTCGCCGCCTGTGCAGCCCTAGCTCTGTAAACCGCGCTCATCTCAGCCAGAGCCGTGTAATAGGGACCATGCGCGTCTATCGGGTTGCGAGGCAGGTCCGGGGGAATGAGACCCAACAGGATCCTGGCATCCAGGTCATCCGGCGTGATTACAATCAGCCGGACACCCGCAGTGTCACTCAGACCCCTCTTCAGCGTGTCACGGGTCTGAGTCCTTTGCAGTGCCTTATCGCTGGGGTAGGCCGGTGTCACTTCGTGATGCTGGGTTCCGTTGAACTCGAAGGCAATCTTCTGCCGGTAGTAGCGGTCGTACTCCAAGGGATGTGTTGTCATCGGGTTCTTCAGGAATCTGGGGCGCGCATTATCAACATAGTCGTCACTGTGGATCAGCAGGTCGAGATGTCGCTTCATGAGGAATTCGCCCCTGTTCGGGGCCATCTCATATTCTTCTTGGAGAATGCTTGCCATCTCTTTCTGGCAGGCATGAGGGATCAGAGGAACCGGACGGAGCCTCCTGGCTGAGCCTTTAAGTACCATCCAGCCCAGCGCGACCAGGTTGTTACATACTCTAGCCGCCTGGGTCCTTGACATCTTCGCCAGTCTGGCAAGGTGGGCGATACTCGTGGGCAGGTATCTGAATGCCACTACCCACAGGCACAGCTCGGCGAATCCTATCCCAGGCTGCGCCACAAGTTGATCAAGAATCAGACCGGGCACTCCCAAAAGCAACAATCCTCCCAGAGCGCCCTTGACAATGTACCACGGCCCGGAGGGACTTGGGAACACCCATACAAACCCGTGTGCGTTCCCCATCACGTCACTCCACCAGAACAGCCGTCTCCCCTGTCATCGTCACCGCAGACTGGACACGCCCATCCCTGTCCGCAGGCAGCATTTCCCTCAGTGGGGGCCCGTCATCGGCGCAATCGGCGTTGAGACCACCATCGAGTACGTCCGGAACTTCGGCGAGTACCACCTGCTCCGTTCGGGCTGGTGCTGGTTGTGGTGCTGCGATCCGCACCGGCCGGACTGTCTCCCCTGTTCAAGCGGCTGGCCGACCGGCTCGCCAAGCTCGGCACAAGGACCCCGGCGCGAGAGAGTGCGCGATAAGTTTCCCCCTCCTCAGGCTTTCTACAGATCGCGATTGGCTAGGATTGCCAGCGGCTTTTAACCAATTCTCCTGCAGGTCTTAATCATGAATGTGTTTAACCTATTCGCAATGCTTTCACAGGAAGGAGCGGAGAACTGTGTTGAAACTGGGCGGAACAAGGCACATGAGGTCTCTGGCGGCACTGTCCGTTATCGTTCTGTGTCTCACGCTGGTGGTTTCGGGTTGTACCCAACCCGCGGCGCCAGCCAAGCCGGAAACCAAACCCGAACCCAAACCGAAGCATGAAAACATCCTTGTGGTGGCCGGTGAGGGCGACCTGGACACTGCTATGTGGACGCAGTCGGGCTACTTCCTCATGGACCAGTTGCTTACATGGATGGGCGAACCACTCGTTTTCGTGCACCCGGACGGCAAGGTGGAGGCAGCTCTGGCTGAGAAGTGGGACATCTCTCCAGACGGGATGGTCTACACGTTCTACCTCAACCCCAAGGCAAAGTTCCATGATGGCAAGCCCGTCACCGCCAAAGACGTGGCTTTCACCATCGAGCAGACGATTCTCCCGGAGACCCCGTCGGGCGGTGGTCCGAGCCTTCTACTCAAGGGCGCTGATGCCTTTGCCGCGCACAAGACGGACAAGGTTGAGGGCATCCAGATCATCAACGACAACACGATTAAGCTGACTTTCGCCACCAAGTCCGGCCAGGTGCTTGCGATCCTTGGGGCAGACTCGATCCTGCCCTATCACATCCTGGGCAGCGTTCCTGTGGACAAGATGGCAGATCACCCGTTCAACACCCTACCCATCTATTGCGGGCCGTACAAGATGACCAAGTGGACAAAGGGCAGTGAGATGGTGTTCGAGCGATTTGCGGACTATGCCGGCAAGAAACCGGCGTTTGACAAGATTATCTACCGCATTATCCCTGAAGCCGCCACCCGCATCGCGGAGCTTAAGGCCGGTAAAGTCGATGTGGTTATGAGCGTGCCTGTACGAGACTACAAGAGCGTCTCGACCACCCCAGGCATTGCTGGTATGGAGATGCCGGGGTCGTTCGGGAGGCACCTGCTCGTCAACCAGAACAAGCCCGAGTGGAAAGATCTCAAGGCCCGGCAGGCTCTGACGTACACCTTCGACTTCAAGGCCATTCTTGATGGCCTCTATGAAGGAAAGGGTGTGCTTTCCACAAGCCTTTTCCACCCCGCAAACTGGGAGTATAACAAAGACCTGAAGCCCTACGAGCAGAACCTCGACAAGGCGAAGGCGCTCTTTGCAGAGCTTGGCTGGAAAGACACAGATAGCGACGGGATTCTTGAGGCAGCCAATGTTAAGGGAGTGCAGAAGAACAAGAAGTTCAATATCCTCATCCCCGTCACCAGCAAGACCTCGGAAAACGTTGCGCTCATCCTCAAGGAGCAGTTGAAGAAAGTGGGTATCGACGCCAAAGTCGAGATGTACGAAGCCACAGCCTACAATAGCCAGATATACACTCCAGGCAATACCAAGTGGGATATCATCTACGCCGGCTGGGGCATCTCGTTCGTCGGGGCGTGGCCGGCCTCCCGGGGGATGGAGTTTACGTTCGGCGGCGTCGGCACCACCCAGCACAAGCGTGAAGGCTGGGACGACAAGGAGATTGCCGGATGGATCGTGGATGTCATGAGAATCCCTGAAAACAAGGACGCCAAGCCCCTCTGGGACAAGATCCAGAAGAAGATTCACGATAACGTCTATCGCATCCACGCATACCGGGACAACGCATTCATCCTTTACAACGCGGATCTGAATGTAGACAAGAGCGAACCGATCTGGGATGTTATGTGGCTGAAGTTCGGCAGAGGAGCCTCCTGGAAGAACTGATGCGCTTTCAGTAGACCCACCCCGGGCCCTGGCTCGGGGTGGGTGCCACCCCAGAGAAGTCTGTTCAACCAGAGACCCTGGAGGAGCCCGACGTGACGATATACGTACTCAGACGCCTTATCCAGGCGGTTCCTATATTGTTTGGTATCTCGGTGGCTGTCTTCATCCTGGTACAGCTGGTGCCGGGTGATCCCATCAACGCAATAATCCCGGTGGACAGGCAGGACAAGGTGGACCTCAACGCCATCCGCCACCAGTATGGCCTGGATAAGCCGCTCCCCGAGAAGTACTTCTATATGATGAAAGGGATCTTCACCGGCAGCATCATCTCATTCAGCCAGAGACTGCCGTGTCTTGAGATGATAAGACGTACCCTGCCCGTCACGGCAATCCTCGGTTTGTCGTCGCTGTTTCTGTCATTGCTCATCGGGATACTGCTTGGAGTGCTGGTGTCGCGACGCCCGTTCGGGTTTCTTGACCAGTTGATGTCGGTTGCGTCTCTGGGCGGCATATCCATGCCAGGATTCGTAACCGCATTGATTCTTGTCTACTTCATAACTGAGCAACTCCACATACTACCGGCTTCGGGAATAAGGCCCCCAGGCACAGATGGCTATGCGCTGTCGCTGATCTGGCCGCATATGGTCATGCCCGTTTTCACGATGGCCTTTGGCCTGCTGCCAGAGTTCTACCGCTTCACGCGGTCGTCCCTGCTTGAGGTCCTGAATGAGGATTATGTCCGCACCGCCCGCGCCAAGGGTGTCGCCGAGGCAGTGGTGTTTCTAAGACATGCGTTGAGGAACGCGCTGTTGCCGGTCGTAACGATGTTCGGCCTCAATATCCCTCACGTGCTTGGTGGGTCAGTGGTCCTAGAGACCGTGTTCGCGTTGCCGGGCATGGGAAGGCTCGCAGTTACGGCCGCCATGGCCCGCGACTACCCTATGATCCTCACGACGAACATGATAGCCGCCACACTTGTGATCACATCGAGCCTCCTGACGGATATCCTTTACGCCGTTGTTGACCCGCGCGTGAAGCTCGGATAGGCAGTCCAACCAGGAAGCAGGGACGCCACTCGAAGGAGTCTTGCATGGATCGAGGAACGAAAGTCAGTGAAGCAACCTTGGCCGGCAACGGGACTGTGTACAGTGGCCGGAGACCTTTCTGGGTCCGCTTCAGGCGGTCGAGGGCGGCCGTGGTTGGTCTGGTGATCGTCAGCGTGTTCGTCCTGTCGGCGCTACTCGCGGAACAGATTGCCCCTTACAACCCGGCGGACATAGACTTGATGAATCGTCTCGTCGGCCCGTCGGCGCGCCACCTCTTCGGAACCGACCAGCTGGGGCGCGACGTCTTCTCTCGCACCCTTTACGCAGCCAGGGTTTCGCTCTCGGTGGCACTGGTGGCAGTATCCATTGTTGTGGTTGTCGGGGTGGTTATCGGCGCAACGGCAGGCTTCTCAGGTGGCATTCTTGACAGCACTCTGATGCGCACGACCGACGTATGGCTGTCCTTCCCGACCTTCTTCCTGATGCTCGGCATAGTGACCATGTTCGGCCGCTCTATCCCGGTGATGATCGCGGTTATCGGCCTGACAGCATGGCCCATAACTGCGCGAGTGGTGCGCGGTGAGTACCTGTCCTGGAAAGAGCGCGATCTGACGCTGGCCGCGCGGGCTTTAGGAGCGTCGAATGCCCGGATCATCTTCCGGCACATCTTCCCGAATGTCATGGGCTCTGTTCTCGTCATCGCTACCATGCAGGTTGCATGGGCAATCCTCGCTGAAGCAGGGCTCTCTTTCATCGGCCTTGGCGTGCAGCCTCCAACCGCAAGTCTCGGAAGCATGGTCGCCGATGGACGCGAGTTCCTGCGCGAGGCTCCCTGGGTAACGCTCATGCCTGGCGTCATCATCTTCATCTGTGTGATGGCCTTCAACCTGATCGGTGACGCTTTGCGAGATGCGTTTGACCCCAGGATGGACATCCAGGGGTAGCCGGGTTTGGCAGCAGGACACTATGAAGGAAGGCGATGCGTCGTGGGAAGACAAGAAGAGACGACACGGGATGTCGCCCTGGTGGGTGGGCGGCTCATTGACGGCAGCGGTGACTTGCCCGTCGAAAACGCCACAGTCCTCGTCAAAGACGGCAGGATACTCGCTGCCGGGCCCGCTCGCTCAGTAGACGTCCCATCGTCGTTCGAGCAGATTGACGTCTCCGGCAAGACAGTTATGCCCGCTCTGGCGGACATGCACGTGCACGCTTCAGGAGGTTGGGATGGCGAGTCGAGCGACATGCTCGGCTTCCAGAGGTATCTGAACAGCATGCTCTACTGCGGCGTTCTCACCTTCCTGGACGTGGGTAACGTCTTCCCTTTCACAATCCAGATGCGCGACGAGATCAAGGCCGGCCGCATCCCCGGGCCAAGGATGTACACCTGCGGCCCGCTCATCGACGGCCCGGATGCGAGATGGTTTCCACTCACTCGTGTCGTTGTATCGTTGGATCAGATTCCCGGGGCGGTCGAACAGATACAGGCCGGCAAAGTGGACGCGCTCAAGGCGTACCAGTATCTTCCCGCATCTTTCGTCGCCGCTATAGTCCGGGAAGGCGCCAAGTACGGGCTGCCTGTCATTCTCGACGCCGGACGGCACAACGGGTCCTATGACCTGATGAGGACCACAGGCATCAGGGCATGGGCTCACCTTGATTCCGCCGAGCCCATGGCGCCCTATGAAATGGAGTTCATGGCCGAGAACAACGTCTCCCAGCTCACGACTCTGACGGTGATAGAGTACGGTTCACTGAGGAGGCTTCACGACCTTTCGTTCCTCAGACACCCTCTGGTTCGCGAGACTCAGCCGCCCTATGTGATCTCCGAACTGACCGAATTCGCCCAGCAGGCAATCGCGAATCCTTCGCCTCGGTTCCAATCGGGCCTGGGCAGGCTCAGTGTGGCGATGCAGAACGCAAAGGCCCTGGATCAAGCCGGGGTCAGGCTTGTGGCAGGCACTGACGCCCCATACCCAGGTGTATTCCAGGGCGAGGGCATACACCACGAGCTGGAGCTCCTGGTTGAGGCAGGGCTCCCGCCGGTCCGCGCGATCAAGTGCGCGACGGCCAACGCTGCTTCATTCATGGGGCATTCTGATCTGTGGGGCGTGGTGGCACCGGACAGACAGGCCGACTTGATGGTGGTGGATGGCAACCCGGCAATCACTATCTCTGATACGAAGAACATCGCATTCATCGTCCAGGCTGGGACAATACTTGACCGCAGTGCGCTCCAGTACGATGTGGCACGCGAAACTGACTTCAGGCCGGTCAAGGGCATCTCCTAGAACGACGGCAGAAGCATGTTCTTCCCCACTACAGGGGCATTGACACCATACCGGCGTTCGACCTGTCACGGACGCCGGAGATCCCTCCCCGGGTCCAATCATGCAGAAAGACCCTCTTACCTTTTCAAAGCCCTGCGGCGCACGATTCCGTGAATTTGCACAATAGTGGCAGTGTCAAAATTGTCGCCGTAGCAGGAAAATCCTCGTAGACTAGCGTATATGCCATAGAAGGTATTGCCCTAAAGGTATGTAGAGAAATGCCACAACCAATCAGCTTCTGTTGGGCAACCACCCTTATTTCAAGTGAGGTGATATTCGAGGCGACCGACTACGTAACCGGGCAATTAAACCAGTGAACCATTTCCGCTCGTTTCGTCTAGCCAACAAATCTGAGGAGGAACTCTCGATGAAGAGAACCCGGATCGTTGCCATGTTAGTGGTCCTCAGTATCCTGACTGGCTCACTCCTGACCGCGTGCAGCCAGCAGCCGGCTGCCGCACCGAAGCCTGCCGCACCGGCGACAGGGACTCCAGCCCCCGCGCCCGCGACCACTGACACCTATGACGAGGTCGTGAAGCGCGGCAGCATAAGGGTCGGCCTGATCAACTCGCCCCCGAGCGCTGTGAAGGATCCCAACTCGGGGCAGTGGAGTGGCTTTGCTTCGGAAGTACTGGCTCTGCTTGCAAAACCCCTCGGAGTCAAGGTTGAGGTCGTGGAGTGCGACTGGCAGAACATCATCGCCAACCTGCAGGCCGGCAAGATCGATGTGGCATGGGCAGGGATGTACGCAACCCCTGAACGCGCGATGTCAGTGTGGTTCACGAGGCCTTACCACTACGCCGGCACCACATTCGTCATCAGAAAAGAAGATGCCAAGCGGTTCAAGAGTCTGGAGGATCTGAACAAGCCTGAGATTATTCTCACGACCGCTATGGGTACCGCCACGGTCGACATCATGAAAGAGCGCTTCCCGAAGGCACAGCTGAAGGAAGTCCAGGGCGCGACAAGGTTCCAGGAAGTTGGCGCGAAACGGTCCGATGCCGGCTCAGCCGACTGGGACACCTGCAATGCCTATGTGCAGGAGCACAAGGATTGGGCAATGATCTGGCCGGAAGTGCCCTTTGCGCCCGTCCCGGTGAGTGCCTGCGTTCGAAGAGGCGATGAGCAGTGGCTCAGGTATATCGACACCTGCCTGGCCTACTTCGAGTCCAGAGGCACGCTTGGCATGATAGTCCGCAAGTACTACAAGCAGCCAAAGATAACTGAATAGGAAAGACAGGGCTCCGCAAGTAGAATCACGGCTGCGACTGTAAGCTCATGGAGCCAGGGCTCGGCGGGTCGTGTTGCTGGGGCTCGCCGGGCCCTGGTGGGTAGGGGAGTTGGATGAACTCTTATAAGACTGGTGATGCCGGGAATGAGACTTCGATATTACCCTGACTGGGGTGTAGCACTTCGCTACTGGCCCGAGATTGCACACGGGCTTGTCCTGACATTCAGGATAAGCTTGCTGGCCTTCCTCCTTGCCCTCGTCCTGGGGTTGCCTTTGGGACTGTGCCGGCTGAGCAAGAACAAGATTGCGCAGAGGATCGCGTCTGTGTTCATCGAGATCCTCCGGGGCACGCCGGAAATGGTGCAGCTGCTATGGCTCTATTACGTGCTGCCCATGGTTCTGCGAATCCCGCTGACCGACATCACCACCGGGGTCCTGATGCTCGGCATCAGCCTTACAGCGTATATGGCTGAGGTTTACCGGTCAGGGATCAGCTCGGTCACGAAAGGGCAGATCGAAGCGGCCAAAGCGCTTGGCATGTCTCAGGTTCACACTCTAAGCAGGATCGTAATCCCTCAGGCTATGAGGGTCATGATTCCACCCATGCTGAACAACTATGTTCTGGTTCTCAAACGGGTGTCGCTTCTCATGGCCATCGGGGTTCCAGAGCTGATGTATTCGAGCCAGCGGATCTCCAGCGTGACCTACAGGCCTCTTGAGGTGCTTTCGTTCGCGGCGCTTCTCTATGTGGCCGTGACTTACCCTGCTACCCTGCTGGTCCGAAGGCTCGAAACCAGAGTCTCGACACCGATGTAGGTGCGTTTCGATGGAAGGAGACATGAATATGGCGGTGCCCGTTGTCAAGATTGTTGACCTCCACAAGTCCTTCGGCAATAACCATGTGCTTAAGGGCGTCAGTCTGGAGGTATTCAAGGGCGAAGTCGTGGCAATGATCGGCCCGAGCGGCTCGGGGAAAAGCACGATGCTCAGATGCATAAACCACCTCGAAGTACCGACCAGTGGTCAAATATACATCGAGGGCACTCTTTTCCCTCACAAGGAAGCCGAAATAAACCGCGTTCGTGCCGAGATAGGCATGGTTTTCCAGATGTTTAATCTCTGGCCGCACATGACAGTCCTCGGCAACATCATTGAAGCCCCGCTCCGTGTCAAGAAGATGTCACGCGACAAAGCCGTCGAGATAGCACATAACCTCCTGAAGAAAATCGGCCTGGCTGAAAAAGTCAACGAATACCCGGCGAGGCTTTCAGGAGGACAGCAGCAGCGTGTCGCCATTGCGCGCGCCCTCGCCATGCAGCCCAAAGTGATGCTTTTCGACGAAGTGACAAGCGCTCTGGACCCAGAGCTTGTTGGTGAGGTTCTTGGGGTCATGAAGCTGCTCGCCGACGAAGGTATGACCATGATTGTCGTCACCCACGAGATGCAATTCGCGCGCGAAGTGTCAGATCGCATTGTCTTCCTGGCAGATGGAGTGATAGCTGAAAGCGGCTCGCCCGAAGTCATTTTCACAACTCCAAGCCATCCTAAAACCAAACAGTTCCTGGCCAGAGTCCTGGGTACGGGCCGGGAACCAAAAGCTTGAGGTGACGGGTATGGGCTATGATCTGAACTTCCGTGTGGTCACGCAGTACTGGCCGGCACTCTTGAGGGGATACTTGACGTCGCTCGGCCTGAGCCTTCTCTGCTATGTGCTCATACTGTTGCTCGGGCTCCCGGTGGCTACACTGCGCATGAGCCGCTTCAAGGTTGTGTCTTTCATTACAGGGTTATATATAGACCTCATGCGCGGGCTCCCAACGATGGTGTTTCTCATCTGGGTGTTCTTCGCGCTGCCGATTCTGGTCGGGTATGACATATCGAAGTTCGCAGCTGCGGTGATCGCACTCTCGGTCAGCGGAGCTGCGTATCAAGCAGAAAACTACCGGGCCGGCATTCAGTCTATCCCAAAAGGTCAGATTGAGGCCGCCCGTTCTTTAGGGATGTCTCGCACGCTGGCATTCTTCAAGATCGTGCTGCCACAGGCTATCAGAGTCATGATTCCACCGATGGTTAACGAATACATCACGCTTCTCAAAGGTACGGCGCTCGCGTTCGTAATTGGCCTCTCAGAACTGATGAATACCAGCAATAACATATCCATCATTACCAACAGACCTTTGGAGGTAATGACTGTCACCGCTGTCTTCTACCTCTTACTGACTATCCCGATGGCCTACCTCGGCGGTGTAGCCGGTAAGTTCCTCAGCAAGGGAATAGACTAACGGCCGCGGTTCGCCGGCCAACTAGGGGAGGCAAACCATTTGGAACTGGCAACAGTACTCGGCGCTATGGTCGCCAGGATGAGAGCCAGCTCCCTGCCTGATGACGTAGTGGCGATTGCCAAGACGGTGTTTCTTGATTGCCTGGGAGCTGCTATCGGAGGTTCGGGCACAGGAGCTGCCAGGAATATCCGGAAGTATATCGCGGAAACCGGGGCGAGTGGTCCCTGCACAGTCATAGGGTCTGCATCCGGAGCGATTCCGGAGCACGCCGCCCTTGCGAACGGGGCTTCGGCTCACGCCCTCGATATTGACGATACCAACAAGACTATGAGCGGCCACCCTTCGGTAGCGATCCTTCCGGTTTGCCTCGCTCTGGGCGAGATGATGAAAAGCAGCGGAGAGGATATCCTCAAAGCCTATGTGCTCGGCTTCGAGGTCGAGGCGAAAGCCGGCAAGCTGGTGAATCCGGAACACTGTGACCTCGGATGGCACACTGCCAGCACACTGGGCACACTCGGGGCCGCGGCTGCGGCGTCTTATATGCTGGGGCTATCCTCCGAACAGGCGTCCAGGGCGGTGAGCATTGCTGCGTCAATGGCTTCCGGCATATCGAGCAACTTCGGGACCATGGTGAAGCCACTGCACGCAGGTCTTGGCGCGAGGAATGGGATCATGGCGGCAAGCCTCGCCCGGGCCGGCCTTACTTCTCAGGCGACTGCGTTCGAGGGCCCGATGGGGTTCTTCCGGGCCTACGCAGGAAAGGACGCTCCGGCCGACCTCGAGGAATTCGGCGAGACGTTCGGGAACCCGTATGACATCTTGCAGCCGGGCACAGATATCAAATTGTACTCATCGTGTAACCTGACACATTGCGCAATAGACGCAGTCCT
>Ga0315277_10002886_pt1 | contig 23600 bp, 13 predicted proteins | sample YL17G05_15_MG_FD_203695 | JGI IMG/M metagenome (GOLD analysis project Ga0315277, IMG submission 203695) | Sediment microbial communities from Yellowstone Lake, YNP, Wyoming, USA - YL17G05_15 | ecosystem: Environmental > Aquatic > Freshwater > Lake > Sediment | place: USA: Wyoming | collected... | reverse complement strand
TTGTGGCCGGCATGGACAAGGGCCTGGGCCTCGGCAATAGCTGTTTCCGGGGGCTTGCTGCGAACAATCGGGCGTGTTCTCGGTACTATACAATAGGTGCAACAGCCGTCGCAGCCGTCCTGAACCTTAAGAAAGGCCCTCGTATGGCCCTCGAACGAAGTCAGTGTTGGCAGGCTTGGTGCGGCGGGAGCGGGAGCGGTTGGCAGCGTTATCAGTGCTGTTGCTTCTTGTCCTTTTGGGGCGTTTCCTGACGGCGAGGGTATCGAAGATGCACTTGAATTGGGCTCGGCTGTGTTTTTGGGCTTGATTTTGTGGCCGGCTTGTGGTCTAATAGTATTGTATGGGCAGGTTTGACGGTTTCCCCCCTGGGAGGTGATCGCCTCGCCGCTGACTATGCGACTAAGAACTGCAGCCAATTGTTTTTGGCTGCGGGCGTAATGAAGGTTTTCAGTAACTGCGGGCAATTCGCCGATTTGTACAGTGGTTAGGCAGCCGCAAACGATGATGACGGCCTCCGGGCTTAGCTTCTTGCACTTTCGGATGTGTTGTCTGCTCTTGGCAGATGCCGTCTTGGTTACGCAGCAGGTGTTTACGACGACCAAGTCGGGTTTCTCGCCCGGCTCGACCCGTTCCAGGCCGGACTGTGCGAGCAGCTCTCGAATCTGCTGGCTTTCATACTGGTTGACCTTGCAACCAAGAGTAAGTATGGAAAAAGTGCGCATGATGTGATATAATCTATACTTGTTGAATGGCCTTGACAAGGCTAATCGAGCGTTGTATGGACCATAGATGGGAGTATCGCAATGGCCGCAGCAAGCGAAAGCGTTTGGGCGATTGACATTGGCAACTGCTCTTTGAAGGCATTACGTTTGAGCACGGAGCGCGGCCAGTTGGAAGTCGTCGATTTCGATAACATCCGGCACGGCAAAATACTGTCAGGCGGGGGCATGACGGATGCCGAGAAGGAAGAGCTGGTTGCGTTCAGTCTTCGTCAGTTTGTGAACAAGCATAATTTGGGCACTGATGGCGTTGTAGTTTCTGTTCCGAGCCAAAACAGCTTTTCGCGGTTTGTAACTCTTCCGCCGGTGGAGCCTAAGCGCATTCCAGAGATTGTCAGGTTTGAGGCCGTGCAGCAGATTCCGTTCGACATCAGCGACGTTCAGTGGGACTGGCAGCGGATGAGCGACGATAACAGCTCGGAGTTGAAAGTCGGGATATTCGCAATTAAGAACGACGTTGTCCAGGCTGCACTTGAGCATTTCAATCGTGAGGATATTCAGGTCAGCCACGTGCAAATGGCATCGATGGCCTTGTACAACTACATTCTTTACGATCGTCCGGACCTGGTGAATTCGGATAGCGCCGCGACGGTGGTTCTCAACGTCGGCGCGGAGATTACCGACCTGGTTGTCTGCACGAAGTCGGCCGTGTGGCAGAGGTGTATCGTCTTGGGCGGCAATACTTTCACCAAGGCGATTGCCGATACGTTCCACTTGAATTTCGAGAAGGCCGAGAAGCTCAAACGCACCGCTCCGGTCAGCAAGTATGCGCGTCAGATATTCCAGGCGATGCGCCCTGTTTTTACGGATCTGGCGTCGGAAGTGCAGCGATCCCTCGGTTTCTACAAGAGTTCAAATCCAAACGTCCGTATTGGCCGGATCGTTGCGATAGGAGGCGGCACTAAGCTTCGTGGTCTGCTCAAGTACCTTCAGCAGACGCTTCAGATGCCGGTCGAAAGGCCTGATTCTTTCAAGCGCGTCGCAATAGGCTCAGGTGTTCCGGCTGCTAAATTCGGCGAGAATATTTGTGATTTCGGCGTTGTTTACGGTCTCGGGCTTCAGGGTCTTGGAATGGCCGGCATCGAGAGCAACCTGCTGCCTCGAGGAATGGTTCGTTCGATGGCCTGGGCCGGCAAGGGCCGATGGTTTCTCGCCGCCGCGTGCATACTCCTTGCGGCTTCAGCGATAGTACTTGGCAGGGCGCTTTTTGACGGCATAAGCCACACTAAGAACAATCCGGCTCGAATGCAGATACAAAAGATCATCAATGAGGACAAGCAAGCCAGGCAGAGCTTGAGCGATGCAGAGGCCAGGATTGAGAGCCACAGGGAAGCTATAGACAAGGAACTTGGGCTTTTCAAGTATCGTGAGGTAGTTCCCGTTTTGCATGAGACTATTCTTGGGTTCTTGCCGAACGCGAAGAACAATCCGTTGCAGGCCGGCCTGTACGCGGCTTTCGCCGGCGGCGACGTCGAGGCGGTTACAAAGATTGACCGTAAGCAACGCAAGCAGATATTCGTGACTGATATGTCGGTTCGGTTCACCGAGGACATCGAGTCCATGTCGCTCGATGACGCCGGCGTGCTGGAGCTGGAGCGTGACGGTCGCAGGTTGGGTCCGGTTGATGAAGATGGCTTTTCGCTCCGAGGAGCCAGGTCGGGGCCGGGCGCGCCGGAAGGGTTCACGAGACTGAGCGCTGCGGATGCGATTGCCAGAGCGGCCCAAGCGCCGAAGCCCGGTTTTGTAGTGATGATTTCAGGTTACAGTCCTTACGAGAGCATCGAGACCTTGATAGATCCTGCCAATGTAGGGGACCAGCCGAGCCAGTGGGGTCTTGTGACACGATTGGTGCACCTTGCCGATGTGAACAGTCCTTTTGTGCTCTACGAGAGGACGAATCCACAACACTTCAGTCTTCAAGTCGGCGAAGTGGATATAGAGGGCCAAGCAGCGGCAGAAATGCCTATGGGCATCGGCGAGGAGAGCGTCAGGCAACACAGCACGACGGTGCTCGGCTATAGCGGCGGGCGAAGCAATATAGTCCTTGTTGATCCGATGACGAAAGAAGTCATAAGCAAGGTACCTGAGCTACGTCCAACGGGCGAACCTTTGCTGGTGCGGGGCAAGCCGGTCTTTCAAGTTAATGATCATTGGTTTGTGTTGAAGATGAAATTCAGGTGGCAAGGCCGGTCAAGCGATGCGAACACGAATTCGAATTAGGCCCTTGCGCGCAATAGTGTGCTGCATCTTAGGGCGGACATCGGGAGCTGCCGAGAAGTCAGCCTTCATCAGGTATGGTGAGCGAAGATGAAAATAGAATTGTCGAGTGTTAATATCAAGGACATCCTGTCCAGGCTGAGTGTTCTCAAGAGTAATCCATTGCTGTTGGCCTCGATTATCATAGCAGTGGTTGCCGTACTGCTCTTTATCCCGGTGAAGCTGGTGAACGCCAATCTTAAGGAGGCGGTGGAGCAGAAGAGCCTCAGATTGGCCAGCCAGGTCAAGACTGCCAAGCGCACTGCGGTCTCAAAGGACCAGTGGAAGGAGCTGGCCAAGCAGGAGGCGATGTACGAGAGCGACGCAAACCAGATAGCCCTTCTTGCTATTCAGAGCACACAGCGTCCGCTATTGCGGTACGGTATATTTCCGGAACCGAGAGATCAATCGTCGGCGATATTCAAGATGTTCGGCGACAATTATCGGCGGGGTATTAACGACCTTCTGCTAGGGATCAATGCGAACGACTGTCCAACGGATGCGGAGTTAAATCAGGGTATGGCAAGCGCATCGGCGACCTCGCTCGGCGGCGGCGCTTCTCGGCAGTATTCCACTGTTTCTACGCGTCCTCCGAGCGGTTCTTACAGGGGGCCTTCCGGTGGGTCGAAGCCGGTTGAAGAAACGATACTTGACGAGATTTGCCTCAGCAGGGCGAAATCAATTTCCGTTTATGCGAGCCCGTTTGATTTGCCCGGCTATGCGTTCTGGGGCGAATATACTTACGATGTTAGGCCCGAGGACGCGATTGCGGATTGCTGGTATTATCAACTCGGCTACTGGGTGATCGAGGATATTATCTCGACGGTCGGGAGCATGAATTCCGGCTCGACTAATGTTCTGACGGCGCCTGTCAAGCGGCTTATTGATGTCAGTTTCAAGCGTGCCGGCAGTGTTCGCTCCAGGTCTTCTATGGGATCCGGCGGCGACCGGGATTCGGCAGCGGACCCTCTTCGAGTTGCCCGGCCGCGCTACGTGGGTGCGGAGATGTCCGGGGCAATGACCGATTCTTTCACCGGACGCTTCAGCGACAATGACATCGACGTGGTTCATTTCACTCTTTCAGCTGTAATCAGCGTCAAGTCGGTACTTCCTTTCATGAAGGAGCTTTGCAGCAGCAAGCAGCACAAATTCAAGGGCTTTTACGATGAGCTTCCCGAAGCTCACACGTTTGCGCACAATCAGATAACTATATTGCAGAGCAAGTTCTATTCGGTTGACCGGCTTGAGCCGTTTCATGGGCTGTATCGTTATGGGCAGGACGCGGTTGTCGAGTTAAAGCTTGTATGTGAATATGTCTTTAAGAAGAGCGCTTACGATGCGATCAAGCCGGCGGCGATAAAGGGACCCGCAAATAGCGCGCCCGGACAGCAACCCCCCCTGCGATAATCGGAGAATCAGAAATGGATAACGTATTGAAGTTTCTGGAAGACCATGTCGAAAAGATGGTGTTGGCAGTAGTCTTGATAATCAGCGGCTGGCTTCTTCTGGATCGTGTAATACTGAGCCCTAATGCCGTTCCATACGAGGGGCGCAGTTACTCTCCCGGAGGTATTGACGACTACATTCGGGACGAAGCGCTCAAACTGGAGGAGATAATGAATCGGCGTCCAAATGCGTCGGATGTCTATGACCCTTGCTTGCCGCGGTATAGTGAGCTTCTGCGTTCTTCTATTACCGATGTTGACATTGGCACGAGCCCTCCGGTTCCTCAAAGTAATCCTCAAGGGGTCGCTATTGTGAGGAAGTATAATCTTCCTGATGTCGGGCAGGTTGGCGAGGTTGTGGCCGGCCAAATCCGGGCGGTGGCTTATACCCCTCTCGAAGATGTGACGGCTGAAAACGATTATGGCGGCATAACCTCCGAGCCGAACGACCTCGATCTTGTTACGGTGCAGGGCGCTTATGACATTCGGACCCTTTATGCAAGCTTTGAGGATAGTTTTGCGGGCACGGGAGTAAAACCTGAATGGCGTGACCCGTGTCTTGCCGAGCCGGTTTTTGCGGCGGTTCATCTGCAGAGGCAGAAAAGGGACGAGGATGGCGTTTGGGGCGAGTGGCAGGATGTTCCGAGGACAAGAATAGATCACCGGCGCGAGCTGTTTGCAGTGATTGAGGACGCGAGAAGTCTTCCGCCCGGCGGCCTTGCCGTTCGTATGCTTCAATATAGCGACAGGACGGTGCAAATGAACCTGCTGCAGCCGGCAACTTATCAGATTGCCTCGGCAAACGAAGAATGGTTCCCACCGTTGTTATACGAGGAGTACAAGGCGATCCGGGCGACCGAGACCCTCGAGGAGCGCAGGCGGGCAAAGGAGGAAGAAGAGAAACAAGACAGCAGCAGCACTGATACGTCCGTGCGCAGAGCGTCGTCAACGAGCGGTCGCAGGAGCCTTGGCGATACCGGAGCAAGGACCGGATCGACATCCGACAGCTCTCGGACGTCATCAGGCCGGCGAAGCAGGAATGCCGCCACTTCGGGCCAGGGCCAGCCACAAGGCAGCAGGTACGGCAACCGAGCGACAAGGGGCAGGACAGACCGAAACGAGCCGGATTCGACCGAAACTCAGGCTGAAAGCCGAGAGGAATCAAGAAAGCCCACGGTTGAGGATGTGCGCAAAAAACTCAAGGAGCTCTCAATCGAACAGATAGCAACAATTCGAGGACTCGATGAGCTGGTGTTCTGGGCGCATGATGACGGTGTCGAGCCGGGGGGAGAATACCGATATAGAGTTCGACTTGGCGTATTCAATCCTGTCGCAGGGAAGAATCAGTTGAGCCAACGGGATGCGGCGCGCAACAACGAGGTGATCCTTTGGTCGGGCTTTTCGGATGTTTCGGAGTCGGTTGAAGTGCCGCAGCGATTGTACTTCTTTGCCAAGGGCGTTCAGGAGGCCGCGAAAGAGGTCACAGTTCAGGTTTCAAAGTATATGCTGGGGTACTGGTATAGCGAAGACTTCAAGGTTAAGGGCGGCGAGGTTATCGGAGATGTGGTCCTGACCGAAGCGGCAAAGAAGGCAGCCGTGCCGACTAAGCCGGGCGAGCCTGTCGAAAGCCAGCCGACCGACGCCGTCGGCGAACCTGAAGCGGTCGATTACGATACCGGCGCCGTCCTCGTTGATGTTGTGCCGGTCAATGACTGGTCGGGCGATAGTGCGATGCGTGCGCGCCAGTACTTCGAGATGCTCTATAGCTATGACGGCTCTCGTATCGAGCGCATGGCGGTCGGCGACAGGTATTGGCCCGATGAATTGCGCGTCATCCGCAGCGAAATACGGGATGCTCAAAAGGAGCCGAAACAGCCGTTGCGACTTTGGGACGGCGCCGGCAGACCGGCGGCGCGTGGGCCATCCGGGCGTCGCTCGCTTGAGTAATACTCCGTCAGGACGGAGCCTGCAGGCGTCACTGCGAAGCGTCCGCACAAGCGGCCCGTGGGGCTTGCGCGGAAACACCCTTTATGTTTTGGAGGAAGGAACTGTTTTTTGAAGTTGACGGTCCTGACCGTTCTTTAGTAGAATCCCGCAACGCGCCCGGGGTGCCCGGCGCCGCTTAGCGGTCAGAGCCGATGATAGGAATAGCGTTTTATGCGATTGGTCCTGGTTGATAGATGCGAAGAGACACGGGGCAAATTCTACCCGCTGGCCCTGAGTCGGCCTTTGTGGGAGCTGCGATGTGGATTCGCCTCGCTCAGAGAGAAGCTGATTGGAAAAATCGACGCTCAAAATGTTGTTTATTTTGTGCCCGATTATATGGCCGACGCCTATCGTGCCGAGATTACCGGGGCGGTAAATGATTCCTCGGCGTTGGTCGGCGATGATCTGCTAATCGTTGACGGACGGCTCAAAGCTGAGACTTTTGATGTTCCCTGCGATGGGCCGAGCGAAATCGGCGTGGAGGCGGGCGGCGGCGCACTTTACGCGAGGATTACGAAAAATGACGTCGCCGGCCTTGATTTCCGGGATATCGACGGGTTCATCGCCTCGGCTAAGGCGAATCTGACAAATATCCCGTGCGCACTTCCAAAATGGCAATACACCTGGGACCTCGTCCTGGCGAATCCCGACCAGCTCAAGGCGGACTTCGCGGCGGCAGGACGCAGCGGAATCGAAGGGACTATCGATGAGCCCAAAGCTATTCTCGGAAGCAGCAAAGACGTGTATATAGCGCCCGGCGCGCGAGTGCATCCGATGGTCGTGATCGACGCCGAGCATGGGCCCGTTTATATCGACCAGGGCGCCGAAATTCACCCTTTCACCAGGATTGAAGGACCCTGCTATATCGGCAGGAACTCTATACTCCTGGGCGCCAAGTGCAGGGAGGGTAATTCCATCGGCCCTATGTGCCGCGTCGGCGGAGAGGTCGAGGAATCCATCATCCACGGGCATTCCAACAAGTATCACGATGGCTTCCTCGGCCACGCCTACGTCGGCGAATGGGTGAACCTCGGGGCGATGACGACCAACAGCGATTTGAAGAATGATTATTCAGCCGTCTCGGTAATGTTAGATGGTCACAACGCCATCGACACAGGCTCGACGAAGGTCGGCTCGCTGATAGGCGACCACACCAAGACATCGATAGGGACTCTGCTCAATACCGGTTCTTATGTAGGAGCGATGGCGATAATAATGGCCACCGGCAAGCCGCTGCCAAAGTATATTCCGTCTTTTTCATGGTTCATCGAGGGCGTTGTGACGAAGGGATTCGGAAGGAAGAAGCTCTACGAGACGGCCAAGACCGCAATGAGCCGGCGCCGCTGCCGATGGACCGAGGCTCAGGAGGCGATGTGGGAGGCGATATTCGAGATCACCGCGCCGCAGCGGCAAGAGGCCCTGGCGAAGGGACGAAGAGAAATGATGACACGACGCTAATACAGGAGCAAATCAATGGCCACAGTGGAAGAACGGGTAAAAGCGGTTACGGCACAAGTCTTGAAGCTCGATGCCGAAAAGATCAAGAATGAGCACAGCTTCACCTCCGACCTCGGTGCCGAGAGCGTCCAGTCGATTGAATTGGTTGCGATGTTCGAGGAGGAATTCGGAATTGAGATGGATGAGGACGCGGCCCTGTCGGTGGAAACGGTCGGCGCAGCAGTGGAATTCGTCGCGAACGTGTGCAAGGAGCAGGGCGTCGAGGTCCAAGAGTAGAAAGGATTTTTGATGAGCCAAGCAAAAAAGAAACATCGGCTTGTTGACGCGAAGGAGCCGAATCTCGTTGAGGATATTTTTGTTCACAGCCTTCCGCCGCTGATCAGGTTCGAAGGGGCGGTGATTGAGAATATCGACGGGCAGGCCGTGGAGTTTGATTTCGCCGGGATTAAGGATCGGCCCATAGTCATAACCGATACGACGTTCCGCGACGGCCAGCAGGCCAGACCCCCTTACACTATCGACCAAATGGTCCACATATACGATCTGCTCAGCAAGCTGAGCGGGCCGAACGGCGTTATCAGGCAGACGGAGTTCTTCCTCTACACCAGGAACGACCGCGAGACGCTGGACCGGTGCCGCCGGCTCGGCCATAAGTATCCCGAATGCACCGGCTGGATACGCGCAGTCAAGGGCGACTTCAGGCTCGTCAAAGAAGCTGGGCTCGCCGAGAGCGGAATGCTTACGAGCTGCTCCGACTACCATATCTTCCAAAAGCTGAAATTCCGCACCCGCAAGGAGTGCATGGAGAGCTATTGCGAGGTTGTCGATGCGGCCTTCGAGGCCGGCGTCAGGCCGAGGTGCCATCTGGAGGATATAACAAGGGCGGATATTGAAGGCTTCGTCCTGCCGTTTGTCGAGCGCCTGATGGAGATGAGCGAGCAAGTCCCCGAAGAGCGCAGGGCGAAGATCCGCCTCTGCGATACGATGGGATTCGGGATTAGCTATCCGGGCGCGGAGCTTCCAAGGAGCATCCCGAAACTCATCTACAAGCTCAACCGGGAGATCGGCGTTCCGAGCAGTCGGCTGGAGTGGCACGGCCATAACGATTTCCACAAGGTGCATACCAACGCCGGGGCGGCCTGGCTGTACGGCTGCGACGCGCTTAATACGACGCTCTTCGGATTCGGCGAGCGCACGGGCAATCCCCCGTTGGAGGGCGCAGTGATGGAATATATCGCCTTGAAGGGCGATACGTGCGGGATGGATACGCTGGTGATTACCGAGCTGGCCGACTATATGCGCTCCATCGGCCTGCCGATTCCGGACAACTACCCGTTTGCCGGTCGCGCGTTCAATACGACCAGCGCGGGCATCCACGCCGGCGGACTCCGGCAGGATGAACGAATATACAACATCTTCGATACGGAAAAGCTGCTCGGCAAGCCCGCTCGCGTCGCAATCACCGATAAGAGCGGCGCCGACGGCGTCGCCCACTGGGTCAACGAATTCTTCGGCCTCAAGGGCGAAGACAGGATCAATAAGATCAGGGTCCACAAGCTGGCTCGATGGGTGATCGACCAGTACGAAGTCGAAAACCGGCTGACCGCCATAAGCGATCAGGAGCTCGAAGCCAAGGCCAAAGAATTCTTCCCCGACCATTGGGAGAAATGCAAAGCGGGGAAGTAGAATTTACGGTTCATCTTTCATGCAATTCCACCTAAGCAATAGCCCTTTATGCCCAAAATCAAGGGACTTCGACCCGGCAAGCAGCGGTTAGGAAGTACAGGTGCTTTGTGGTCGATTCGGCGTTCAGGATTATTGCGGCGGCTTTGGCGTAGGTCTCTAATTGGGTGCGATAGAGCTTGGCTCGCCGAGGAGCTTCGGCGGCCGAGATATTGTCGGTTTTGAAGTCGATTACGACCAGGCCGTGCGGGGTCTGGATCAACAGGTCGATTATGCCTTGGATGATGATCGTATCTCGTGAAGCGTGAAGCGTGAAGCCCCCAAGGGGCAGGCGTGAAGCGTTATCGGCCATCCCCAGGCCTTCGGCAGGCTCAGGCGGGGCGATGCGCTTGGGGCTGCCACCCGTCGTGTCCCTGATGTCGGATGTCGGATATCGTATATCGGATGTTGTCCCGTCGCTTACGCTTAGGGCTCTGTTTTCTCCTCTCTGTCGTCTGTCGTCTGTCGTCTGTCGTCCGTCATCCTTCGTCCATTGTTCTTCTGAAGGGGTGTGCCATTCGGAAGCGGGGAGGGCGAAGGTGAAGGGCCATTCGCGGCGGACCTTGTTGGCAGGGTCGAGGGCGAGGCGGCCTATGTCGGTCTCAAAGAATGCGAGGATTGAATCGACGTCGATTTGCTCGGCTGCGGTTGGGGTGACGGCGCCTCGGCTGAGAAGGTTCTGCCTTGTCCTTTCAATCGCTTCTTTAGTCACAGGGCCGGTCAAATCGAGGGTCGCTATCAGCAGGTGCACGGCTGAGCCTGTCAGACGCGGGTCGATGCGGCCGGCCCTGTCGCTCTGAAGGCAGGCCGGGCGGCGATCCGGATGCTTGGAATAATCGGGTCTAACGTATTCGTCACTGCGATGGGTCAGCTCGGACACGGAGGTCTTGGCCGGCAATAGCGGGGCGTCGGCGAAGGAGTAACGCCAGGACAATGACTTATTGATTATTGATAATTGATTATTGATTATTGGCTTGCGTTGGCCGGGCTTTGTACGCTGTTCTTTGCGTGGTTTGGATTTGGCCCTCTTTAGGTTCGTGACGAACTGCGAAAGCTCTGCCAACTCCGCCTGGTTGTGGAAGGTGAATGTGAACAGGTTGTCGTCTCGGCATTGGTCGGCTAAGCCGGTCTCGAGGGCCTCGTGGAGCGGCTTCTGGTCGGAGAAGCCCTGGAGTATCCAATCGAGAGGATTCTTGCAGGCGCCGAGCAGCCAATCGGGAAGGGGCTTGCCTCGCAGATAGAAACCGCCGGTTACGGCTGCGGCGCAGGTCTTAGACTTCTGGGCGGCGGTTAGGACAAGACGGTCCTTGGCTCGCGTCGTGGCGACATAGAGGATTCGCATCTCCTCGGCCAGCGAGATTGCGTGTTTCTTCTCGGCGATAATCTCGTGAGCGAGCGAGCGGAGCCTGCTGTTCGATTCTCGGTCGATGATCTGCAGCCCGAGGGTATCTTCGGCGTCGGCGAGGCAATCGGCGTAGATATCGCGCATATTGAACTTGGTCTGCAATTCGGGCAGGAAGACGACGGGGAATTCGAGGCCCTTGCTCTTATGGACGCTGAGGATGCGGACGGCCCTGCCTGCGGATGCGGCAGGCTCGGCGGGGGCCCAATCCTGGCCCGTCTCCCGGAGCTTCTCGATGAATTCGACGAACCGCCGAAGCGACGGGACTCCCGCGGCGGCGACGAAGCCCTCGAATTGGATGGCCCTGTCGTGGAGCTTGAGGAGATTGGCCCTGCGGGCCTGGCCGCTGGGCAGGGCCGAGACGAACGAGAGATAATTTGTGCTGCGGTAGATACGCCAGACCATATCGGCGATGCTGCCTTGCCGGGCGTCGGTGCGCCAGTGGTCGATCCTTGCCAGTATCCGCGCGAGCTTTGAGGCGAGCTCGACATCCGCGCCCGATTTGGAGTATTCGAGCAGGCGGTCGTAAAAGCCCGTTGGTTTGTGCTCGGAGCGGGCGTGCATCCGTATCTTCGCCAATTCGGTGTCGGTGACGCCGAAGAAGGGGCTTCTGAGCACGGCGGCCAATTCGATGTCTCGCTGCGGGTTATCGAGAACCTTGAGCAGGCAGAGCATATCGGTGATTTCGGTGGCCTCGAAGTAGCCGGCGGTCGCCTCGCAACTCACCGGCACACCGGCCAGGCGGAGCACCTCGATATAGTCCCCGGCGGCGCCGACCGGCGAGCGCATCAGTATTACGATGTCATTGTAATCGACGTCGCGTTTGCATTTTCGCTCTTTATCGCATATCTGAAATTCCGCCCTGCCGGTTTCGGCCCCGACCATTTTCCTGATGCGCCGGGCGATCATCGCCGCCTGGCGACGCCGTGAGGTCACGATGTCCGCACTTGTCTGGTCCTCGGTGTCGTCCTGCTCCTCGGTGCCGTCGGCATCGTCTTTGGCCTTCTCATCGAGGATGTGAAATTCGACGAGCGGTCCGCCAGCGGCGTTTTCTTGGGGTTCGGATTCCTCGGTCGGGCCGGGCCTTAGCTCGGCGGATTCATCGTAGTCGATATTGGCGAACGACGCCGTCATTATGCGGGAGAACAGCCTATTGACAAAATCGAGGATGCCTTTTTCCGAGCGGAAGTTAGTATTGAGATCGACGCGAAGGCCGCCGGCGGCTTCGGGCGGGGCTTTGAGGCGTTCGAGGAATATCCGCGGCTCGGCGCCTCGCCAGGCGTAGATGCTCTGCTTGATGTCGCCGACAACAAAGAGATTGTCGCCGCTGCTGAGGGCGTTGAGTATCGCCTGCTGAACGGGGTTTATATCCTGATATTCATCGACGAAGATATACTTGTATTTTCCGCGAAGCGCCAGGGCTGTCGCCGACGGGACAAGGTCGCCGTCGGGACCCTCCTGGGTCAGGAGTTTGACGGCGTAGTGCTCGAGGTCGGCGAAGTCCAGGCAATTGAGCGAGAGCTTTGCGCGGCTGTAAAGCTCGCCGAATTTCTCGACAAGCTCGACAAGCACATGCGTCTGCGAGCCGACCGGCCTCCCCACCTTCTCGACGTAATCGGGACTCATAACCGCCATATTCGAGAGTTCTTTGAATTTGTCTATCGCGGTCTTCGCCCGTGTTTGCAGAAGTCCGGCGAGAATTTCGGGGACATCCTTGGGCGTGCGGGTCGTAGGCTTGACGAAGTCCCTGATGCCGCCGAAGCATGCATCCCAATCTCCGGATTCGAGGAAATTGAGGCATCGGGCGACCGGCACGACGTGGGTTTCTTCGAGTTTGCCGGCCCAATCCCCGTCGGGGGCTTCTTGTCGGCAGAGCTGCTGCGCGTTGCGCAATCGGTCGATAATGGCGCGAAGTTTATCCGCGATGATGTCTTTCTGTTTTTGGGCAAGGTCGCTTGCAGCCGGATCAGCGGCGTTGGCAAGCAGGACCGCCCTTTCGCACCATTTGCCGCGTGAGACGATGCCGTCGAGGAAATCACTCAGTTCGATAACCCTGGCCAGAAAGCCGCCCGCCGGGCGCACGTTGCGGCGGCGGAGGAGCTGTTCGAGATCCTCCGCCTGCCCTTGCCGCCAGCAGAAGTCAACCGCTTTTTCGAGGACGTCGGCCTTGAGCAGGCGGGCCTCGTCCGCGTCGATTATGCTGAAGGCGGGGTCGAGGCCAAGCTCGTGGAAATACTGCGTTATCAGGCGCTTGCAGAAGGAATGAATCGTGCTGATATCGGCGCCCTGCAGCATTACAAGCTGGCGGCGAAGATGTGAAGCTTTGGTTCGGTGGAACTCGTCGGTTAGGTGCTCGGCGATTCGCGACCGCATCTGCTCTGCGGCCATCTCCGTGAACGTCAGGATGAGCATATTGCGGACGTCGGAGCAAGACGGCTTGTCGGCAAGGAGATCGACGCAACGCCCGGAGAGGACCTGCGTCTTGCCCGTTCCCGCCGAGGCCGTGACGAGCACGTCGCTGCCGCGCGCAATAATCGCCTGCCTCTGCTGGTCGGTCCAATTGATTTTGTCCTTAGCCATCTGCCCAGTCCATCCTTTCGAGCACTTCCTTTTTGCCGAGTGATGGCAGGGGGTTGTAGTCGTTTATCTGCCAGTCGAACCGGCAGACGGGCTTGTACTTGCAAAAGCCGCACGGCGATTCAGTGCCGATCCTGTATGGGCTGACCTCGATTCTGCCGGCGAGGATATCCTGAGCCATACGGGTAATCTTCTGCTCGGCATATTGCAGGACGCTCTGAAAATCGTCTGGTCTCAACGCTCCGCTCGTACTATCATAGCCGTACTGGTCCCCCTTTGTCGTTACGAAGAAATTGTAGAATCTGTTGCTGTCGGATTTATCCAGCTCTCTGAAGAATTCGCCGTTGAATATGCCGTTAGCCTTGTGGCGGAATTTTTCGAGCGTGCCGGGCAGCTCGGCAATAGCCGAAGCTTCGGTCCCAACCTCGACAGGAATGTAGAATGCGCCGATTACTTTTCGCGTTGTTTTCCGCCCGGAGGCGCTTCGGACTGCGAGGATGTATATGGGCAGTTGCATGTCGATACCGTGGAAGAATCTCGGCCAACTGAATCGCTTGAAGCTGCGTTTGTAGTCGAAGACAGTTGCGATCTCTTCGTCGTTGAGTCTGGCGATGTCGAGGCGGTCTATCTTGCCGCTTAGAGACAGTATTCGCCCGCCGGGCAAGGTAAGCTCGCATTTGCCGAGCGCATCGGGACCTTGTTCGCTGGGGCCGAACGAGACCTCCGAGAGCGTCGGCTCGAAACTGCCGGCGCGGACCATCTGAGCGATTGCGAGCACGCAGTCTTCGAGGACTTCGCCGGCGTTGTGAAGGATGAAGGCGTTGTGCGGGCCGTGACGAGCGAAGTTCGCCAGGAAGGAATTGCCCGCGGCGAGGGAGGCGATCCGTTCTTGCAGGAACTTTTTCAAATTTTCGTCGTCGATTCGTGCGAATTCCAGGCCGCGGGCCTTGATCTCTTTGAGCAGGGCGTCTAAGGCCGTGTGATAGAAATTACCCAGGTCCAACGGCTCAAATTTGAATTCTTTTCGCTCCTTGAGTCCGAGCACGTATCGCGCAAAGTGCTGATAGTGGCAGGATGCGAAGCTGCCCAGCCTTGTTGCCGAGGTGTTCAGTTCTTTGCCGAAGAATTCAGCGATGATTCCATCGTCAAGCACGGCGCGATTGTCGTAGTTCAGCGCAGAATGAACAGTTGCGCCTGCGTCGGCAAGCTCATCATCCAGGCGAATTTCATCGAGCAATTCGCGGAGGTCGGCCTTATCACTTTGCCCGGATTCGAGGGCGTCTCTTCCCAACTGCGTGCAGAGAAGGTCGATAAGGTCAGCTTGGTTGTGGACATTTTCGATGCTGGCTTGCCGGCCTGCGATAGAAGTCTCGGCGAGGTCGTCGAATCGCTGCTCAAGCTCGGCGACGAACTGCGAGCGCGGCACGCCCGAACCCTTCTCATCGACCGCCGGGTATGTCATGCAAAGATACTCCGACGCCCGCGTAAAGGCGATATAGGCCAAGTAGCGGCGCTCGGCGAGGTTCCGCTCCGTTCCGGCGGCAAGCCGAAAATCGGTCGCCTCGGCCATGTTGCGGTCGTCGTCGGTAAGGATGCCGCCCGATGCGAGAGGGATGGGGAACTGCCTCTGCGTGGCGCCTATCAGGAAGACGGCCTTTAAGTCCGGATGTCGGCTTCGCTCGATTGAGCCGACGAGCACCTGGTCGAGCTTGGGCGGGATGAAGGCGAGCGTCAACTGCGAGAAGGCGGAATTGATGATCGCTATGAAGTCTTCGGCCGCCATTGTCGTCCCGCCGAAGACCTCGGCCAGCTCGTCGAATACGCCGACGAGCTTGTCGTAGAACTGCCGATGCTCCTCGACCGCAGCGTTGTCACCCTGCTCACGAGCCTGCTCAATCCAACGGGCAATCGTCCCGGCGACATCGATCGCATCGAGAAAATCAAAAACCGCTTCGATGAACTCGCGGGCACTGATTTTCTTATTCTGACTGTCCGCCGGGCACAGCTTATCTTTGAGGTCGGATAGCGGCCCGGCGACGCTGTGTCGGACTTCGTTGATGCGGTCTTCGTCGAATTCGTCGTCGTCCGGCCCGGCAAATTGCCATTGCTTTTCACTGAGCCAGTCCGAAGCGGTTATCCCAAAGGCCAGGCAGTAGTTTTCCAGCAGGTCCGCGTCGAAGCGGCTTATGCCGACAAGGTCGGTCTTTAGATACGCGAAGATGTCACTGTTGGAAAAGCCCGCCGTGGCGATCCGCAGGGCCGAGGAGATAAGGGCGACGACCGGGTGCCTGCTCAACGGCCTTCGCCTGTCGATAAAGAACGGCACGCCGTAGTCCTCGAAGTACGCCTCGACGTAATGCTGGTATCGCTCGATGTCCGAGGCGATTACGGCGATGTCACGGTATCGAAGGCCCTTGCCCTTGACCAGCTCAAGTATCTGCTCCGCGACGAATCGCACCTCGGCACGCTCGTTGGGAGCGGAGATCAAGCGAATATTCTCCCCGGCGGCGATTTTGGACGGCTCATCCTGCGACGCCGTGCGCTCGATATGTGCAAGCTGCGGGCAGGCGGAGAACCGGACCGCCTCTGCGAGAATGATCGGCTCAGCCAGCTTGAGTTTAGCCTGCTTTATCTTCCCGACAAGGTCAGCATAGGTCTGCAGCGTCGGGTAGAAAAGGGCCGCAGTGGCGGTATTCTCGGCTCTCGGATTGGCCTGGTCGATCTCAGTGGGGTCGAGGCACAGGGCTATTGTCGATTCGTCGGCTGCCTTGAGCAGTTCTGTCAAAATCCTAAGCTCGGCGGTCGTAAAACCGGCGAAGCCGTCCACCCATAACTTCGCGCCCTTAACGAAATTCGCCCCTGCAACGGCGTCGCAGGCGCGGGCCAGTTGCGTGTCCGGGTCTATAAACTTGCCCTCGATAAAGCCCAGATACTTTTCGAGGACCAAGTGAATATCGGCAAATTTCAGGGCGGTCAGCCTGCCCGACTCGTTCTTGGCTAATTGGTCGAGCAGTCGGCGGATATCGTCGGGCGTCTTGGCGTACTTGTGCAGTTCGGTGATGGTATCGGCCATCCGTCGCGCCAGGCCCGGATGCTCCGCGGCAGAATCGAATAGTGTCAACTCGCTCTTATTATCTCGCAGAATTCTGTGGATAATCATCTGGCGGGCGATGCGCGAAATGCCCGGACGGGCGATGCTTTTGCCTAAGAGCATAAACTGCAGCCGGTCGAACGACAGGACGTTCAGCCTATTGTACCCGGCCACTCGCCCGTCGCCCAGGATAGCGCGCTCGGCCTGGTAGGTCGCCTGCTCGGGCACCAGCAGGATCAACGGCTGCTCGCAGACCTCGAGAAGGGCATCGACGACAGCCTTGATACAGTAGCTCGTCTTGCCCGTCCCGCTTCTGCCAAGAATAAATCGAACCGCCATAGAAACCTTGCCTTATCTTGCAACAATCCTTGCAGCACTTTGTACCATAGTCGCCGGCGATTTTCAATTCGGGATTGTCGCTGCGCCTCAATAAGAATACAGAACTATTTGCTTGCTTTCTGAGCAGATGGGGGTCAGAATTCGCGCAAAGAACAAAGGTTGAAGACGTAAGCCGGGTCGGCTGAATCAAAGAGGCGGCAATTATGGCGGCAGCGGTGTTTATCGGCATGCAAGAGGTGCTGGTGATTATGATTGTCACCGCCATTGTTGTCGCGGTTGCCTTCCTGCGGCGGAGGCTTTAGCATGGGATTCTCATTAACCGCAGAGAACGCCGAGAGCGCCGCAAAAAAGGAAATTGTATATGCTCATCCGATAAGCATTTGCACGACTGTCGGCCTCCAGGGTGCTTTGGCGAATCAAGACTTGCGTTTTGCGCTTACACGCCCTGACGCTCCCGGATTGTTAAGCGTATCTTGGCGTTGGGAATTGGGTCATCTTTTCTTTAGCGTCAGGCCGACTCCGCTTCGGATAATCGTCTCGAGGTTGGGATTTGTTGTTATTGCTTCCATATATTTAGGGTCGGCCATCTGCGGATTGATATTGTGGGCAATGATGAGGCCGCCGGGGCGGACCAGCGGCAGCAGCTTCGTGAGGTAGTCGATGTAGCCTTCCTTATCTGCATCGAGGAAGAGAATATCGATCGGGTCTTTGAGCTTCGTGACTTCATTGTGAGCGTCGCCTTCGACGAGCGTGATGATTTCAGTCATTCCGGCTCGTTTGAAGTTGTCACGCGCGGTGGCTGCTCGCTGGGCGTCTATTTCATAAGTTGTGAGCTTTCCGCCGGTCTTTTGAAGCGCCATTCCAAACCAGATGCCGGAATAGCCGGTTGATGTGCCGATCTCGACGACGCTCTTGGCATTCATCGACTCGGCGGTAATTCGGAGGAATCGGCCATCCTGCGGCGCTACGTTGCGGTAGCTCTGGTTCGCCCGTATATCATCCAGGATGCCGAGAATCTTCTTCTCATTATCGTCCATGGGGACAGGCGGTTTCTCAAGCTCGGAATCGCCTTGTCGCTCCGGGCTTCCTCTGCCTGAACGTCCAGCCGCAGCCTTCGACAGGAGAATTCCTGAAATTCCAATGACAACGATACTCGCTATGACGATTGTTCTGAAAGTCTTTTCCATTCCGAGTCTTCCTTTCATTTCAAAAAAATCTCTAAGACATCTCTCAGCCGGTCGGACCGGCCGAGTTAGGCCAGATCGTCGATAGAATACCAGAGCCCTGGCGTGTAATCAAGCGTCAGCACCACTCGCTTCCGGCCATAACCTGTTGAACATTTCGCCCATTTTTTGTTGACTCGAGGCTGGGTTTCCGATATAATGAAAATGCGGGCTAACCCCTGTGGCGCTCGTATTTGAAACTGTATTTGAAAGAACCGATACCCGTACTTAGGGAAATCTGGTCTTGCTGGGTCGGTCACGCCTACTTGATAGGACTTCCGGACACAAGTAACGATTACCCACCTGAAAGTAATGGGTTCTTTTCAAAACGCTTTCATACGACACCGGCGGAGGTGAGCCCTGCGAAGACAAAAAGGCCCGCCTCGGCGGGCCTTTTTTGCATTTCTGGGGGCTATTGGGCATAGTGGGGCTCGAATATAGGACCATAGTTCTTGAGACAGTAGGGAGCATTGTGAGCCGCTTCTGCACCGGAACAGGTTCTATCTTTGAAAGGTAGGAGATTGCCACGTCGGGCCCCACGGGCCAAGCTCTTCGGCCTCCTCGCAAAGACAAAGACCACAAAACCAGATGTTATGGGGTATTGGGGTAGAACGGGATTTGTCATTGACCGCAGGGCACGCCGAGAGCGCAGAGAAAAGACGGAGAGATTATGTGGCCTCATCGGTTTTCTATAACCACATTTTTTGCGTTCTGTGCGGTCTCGGCGGTGAGAAATGCGGGTAAAGCCGGGGATTGGATTAGCCGATTTAACTGTGGATCAATGTGCAACCTTTTCTTGTCTTGGGTTCAGGCTGTTAGTATTTGTCAATACGAGACTTACACGGAGAAGTGGAAAATGCCAGGTGTTCGCAGCTTCACAGTTTTGCCCGCTCTGCCCGATGCACTGAAGGACCTCGACTTCGTCTCACAGAATCTATTCTGGTCGTGGAATCCGGAGTGCATCGACTTGTTCAAACGGATCGACAGCAACCTGTGGTCGGCGTGCGGCCACAATCCGGTCAAGCTCATCGGCAGCGTTTCACAGCAGAAGTTGGAGGCATTGTCGGAGAATGAAGGGTTTCTCGGGGAGCTTCGGCGCGTTACGCAGAAGCTGAAAGGATATTTGGATGGGCCCACCTGGTTCGAGAAGGTCTGTTCGGCGGGCGACAAGCCGGTTATCGCGTATTTCAGCGCCGAGTTCGGCATCCATGAATGTCTGCCGATTTATGCGGGCGGGCTGGGGATACTGGCTGGCGACCACGTGAGAAGCGCATCGGACCTCGGCGTGCCGCTGGTGGGAGTCGGCCTGCTGTACCAGAAGGGCTATTTCCGGCAGTATCTCAATGTCGATGGATGGCAGCAGGAGGTATATACCGAGAACGATTTCTTCAATATGCCGATGGGAATCGTCCGCAAGGAGAGCGGCAGACCGTTGACCATTAGCGTCGAATACCCCGGCAGATGTGTCCTCGCGCAGATATGGTGCGTCAGCGTCGGGAGGGTCAAGGTCTATCTGCTGGATACGAATATTGAGGCCAATTCTCTCGCCGACAAAATGATTACGAGCAGCTTATATGGCGGCGATCGGGAGCTGCGCATAAGGCAGGAGATCATGCTCGGCATCGGCGGGTCGAAGGCCCTATCCGCGATGGGTATATCGCCCGCGGTGTGCCACATGAACGAGGGGCACGCTGCGTTCATGGCCCTGGAGCGAATCCGTGAGCTGCGAAACAGCAAGAACATGACTTTCGACGAAGCGGTCGAGGCGACCCGCGCCGGAAACGTCTTCACCGTACATACCCCCGTCAAAGCGGGTATCGACGAATTCAAGGTCGATTTAATGGATAGATACTTCGGCAACTATTTCCCCAAGCTCGGGATAAATCGCAATCGGTTCCTCGGGCTTGGAAGGATGCTTTCGGACGACGAGAACGAGGCATTCAAGATGCCGATCCTGGCTTTGAAACTGAGCAGCTACGCGAATGGCGTCAGCAAGCTGCACGGGCAGGTATCACGGGGGATGTGGGGCAGCCTCTGGCCCGGCGTGCCCGTTGACGAGGTCCCGATTAAGTCGATCACCAACGGCATCCACGTCAAGACGTGGGTGGCCGACGAAATAGACGGGCTCTACAGCAGGTATATAGGCCCGACCTGGGCCGAGGAGGCTATGGACAAATCCATCTGGGAGAATATCGAACAGATTCCCGATGAAGAGTTCTGGCACATACATCAGCGGTGCAAGGAGAGGCTCATTGTCTTTGCAAGGAACCGCCTCAAAAGCCAGATGCAGAGAAGAGGAACGTATCATACCGAGCTGAACCACGCTGAAGAGGTGCTGGAGCCGGAGGCGCTGACCATCGGCTTTGCCAGAAGGTTCGCCACATACAAGAGGGGCAGTCTTCTGCTGAAAGATCCGCAGCGGCTGATTAAGCTGCTGACCGACTCGATGCGGCCGATCCAGCTTATTTTCGCCGGAAAGGCGCATCCAAAAGATGCCGAGGGCAAGGACATCATTCGGCATATAGTGCACTTTGCCGGGCAGAACGACGTCAGGCGGCGTATTGTATTCCTCGAGAACTACGATATAGATATGGCACGGGAGATGGTCCGCGGCGTGGATGTCTGGCTGAGCAATCCGAGAAGGCCGATGGAGGCCAGCGGAACAAGCGGAATGAAGGCGGCCGTCAACGGAGTTCTCAATATGAGCACGCTGGACGGGTGGTGGTGCGAAGGATACGCCCCGGACGGCGGCTGGGTCATCGGCGGCGGCGAAGACTATGATAATCCCGATTATCAGGACCTTGTCGAGTCACAAGCTCTGTACAATATGCTGGAGAATGAGGTGATTCCACTCTTCTATGCCCGTTCGGTCGATAATTTGCCTCGTGCCTGGATACGCAGGGTGAAGAACTCGATAAAGTGGATAGCCCCGCGTTTCAACACACACAGAATGGTGGCCGAATACACCCGCAGATTCTACAATCCGGCCGCGGCAAAGTGGCGGTATCTCACTGCTGAGGCTATGGCAGGGGCCAAGGCATTTTCCCAGTGGAAGGCGAATATTCGCGAGGCGTGGTCCGACTGTGCGGTCAAGGACGTCATTATGGAGGTCCAGCAGGACGATACAAGCGAGCAGTTGAATCCGAGGCAGCCCCAGGTCAAAGTCGGTTCACATCTGGCTGTGAGGACCTTGGTCAGGCTGGGCAGAATCAATCCCAATGACGTTTCAGTCGAGCTTTACTACGGTCCGGTGGACGGCTGGGGCAGTATCACGGAAGGCGCCGCCGTCAGGATGGACTATGAGAAGGCGTCGAATGAGCAGGGCGAGCATTGGTTTAGGGGTTCGATGCCGTGCATGAAAACGGGCCAGCACGGTCTATCCGTTAGGATACTACCGAGGCACGCGGACCTGGTCAATCCTCATGAATTGGGGCTGATTCTTTGGGAGAAGACCGCCGACGTCGAGGACCGTAGTCCCGCCGAAGTCCAGAGTTCGTGAGCCCGACGCCGCACCCTGACGGGTGGGCTTAACATCCCCATCGTCGCGCGCCCGTTGCTGCGCTTCCGTGTTATTCTACACAAGCTCGTATCCGCTCATCCGGGGCAACCATTTTCCACTTTACAGCGTCTTTGTAGTTGATAGAATACATGCTTCGGCTTGACGCCTGTAGTCGCTGCAAGGGCTCTGTGCGTTTACTGATTGAGATGCAATGCTATGGAAAAGGTGAAATTCTACGATACGACTCTTCGAGATGGGATGCAGGCCGAGGGCGTGAGTTTCTCGCTGGAAGACAAGCTCGCAATTGCCGGGCGTCTTGACGCACTCGGTTTGGATTACATCGAGGGCGGCTACGCCGGCTCCAACCGCAAGGAAGATGAGTTTTTCGCCGAGGCGGCCCGGCTTAGGCTGAAGAACTCCAAGATTGCGGCCTTTGCGAGCACCCGGCGGGCCGGTTCAACGGTCGCCGACGACGCATTCATCAGGGCCGTCCTCGCATGCGGGGCCAAAGTTGCTACCATCGTCGGGAAGACCTGGGATATGCACGTCAAAGACGTCCTATGCTGTAGCTTGGACGAGAATCTGGCCATGTGCGCCGAATCAATCGAATATCTCAAGAGCAAGGGCCTGGAGATGTTGTTCGATGCCGAACACTTCTACGACGGCTACAAGGCGAATCCGCAGTACGCGATGAAGGTTCTGACCGCTGCCGCCGAAGCCGGCGCCGAGGTCCTTGTCCTGTGCGACACGAACGGCGGCTCGTTGCCGCACGAAATTGAGCAAATCACCGCTGCAGTTTGTAGAGAGTTCGGCTCCGCCGAGATCGGCATCCACGCCCATGATGACGCCGGATGCGCAACGGCAAATTCTCTCGCGGCTGTCCGTGCGGGGGCCAGGCACGTTCAGGGCACTATAAACGGCTTCGGCGAACGATGCGGGAACGCCAATCTATGTGTTGTGATGCCAAACCTGGCGCTTAAAATGGGTTTTGACGTTCTCAGCCCGGAAAAGCTCAGGACGCTGACTGAGGTATCCCTTTTCGTTTTCGAGACGGGCAACCTGACGCCGGCTATCAATATGCCGTACGTCGGCGAGAGCGCCTTCGCGCATAAGGGCGGCTTGCACGTCAATGCACTGCGAAAGAACACGCGCACCTATGAACACATCGCCCCCGAGCTTGTGGGAAACGAGAGGCGATTCCTGATTTCGGAGCTCAGCGGCAAATCAACGGTCTTGGCTGAGCTCGAGAAGGCTCAAATCGCCCAGGATAAGGACTTGGCCGGGAAAATACTCGACCGCGTCCAGCAGCTCGAAAATGAGGGCTACCAGTTTGAATCCGCTAATGCGAGCTTCGATCTGCTCGTCAAGAAGATCATCGGCACATATAAGCCCGCTTTTGAGCTTATCAAGTACAATACCGCCGTTGAGAAACGCGTGAGCGGCGATATTGTCAGCGAGGCGACGGTAAAGCTCAGGGTGGGCAACAAGGTTGAGCACGTTGTGGGCGAGGGCGACGGCCCGGTCAACGCCCTGGACGCGGCATTGAGAAAGTGCCTGGAGAATTTCTATCCAAGCGTCAAGGATGTCCACCTGATCGACTACAAGGTGCGTGTCGTTAACGCCGGAGCGGGGACAGCCGCGCGCGTCCGAGTTATCATTCAGTCGCGCGACAAGCAAGCCGTCTGGGGTACCGTCGGCTGCTCAGAGAACATAATCGAGGCGTCCTGGCAGGCACTGAGCGATTCGGTTGATTATAAGCTTCAAAAGGAGCTCCGCGGGTAGCTCGGTCCTAATCGGCAGCGGCTGGCGGCCTGGAAGCGGCC
>Ga0315277_10002885_pt1 | contig 23606 bp, 20 predicted proteins | sample YL17G05_15_MG_FD_203695 | JGI IMG/M metagenome (GOLD analysis project Ga0315277, IMG submission 203695) | Sediment microbial communities from Yellowstone Lake, YNP, Wyoming, USA - YL17G05_15 | ecosystem: Environmental > Aquatic > Freshwater > Lake > Sediment | place: USA: Wyoming | collected... | reverse complement strand
GGATTTGAACCGCTGACCCCTTCCGCGTCAAGGAAGTGCTCTCCCCCTGAGCTACGCGCCTAAAAAATAAGAACTTAAACTACCAGAATGCCCGAAACAGTGTCAACAGCATTCAAAACTAAGCGGCCTTTTTCAGCTGAGCCTGTGACTTGGAGAGGATTTCCAGGGCCTTCTCCAACTGGATTTTGTCAATCCTGTCCTGCAGTTGACGGTACTTCGCGGCATCGTTCTGGTCATCGAAGTAGGATTCCACCATCAAATCCTGGCGGCGATCATCGTCTGGAGCCAGAACATCCGGCTTGATTCCGGTGTTGCGAATGGACTCCTCATCCTGAACCATTTTGCCGCTGGGTGTGTAGTACTTTGCGGTTGACAATATCAGAACCGCGCCACTCTTGAGCGGTATCTGCTTCTGAGCAGAGCCGGCACCAAAAGATTTTTCGCCGACAACAACGGCCCGCTTTTGATCCTTGAGTGCTCCGGCCGTGATCTCTGCCGGCCCGGCCGTCGAGCCATTTATGAGGACAACCAATGGGAGGTCCGTGATGAACTTCTCCGGACTTGCCTGAACCTCCTGGACCTTCTCGCCCTGCCGGTTTTGGCTGTAGTAAATCACCCCGCCCTTGAGGAAGAGGTTTGCCAGCTCAGCGCCGTCCGCCACCGTGCCGTCGGCGGAGTCCCGCAAATCCAAAATGAGTTTCTGAGCACCCGCCGAGATCAGGGTTTTTAGTTTGACCCGGACTTGATCCAAGGTTGAGTTCGCGAGGGAGGAAACATCCAGCAGCCCCACATTACCATCCAGCATCTTCGAAACGACGGCTACCGGGGCATCCGCTTTCCGAGTCAACTCAATCTCAACCGGCTTGGTCCGCGAACTACGAAAGACGCTAAACTTCACTTTCGAACCGGGCTCCCCACGCAGAAGGCTGTCCACCTCGAGGATGCTCTTGTCATCAACTCCGCTGCCATCGATGGCGACGAGATAATCCCCAGGCCGGATTCCCGCTTTTGCTGCGGCGCCGTCACGCTCCGTAGACACGACATATATGACGTCAGCCCTCTTGGAGATGATCATGCCCGCTCCGGCCATGCCGCTGGCCTTTCGCTTCTCGAGGGCCTGGAACTCGTCTTTCGTGAGGAAGGAACTGTAGGGATCCAACGCCTCGAGCAGCCCCCGCATTGCTCCCTCCTGAACCTTGCTCATATCGGGAGTTTCGACGTACTCGTCAGTGATTTTTTTCAAGGCCTCCATGAATACCGAAAGCTCTTTGTAGGCTTCGTCTTTCGCGACTACTTTGCCATAAAAAGCAACGGAAACCACATAGAGCACAATCAGCGCGGAGCACAAGGATACAATTAGTTTTCCTTTGTGGAGCATTACACCTCCCGGCCGTACGGCCTAAACGCAAAAATTATATAGTACACTCTCAACTCCGGCAATGAGAATGACGATTTGGTTCCTGACTCGGGCTTCCTTGACGCGTCGAGGCGGTTATGTTCCAATGTTTGAATGCCTCGTGGATGCATGCTCGCAATAGATTACGGCACGAAAAACATCGGGCTAGCCTGCAGCGACGAGCTTGGCATGACAGTTCGACCTCTGGCTTCCGTCCGACTGATCAGCCGCCGCGATCTCATCTCCCGGCTTCGTTCGACAATCCGGGAAAACGATATCCAGGAGTTGGTTGTTGGAATCCCACTCAACATGAATGGTAGCTCGGGGAACTCAGTGCGTTTAGTGGAGCGCTTTGTTGAAGTCCTAGGGAGGGAATTCGAGCTGCCTTTGAAACGTGTCGACGAGCGACTCTCAACGCTTGAGGCAATGGATTTCTGGAATAACATGAGCCCCAGGCAGCAGCGAAAGTACCGCACCATCGACTCCCTCGCTGCCGCACTCATTCTCGAAAGATATTTGAAGGAACACTAGGTCTTGCGTCGCTGGATACTAAGCTTGGTTTTGTTTATTGTCTCAGCAGCAGCCATCATTGCCGGATGGGTTGCCTGGGAGTTGCGAACTCCATATTACGGATCTTCTAACGCGGAAACCTTCGTGGAGATCCCGCGGGGCGCCGCGCTGAGCGTAATCGCCGAGCTTCTCACAAAGGCCGGTGTTCTCCACGCTCGCATTCCCTTCCTTCTGAACGTCCGCTGGAGCAACAGCGCCAGGCATCTGCAGGCCGGAGAATACCGATTCACCTCGCCCGCAACGCCGGAGCAGATAGTCCAACGCCTCATCCGAGGCGACGTCTTCTGCATATCCATCACAATCCCCGAAGGACTCACCGCTCATGAAACGATTGAGCATGTTGCCCGCGCGGGACTTGGGAACCTCAATGAGCTTGAAAACGCACTTCAGCGAACGGACTGGATTGGGGACCTGGATCCAGGAGCCCGCAGCCTCGAGGGTTATCTCTTCCCGGAAACCTACCGCTTTTCCCACAAGGTAACCTCGGAGGAAACACTCAAGGCGATGGTGGATCAGTTCAAGGCGAGGTTTGCAAAACTCAAAGAGGCACACCCCATACCGAAGGATTGGCGTATATCCCAGATCGTGATTCTCGCATCGATCGTGGAAAAGGAAGTCAAAATACCGCAGGAACGTCCGTTGGTGGCTTCCGTGCTCATCAACAGGCTCGAACGGGGTATGTCGCTAGCCTGCGATCCAACGATCATTTATGCGCTCAAGCTCGCAGGCAATTACGACGGGAATATCCGCAAAGCAGATCTGGAAATCGACTCGCCGTACAACACTTACATACATGCGGGGTTCCCTCCCGGCCCCATCGCAAACCCTGGCGAAGACTCCCTTAAGGCGGCTCTCGAACCTCAAAAGACAGACTTCCTCTATTTCGTTTCCCGCAACGACGGCACCCATCAGTTCTCCAAGGATTTCCGGTCCCATCTGAATGCGGTGGCCAAGTTCCAAAAACCTTTAGCCATCCACCGCGGTCGAGTCCCGGTTAAAAATGACGAGTGACGAATGAGACTAACCGTTTAGGTATTCGTAATTAGCCCTTCACTGCTGCCACCTGAAGTGGTGTGTCTGTTCCCTACTCCATTCGCCCCAAGGATCACCGCAACTCTTGTAGTGTGATGCCATGAAGAATTTGACTTGATTTCATGCGGGTGCTACGATTCGATCCGTGTGCGAGGAATGTTCGATTTGTAGCTCCCTGAAGGATTTGGCAGGTTGCCTGCCAGGCCTGGTGCTCATTTCTTTTTTATTCACATCTCCCCTGCAAGCTCAGGCGCAGAAACCCAATCTTCCGGACCCAGTGAAGTTCGTGAACAAATATGACATCGTCTGGAACGTCGTCCACGCGATCCTTGAGGAGATGCATTTCAGCGTAGAACTCGAAGACCGCAAGGCCGGAAGGATAGTGACAAGGCCATCCGAGATCATCACGGGAGCTTTAACCCCGAGTGAGGTCGACAAAGTTGCTATCAGGAAAGACACTATCACCGGCAACTGGCTCAAAGCGCAGTACTCCGTCGAGGCTCTTCTTGAAATCGTTACTCCAACCGAAACCATGGTCACGATCCATGCGAAAGTGGAAGCGCTGAATCGTGATATAGACGGCACCGAAAGGTGGGTGCCTCTGGAATCCCTAGGAGTTTTCGAACGGCGGATCTTAGGCAAGGTAAGCATGAAGCTGATGGGAAATGATTTGCCCAGTAAGAAGGGCTTCTGGAATAAGAGTCCCCAGCCCATTGACCCACGTCCATCAAGAATTCCAAAACCACCGCTCGGCTAATGTCTGCTCTTTTATTGGATCCATCCAAGCTGCGAGTCACACTCTTTACCATCGGAGTGGTTGCTGCATTGCTCGCCTATGTGCTGTATCGTGTTCGCCTGCGGCGCACGGGTGAAGCTTCCTCCGGCCCAGTGATTCTGCTGAACCTCGATAAGCCCCCCGCGTTGCCGGCAGAAGAGAAGACTGTAGCTCCCGATGTGAGCCCTGCTCCAGCGCCTCCAGCCGTACCGCCGGCAGCTCCCGCCTCTAGCTATACGATTCAGACCTTGCAGAGTCGGCCATCCCTCGCCATGGATCTTCTGCGCGTAGGTCTCGTCATCCTGGCGCTGGTGGTTGCTGCAGGATTCATCCTTATTGTCTTACCCCAGCGTGCGGTGGACACGATGTCTCAGGATCTACAGGCCAGAAGCGGCATAGCTCCAAAACAAGACTTGGTGGCGCTGCTCTATCTCGGTGACGAGGTGAAGGACAAGGAGTTCCATGTCCGTGGCGTCGTGCGCAACATCACTACTCAACCCATCGAGAAGCTGGATGCCTCCATTCGCCTGTATGGATCCGGTGGAAGCCTGCTGGAAACGGCGATAGTCCGGATGGACAAAGAAACCTTCGCTCCAGACGAAACAGCCGAATTTCACTTGGTCTATCTGAATTACGACATGCAGTTCTCGAGGTATGCGGTAGACTTCAAGTTGCGGCAGGGCGACCTCGTGCCTTATAAAGATATGCGCGGGCCGCGAACGCAAGACTAGCCTCCCTGCTCCAATTCACCTATGAAGAGGAAATACAGCCTATTCTATCTCGTTCCCTATCTGGCCAGGTATCGCTCCAAGATGCTGGTGGGATTCCTCACGGTGGTGCTGACGGTAGCCGCCAGTATGATCTCGCCGTGGGTGTTGAAGTACGTCGTCGATGACCTGAAGGTCGCCTTTGCCGGGGAGAAGCTTCCATTTTACGCAGCCCTGATCATCGGGATGTCTCTCGTCGAAGGCTTCTTTCGCTTTTGGATGCGTAAAATACTCATAGGCGTCAGCCGGGAGATCGAGTACGACCTCCGCAATGACTTTCTGGAGCATCTGCAGAAGCAGTCTCTGTCGTTTTTCCAGTCACGCAACACGGGCGACATCATGTCGCGGGCCACGAACGATCTGAACGCCGTACGTTCCGTCCTCGGCCCCGGGATCATGTATTCGGTGACCACGTTCATGACGGTCATTGTCGCTACGGCAATACTCCTCCGGATCAACTGGAAGCTGACTCTGCTTGCCTACGTTCCTCTGGCGCTGGCTTCGCTCACCGTCAAAAAGTTCGGCCAGCAAATTCACGATCGCTTCGAAATGATCCAGGAGCAGTTCAGCACGATAAGCACCAAGGCTCAGGAGAACCTGTCCGGGATTCGAGTGGTGAAAGCCTTCGCTCGGGAGGAATCCGAAGTCGGCGAGTTTCGCAGGCTTAACCTCGAATATGTTAAGCGGAGCGTCTCACTCATTCGCTTGTGGGGAATCTTTTATCCTCTCATGTCTGCCCTGCTGGGTATGTCCACCGTGGCGCTGCTCTGGTTCGGCGGCCGCCAGGTTATCACCGGCCGTCTGAGCCTCGGTGAGTTCGTAGCTTTCATGGGATACCTGGGCATGCTGATATGGCCCACAATAGCGGCGGGCTGGGTGATCAACATCTTCCAGCGCGGTTCCGCCTCCATGGAACGCATGCTGGAGATACTGGAAGCCACACCTGACATCCAGGAGAAGCCCGGAGCATTGCGCCCCTTCCCTATCCGAGGCGCCCTGGAAATCCGCAATCTGACTTTCAAGTATCCCAACTCTGCGCAGCCCGTTTTGCGGGACATCACCATCAGCGTGCCGGCAGGAGAAACGCTGGCCATCGTCGGCCACACGGGCAGTGGCAAATCTAGCCTGATAAATCTTATCCCACGGCTCTTTGATCCGCCCGCCGGCACCATATTCGTCGATGGTCAAGATATAAGAGATTGGCCGCTCGCCGCACTGCGCATGGCCATCGGCTACGTTCCGCAGGAGACGTTTCTCTTCTCCGACACCATAGCCGAAAACATAGCATTCGGGAAAAATGGAATCGTGGCCGAAGAAGAGGTCGAGTGGGCCGCGCGTATATCCCACATCGCCGAAGATATCCTCACATTTCCACAGAAGTTCCAGACGTTCGTGGGAGAGCGCGGCATCACCCTTTCCGGAGGACAGAAGCAGCGTGTCGCGATAAGCCGGGCAGTCTCGGTGCAGCCGAAGATCTTGATTCTCGATGACTCATTGTCGAACGTGGACACATACACCGAAGAACAGATTCTCCAGGAGCTTTCTGAGGTCATGAAGCACCGCACAACGATTCTGGTCTCCCACCGAATCTCCACGGTGAAAAATGCACACCAGATCGTCGTACTTCAAGAAGGAAGAGTCATGGAACGCGGCACCCATGAGTCTCTGATGGCACTCCAGGGCATTTATTCGGATCTTTATCAGAAGCAACTCCTCGAAGAGGAGCTGGAAACCGCGTAGGGGCGGCGTGCCGATCGCTCCTATATGCGTGGCCGTATCAATAAAAAGGTCGTAGTCATAAACCATGCCGGCTGATCTTCACGAAGAACAGGTACTGGGCAAGGCGTACGATGCGCGCCTCATGCGCCGTCTGCTGAAATACCTCCGGCCGTACCGCCGGTCGGCGTTTCTTGCGCTCGCTTTCATACTGGCAGCATCCGGCCTCACTGTGCTTCAACCCTACCTGACCAAGGTGGCGATCGACCGATATATCCGCAACAGCGACTTCGCCGGCTTGAACACAATTGCGCTTGTTTATTTTCTGACACTCGCCGGGGAGTTCGCCTTCAGCTTCGGCGAAACGTGGGTGTTAAACCTGATGGGTCAGCGAATCATGTACGACCTCCGAATGGAGATTTTCGCGCACCTGCAGAAGCTGGATGTCGCCTTCTTCGATAAAAATCCGGTCGGCCGCCTCATGACGCGCGTAACCACCGACGTCGATGCGTTGAATGAGCTTTTCACAGCCGGGGTCATCTCGATCTTCGGAGACTTGTGCACCCTGACAGGAATAGTTTTTACTTTGTTTCTATTGAACTACAGATTGGCGCTGGCGATTTTCTCGGTCGTTCCCCTGCTCTTTCTGATCACCTTTTTGTTCAAGATCAAGGTGCGCGACTCCTTCCGTCGGGTGCGCACGGCCATAGCGCGCATCAACGCTTTCCTGCAGGAGAACATAACCGGCACCGCCGCCGTACAAATCTTCGGCCAGGAGAAAAAGCAATACGGCCGCTTCACGAGGATCAATCGTGAGCACCTGAATGCAAACCTTCAGTCGATCTTCTATTACGCCATCTTCTACCCGCTGCTCGAGCTCGTTGGCGCCCTAGCTGTCGGATTGATCGTTTGGTACGGGGGCCTGCAAGTGTTCGCAGGCAGCTTAACGCTGGGTGCTCTTATCGCTTTCGTCCAGTACTCCGACCGGTTCTTCCGTCCTATCCAGGATCTGAGCGAGAAATACACCATTCTTCAGTCGGCCATGGCCTCCTCAGAGAGAATCTTCAAGCTTCTCGACACTGCGCCCGCCATCACCTCGCCGGCCGAGAGCAAAGCTCAGACTGTAAATCGAGGAAGTGTTGAGTTCCGGGAGGTCACCTTCGCCTACAATCCCGCGGAGAAAGTCCTGCAAGACATTTCCTTCAAGGTGGAGCCCGGCGAGAGAATTGCGCTCGTAGGTGCTACTGGAGCCGGCAAGTCCACCATTATCGGGCTGCTCAGCCGATTCTACGACGTGCAGCAGGGAGAAATACTTGTCGACGGCACAGACATCAAGGAATTCGATCTGCAGGGTCTTCGCCGATCCATCGGCATCGTTCTTCAGGATGTATTCCTGTTCTCCGGAACAGTGATGAACAACGTCCGGTTATGGAATACCGACATTTCCGAGGAGCAAGTCCAGAAGGCATCTGAGACGGTGTATGCAGCCCACTTCATCGAGCGCATCGAGAAGGGCTACGAGACACAGGTGGGTGAACGGGGATCTTCCCTTTCCGTAGGCCAGAAGCAATTGCTCGCATTCGCACGCGCGCTCGCCTACGACCCCAAAATTCTCATCCTTGACGAGGCGACCTCCAGCATTGACACTGAGACAGAGATCCTCATTCGCGATGCCCTCGAGAAATTGCTGGCGGGACGAACTTCCATTATCATCGCCCACCGTCTTTCGACCGTCCAAAACGCGGACCGCATTATCGTGCTGCATCGCGGGCGCATTCGCGAAATGGGCAGCCATCAGGAACTTCTGAAACTCAAAGGAATCTACTGGCGGTTGTACCAACTGCAGTACAAGGACCAACTCCTCGGCGTCGCGAAAGCCAACTGAAACGCGCCGCAGAGGGGCGGGGAGCACAGAGAAATGCGCCTCTCTTTGTGTCCTCTGCGTTTCTGCGCTGGGATTTTTAGCGGGCGCCTTTTCCGAGCAGAACAACCGGAAAGGTGCGCAGGAGGATTTTCAGGTCGAGGAGAAGGGACCAGTTGTCGATGTAGTGTAGATCGAGCTTCATCCACTCGTGGAAATCAACTTCGTTCCTTCCTGAAACTTGCCAGAGGCAGGTAATCCCTGGCTTTACCGATAAACGTCGGCGTTGCCAGCGTGTGTACTCTTTGACCTCTTCCGGCAGCGGCGCGCGCGGGCCAACGAGACTCATGTCTCCCTTGAGGACGTTCCAGAACTGCGGCCATTCGTCAATGGAGGTCTTGCGGAGAATACGGCCCAGCGGAGTGACGCGCGGATCGTTGCGCATTTTGAAGACCGGCCCGTCCATCTCGTTCAGGTGCTTAATTTCCCACAAAACGTCCTCGGCGCCATCCCGCATACTGCGGAATTTGTAGAGTACAAACTTGCGTCCGTACAGCCCGCAGCGCACCTGGCGATAAATAATAGGTCCTTTGGAGGTCAGCTTCACAAGCAGCCCGATCAGCAGCATGAACGGCATCAGGACGACAAGCAAAATCGCTGAAATGGTTACGTCCATGACCCGCTTGATGAAGAGTGAAAAGGTTTGATCGGGCGTTGTGCTGAACGTGATGACGGGGATGTTCTCCACAAACTCCATCGAGACCTTGGATATCTTGGCAGGAAAGATATCCGCGGCCACTCGAGTCTTGATCCCCTGCTCTTTGCACAGCGCCAGGACCTCGTCGAAACAGTCCAGGTCCTTCGGGGAATTGCCGACGAATATGATCTCGTCGACCACGTTGTCTTCGACAATTTGCGGCAGTTCGGAAATGGATCCTAAAACATCGGATCCCTTTTCCATGCCCCCGGTCCCGCTGACCTTCACATAGCCCAGAATTCTCAAGCCCCAATCCGAATAGCGAGAGATCAGTTCTCCCATCTCTCTTGCCCGGGCACTGTCACCCACAATCAGGATGTTTCTCCGGTTGGCCTGCACTCCGGATCGATTCTTCCGTCTACTGTGAAGAGCGACGGCAACCCTGGCTGAGCACAGAATCAGAGCTTGATAGATAACAAAGAGCGCTATCAGCGGCCGGCTGAGATCAAGTTTCAAAGCGAAAGACAGAAATCCTAAGAAGAGCCCGAGCAGCGCAGAGCTTTCAAGAACTGTCCTGAACTTTTCCCAATCGGAGCGGCGGATGGAAATGCGATAGAGGCCGAGGGAATAGGCCACCATCATCCACCATAGAATCGCGAGGGCCACTACCCACGAGTAGCGCATGAGGGGGTGCAGCGCCGGATTCAAAAGGCGACTGAGCCCCAGCGGGATCGCCCTATCCAGATGAATGCGCGTCAGGTAGGCAAGCGGGAAAGCAGCCACCGTCAGCAGCGTGTCCGTTACGAATTGGAGCCTGGTGAACAGCTTCGCGTTTTCGCGGAACATCGATCTCTTTCAAAATATGACGTTTTCAATCATAACACAATACGGAGCCGCGCAGAGGCGGCGTGGAGGGGAGTTTCGCACCTGGTTGACATGGTCAGCGGAGGCGACGGGAACTTTGACGTTTGAAGAATTCCACGAGATCGGGAATCTCGGGAATCCCTTTCATGAGAAAGCCTTCCCCCATCCTCCTCCCAATGAGAGTGCCATAAAAGGCATGAATGTTTTCCACGTGAGTCAGAAAATCCGGTTGACTGAGGTACGTGGCCGGCTCCCGGCTGATCGGATCGAATAGCTGCGACTGATAAGCCTGAATTGCTCGCATGCGCTGCTCCATGAACTCGGTCACATCCACCACAAAGCTCGGGACGGAGTGCGTCGGCAGCTTGAAGTAAAGGATGGCGGTTGGACGAAAGCGCTCCTGACCGGTTTCAATCTTCGCCAGCCCTGCGTGGTGGGCTGCTTCCCTGACAAGCCGGCTGGTGTTGACATGATCCGGATGCCTGTCATCCCAGTGGTGGGTAAGAACGATAAGGGGGCGATACTTGCGCATGACGCGAATGACTTTCAGCCGCGCCTGCGGGCTTGCCTCGAGGTTTCCGTCCGGGAGCCCGAGGTTTTCACGGACCTTTACTCCTAGGATCCGTGCAGCCTCTTTCGCCTCCTTTGCCCGCTGCCTCGGGGTTCCGCGGCTTCCCATTTCCCCGCCTGTCATGTCCACAATGCCGGCCGCGTGGCCCAAAGCAGACAGCTTCGCGAGAGTGCCCCCCGCGAACAGCTCCACGTCATCAGGATGCGCTCCAAAAGCAAGTACATCGATCTGCATGTTGTTAGTCCATGTCTATTATTTGGTGATCATGGCTCCAGACAGTTATCTTATCGTAAATCCGCGGAATGATCGCGCACGAGTATCGGAGGAGGAAATGCAAGGCCCCAAGCTTGCGCTCTTGCGGCTGCGATTCCGGCGCCAGTGAGTTGCATGAGCGTTCGAGTTGGCGGATTGCAGCCTCGCGCCGTACGATGCTCGCCGACACAAAGCGATCTTTCAGCTTTCCCAACTGATAAAGAATCCTCTCACGGGATGACCTCACCTCCGCCTCCAGACCCTCGTCCGGCGCAAGCGCGGCCATCTTTTGAATCCTTGACTCAATTCCCGCGATGAGGGCGTCGAAGCTAGAAGCCGCCTGATGTTCTGCTTCCCTCAATCCGGTCCTGCGGAGGACCTCCTGCTGGCCTGCGAAAAGGTCTTCCAATACCAGCTTGTATTTTTCCAGAATTTTGCGATTTCTGGCGTCCACGAGGGTCGCGCTTACCCGCGGCCAGGGCAGTGGCGGCGCTTGACCGATCTCCTGGAAAAACGGCACCGCAAGACTGAAGCCGTGAAGGTCGGAGCTTCCAGCTACGAGAACTGCAACGGGCAGAACTGAATTCTGAACCAGGCAAGTTTCGACGGCGTTCTCGTCATTATCCTCTGCAGACGGCCGCTGCGGTGAATCATATCCCGCCTGCGCAAGCATCGCGGAGCGCTCGCCCAGCAGGGCCAATGTTTTGGTGGGATCTTTCTTGAGAGGCGCGGCGGCGTCGGCGGCAAGCGCTTGGTAACCGGGTTTTCGGGGATCTAGAAACACCACACCCCACGCGTCCACGAGCAGCGCCAGAAATGCTGCCGAAGCCAGTGCGACTCTTGTGCCCCGCGCGAGGACACCCCTGAGAATATCCACCACCTCCGAGTCCCAGTTCGGAGAAGCAATTTGAAGGATTCTTTGCAGCGTCTCCTCTGATGGATCCGGCACGGACTCGTCCAGGGACAGCCTAGCCAATTTCGAATCGGCATTCAGTAGGCTTAGCGAACATGCCGAGTTCCTCCGACTGTCCTCTGTTTGAATCCAGGCAAGCGGGACCGATGGCACGCCCGCTCGACTTAGCTCCCTAGCGAGTTTGGCCGCGCTCAGACATCTCAACAGCAGACAGAGTGGCCCGCCCAGAATACTTGGCGCCAGAGAGGTAAGCACGACTGCGGTGCCGGGCTCCCGTAGAAGGCGGATGTTTTCCCGGACCTGCTCTCCGCTTTGGAACTCCGCTGCCTGCTCGCTCAGGAGCTTGCAGACTGCGTCGCGTGGCGATCTTCTTACCGTGGCCTGCGCAGCGTGAGAAAGCAGGGTCTCACGATCAGGATGAAAGGACAAAAACGGCCGCACTGAAGGCGCGTCTTCCACGTAGTCCAGCAACAGAGCAGAGTAGCCTGGAAGTGCTCGAAGTCTCATCCGCGTCCTTTTTCTCTGCGTCCTCTGCGTCTCTGCAGTGATTCATGCCTTCGGAGCTGCTTCCAGCACGCCGGCCGATTGAAAGACAGCATTCAAAGCAGCACGCTGATCCGGTGTAAGCGGAAGGAGGGGCAGCCGTGGATACCCTCCGACAAATCCCATCAACTCCATCGCCGCTTTGAGACCTGGGACTCCGAACTGAGTCGTGACTGCCGCAGCCGGAGGAGAAATCCGCTCCTGCAGCTCAGCTGCCAGCTGCCAGTCCCCGGCACGGAAGGCTTCGTACAACTCCACTGTCAAGCTCGGCAGCGGACCTCCAATGGCCACGATTCCGCCGCACGCACCGTGGATCAAACTCGCAAGCAGAGTCGGCGCAGAACCGACGAGGATTTTGAATTGCTCGGGCGTGCGTCGCCGGACTTCGGCCTGCAGGGCAATGTTGCCCGAACTCTCCTTCAGGCCTGTGATGTTCTCGTGCGCCGAGAGCTTCTCGACAAGTGTCGCGCTGGTATTAACCCCCGTAAACTGAGGTACATTATAGACCAGGATGGGAATCGGAGAACCGTCAGCGACGCTCCAGAAATGGGCGAACAGCACCTCGTCGGTCATTCTGGCTTTGAAGTAGCAGGGAGTACCCACAAGCGCATAATCGGCTCCAAGATCGGCGATCTTACGGATGAACTCGATGCAGAGGCGGGTCGACTCCTTCCCTGCCCCGACGATCATGGTCTTGCTCGGCGGAATGCGCGGACGCGCCTCGCGTACGAGACGGAGTTTCTCATCATCGGAAAGGTAGGCGCTTTCGCCATTTGAACCCAAGACCAACAGGCCAGCCAAGCTGGTCTGAGCCCAGCGGTCGAGGTTCTCCTTGAAGCCATCTACAAGAAGCCCGCCATCGGAGTCGAAGGGTGTTGGGATTGGCGGAAAGATACCTGTCAGGTTTGCTCTCATTCCTTGGTTCTCCTCTGCCTGAATGCCGTCTTCCTCCTGGAAGAATGGATCATGTCTTTCTTTCTGGAAGCGACTGAAGCTCTCGGGCTTCGTCTTGCCGGCGGTACAACCCGGATGATGCGAGAATCGCCTCCGGCATCCTCGAACTCAACAACCATGGCGGCCTCGGCGGGAAACACGAGCCGCTCGCTCCACTCCACCATAGTAACCCCATCCTCACCAAAAAACTCATCCATTCCAGTCGAGTATAGGTCCCTCTCGCCTTCCAACCGATAGAGGTCCACATGATAAATAGGACACCGGCCGTGATATATATTCACTAGGGTGAATGAAGGGCTGTTGACAAGGGAAGCATCCTCCAGACCCAACCCTAAGGCAATGCCGCGCGCCAGCGTAGTCTTACCCGTTCCAAGGGCGCCGCGCAGCAGTACCACGGATGGAATAGACAGTCTTTCAGCCAGCCGAATTCCCAGATTCTGCGTTTCCTCTGGAGACCTGCTCACGAACTCAGCAAGATCGTGGCTCCGGGCAAGGCTGCGCGCTTTACTCATGGAGCTATCTTGGTACCTTATCAAAAACCGAGGTCAGGCCATCGAATTGAGTCATTGGTGACTGAACCATCGAGCCATTGGATCATGGAGTCATTGAAAAAAACCCGCTTGTTACCCTTTTCCTCTCAATGAGCGTTTTTGTGGTTTTTGGATTTTCAATGGCCCGATAGCTCAATCACCAATGACTCAATCCTAGCGGCACACTCTCTTGAACGCCTCCGGCAGGTGCGGAATCAGATCCGTCGCAATCATCGACTCCTCGCCCTTCTCTTCGGCGGCGAGATCCCCAGCCAGCCCGTGCAGATATACGGCCGCGGATAGATAATCGGACAAGGATTGCATATCGGCTCCGTGATACTTGCGGTTCCATCCTGCCACGAAGCGGCCCGCCATTCCCGCAAGAATGTCGCCGCTACCCCCGGTTGCCATGCCGGGATTCCCCGTGCTATTGATGAAAATCTGTCCCGTCGGGCTGGCAACAACCGTCTGATGCCCCTTCAGAATCGCAAAACAGTGTAGTGCCTCGGCGCAGTGCCGTGCCGTTTCCAGCCTACTTCTCTGCACTTCACCGATCGTGCGCCCAAGGAGGCGCGCCATTTCGCCAGGATGCGGCGTGATGACCACCGCTTGACCATTCTCGTTGCGCAGAGATTCTGCAACGGAAGCAAAGGCATTTATTCCATCTGCGTCCAGCACTACGGGCACCGGAGATCGCCGCACGATCTCCCGAACTGCCTCCCGAGTCGCGCGCTGTGTGGTAACCCCTGGACCAACAACGAGCGCGTCTGCTTGGACGGCGTGGGCAAGCAGCTTATCGGCAGCCTGGCGGTCCAGCGTTCCTTCGCTGGTTTCCGGAAGGGACTCAGTCATAAGCTCAGGGAACTTTCCTACAACATCATGTTGCAGACTCTCCGCCAGCCACAAGGTAACCAATCCGGCACCGGAGCGCAGCGCAGCTAACCCGGTCATCAAGGCAGCTCCGCTCTTGCCGCGTGAGCCGGCAACCACATAGACATGGCCATATGTACCCTTGTGAGCGTCTCGCGCCCTGGGAGGAAGAACCTTTCTCACCTGGGCCGCATCGATAAGATTCATCCGGTACTCGGAATTCTCGAGCAGGCTTGCCGGCGACCCTATCGGCGCGACAAAAACATTTCCGGCGTTTTCCGCAGCGGGCGACAGCACCAGAGCCAGTTTGAGGGTCGTGAAGGTGACGGTTAGCCTCGCTTTCACCGAGGGCCCGGGGATGCCGGCGGAGTCTGCAAAAAGGCCTGAAGGAATGTCGACAGACGCCACGAAGGCTGTTGAGCCCGCGTCATTGACCCAGTCCACAATGGGTCCAAACTCCCGTCCGATCGGTTTCGAGAGGCCTGTTCCGAAGAGAGCGTCGATAATGACGTCCGGGACCGGCGCCCTTTTCAAGAACGCCCTCGCCTCGGCCGGAGCAGACAAGATGCGCACCGGAGTTCCCAGTGATTGGATGATATCCCAATTGGTGAGTGCATCACCTTTGAGATTGTGGGGATCGGCAAATAGCAACACCTCAGGTTTAGCGCCGCGCAGCAAAAGATATCGGGCCGCAACAAAGCCATCTCCGCCATTGTTTCCCTTTCCGCAAAACACCTGGATTCGCTTTTTGTTCAAGTCGGGAACCGCCTTGCCGAGTTCATCGGCGAAGGAGCGGCCGGCATTTTCCATGAGAAGGATGGACGGGATTCTATAGATCTCTGTCGTCAGCCTGTCTACTTCCGCCATTTGTGAGGCCGTGAGTATTTTCATAATTCAAACCGAAGTCGACGATGGAACAGGTTTGGAAAACTGCTTATTCATTGTAAATAAAAGTGATATCTACGTTGTTTGCCAGGGCACGCTGCCTTCTCATCCGGGTCGAGTCAAGGGATTCCCAGTTCTCCGGAGTAAATCAGCCATTCCCATCGCTATGCGTTTGACTCTCCCGGGGGTTAAGCCTAATATGGATTGAAACATTGCTATCCCCAGCGTATCTAATTGTCTGGGGAACGTTGATCTATGCGACAGCTGCCGCTGGTTTCCGAACATCAACTAGGATAGCGGGCCCGGGCTGAGAAAACAACCGTTCCCGAGTGAGGACATATGAAGCAACTATCAGCAAAGGTGATTTCGATCACTCTCTTTACCTTGCTGGCTGCGGGCATGGCACTGCCGGGTTATGCGGACAGGCGCCACGGTGACGTCGAGAACATCGGCAACCGCAGCGTCGCCGGCCACATATTCGGGATCCTACCCAACTGGATTTCCCTCGATAAAGAGATCGCCATAGGCCAGCAGGTGGCACAGCAATTCGAGCAAACCGCCCGCCTTATCGACGATCCGGTCGTCAGCGAGTACGTCGATCGCCTCGGCCAGAACATCGTGAAGCATTCCGATGCCAAGGTGCCTTTCCACATCAAGGTCGTGGATACCGATGAGGTCAACGCTTTTGCTTTCCCGGGCGGCTTTTTCTACGTGAACAAAGGGCTCATCCTCGCCGCTGACAACGAAGCGGAGCTTGCTGGTGTCATGGCCCACGAGATATCCCATGTTTGCGCACGGCATGCCACAGCGCGCATGTCCAAGGCTCAATACATCCAGCTCGCCGCGATCCCCGCCCTGTTCGTCGGCGGATATTGGACACAAATGGTTATTCAGAACGCCCTTGGGCTGGGGATTAATTTAGAGCTTCTCGGGATCACCCGCGATTCCGAAAAGGAAGCCGATCAGCTCGGCATTCAATACCTCTGGAACACAGGCTACGACCCGAATGCCTTCGTGTCGTTCTTCGAAAAGCTCCAGGAACAGGAAAAAAGCAAGCCTGGAAAACTGGCAGGCTGGTTCCGGACGCATCCGTACACGCTCGACCGTATTGGCGCTTCTATGGATGAGCAGCGATATCTGCCCGAGAAGGACAACTACATTATCAACACGTCTGAGTTTGAGCGCGTCAAAGCTCGCCTGCAGGCGATAGATAACGCCGAAAAAGCGGATAACGCGACAGCTCCGGAACAGAAGAGGCCGACCCTGAAGCGGAGAACCAATACGGACGGAGGCGGCGGACAGGACCCGAACGCGACCGATCCTGATGAAGGCGGTCAGAATTCCAAGAAGAGCAGGCCGACTTTGAAGCGGCCCAATGATCCACCCCCGCCGCAGGATCCGCCACAGAATTGGAGATAGTTCCTGCAACCCGGCGATAGCCAAGATCCATTTAAGAGCCGGTGTACAAGTTTCTTACTTGGGCACTGGCTCTTCCTTTTTGAAACATTTTTCCACTTTTGGACGTATTTGGGAGTTGATAACTGCGCGTAGGTTACTTTTGTTTTAGCTAGGAGTCCGATATGACAATCAGATCCGCTGCCCCCCGGCGGGTACTTGCACTCTTGGGGGTATTGAGCCTAATCCTTACAATTTCGAACCTGCCGTCGCCTAGTGTGCTGGCACAACAGGCTACAAGCGCACAACAGGCTGCAACCACGCAGCAGGCTGCAGACGCACAAATGGCACCTTTGCCGCTGAGTCCCGTCGAAAAAGCTCAAAAGGACGGAACGGCGCTGCCTCTTTCCCTGAAAGACATCACCAAGTTGGCTCTGCAGAACAACCTGAACATCGCGATTCAGGACACAAACGAGCAGCTTTATCAGCAGAGGATTATCCAGGCTTATGGTCCTTACGATCCGACCCTCACCGTCGGCCTCGGCGTTCGATCAACGAAGAGCCCTAATACAAGACAGGACACAAAATCGACGGCGGGTAATTTCAACAAGACCGACTTCGCCAACTGGAACTCTTCTATCACCCAAAACTTCAAAACCGGCGGAGGAATCTCAGCCAGTTATAATTCCAGCCGGAACGATAACAACCAGCTGTTTTCACTCTTCACCCCTCAGTACAACTCCAGCCTGTCCCTCAACTTTACGCAGCCGTTGCGACGCGACTTTCGGATCGATCAATATCGCGGCACGATCAAGCTTGCGAATCTCGACATCAAAGTCAACGACAGCAAGTTCAAGCAGAGCGTCGCACAGACCATCTCTACCATCCAGGGACAGTACTGGGATCTGGTCGGAGCGATCCGAAACTACGAGATCAAGCGGAAGGCGGTAGAGCTGGCACAGATCACCCTGCGGGACAACAAGAAAAAGGTGGAAATCGGCACGGCAGCGCCTATTACCGTCACCGAAGCCCTGGCGACCATGGCCCAGCGGCAAGTAGATCTGATTTCAGCTGAAGAGATAATTTACAACTCCGAGAACGCCCTGCGCGCTCTAATCTCAAACGATAGGAACGCCGAAATCTGGCACAAGGTGATTGTTCCTACGGAAACTCCGGACTTTAAGGAGTACAAGGTCGATCTCGACGTGGCCATCGATACCGCCTTGAAAAACCGGCCCGAGCTCGAGCAGGTCGATCTCAGTTTGCAGGGGTATGACATCAGCCAACGAATGAGCGAGAACATGCAGAAATGGCGGTTCGACCTTGCAGGTTCGTTTGGAACGACCGGTGTTGCGGGTCCGCAGTCCTACACCACTGACCCGCTAACGGGACAGCAAAAGATATTGATCGATCCCAATCTGGTTGGCGGCATAGGTAACGCTAACAAGCTTTTGTTCAGCGGTGGTTATATCAACTGGGCCGTGGGTTTTAACATACAGATCCCGCTCCGTAACAGAACCGTGGATGCACAGCTTGCCCAGATCAAGATTCAAAAACGCCAGCAGCTTATGACCCGGAAGAATACTGAGCAGCAGATTCAGGTGGACATCCGTAATGCAGTCCAGAGAATCGAGACGAATCGCCAGCAGGTTGAAACCGCCAGGCTTTCCCGCCAGCTCACGCAGGAGCAACTCGATGGCGAAGAAAAGCGCTTCCAGGCCGGACTCAGCCAGAACTTCCTGGTCCTTTCTCGCCAGAATGATCTCACCGCCGCCCAGGGCGTTGAGCTGCAGGCTCTGATCGCTTACAAGAAGTCGATCATCACGCTCCAGCAGGCAATGTATACGTTGCTCGAGGCAAATGACTTCGAGATCGCAAAAACCAGTTCCGACAACGTGCCAAATCTGAAATAGCTGTCAGTACCCTTCCTCCTCGTTGCGAAAAAGGCCGTCCCGGATCCGGACGGCCTTTTTTGTTTGAATAGGCTACCGAGGCACCGAGTTTCCCGTGAAAATCCTCCGAGAATGTCCGATTTTGGATAGCTGTGACCCTTTAGAAGGATTTCAGAGCCGCGAGCGAAGCAAGCGGAGTGCCTTAACATGATTCGAGGCCCTTTCCACCACAGATCAGCAATACCTTGATAGAAGAAAAACCTGGCTCTCATGCTACGTGATCCCGCTCCCGGTCGCGGCTCTGAACGCCTGGTTATTGGGCAACGTGCCGGCGGGTTGGGGTACATCCCTGCATCCGTTAGCAGTTTTCATGAGCAGTGGCGCACCCCCGGTGCATGGCCAACTCCCCTGAAAATGCCCGGTTTGGTGTCCTTAGTGTTCTTGGAGTCTTGGCGGTCCGGTTCTTAAAAGGAAACCACCAAGGCCGCCAAGATCACAAAGATCACCAAGGATCAGCAGCAGATTGCCCATTTTCATCGGCGGCGGCGCGTCAATGGACGCATGCACGACTGGGGCACATGGGTAACTCTGTGGTCTTTGTGTCTCTGTGGTGTATATTTGGCAAATGTATCTATACCTAGCATTTTATTTCCTTCTTGGCCTTGTGGTAGGGAGCTTCCTCAATGTTTGCATCTACCGGCTTCCGCGTCATGAGTCCATCGTCTTCCCCGGCTCTCACTGCCCCGAATGCGGGCACGCCGTCCGGCCTTATGACAACATTCCTGTGCTGTCCTATCTGTGGCTGCTCGGGAAGTGCCGCAACTGCGGAAAGCCGATCCCCCTCCGGTATCCCGCCGTCGAACTCCTTACGGGCGTTGCCTTTTTCTCCTGTGCGTTCACATGGAACTTCACAGCGCCATCATTCTTGAACTCCGTCTTCTTGGCGGCGATTATCGTGCTGGTTTTCATCGACTATCAGCACCAGATCCTGCCGAACGTCCTGACGATACCTGGCGCCGCCGTCGGCATCCTGTTAAGCCCATTCCAGGCCGCAAACCTCTATGGCGATGTTGTTTCCTACAGCATCGCTACTGCGCTCCTGGGCGATGATGCCGAGCGGATACTTCCCTGGGTAGGGTCGATTTTTGGTGCCTTGGTGGGGGGAGGCCTCCTGCTTGTTGTCGGGCTTGTCTATCGATTCACAAGAAAAAGGCAAGGGCTGGGACTCGGCGACGTAAAGATGATGGCAATGGTCGGTGCCTTCCTGGGCTGGAGGCTGGCTCTGCTGACGATTTTCTTTGGTTCGTTCATTGGCAGCGTCATCGGCCTCTTCCTGATTCTCTTCCGAGGCAAGAACCTTCAGCACAGACTTGCATTTGGAACTCTGCTGGGCGCCGCAGCGGTCTCAGCCCTTTTCTTCGGCCTTCCCGTAATTGACTGGTACACTTCCAGCCGCCGCTGAGAAACCGTGAAAGCATTCTGGTTCAGCAAAGAGGCGCCGCAAGGGTGCCTCTGTGGTTATTACCGCTATGGAGGGGAACTTCCCGCAGTTTTTTTCGCTCAATTTGCTGCTGGGCCGTTAGGTAGGTACGGAGGTCAAGGCGGTGAACGATCGAGCGGCAATCCGGAATTCCTGCCGCGGGTTTAGCCTGCTCGAAGTTGTGATGGTCCTTGCTTGTGGAACGATCCTGATCGCCATCGCCGTTCCGAACATCAGCAGGCTTCAGCAGGAGTGGACTCTGTGGGGTGCGGCTCACGCGCTGGAATCCTCGCTGCGCTGGGGCCGCACGCATGCGGTAACGGCCAATTCATCCACGATGTTTACGGTTGACGAAGACGGCAAGGTTTTCTACTGGGTGGACCCGGAAAGCGGCGGCAGATTTGAAAGCACGGTGAGGCACCTTCCAGGGCAGGTGCGAATCGTCGGCTCTCCGAAGAGATCCCTGCGGTTCTACCCCCGTGGCAATGCTGCGCCGGCAGGAACATACATCCTCCAGGGAGAAGCCGGTTTGTATCGGGTAGTTGTCAGCCCCGTAGGCCGAATCCGTCTTCAAAGAGACTGAATGCGGGGGTCAGGAATCACGGGCCGGAAACTGGGAGGAAGATGTGCGTAACGGGACATTATCGCACCAAGTTCAAAAAATCCAGATATTGGCTTGATTTTTCCGGTCCCTCCCCGGCCCCTGATCCCTATGACGCGAAGACATGTATGTCAGCTATCTATTCCCAGCGAGCTTTTGGCTGAGTTCCATGAGCCTATTCAGACGGGACAGGGCTTCGCCCGACTCAACCGATTCTCGAGCCAGGCTGATTGCCTCGCGCAGGTTTCGGGCTCGGCCTCCCGCCACGAGGCCTGCCGCCGCATTCAGCAGAACCACATCCAGGTGCGTGCCACCCTGGTTCGCGAGGACGTTGCGGATGATCTCGGCGTTGCGACTGGCATCCCCTCCCTGGATCTGATCGATCGGAGCGCGCTTTATTCCGAAATCTTCCGGAGTCAGGTAATAGGTTTTCACTTCGCCAGCGCGAACTTCCGAGATCTTGGTTTCGCCCGTGATGGTGATCTCGTCCAGGCCATCGGCTCCGTGAACGACAAAAGCCCTATGAGCACCGAGCTCGCAGAGGACCTGAGCCATCATCTCGGTTAGCTTTTCGTTATAGACGCCAAGAACCTGGGCGCTGGCTCGAGCCGGGTTGCAGAGCGGCCCGAGCAAGTTGAAAACTGTGCGGATCTTCATCTCGCGCCGCGCCAGCATGACGTAACGCATGGCTTCGTGCAGAAGCGGCGCATAGAGAAAGCCTATCCCGACCTCGTCTATGCACTGCGCCACCGCTTCAGGCGTTAGGTCAATCCGGATACCCAGGGCTTCTACGACATCGGCACTTCCGCAGAGGCTTGAGACACTGCGATTGCCGTGCTTGGCAACGCGCACGCCCGCCCCGGCCACGACGAAGGCCGTAGCCGTCGAAATGTTGAATGTGCCCGTGGCGTCCCCGCCGGTCCCACAGGTATCGACCAGCATCTCGCGATCGGTGCCCGAAAACGAAGCAGCAACATCCGATTTGGGGCGGACTGGAGCAGCTTTCGCCCGGATGACCTTCGCAAATCCAATGAGCTCTTCGACAGTCTCACACTTCATGCGAAGTGCCGTTAGGAAGGCCGCTATCTGGGCGTCCGTGGCTTTGCCGCTCATGATTCCATTCATGACAGACTCGGCCTCGGTCCGGTCCAAGTGCTGTCCGTCAACCACCTTCCTTATGGCATCGACAATGTCCAAGTTCTACACCTCGTTAGGAATCAGTCCGATCTCCCAAAACCTCTCGCGACCAACCCTGGGCTGGACTGGAACAAATGGAATTTATAACGCGGGACGCGGCTTTTGTCATTTGGTAATTGAATTCACAATCTACGCCGATATAAAGAAGGGTATTGTCTGGATTGCGAGTCGCAGAGCTCCAGTAACTGCAGCCGCCGGCGCCTTATGCATCCCCCCTTGGAAGTACGCGTGCCAAGCGATCAGAGTAACACAATGGGAATTCTGACAAACAAAACGCGCCGCCCACTCGAGCCTGAAAGTTTGCTTCAGGTTGCGAAATCCGAAGATGGACTCACATTGGTCGAGACGCTCATTGCAGTTCTGATTCTAAGCTTTGGGCTTCTGGCTGCGGGTCAGTTGATATATGCGGCCTTGGGCTCTGCCTCGCTCGCCCGATCGAAAGCAAGCGCCGCAATCCAAGCTCAGAACAAGCTGGAGTACCTGGCGGATCTATATCGGCAAAATCCCTCGGCGTCCGATCTGACCGCCGGAAGCCACGGACCGCAGCAGGTGCAGGTCAGGAATCCCGTCGACGGAACAACGCTGAACAGGTACAACGTCTCCTGGACCGTGGGCACGGTGCCGGATCCTCGGGTAGGAAAGGTCATTCCAGCAAAAAATGTAACGGTTACGATCACACCGATCGACGCCGGCAGCAACACCAATAACAGAGCATTCTTGAATAAGGTGGTGGGCGTCGCTGCAATCTTCAGCGCCGCCACTCAGTGATGGCTCCGATGACAGTATCCTGCACGCAACGCTCAGACCGGATCCAAACCGCAGGTGGAAATGAGGCGGGCTTCAGCCTGGCAGAATTCCTTACTGCCTCCCTTGTCCTGCTTCTCATTTCTGCCGCCGCCTTCGGAATTCTGGCCGAGACGCAGAGGACAGCCAGCTATCAGACGGAGGTGCAGGCGGTCTTGGACAATGCTCGGATAGCCATGGACACCGTGGCACGATATATCCGCCAGGCAGGAAACGATCCCCACAATGCCGGCGTGGCCGGCATCACTGTCACAAGCGGCACGGAGGTTCGCCTCCGGTCCGATCTGACTGGATCGGCGGGTCCATCAAATCCCGATAAGGGAGATCCCGATGGAGACACCCTGGACGCTGGAGAAGATGTAACCATTCGCTACAATGCAGCCGCACGCTCGCTGGAACTGGTTCCCAACGGCGGGAGCGCTCAGACGATCGCCAACGATATTTCGGCTTTTGCATTGCAGTATTACGATGCCAATAGTATTGCAACGACAGTTGGATCGAACGTTCGCAAAATCAATGTCAGCATCTCAGGCGCTAGCACGATCGCAAATCCGCAGACGAGACAAACCTTTGGGGTAACCTTGACGAGCGATATTCAAATTGCGACCCGCCAATACTGACCGGAAAGGATGTCCCGATTTTCGTACCTCCGATGAAAAAAAGGAAAGGTACCTCATTGAAAGTCAAAAATAACGAGTGACGAATGACGAATAAAAAGAGTTGGCAGCAGGCAGTCCGCAGCTGGCAGTACCTTGTCGCTTTTCTTTTGCTGCCGACTGCATGCTGCCTGCTACTTCTATTCGTCATTCGTAATACGTCATTCATTGCTGCTGCCTGCTTCGCCTTTTCATCCGCGGTGGCAGGCCAGAGGATAATAACGTCTCGGAAATTACACAACTAATTGAGAAAAAACGGGCTTTCGTCACGATTTTTCAATTTGTTCCAGGGGCCAAGGGACAAAGGAGCAAAGGGATGGAGGGTTCCAGATGGTGTTCTGTTCCCTTTACCCCTCGGCCCCTTTGCCCCTTTACCCCTAAAGTT
>Ga0315277_10002883_pt1 | contig 23607 bp, 27 predicted proteins | sample YL17G05_15_MG_FD_203695 | JGI IMG/M metagenome (GOLD analysis project Ga0315277, IMG submission 203695) | Sediment microbial communities from Yellowstone Lake, YNP, Wyoming, USA - YL17G05_15 | ecosystem: Environmental > Aquatic > Freshwater > Lake > Sediment | place: USA: Wyoming | collected... | reverse complement strand
TAGAGTCCCGACCTAGCTCCCTCACTTCAGGCTCTACCACACGTACCATGGCCAGGAGTGGTATCTCGCCCATCCCATCCACTCGCTGGCAACGTTCATCCGGTAGACCACGATCTTGATCGTGTATGTACCCGCCTGTGGTGCCTTGAACTCCGTAACCTCATAACTGTTATTGTAGGAGGCTGACCACCCAACGAGCGAGCCGGATGGACTGTAGATGTATATATCAAAATCAGTGGCCAAAGTGTCCGAACCGTAGACGCCACCGGACGAGGTCGTGTGGGAGGTCCAGCAGTTGGCTGACCTAACAATCTCACCTGCCTGTGCAGTGAAATGCCCGATTTGCGTCTGTCCCGGGTAGAACACAGACTTGCCGTACCACCCGTGCCTCATAAGGTTGCAGGCCCTGGATGCTACTACCGTGCCTACGCCTTCGTTATCGCTGCCGAAGTAGAGGCTACTCTTCCCAACTGTGTTGATACGATGCTGAGCCGTCGCCATAGTGATGGCGCGCGTGATGCGTGACCACGTGGCGAGGGAAGGGTCCTTGCTTATTTCGAGAGCGACGATCCCAGAGACAATAGGAGCAGCGAAGCTCGTACCATCGACCGTGCTGAGCCCGTAAGTACCCAGTGACGCCGTGGTGATACTCGCTCCAGGAGCACACACTTCTGGCTTGTTCCGATCACCCATCCACGACGGCTCCCGATAGCAGGACCATGAACAGATGCTGTCGTCTCTCCAGATTGTGTTCGTAGTGTCGTTGATGACTCCTGAAGTATTCTTGTCGGCCATTGCCCCAACCGCGAGGACATTATAGCCCAGTGCAGGAGCGAGAATCTGGTAGGTGCTGAAATTCGAGTAGTTGCCCGCTGCTGCGACCACTGTCGCGTAGTAGGGAGGTTCACCAGAAACATGATCGTAATAGGCAGTCAGGCTGTCAATGCCCGAGGTCACCCCCCCGAAACTCAGGTTTAGCACGACGGCCCCGTTACGTAGTGCCCAGTCCGAGGCGTTGATGAGATCCCAGTAGCTCCACGATCTCGAATCTGCACTAAGAATGGTGACACTTGGTGCGACCCCGGAGCCGCCGGATCGAGACATGCCGATGCAACCAGCGACCTGAGTCGCATGAGATCCCCGGCTGGCCTGTCCATACGAGCCACCGTTTCGGTACTTCAGATAGGCATTGGAGAAATCCACTCGGTCGTTCTCTACTACAGCGACTTTGACCCCTTGCCCGTACTTCCCGTCATTATAGAACCATTTCGGATACACTGTTGGCACCGCTGAGCTGAGCAGGGGGGCGACCTCTCCGTTCAATCCGAGACGGCAGACGTCTGGGTCTCTCTCGAGTGCCTCGATCTGCGACGGGCGCAACTCTGCAAGCACCATCGGGGCAGAAGCAATAGGACCATGCACGCGCCCTCCAAGCCGTCGCACGCGCTCCATCCCAGATAGGCCAGCATTCCAACAGCCGTCCTCGTAGACCCTTCTGAGTTCAGCATCTGCTTGCTTCTCCGACGCAGGCCCCCCGACAAACCGTCTCCCGTGAAAGCCGATGCGAAGCCCACGGGCAATCTGCTCAGCCTCGCTGTCAATATCAGGCCCCTTGAACCAGACGATAACCTCGAAAACGTCCTCTGCCCGCGCTGCATCGAGGGCGGCAACCAACTCGGAATCCTTCTTACCTACCCCCATCTGGCGCCCTGAAACGGCAATCATGGTCCCGTCATCTTCACTCTCATCCCATACTTCGAGAGTCACTGGGTCCACGATCATGCCTCGGACATCATTCGCTTGCGCGTCTCCGATCTTCACTGCGAGCATTCTCTCGTCAGTGCCGGGCACATCAATGGTTGTTGCCGCGAAAACAATGAGGTCTTGCTGACGGATTCTCCTTCGTGCTGCTTCGCGTAGGAGAACCTGAGCGCGACACCTATCCAAGAGACCGGAAAGCTCATTCTCGCCTCCCGAAATGCCAGCTGTCGGGAACTCTCGCAGTCGAGACGAGTTGCCATAGATTTGACCATTGCCGACGTCTGTACCAAAGGCTACGAAGACAGATGCAACAAGTCCAACCAAGAGCAACATCGCCGTTCGTGAAATCCTCATCTTGCGCCTCTCCTCGCTGCACTAATGGACTGCATCATGTCTCATCGACGGTGTAGGGTCCGTATTACCTTCCCGCACATCATAGGCCGCAAGGCGGTCGAAGTCAACAGCGAACTGCGACTCTTCGCCAGGAAGCCTACCCTCGGCCAGCCCGAGCCCATCCGAGCGCCAGCCAGTCACCCGTCCGAGCGCGACTCTCAGGGATGCGACGAAGACCCGTCTGATCGCTCGGCTGTGTTCCGCTCGGGTGCCCCTTAGTCCTGACCATTAGACGTAGAAACTGCCTACAGAGTTCCCTCCTTTTTCGCACTTAGCTTCCGTTGCCGCCGCTGCAACTCCGCCGCCGACTGATTCAGCACCTTCGGATCGACGATCCCCGCTTTCCTCTCCTCCTCCGTTGCCAGGCGCTCGATGAACGGCGTCAGGACGTGGACACACCGCGGGTGGAACGGAGGGCCGCCGCCGATGGCGGAGATGGGCGGGTAGACCGGGTGCGGCTCCGGCCCGATACTCACAATGGCGTTCTCGTAGAAGATGCAGAAGTCGGCCGCATGGTGGGCTGAAACCTGGGCAAGCTGAATGCCATGCTCGCGCAGTCGCTGAATAGTCCCCTGGGTCATCGCCTCCCTCGTAGTGGTCCGGGCAACCATCTCCGCGTACCGGTCCAGAGGCCAATGGCGGCCGAGCTTGTCTATGAAGTCAGGGCGGCCGGCGGCGAGCAGGCGCCGCTCGATCTCCCGACTGACGTCCAATCGCGCCTGCCCCTCGACGATCCCCTGCGCGACCGCGAGCATCCCCTCGCGCCGGAACACGTCGTCAACACGACGGCCGATCGCCGCGAGCGCCTTCCCAGTGGTGTCGAGCATGGCGTCCACGATGGCGTGCACCGCCTCCCGGTGCACCTGGGAAAACACATCGCGCTCAGTCCGCGCCGCGATGCCCCCGCCGCGGACTTGTTCGCCATAGCCCCCTGGGCCTTCGTAGCCTGTGGCGGAGTAGGCTTGGCGACGGCGGATATTGATGCCAGCGCGGCGGTAGTTCTGGACGCAGCCGTCTACGAAGTCCAGCCCCGCCCCGTACGCGCGGGGGATGTTCATCTCGATCCAGGCCGCGCTCTCGTCCGCCAGGTCGGCGAGCACGATCTGATACTGGTGCAGCAGCGCGGCGGCTCTCGCTCGTTGCCCCGAGAACGCCGCCGCGTCTGCGAGGATGTCCAGCATGTCGGCCGCCGCGTTGCGGTAGATCGCGGCGAGCGAGTCCACCTCGGTGGAGAAGGCTTCGCGAAACTCTCGCACTCGTTGTCGGCTGATGGGCTGAGGCACGACTGACCCCCTCAGCGGTACTCGATCCGCAGATCACGTCCGCGGATGATGATGTCCCGCTTGCACAGCTTGCACTTCAGCACCAGGCACTCCGACTGCCTCAGCGCCCACCACTTCCCGCATAGGCACCGCGTCTTGTTTAGCCCGGACGGTACGTCCGCACCGGGCGCATACGAGCCGGCCGCGCTCAGCCTCGAGGGCGCGGTGCCGCCAGTACTTGGGGCAGTCTTCGGGCCAGCCGAAGCACTCGACAAGCTCTCCACCATCGGTGCACCAGACTCGCTTCTCTCCCTTCCGCTGCCGGTGGAGAGGACACTGGGACAGCACGGTTCGGACGCGCTTGCGCTCGCTCCAGTAGTCGGGGCAGGAGTTGTGGACGGTTCGCGTACACTCATGCAGCGTCACCTCGCATAGCTCGTGTTGGTCTCGGTACGGACAGGCGCTCACCATTCAGCACCCTACTGCGCTCCGCCTTCAGGGATAATGCTGCTAGGATTGGGCTGCGCATACTGCCCCCGCCGGCCGAGGCCGCCAGTGAGGACACCTACCTGCTTAGTCTCCTCACCGATGCGTTGCATCTCCGCCTCTACCGCGTCCGGCCCGTCAAGGCGGCGCACCGAAGACTCGACCGAGGTGTTGCCGGCGGCCAGGCGCTGGGCCTCGATCTCCACCATCTCGACCATGTCCTCGGGTAGTCCGTCCGCCCACTGGATGGTCGGCTCGGCCGGTTCGTAGCCACCCGACCCGTGGGTCACATCGAGCACCTGCGCGCTCAGCAGCGCCTGCTTCAGTGCGGTGTCGTAGTAGAGGCGCTTCCGGTTGATCTTCGCCAGCGTCCGCAGCAGGCGAAGCCGCAGTGCGCGTCCCGACTCCGCGATCCCGAACTTGTCCAGACCGAAGGCCGACGGCGCGGTCTCCGAGAGCATGAACAGGAGATCGAGCAGACGGTTGTACTGCTCGCCAGCGGCCGACAGTTGCCCCTCCCAGGTGAGGTAACTCGGCGGCGCGTCGCCGGGGCCGAGCTGGATCGTCTCCATCTGGTCGAGGCGCACCTTGCCGTCTTCATCGATGAACCCAGGCGGCAGGATGATCTTCGGAGCGACGTGTTTGTCGAGCACCAAGTCCACCTGGGAGACGCGGTTATTGAGCGCCTCGAAGAGCGACTCTAGCCCCTCGTAGTCGCTGATCCCCCAGAAACGCGAGCCGTAGCGGAAGTTGGGCACGTGGAAGATCGGGATATGATCCAGCCCGGTCTCTTCCTCCTCGGGCAGGTCGGCATAGGCCTCCAGCGTGTTGAGCGGGACCTGCGAGAGTTGCTTCCCGCCCAGGCTGATCGCGGCATTGGTGCCTGCCACCGTGATGGAGGGCGCGCTGCCCATGTCGAAGAGCTGGTGGCGGATGAGGCCGGGCTCATGCACTTCCACCCGCAGGTAGAGCCGCCTCACATCCTTGGGATCGCGCTTCACCCAGGCGAGCGTGACGCGCACCACCTTGCGGATATCGTCCTCGTCCAACTCGGGGAAGTAGATGCTCGCCGGCACCTCCTCGATGATCGCCTCGGGCTGCTCGGACTGAGGCGTGCGCCTGCCCCACCGCGCCTTGTACACGGCGTCGCCGCGGAACGAGTTCGAGAGCGCGGACTCGTAGTTCGTCGCGTGGAGATGGTTGTCAGTGACGATCCGCGTCAGCGCCTCCTGCGCGGTCTGATCCTCGTCGGCCGCCACGAAGTCAGGTTGCTCGCCGAAGAGCAGGTCGGCCGCCAGGCGCGAGATCAGGCCGGCGAAGTTGGCGACGATGTAGCGGACCATCTGGTAGCGGCCGGGCGAGGTCAGGTACAGGTCCTTGTGCTGTCCCAGGAAGAGCTTCTCGAACCGCTGGTAGGCGGCGATTCGCTCCTGGTGCCCTTTCGGCGGGTACGTGCTAAAGTCAAGCGCCACGGCGTTCCTCCCACAAAGCAAAAGGCGAGCCCTCCCCTTATCGGGGTCAGGCCTCGCCTCATCGTTGGATGCCGGCAAGCAGATATGAAGTTGAGACTATGCTATCGGAGGAGGATCAGATGTTACCCCTTCTTCAGATAGCCCCACAGGAGAGCGGTCAGGCGGCATTACGAGTCGCGCCCTCAGAGTCGCTTCAGAAGGTCCGCCTTCTTCTGCTCAAACTCCTCCTGCGTGAGAATCCCTTGGTCACGCAATTCTGCAAGCCCCTTGATCTGCTCTGGGATATTGGCAGAGGCCTGCGAAGGTTGTGGAGCCGCGCCGGCGGGTTCACCCATACGACTTCGAACGTAAGCGGCGAACGCGGCGAAGTCCTCTTCCTGATTCGCATTGAAGGCAGTGTAGGACGCTCGGAATGCGTATGTATGACCAGCCCTGTGTATCTCGCACTTCGCCTCCCGTCGCATGAGGCTCGGACCCGTATAGCGCACGTGCGTAATGCCGCTGTACGGGAAGGGGATGAACTCCCCTCCACCCCGCCCTGGACTGTGGAAGAAGGCCCGGGTCTTGGTTGCCGCGAGCACACCTTTTGTGATGTGTTCTGTCGGCCGAGCAAGCTCCTTTACGAGCTGAGGAAGTCCTCTGCTCATCTTCTTGAGCTTGTCTCCCGTCGTGACCGACGCGTTGATCTGGTCAACAGCCACTGCATGAAGCAACTCCTCGCCCGGCTGCAACGTCACCCCTTCAAGCCGTTTCGTCGCCGCGTCGCTTATCGCCATCTGTCTGTCCTCGCCCTCTGGAGTATGCGCTCACTTATCCGTAAGTGGCTGCATTCTAAGCCCCCGGACGTTGCCTGTCAACGGCGACAGCGTCTTACCGAGTTTGTAGCGCGTGACGCGCGATACGACCTCCATCTCGCGGGGCAGCCCCTCGTGGTAGACGAGGCGAATGGTGACCTCACCCCATCCGTCCACCTGATCACTCTCCCGCTGCAAGGCTTCGAGCAAGTCCTGCCAGTGCTGCATCTCCAGAATCCGCCTCGTTTCTTCCTTCTGCATCCTCACCATCCCGCCGGCCGCTGTGATGTTCCCTTTGAGACGGCCCGCTTCCGCGCTTGCCAGGCGATCCCGGCCGCCAGCACGCGGTCGTCGTGTTTCCCCTCCTGCGCCTCCTGCGCGCCCGTGTCCGTGGTGACGAAAGTGAAGCACTCGTCCACCAGCCCGGCCGAGTGGATCAGCAGGTGACCGCCGGCGATGGCCGCGGCCAGGTCGTCCACCAGGATCGGCTTCGTCGCCTGGTCAGTCGGCCAACCGAGCACCGGCATGGCCTTGCCGAGTTGGTCGTAGCGGACATGGTAGTAGAGCCGCGGATAGCGGCACACATTCCGCAGCGTGTTCAGCGTGGAGTGGCCGTGGTTGTTCCGCTCCACCGCTACCGCCGCCTGGTTGTAGAAGCGCCCCAGCGCGTCGAGCAGATGGCCGAACCGCTCCGGGGGGACCCGGCCGTGCAGCTCCGCCACCTGCTCCCCCGTTTCCCGATCCAGCACGCACCCGCAGGAGGCGTCGCCGCCGGCCAGACCCTCGCCTACGTCCGCGCCCACCACATATGACCGGCCCTTCTCCGGCCGCTTCCAGACCGAGAGCCGCGCCGGCGGCACCGCGATCTGCCCACCCTTCGCGCCGACCAGCGCGGCCAGGGACGGCGGCTCCGGCTCGGCCGCGATGCGCGTCTGCGCCGCCACCAGTGCCTGGGTGTCGAAGCAGCAGCGGCCGCTCGCCAGAAAGCAGGTCACATCATCCTCGGGGTACTCCTGGACGAAGCTCTCCCGAAGCTGCCGCCGCTTGTCGCGCCGCCAGCGAATCTGGTCATCGTCGAGACTCCATGCCCGCTTGAGCCGGAGCCCTTCCTGGCTCAGATCGGCCAGCGGCTCCGCCGCAATCCGATAGGTTGGGTCCTCCCACCAGACGTAGAAGTGTGTGGCGAACCTGTTGCCGGCCAGCTTCGCCTCCGTCCAGAGGTCGTGGAAGTGGTTGCCCATCCCGTTCGCAGTCGATTCCACCACCACGCGGCCGTCGGCCGGCACCGCCTCGGTGAGCGCGATCAGCGCCTCTTCCGGCTTCGGCCAGAAGGCGAACTCCGAGCAGTGCAGGTTGTTGATCGTCTGGCCCCGGCCGAAGGTCAGACTGCCGGCGGTGCCGACGAAGAAGTGCGAGTTGATCTTCGGCCACAGGAACTCCTTGCGGTTCGAGAACCGCGGCATCCCCGTCCGCTGCCGCTCCTCCTCGGGGAGCCGCTCCCAGAAGAGCTGCACGATGCGGAAGACCTTCTCCGAGGAATCCGTATCGTGCGCCACGATCACCGAGGTCGTGTTGGGCCGCAGCAGCGTGTCCGCGAAGAAGAGCGCACACACCTGGGTCGTGAACCCGAGCTGGCGCGGCTTCAGGATCATGTCCCACCGCGTGCGATGCTCGTCATAGTCCACCTGCGCGGTGTTGAACCGGAACGACACCACCACCCTGTCCTTCGTCCTGATCCACAGATTGCGCTCAATCCACGGGCGCGGGTTGCGCCGCAGTTCCAACAGACCCATCAGTTCCGCCTCCAGCACCTGCCGAACACGCCCGGATGAAGGCAAGGGCGGACTCCACCTCGGAGTCGCTGAGTTGCCGCAAGTCGATACCACCAAGCAACACCTCCTCGGGAACCTTCTCCATCAGCCCCAATGACTGCAGAATCTTCACCCGCTGCTCGATGCTCTTGAGCACGACGTTCAGGAACCGAGCGCGCGTCGCCGACCCTTCCGGCGCGGCCATGCAGTCGGACCAGGCCTGCCGCGTGATGGCGTCGAGTTCGGTGCAGGCCTCGAGGCCGGCATCGAACACCGCATCTTCGGCCGCCTGGGTCCTCTTCAGCAGCGTATGGCCGCGCCGTCGCACCGCCCCCAGATCGCGGGAGACCTGGGGGACGGAGATGCCCACAATGCCCGCGATCTCGGATATCGTGAGCTTCCGCACCACGTGCAGCTTCCAGATATCCCGCTGGCGCTCGGCGATGCGCAGTCTCTCTTCTGGGGACTGTCGGTCAGGCAATTACGCAGTTCCTATCATTCGGTGTCATTCGAGAGCGGCGTCTGGAGCGTCACGACCGTCTCCGTCGTCCGTCCCTCTCAGCTCGTCTCCGACTGCCAGCAGCGCGATGAGGAACTCCCGCTCGGACTCGGCTATGGGTACCTTGCGCAGCCCGTCAGGCGTGTGCACCTCGAGAGTCGAGGGCTGGCTGTCTATGACCGTGACGTTCGTCTTGGTGCCATCGGGCAGCGCCGCGAAGGCCACGAAAAGCCGGAGCATCTCGGTGGAGCAGTCCTCCAACCGCGTCGGAGTCCGCTCCATGCGCTCGATCAGATCGTCGGTGACCTTCTCCTCTGGCATCTCACTCTCACTCCTGCGGCGGCAGTATCTCGACCGCCTCCCGCTCCTGGTAGTTCTCGGCGTAATCCTCGAAGTGGTCGATCTCGTCCACGTCCTCCGACATGATCTGCACGCCGTCCGAGATGCCGTCCTCGTCACGCATCTCGACGAACCGCGCCAGCCGCCACCGCAGACCGCGCCCGTCGATGTCGCACTTCAGCCAGAACGGGTTCGTGGTGTCGCCCAGGTCAGCTAACGTCTGTTTCTGCTCGGTTGCCATCCTTGTTTCTCCTTGGCATTGGATTGGATATGACTCCACGGCATTTCGCCGGGGTAAGCTCAGTCGTCAGACTCGCCATCGCCCTCCAGGTAGACCCCGCAGATCTCGGCCAGGCACTGCCCCCGGCGGACGCTCGCGCCGAGCACCTCCTTTGCCTTGTTCATGGCGCGCTGGAAGCACTCGTGCTCGACGCCGACCAGCACTACCGTCACCGGGATGGGCGCCTCCGCTGCATCCTTCGCCGCCTGCTCCTCCAGCTTCACCTGCAGATCGGCCGGCAGCTTCAGCAGTTCCAGGGAATCGCGCAACTGCGACTCGGACCAGGGAAGCATCTTGGCGAGATCGTCCACCGAGTACGTGTGGTTCAGGTTATGCAGCAGATCGGCCAGGCGCGACGGCACCGCTTGACCGCGCAGGTAGTTGAGCTGCAGGCCCCGCACCTTGGCTTCCTCGGGGGAGATGTGCCAGACTTCGCAGGCCACTTCGTTGAGACCGAGATCGCCGGCCGCTCTCCAGCGATGATACCCGTCCACCAGCAGGTACTCGCCCTCGCGCTCCGGGTCAGGCATCACCTTGATCGGCTCCAGGATACCCTTCTCCCGAACGCTCTCAACGAGCTTCGGATAGTTCGCCGGGTCGAAGGCGTTCACATTCCAGTCGTTCGGATGGATGCACTCCCGCGCAATCAACTGCATGACAACTCCTCGCCTGCCAGGATGATGAACTCCCGATTGCTCTCCCGCTTCTCCTTGGTGGCGACCGCAGTCATGTGGGAGTAGGCGATCTCAAGGGCTCGCGCCGGCCGGAGCCGCTCCACCGCGGCCTTCGCAGTCGCCAGGTCCACCACAGCGTTGCCGTAGGAGATGACCCACAGCGGGTAGGCCGCGCACTGTTCCAGCAGCGAGACGAAGTGATCCAGCCCATCACGTTCGGAGAAGGCGCTCGGCTCGTGGCGCTCCCCGAGAATCTCATCGAGGATGCGGTACTCCTCTTCGTAGGCCAGCGTCCCGCCATAGGGCGGATCGAGGTAAAGGATGTCGGCCCCTTCTCCGGAACGAATGGTCTCCAGCGCGTCACCCTTCATGGCGCGGCATGGCTGCGCGCCGCGAGCGACGGCGCGGTTGATGTCCTTCGCCAGGTGCCGCAGGGCCGGGAGCGGATGACTGGCGTTCGCGCTGATCGCGTGCTTGTAGGTAGCCTTGATGTCGTCCCACCGCTCCTCTGCGAAGGGCCGGTTGAACGCCCCCGGCGACGAGAACTTCGAGTGCGGCCGCATCCAGTAGATGTACTTCACCAGCAGCAGCCGCAGCAGCGCCCGCTTCATCTCGTCGCCGACCGTCTCGACCGCGGCGAAGGCGTTATCGAGGAACTGCGCCGAGGCCTCGGTGAAGCAGTCGGGCACGTAGCTCCGCGCTATCGAACAGTTGGCACGCGCCCTCCGCGAGTTGCGCCGCCGCCTGCTTGACCTGTTCCCCACTCGGCTCGGCGGTGTTGAACAGCGCCCGCGCTCTCTCGAGGTGCGCATCGGGGTCAACCGCGTCGAGCAGGCCATTAACCATCTGGTGGAGAGTCGTTCCGCCAGACGCCTTCTCGATATCGGCGCGATCAGTCTCGCTGACCTCACGATCAAGCCGCGCCAGACGACCGGCAAGGCTCGTCAACATATCCTCATCTCTCTTGCCGAGGGCCACGCCGAGGAGAAGCTGGTCGAACGGCACCGAGCGCTTCCGCTCAAGGGGTCGGGTATCCGTCTTGTCCGTTTCCGTCACGCCAATGGCGTCCACAACCACGAAGTGCGTCTTGTGCACCGCGTCTGGGGTGACCGATTGGAGGTCTGTCGGATTGATGACCCGCGTCCCGCGCCCCTTCATCTGATCGAAGTAGACGCGGGACCTGACATCGCGCATGAACAGCAGGCACTCTAGCGGCTTGACGTCCGTGCCGGTGGAGATCATGTCCACTGTCACGGCGATGCGCGGGTTGTAGGAGTTGCGGAAGCTCTGTATCAGGCTATCAGTCGATTCACCCGTCGTCCGGTACGTGATCTTCTTGCAGAAGTCGTTGCCCTTGCCGAACTCCTCCCGCACGATGTGGACGATGTCCTCGGCATGGGAGTCGTCCTTCGCGAAGATGAGAGTCTTCGGCACCTCCGTCCGGCCCGGGAAGAGCTCCTCGAACAGCTTATCGCGGAAGGTGCCGATGACGGTGCGAATCTGGTCCTCGGCGACCACGTCGCGGTCAAGCTGGTTCGCCGCGTACTGTAAGTCGTCGTCCAGCTGCTCCCATCTCCGCTCGCGCGTGAGCTTGCTTCGCTTGTCCACGTAGAACCCCGCAGGCACGCTGCTCCCGCCCTCGGTAATGCCGGTTCGGATGCGGTAGACATCGTAGCCCACGTTCACGCCGTCGGCCACCGCGCGCTCGTGCGGGTACTCCATGACCAGGTTCTGGTTGAAGAAGCCAAAGGTCTGCTTGGAGGGCGTCGCCGTCAGACCGATGGTGAAGGCGTCGAAGTACTCCAGCACTTGCCGCCACAAGTTATAGATGGAGCGGTGGCACTCGTCGGTCACGATGAAGTCGAATGTCTCGATGGGGAAAGCCGGGTTGTAGACGACCTCGCGCTCCCGATCATCGGCAGCCGAAAGCTGGAACGCCGACTCCTCTTCCAGTTCGGGCGGCAATTCTTCGCCCCTCAGCATCGAGTAGAGGCGCTGAATGGTGCTGATGGTAACCCGCGAGACGGGGTCAAACGCATTCGAGGTGAGATGCTGGACGTTGTAGACTTGCGTGAACTTCCGGCCATCCTGTGGGATGGCGTACTGCTGGAACTCATTGTTGGTCTGCTTGCCGAGTGTGCGGCGATCTACGAGGAAGAGCACACGGCGGGCGTTCGCATACTTGATGAGCCGGTAGATGAAGCTGACCGAGGTGAAGGTCTTCCCGCTACCGGTCGCCATCTGGATCAACGCACGGGGTCGGGCTTGCGCGAACGAGCGCTCCAGATTCCTGATCGCCTCCACCTGACAGCCCCACAGTCCGTGGGTATCAAGGCCCGGGAGCGTACGTAGGCGCTCGCGGAGAGTGTCGGGCTCGGCGATCTCCAGCGCGATGCCGGTGTGCAGCGCGGCGCTGCACTGGCCCGGCAGATCGATCGGAACGTCGGGTGCGATCTGGAGGTAGTTGTCACCATCGTTCTCGCCCACCGCCTCGATCTCGAACTGGCACCCCTCGAAGACCTCGCCCTCGGTGGAGGCGTTCTTCCACCAGTCACGGCGGGGCGCGGTGGACTCGCCGTCATGCACCGCCCCTTCATCGTAGACGCTCTCCGCGAGGGTGATGCCGTCGCCGGCATAGCGCGTGACCTGTTTGGCCATCTAGCTCACCACCTCCACCACGTCGAAGACCATCTCCACCCGGTAGGCGTCATGCCCCCGGATGCGCTCCGGGTTCAGGGATCGGAAGAGCACCCGGTACTCGTGCTCCTGGTTGTCCACCCACCGCCAGATCTTGCCGGTCACGCCGAACTTGCTCACGAAATCGTCAAGCGTATCCTGCGCCATCCAGTCCGTTCGCAGCCTGATCTGGCGATCCACATCGAGCGCGCCGAAGTCCTGCCAGACGCGGCCGTCGGCCGTGGCGTGCGCGCTTACCCGCCTCTCCGCCGGCCCGTCGTCATACTGGATCGGGTCCTCGTCGAGGTAGCTCGGGTCGGAGCCGTCAGTCTCGCTCAGAAAGCAGGCTGCCACCGGTGGATTCTCCTTGCCGAGCGACCTGGGCCGAGGTATACTGCAAGCACTATGGAGACGAAAGTCAGACCTGCACGCAGACGAACGAAGAAGCAGTTCCTTGTGGACGAGAAGGGCCGACGCACCGCCGTCGTTCTCCCCATCGAGGAATACGAGAGGCTGCGCGAGTTGGACGAGGACATCGCGGACCTCCGCGCTGCTGATGAGGCGAGAGCGGAGGACGGCGAGGATGTCTCCCTGGATGAGTTCGAGGCCCAGCTTCGTGCCGAGGGCAAACTGGCCTGATGCGCGTCATCCTCCGTCCGGCGGCCCAGCGCGACCTCCGGCATCTCTCGCCAGAGGTGTATCAGCGGGTGATCGCCGACGTACACGCTCTTGCCAGCAATCCCCGACCACCCGGCTGCCGCTTGCTCCGTGACCGTGCTTCTCGGACCTGGCGCGTGCGCGTCGGCGACTATCGCATCCTGTACGACATCAACGACGACGCCGGTGTCGTAACTGTCCTCCACGTACTCCACCGTAGCCAGGCCTACTGATCGGCATGCAGCGAACTCAGTGCCGCGCATACGTGACCTCCCTTTCCAGCATCTCGGCAAGCTGATCGGCGATGCGTCCGATATCGGCGCTGCCGCCTACTCGCTGGCCGTTGAAGTAGAGGTTCACGACGCGGCCGCCCCCGCCCGGACCCGGCAGCGCGCCTGCGAAGGCCGGCTCCAGCTTGATGCTGCCGAGCGCCTTGATGCGCTTCTCCAGGAGGTCGAAAACCGACTGCGCGACCTGCGTGATCCGGCCGCCGGTCTCTGACAGCTGATCGCGCAGCGTGCTCTGCTCGCTTTGGAGCTGCTTGAGCGTCTCCTCATGCTGCTTGCGGCGCTCCTCGAAAGCCGTTTTCTCCTGCGCCGCAATCTCGGCGCGCGCCGACTTCATCTCGTCGAACACCGCTCCAAGCGCCTTGGTGGCGTCTCCCTGGGGCATCACGCCGGCCTGCGCGATCTCCAGTATCAGTTGGCGCTCTCGCTCCAGCGAGTCGAGCCGCTCCTGGGCACTGAGCTGCTCCTCGGCCCGCCGCTGCTGCAACGCGGCCAGCTCCTCCTGCGCGATCTGGGCCGAGGTCTGTTCGTCCTCCTGGCCCGTGATGCGCGCCAGGTCGCGCTTGTGCTGGAAGGTGAGGTCGATCAACGAAAGCTCGTACTCGTGGAGCCGCTGGCGCTGGCTCAGTTCCTCTTGCGCCCACTGCTTGCGCTCAGCGGCGAGCGACTTCTCCCCGGCCTGCAACTCGGTCTGCATGCGCTTGCGCTCGGAGAAGATGGCCTGGGCGAGGCGGAGTTCATCCTGCTCGAACAGGCGGCTCTGGCCGGCCTGAGCGCGCGCCGCGTTCATCTGGCGGATCAGGTCGAGCACCTTGCTCAGTTGGCCCAGGTACTCGGAAGTGGATAGCTGGTCGGCCTGGCGCATGGACTCAACCGCGTTGAGCCAACTGGTGACGATCTGTCCGGCCGATTCCTCGAAGGCCTTCGCCCGCTCCTCCGCCTCTTGCCGGGCGAGCTCGATCAGCTTCGCATGCTTCAGGCGTTCGGCCGCTTCCGCCGACTTCTCCTTACCGAGCCGCTGTTCGTTCTGCTTGCGCCACTCCTCGGCTTCGGCGAGGATGGCTTTGACACGCGCCTCGTGGGTCTTGCCCTCGGCCTCCAGCAACTGGGCCTCGAGCTTGAGAATCTCAGCGTCGGCCTGCTGACGGGCGGCGACGCGCTCCTGCTCGGCCAATTCGTTGGCCAGCCGCTCGTCTACGCCGGCCTTGATGCGCGCCTGCCGCTCCCGCTCGATCTCGCCCAAGCGATTCTGCAGCGCGGTCTTGCGCATCTCGTCCAACCGCTTCTGCACATCCGCAGTCTGCTCGGCGGCAAGTCGGCTGCGCCCCTCTGCCTGCTCTGAGAGTCCTCCTTGGTGCGTACTGCCACCTCAAGCTTCACATCCAGCAGCTTGTGAAGGTGAGCGGGCAGGTCGGAGATCTTCTCCAGGTCGAGCCCGCACCGATGCAGGTCGGTCTTCAGGTAGCGGAGGCTGTTGTTGGAGATGACGCTGTTGCGCCAGATCAGGCGACCCCGAAGCTGCGGACCCAACACGCGCAAAGTCCATTTCAGCATCGGCGCCCCAGAGGTCTGGGCGCGGGTGATCTCGACCTTCTCGACGTTGACCTGGTAGCGGCCGTCTGGGATCGGGTCGAAGCTCTGCTCCTGCACTTCGCTCTGGATGAAGCCCTCGTCGAACTGCGCCAGATCGACACTGGCGGTCTCAGGGGGTACGGCGTGAGTCTGGTCACTGCTCATGCTGATCTCCTTTTGGGGTTGCGGAATTCCCGGGACCGGGCATTGCCGGGCTTTGCTGAGCCGCCTGGAAGGCGGCAAGGAACGCGTCGAAATCGAGCTCAATGGTCTCAGGGAGGCGCCCAGTGCGATCCCCGGCCTCCCAATAGGGGGAAGGTTTCGTGCGCATCACCCGGCGCATCGTGGGCTGGCCGTCAGGGCCAGGGACGGTCTCCATATCGCAAAACAGGATCAGATCGGCCATGCCCAGCACGACTTTGCGGGGCTTTTCCCGCAGCGAAGGGACGGCCTTGTGGTAGCTGCCGGTACGGGTCTTGACTTCCTCCAACTCGGCATGGGAGATCATCACCAGTCCGTAAGGCAAGTGCGAAAGCTTGGTCAATACGCGCTGGAACTCGGTGAGGATCAGCGAGTAACCCTTGCCGTAAGGGAGGTCGGACTCGTGCTCGACCTTGTGCTTGCCGCAGACATACTGCTGGCAGAGCAGCCAGAGATTGTCGATGGTGTCGATGACGATGGTGCGGAAGTCGTGGCCGCCGGCGGCGAGCTCGTTGCAGACGGCCAAGTGGGTGGCCCAGGAGTCGACGGCCACCCGGTAGCATTCGATGCTGTTCTGGCCCGCCTCCGTCGCCAGGATGACGCTCTTGGGGAAGCGCGAGGCGAGCGTGGTCTTGCCGGCTTTGGGGAAGCCGACGATGAGGGTGATGAGATCGGACAGATCCCGTTTCGGCGGCGTGGGTTGGGTAGGCAAGATGGACACGTTACCCTCCTTGGGAGGCATGAGTTGTAAGGCCGAGGTCGGCCTCTTGCTGTGGTCCGACTCGCTCGACACGGAATGCGCTCTCTCCGAACTGATGGGTGAGGAAGCCGGTGAGGATGAGAGCTATCGCCCGGCCCACCTCGCTGGTCGCGTCCACGACGCAGGAGCGCTGTTGCCGATCCAGGCAGAAGGCGGCATCCAGGCGCACTGGCGAGCGACCGTGGAGACTCTCTGCCGCCACCACGGACAGCAGCAGCCACTTCTCAGCCTCAGGCACGGGGACGGCATCGCCGAACCGATACTGGTAGCAGTCTCGAATCACACTGATCTCCTGGTGTCTGGTCGGGCACGCATCTTGGTGCCCTGCTATTCACATACCGGAAGCGTCGCCGAAGTGCCGCGGGCCGGTCATCGATCTTCGATCCCCGCCGCGCGGGCGAGCTTTTGCAGCCGCCGCCAGAGCGTGCCGCGACAAGTGCCGGTCTCGCGCGAAATGTCCAGGAGCCCCTGACCCTCCAGCTGATCCAGGAATGTGCTCATCTCCGGTGGCAGCATCGCGCGCAGGCGCTCCACGTCTACGTGCGCGGCTACCTGATCGGCCAGCGAGGAAGTCGACTGCCCCAGGCTTTCGAGATACGTGTCCTGGTCCAGGAGATCACCGCGCTCCACCTGCTCGCCGTCCTCTCCGACCACTGGATCGTTGAGCGAGCAGATGCCCTGGCGGTAGTCACGTAGCGCTGCCTTCCGATGCTCGATGATCCGCGCGACGGCGTGCTCGATGATCCGGTTGGCGAAGGTGCGAGGGCTGGAGAGCGACGGGTCGTAGTCTGAGGCACGATGGTACAGGTCAGCCCAGAGGTCTTGCTCGATATCTTCGTAGTCGCTCTGGGTGAAGCCATATCGCCCTATGAGTTGGCGGACCTTGCTGCGAATGAGGTTCACGACATACGGGTCACAGACCCAACGGCTGGAATCGGCACCCACTTCTTCCTCCTCGGGCCGAGGAGGGGGCTCGTGTCAGGTGCCGCTCGCCGAAGAACAAGCGACTCACGCGGAAACGGAGGTCGCTGTAAGTCCGCCGGGTTGGCGGCACCTACAACGACCCCCGTCTCTTTCGGCCAGTCAGTTGTCAGGATTTCACTAGCTATTCAGTTGTGGTGCGGCAATGCTAGGACTAGCTTCGGTTCGGCTTCTCCATCAGGAATCGAACCGGGAGTCCGTCCTCGACGAAGACTGTGAATCGTGTCCCCTCCGGCGCCCGGTCAAAGTGCCAGAAGAAGTTCGCGACATGATCCTTGAGGGCAAAGTTGGCACTTTGTCGTTTGGGGTGCGAGCACTGGCGTTTGCCGATGATCACATCCTGAACCGCCCGGGGAGGGGGCGACCACTCGGGCTCGCTGTCGTGCTTCACAAGATCCTCGACCCGCCCGTAGCGGAGTTCCTGGAAACACTCGACCAAACGTTTCCGCGGCTGGCTCAGATCGAACTTCATGTACGGCTTGTGCTCGGTGCTACGGCGACACACTGACATCCGGTCCTGCATTCACCACCTCCAACTGATGGAATGTGACAGGCTAATGCCTGTTGCGTCCTGAACGATACTTGACTTGCCGTCCATTACATGATGTGTGAAGTAAACCATGCACAGCGGGGCCAAAAAAAGGGAGCCGCCCACTACGTGGCGGCCCGGTCATCGAGTAACCCCGCGGCAACCGGCCGCTTCCGGATCAGCTTCATCCCGACGAGACGAATCTGCATCGCTTGTCCTGAGACAGCGAAGACCTCTGCCAGGGTTCGCGAGACGGCGACGGTGGGAGTCTCGTCCTCCGCCAGGCCCCACCGCTCGGATAGCTCGGCGAGCTCCTCTGCTGCCACATAGGGATCACGACTTCCTCGCTCTCGCTCCCATGCTGCCAATACGAGGTGGGTCGGCATGAGGAGATAGGCGGCGAACTGGTTCGCCTGCCACTCGAGTGGATCGGCGCCACCGCCCGCTCGACACACCGCGGCGGGCTCCTCATCTTCCCCGAAGAGAGACGTCTGATAGGCGCGGGCGAGCAACGGCCTCCGGTGCAGGACCCAGTGCCCGGTCTCGTGACCTATCGTGAACCGGTAGCGGCCCAAGCGCGCGGGGTACAGAGTTGGGTCGAGAGTCTGGTCCACTCCCACTTTCCGCTTGTAGACCCATATGGCTCCCAAGGCATCGGGCTTCTCAACTACGACGGGCAGGTCTTCGAGGCGTAGGTCAAACCCGAGATGGGATTCCAGAATCCCATCTACGGGAATCGGAGGCGCGATCGTGACGCTGAACTGCCTGGCGTAACCGCCAAGAAGACCGAGAGCACCGCGCTCAATCGTCTCGGGTCGAAGGTACTCTGTTTTGGATCGTCGGCTGCCATATCCCATTATCCCGTTCTACTTCCCCCGGGACCGGAGCTTCCGGGTCATCTCGGTAAGCTCGGCCGCGGTAACTCCTTTCTCCCGCGCTGTGCGCAGGAAGTCGGCCATCTCCTTTGGTTGCTCCTTCACCATCTCCACCAGCTCTGGGTCGGGCTTCTGCGCAAGCTGGAGTAACTCATACGGGTCGGCCCCGAGTAGCTCCGCCATCTTCTTGATGTTCTCGGCGCTCGGAGGGTCAAACTGCCCCGTCTCCATCTTGCTGATGAAGGTCGCACTCAGATTCAGCGCCTCCGCGAACTGCCGCAGCGAAAATGCCGGGTCAGTTCGCTTCTTCGCTTCCCGTAACTCCCTGATACGTTGCCCAAACTGAAGGTTTCCAGCCATCGTCTCTCTCCATGTTCCGGTCAGCCGCGGCTGGGCCGTCCTCGGTACAGCGGTTCGTGGGTGAAGACTGCCGTCACCCGTTGCCTTTATACTACACAGTAGCCTCGCTGTCAAGAGGCCATTTGCAGCTCCACCAGAGAGGGACGTCCATCGCGGTGCGCATCCCGGGGCAGCGACCGTGTCACAAGCCATGTCGCAAGTGTGTCGTGAGTTTCCCGCTGCTATGATGCTCCTGCTGAGAGCACCTCGCCCCCTTCAGCCTTCCAAGGGGTTCGCGCCGCAGACCGCGTCTGATCTACTCCCGCTCGCCGTGTCCCCCGTCCCCATCCAGCAGATACCGCCACAGCGGAACTGCCGTCACCTGGGCACGCCCGACTTCGACTTCACCGGTCGCATCTCGAGTGACGACGGTGACCTTGCGACAGGCAGGGAATCGCTTGAGGAAGAGCCGCACGCCGTCGAAGCGCCGATCCTCCCAGTTGAAGCTGTCCTCGTACTTGACTTCTACCGCGGTCGGCGAACTGTGACTCCCGAAGACGAAATCCATCTCGCGTTCGCTCTCGGCATAGTAACCCAGGACTTGTCCGCCTCCGGCTGACACCCCGCGCCGCACGAAGTCAACGAACACCGCTGTCTCCGCCTTGGCTCCCAGGTCGCCCTTTCCGGTGAGCAACGACTTGAACCCGGTGTCCAGGAGGTAGATCTTGCGCTGCGCGTAGACCCGCTCCGTATACGAGGTCGTCCATTTCTCAAGCGCCCTCACCAGGTAGGCTTCGCCCAGATATGACAGGTAGTCCTTGACCGTATCAACCGTGACTCCGAGCGACTTGGACAACCGGTTATAGCTGGTGCGGGTCCCGGCGCCAGCGGCCAGCAGCCTAAGCAAGTCCTGGACCAACTCCGGTCGGCGAATGCGTCCGAGGCGCACCAGGTCGCGGGCAACGATGTCCTGAAGCAACTGGGCAAGATAAACGTCCGAGGGTTCGAGCACCTGCTCCGGATAGCCGCCGGTCTCCAGGTATTCCTCGGCCGCAGAGACGAATCGGTAGTCCTCAGCCCGGCTGAACTCATAGCCGCGGAAGCGCAGGAACTCCTGGAAGCTCAAGGGATAGACCGTGAGCAAGGTCTGCCGCCCGGTCAGCTTGCCGCCCTGGCTCGCGAGTAAAGCGGCGGTGGAGCCGGTGCAGACCAGCTTCACGTTCTCCAGGTCGTAGAGAGACTTGAGCTCGCTCTCCCAGTCGGGGCTCTCCTGGACCTCGTCGAAGATGAGCCAGAGCTTGCGGGTTCGCTCGTGCCGGAAAAGCGATCGGAAGAACCGCAGGTGCTCCGATGTCCGAGTCCCCAGAAGTCGCGGATGGTCAAGCCCCAGGTACAGGACATCGCGAGGTGGAACGCCGTCCGCCAGGCACTGGGCGACGAGCTGCTTCATGAGGGTGGTCTTGCCGACGCGCCGCCCTCCTATGGCCAGTTCGACCTGCTTGCGAGAGAGGGCGGCCCGGAGCTGAGAAAGGTACTCGGGCCGCGGTATGCCGGTTTCCGGCGTCCGCCCCTCCCACCAGGGGTTCATGGCGTAGTAGGTCTCTTCCATCGTTGCCCTCCGCCAAGAGCATACCACAGTAGACCGTGCATCTCAAGGGCATAATCGAAGCTTTCTGCCAAAACCTTCGATTAGGAGAGAGAGAATGCCCAATTCCGGTTGACTCGCCGTCCGCAGCCACCAGTCTCTCCCGGCTCTTCCGGAGGCAAGGCTGGCACCGGGGGGAGCGGGCATCCCTGCCCCTCGGAGAAACCGCAGCACCTTACGCGTCTGGTGTTGCGAGCGCTGGCAGAAGATCTGATCACGGAATCTCGCGCGGCCGAACTCCTCGGGCGGCCGCTCGGGGAATTCACACGTACGGAGAGGGCGAAGCATGCGGGGTTCCCCGTCGGCGTGCGTAGTTAGTTCGCTTCGAACTCGGCCCAGTTCTCGGTCGTCAACGGAAGACTGAGGCGATACAGCATGGCGGGAGGCACCCAGGAGTCGGGATCGGCCGCCTGCTGGTCCCGGTAGAAGCGCTCCAGCTCATCCTTCAGCCCCGCGGCGGCGAGATTGCGCACCGGCAGAACGAACGTGGCGTCAGTGTTCGCGACCTGTCGCCAAAGGCGCATCGCGTGCTCCCCATCCCCCGACTTCGCCGCGACCACAGCGATCTGCGAAATGTAGTCTGGCAGTTCGTCACGAGATAGCAGACGTATCGCGAACTGGAGCTGGGCATCTGCTTCGGCCGCGTAACCTAGCGATATGTACGCCCGCAGGAGGGCGGCGTTCGCGACATCCCTCTCGTACTCATCCGTAAGTCGCGCCGCGGCGTCGCGCAGCAGCGGCACGGCTCGCTCAGGGTAGCCGTGTTGTATGCATATCTGCCCGAGTGTCGCTGCACGGCTGGGGTCGGCTCCCTGGCAGAGCTTCTCCGCTCGTTCCATCACAGCCGACGTTTCGGGTGGTCTCGTTTCCCCTGAACCTCCCAGCATAGACGCCAGGCAGTCGCGTTCGCCCTGCCCCCAGCGGATCTTCTGGGACAGGGTATCCCAGACGAGTGCGTCGTCTCCTGCTATTTGCTTACCCGACCTATGATACCGCCAGTAGCAGTGCTCCAGCAGCAATCCGAGGGCCAACTGCCGGGCGTCGCCGGTCAGTCCCTGTCTGCCCGACTCAGTACGTAGAAACTCCACGGCATCCTCCTCGCTTTGTCCGCCGAGATAGCGCGCGTAGTCCTGGACGAGATTACCGCGGTCCCCTGCGCCGCTCGTCAGAGCCAATGCCAGCGCCTTCTCGAAGGCTTCGCGTGCCGGCTGGTCCTCCTTCCTGCCGACATAGTACGTGGCACGGGCGAGCCAGTATCGCGCCGAGTCCTCGTTCGTCTTCTCCTCTTGCAGGATGGACCTCTCGATCACGCGCTGGCCGGACTGCGCCTGCACGCGCCCCGCCAGGCCGGCCGTCCAGGGAGTGAGCGCGCCTCCCTCCCGTTCCATCTTAGCCAGTTCCTCGACCCGCGGCTGCGCCAGATCGGGCCGACCCATCTCCTGATACGCTCGGACCAACCTGCCAAGGGTCCATCCGCGAAACTCGCGCTCCGGGTTGCGCAACATCACCGGGCAACTGGAAGTAATCTTCTGGAGGTCGTCTTCGGTAAACGCCGTGGCCAGGGAACGCTGGAACAGAACCGCCGCGGCCTTCGCCTCCCCGTTGAGCAGCAGTTCGTCGCCCAGGGTGAAGCTGTCGAATGCCAGTTTCGGCTGGCAGACCTGTGCAATCCAATCCAAGGCGACTGGCCTGCCGGCCGCCCGCGAGGTGCGAAGGTAGAGCACAGCGGGCTGAATCGACTCCGGTTGGGCCCGCACACCGTCAGCCAACCATTCCAACAGCGAATCCGCGCCACCATGGTCGCTGCGAAAGGACACCCAGTATCGTGTCCAGTGCTCATTGCCATCGGCCGCCAGCAGCCCCAGAAGCTCGTCCGCGGCAGCCACTCCGCGGGTATTGGCGATGTGCTCGATCACCAAGCGGCTTAGGCCTACCTCTCTTGGCGGCCGCAGGCGTAGAAGGTCCTCCGCGAGATCCCATTCCTTCCTCTCGACCAGCATCGACGACACCCAGTCGGAGGCATTCAGTTCGGCGAAATCCGATCTTGCCGCCGCCTGTCTCATCAGCTCGCCGACCTCGTCGCGGTGTCCTCGCCTGATCGCCAGGTCAAGACGGGCGAGCAGCACCGGCAGAGTAGCGCGCGCGCTGTCCAGGTCCGTCTTCAGCGATCTCCAGTCTCTCTCCCGTAGCGCTCCGACAACCACGCGGTCAACCGCGGACGGCAGCGACACATCCCGCGCCAATGCGTCTAGCGCTACGGGCACCGCCTTCGACTGGTCCCGCGCCGCTATTCCCGCGCTGCAGCCTACCGCGAGCAGCACTGCCCCCACACATGCCAACACGGTCTTATTCATTTCTGTGAACCTCCCCGTCTCCCCGGGAGTCTCTCGTAAGCTGGCATCGCCCTCGTTTGCGGATCATCCCTCTTCATCCCTGCATGATACTGAGACGATCCAAGCAAGTGAGGTACTCCGGGCAAAGCGTGTGGCCCTGAGTGTGAGCTTCTGTTTGTGTGAGAAGAATGCTAGTCTAGCCCTCGCCGATAGCATATCACAAGAGCGAGCTGGCTTGTGCTTTGCCCAGGAGCGATCTTTCGACCCCCGCGGCACTTCGTCGCCCCCTCCGGTATGTGTATGGTAGGAGGCGCGCGATGTCCGTCCTGCCAGAACCACCGACGACTCAAGCCGCTTCGACCAACAGCCCGAGTCCCGAGCACACGGCCGCGATTCATCTCGAACCGCGTTTCGTCCCCGCTACCGAATCTCAGCACCTTATCATCGAGACCGGGCTGCGACTCCTCTCCGTGTGGGCGGTGAGGGCGGCAGGATCGGCCGAACAGGCTGCAACTTCTACTTGACTTCGCGTGCCCGGCGAAGTGATGAATGATCCCAACGATCTCGCTCGTAGGAGGATCCCGCTTGTCTATCGCTGCCAGAAGACGAGAGATGTACCAACCCGCGGTCGCCTACCTGCGCCGCTCCACCGACCGTCAGGAGCAGTCCATCGGCGACCAGCGCAAGGCGATTGAACTCCATGCTCAGGAGCACGGCTTCGACATCATCGACTTCTATGTGGACGATGCCATCAGCGGCACCTCGTCAGAGGAGCGCAAGGCCTTTCTGAAGCTGATCGCCGACGCCGGCGAATCGGATTGTTCCTGGCGATACGTGCTGGTCTACGACATCAAGCGTTTCGGCCGACTCGACAACGACGAGGCCGGCTACTATCGGTTTCAGCTCAGGAAGGCCGGTGTGGAGGTGATCTACATCTCCGAGGGGTTCAACGGCGACGACACCGATGACCTGCTGCGGCCT
>Ga0315277_10002882_pt1 | contig 23620 bp, 20 predicted proteins | sample YL17G05_15_MG_FD_203695 | JGI IMG/M metagenome (GOLD analysis project Ga0315277, IMG submission 203695) | Sediment microbial communities from Yellowstone Lake, YNP, Wyoming, USA - YL17G05_15 | ecosystem: Environmental > Aquatic > Freshwater > Lake > Sediment | place: USA: Wyoming | collected... | reverse complement strand
GGCCCTTGGACTCCTCGACGGTGATGACGCCGTCCTTGCCCACCTTCTCCATGACGTCGGCGATGAGGTCGCCCACCTCCTGGTCGACGGCGGAGATGGAGGCCACCTGGGCGATCTGCTCCTTGCCCGCCACGGGGCGGGCCATGTCGCGCAGGGCGTCCACGACGGCATCGACGCCCTTCTCCAGGCCCCGCTTGAGGGCCATGGGGTTGGCGCCGGCGGCCACGTTCTTCACTCCCTCGCGGACGATGGCCTGGGCGAGGACGGTGGCGGTGGTGGTGCCGTCGCCGGCGACGTCGTTGGTCTTGGTCGCTACCTCCTTGGCCAGTTGGGCCCCCATGTTCTCGAAGGGGTCCTGGAGCTCGATCTCCTTGGCGATGGAGACGCCGTCGTTGACGATGGCTGGCGGGCCGAACTTCTTGTCCAGCACCACGGTGCGGCCGCGGGGCCCCAGGGTCACCTTGAGGGCGTCGCCCAGGGCGTCGACGCCCGCCTTGAGGGAGCGTCGCGCTTCCTCGCCGAATACCAGTTGCTTAGCCATAGGGCTTACCTTTCTTGCTCCTCTCCGGGACCTAGGGGGCTAGAGCTGCACCTTGCAGAGGACATCCTTCTCGGAGAGGACTATGTACTCCTCCCGCTCGACCTTGACCTCCTGGCCGGTGTACTTGGCGTAGAGGACGCGGTCCCCGACCTTGACCTCCATGGGGATGCGCTTGCCGTTCTCGTCCAGGCGGCCCGGCCCAGCGGCCACCACCTCGCCCTGTTGGGGCTTCTCCTTGGCCGTGTCGGGGATGACGATGCCGCTGGCCAGGACCTCCTCCTGCACCACCGGCTTGATGACGATGCGGTCGCTGAGGGGGACCAGCTTGGTCTTGCTGGCCTTCTTGGTCGCAGTCTTGGCTGGCACGATAGAACCTCCCTGCCTAGAAGTGTCGAGGTGCGGCCTCAGAAGCCTTAGCACTCTCTCGCCGAGAGTGCTAATCATGGGCATCTTAGCGCAGGGCCACTATGCACGCAAGGGGATTGAGGGCCGTTCAGGGCCTCTCAGCGACCATCAAGCGTCAACATCTTCCTCTGGCGTCATCGTTCTAGCTGGGATGCCCTCGACGTGGCCGTGGCGGGATGCTGGTTGGCCGCTGGCGCGGCAGCGCTTGGCCGACGACGCTGCACGTCCCGCGTGTTGAGGGGCGCGGCTGCCAAACGTTTGCCTGCACGTCGCCATCAGCTTGATGGTGATGAACGTGGCGGCGCTCGTCAACTCAGCCGACAGTATGGCGGGCCTCACCAAGTGTATAGCCTAAACTGGTTGCTTAGCCGTTTCGCTCTCCGCCCTACGCGGAAGTTGTCGGTCCAACAGCTTCACGCTCAGTGAACCGTCTCCGTTGTTCCGAACCAACAGTATGCGGTCTTCGTTTTGTGTATCGTTTGCTCTTGCTCGGAGGAAGAAACGGTATTCCCGGTGCTCCTCCAACCGAACGGGCTGATTCATCCATTCAACGGTGACTAACCCCCACACGGCATTCGCGCCACCATGACCATCCACACATTGGATCACGTCGAAGTGGTGTTCATCATGAGGCGAAATGGTGCATATGTTTCCACCACTGCTACAGTTACCGCCTTTGTGCCCGAGTTTGGAGGGAATGACATCTACCTTCAGGCGTGGATCAGGATCGATCCCGCGAAGCCATACCTGCACATCCTCAGCTTGCTTTCCACCGGTATTCTCCACCCCGATGCGGTGCAAATATGCTCCCTCCATCCAGTAGGTCTTCCCATTTGGCTCGTGTCTGATCAATAGCTTTGGTGTCTCTCGCAGTTCACGCTCGACCAGCTCCCAGATAAGGAGGCCGATGAGTACGACTGCTGAAGCCAAGGCGACCTCTGGCCATCTATCTTTGTAGAACGTGAGAACCGCCAAAACGGCAGTAAATGCCAGGGCAATCACCTGCGCCACTCGTCGAAGCAAAGGCACCATGCCCTGATTGTGCCACTGCCATGCCGTGAGTCAAGTACGCAATCCCGCATGATTCACGCTGCACCTCGACTTTCGCGGCAGGTCCCTTGCTAGTAGGCTGTTGCGAAACTCTCCATCCGCTTACCTCCACGACCAGCCCCAGGACCAGCCACGCCTCGATGAGCAGCAATCTCCAGTAATGTGACGGCGTCCCCAAAATAGTCAGTAATCTCCTCCCCAGGCACTTGACATGATTACTAGACGCTGTTACTGTAGTCGAGGCGGCGGTATACTGGAACCGAGAGAGGAGTTAGGCAGCGATGGCAGTAACATCAGAGGACCCCCAAGAGGCGCCTGCCACGGCCGTGAAGCGTAAGCGATCCGGCATCAGATTCCCTTACTACGACCTGGAGGGTGCAATCAAGGTAGCGCGGGCTGTTCGAGATAAAGGCGGTGGCCAGTGCAGCCTCGATCAGCTGGCGCGCTTCGTGAACGCTAAGGGCACTGACAGCGGGGCCTTCCGTTCCCTCGTGGCTGCCGCTGCCACGTTTGGCCTCGTGACAGCCAGCGCTGGCAACGTTGCCGTTGCAGATGGGGCCGCCAAGATTCTTTCCCCTGTGTACGAAGACGACGAACGACAGGGAAGGATAGAGGCATTTTACTCAGTACCCCTTTTCAAGGCTGTCTATGACCACTATCGGGGCCAGCAACTACCAGCCGAACCAGGCATGAAGAACGCTCTACAACACCAGTTCGGCGTTGTGAAAGCGCGAGTCCCTACCGCCTACCGAGTATTGATGGATTCAGCCGAACAAGCGGGATTCTTGGCGACTGGCCGCACCCACTTGGTGGAGCCCCCTGCGAAGGGACAAGGCCGACCAGCCGAAGAAAAAAAGCCCCCCCAAGAAGGCTTCGGAGGAGGGGGAGAGGGAGGAGGCGGGGCAGGCCTCACGGACATTCATCCTGCTATCAAGGGGCTGCTTCGCGAACTCCCTAGCCCTGGGAGTCCGTGGCCTAAGGCGAAGAAGGAAACCTTCAAGACTGCCTTTGGAATTATCCTAGACGTAGTTTACCCAACAGAGGAAGGAGGCGGGAGCAGCCAATAAAAAACAGAGAGAGCGGCTGGTACCAGCAAAGCACGTGGCCGCTCTCTCCGACCGTAGCGCGGGCCAGGCGTTTGGACCGCAGCAGGGTTTCGTAACCCCGCCCAGGGAGTTCGAGTCTCCCCTGGCCCGCCACTATCGGCTAGTGGCACTCAGAGTGTGGCAACACCCTGAGCGCCGGAGCACACAGGAGGGTCAGCTCCCGTGCACACACAGCATTATACCACGGTGGGGCAACACCGTGGCCAAGACTCAGTAGGAGATCGCCTCAAGGCTATTCTTGATGATCTCCCAGATGGAGAATTGCTGGCCGCCCTTCAGGGGACGCGATGGACTGGCACCGGAGACACCGCGAGGCGGGCCGACGGACGTGAGCCTCGCGACCCAGGGGGCCCGAGACTACGGCAGGGTAATGTTGCAGGACACGCGAGAGATCCGGCCCGGCCTTCGTTCACCCCCTCTCTGTCTCACATGTCTTGGAACACTACACTCATTGACGAGCCGACCGTGGGCCGTGTAGCATGGCTCCGGCCAGTAGTCGCCCAGGAGGTGTTTTAGCCATGAGACGATTTGGTTTGGCTCCACTCATGATCGTCGCCGCTCTGATGGCGATTCCCCTGTTGATAGCGGCCTGCGGGGGGGAGGAAGAGGCCAAGGCGCCGACCGCAGCTAGCCCTGGCGCGTCGCCAGCCGCGGCAGAGGGGGACAGGACGGGCGTCACCGACACCCAGATCCTGCTGGGCAGCACCCTCCCTCTCAGCCAGACCGTGGCGGCCGCCTATGCCCCCGTGGGCGACGGCCTGCAGGCCTACTTCGCATATATAAACGACACGGAAGGCGGCGTGTACGGCCGCAAGATCAAGGTCATACTCGGCGATGACCACTACAACCCGCCGGACACGGTGGAGGTGACCCGCAAGCTGGTGGAGCAGGACAAGGTCTTCGCCATTGTCGGCGCGCTCGGTGACGAGACCCACGCCGCCGTTTTGGCGTACTTGGAAGAGAACGGCGTCCCGGACATGTTCCTCGCCACCGGGGTACACAGGTATACAGAGCCCCCGGTGAAGACCCGCTTCGGCGGCATCCCTGACTACCAGGTCGAGGGCCGCATGCTCGGGGCATACGTCGCCGAGCACTACAATGGGATGAAGCTCGGCATCCTGCGCGAGAACAACGAGATGGGGGTGGACGGCCTTGCGGGCGTTGAGATGGGCCTGGAAGGCAGCGACGTGGAGATCGTCGCCGACGAGAAGATCGAGGCTACCACGTCCGACGTGACGGCTCAGGCCCAGCGCCTCAAGAACGGCGGCGCCGAGGTTCTCATCTCGGTGGCTGGGCCGGTCGGGTCTGCCAGTCTGGTGAAGACGGCCCGTGAAGTGCTGGCCTGGGACGTGCCCATACTGGTCAGCGGCGTGGATTGCAGCGACATCTTCATCTGGCTGGCTGATGCCAAGAACGCCGAGGGCGTGATCAGCGTCGTCTTCGGCCATCAGGTGTACGAGACCGACGTTCCGGGCGTCCAGAAGCACATCGAGATCATCAAGAAGTACGCCCCGAACGTTGAACCGAGCAACTTCACCGTCTACGGCGCCATCACCGCCGAGCTGATGGTGGAGAGCCTCAAGAGGGCGGGCCCGGACCTCACCCGGGAGAAGCTTGTCGACGCCGCCGAGACCATCCGCGACTGGACCTGCTCTATCTGCATGACGCCGATATACATGAGCCCAACGGACCACCGGCCCTTCGAGATGGAGATGTACAACAAGGTGGAAGGCGGCAAGTGGATAGCCTTTGGTGAGCCCGTAGACTTCGAGACGACGAAGGACTAGGAGACGGAGAAAGCCTGTCCCTGGCTCGTTCACCTCGGACGCCACTTCTGCTGGCGCCTCACCGGGAGATCCCTAGTGCCCTCCGCGGGCGTCCGCTATCATTTCGCCGACCGCGGGGGGCGGCTCCCACGGTTCCACTGAGAAGAGGGATCCCACTGTGGGCGTCGCTGAGGCCGCGCCGGGGAGGGTGACGTCACCGTGGGCGGCCGTAGCCGCCCTCCTGGAGCGGGCCCTGGACTTCGACTTCACGCGGCCCCGCGCCTTCCTGGCCCTGGGCGCCGTCTACGTGGCCAGCAGAATCCCCTGGCTGAACCTGGGCTACGGCACCGACCCTGACGCCTGGCGTGTCGCCCTCTGCGCCCATCACCTGCTCGACGCCGGCGAGTACCTGCCCTCCCGCCTGCCCGGCTACCCCCTGCACGAGTTCGTCACCGTCCCTCTGGTGAAGGCCGGCTGGTTCTGGACCAACCTGTCGACGGCGCTGGTGTCGCTGCTGGGGGTCTACATCTTCGCCCGCCTCGCCGCCGACCGGCGTCTGCCCGCGCGGGGCGCCCTCACCGTCGCCTTCGCCTTCGCGCCGCTGCTCTGGATCAACAGCGTCACCACCATGGACTACATGTGGGCGCTGACCGCCATCCTGGGGAGCTATTGGCTGACCACCAGGGGCCGGACCGGTCTCGCCGGGGCCTGCCTGGGCCTGGCCGTCGGCTTCCGCATGACTTCGGGAGCGGTGGCCCTGCCTCTGGGCCTCCTCCTTTGGCGAGAGGGGCGCACCCGCGACCTGCCCCGCTTCCTCGGCGCGCTGGTCGCTGTCTCGCTGCTGGCCTACTCGCCGGTCATCGCCGTCTACGGGCTGCACCTCCTCAACTTCTACGATGCCTCCGTGACCTGGCAGTCCTTCCTGAACCGGCTGGGGAAGGACGCCCTGGGCATCCTGGGAGCCCTGGCCGTGCTGGCCGGCCTCACCTTCTCCTGGCACAACCTTCGCCGCCTGCGTGAGGACCTGCGCAGCGACCCCCACGTCCTGGTGTGGGTCGCCGTGGTCGCCCTCTACTTCGTCTCTTTCGCCCGCCTGCCCCACGAGATCGCCTACCTCATCCCCGTGTTCCCCTTCGGGCTCTTCCTGATGGCCCGCTACTTCCGGCCCGTGGCCCTGTGGGCCGCCCTGGCCGTCATCCTCCTGGCCGGCTTCGTGGACATCACCTCGCCGGGGGACACGGTGAATCTCGACACCTTCGCCAACGCCCGCCTGGGCGAGGGCATGCTCCTCTCCGACCTGGACACGCTGCGCAACCAGAAGGACTTCGCCGATGAGGTGTGGGAGGCGGAGGTGCCATCCCACTCGGTGGTGATGACGGGCTTCATCTTTCCGGAGCTGACCGTCCTCCACCGCGACGAGCTCCGCTTCGGCATCCTGGACCGCGACTATGGCGCGATCAGCATGCTCTCTGACCGGGGCGAGGCCGTGGACGAGGCGCGGGACATCCGCTACGTGTGGCTGCTGAAGTACGACGACTTCCTGACCCTGAGGCAGCAGGGGTACCGCTTCTACTACGTCGTGGACGCCCGTCGCAGCACGGCCGGCCTCTTCGACTACCGGCCGCCCTACTTCGGGGCGAAGAAGCTGGACTTAGAGAGGGAATCGCCCTCGGCGGGCAAGGGGGCGGCGCAGACGCAGCGTTAGCAAGCTGCTGAAAAAGTCGCCGCTCGTCCTGAGCATGTCGAAGGGCGAGCGGTTCTTGAGTCCCGTTCCCGGTTCCTAGATTCCGCTCGTGGTGAGCCTGTCGAACCACGAGCGGCCCACTTGGGTCTATCGGCGCCCTGCTAGCGCCGCCGCAGTACGAGCACGGCAGCGCCGGCGAAGGCCCCGGCAACAGCCACAGTCACCGCAGCCAGTATCACGAGTGCCGTGACCGGCACGCCTCCGCTTTTCTCAGCGGCCGCGGCCCCCTGTTCCGGCGGTGCCTCTCCGGCACCGAAGGGGGTGATCTGCGGCAGCGGCGTCGACGAGGGCCCCTGCCTTCCCTCGATGGCACGCTCCGGGAGCCCCACGCTCTGGCGCCAGGCGTTCTCCAGGCCGTCCTGGTCGAAGCCGTAGACCTGCATCAGGGCGTCATCCGTCCGGTTACCCTCTCGGAAGGCGGCCAGCAGGTCCCGGAACTTCGCCTCGCCGTACTCGTCGATCAGGAAGCGCACGACGCTATACGACTGCCCGTAGAAGAGGCTGACGTTGCCGCTGCTCTCGCCGACGCTGGCGGAGGAGAGGCTGCGGATGGAGAAGACCCGGTTGCTCTTGATGGCCGCCTCCAGGGCACTCGTCATTTCCGCCAGCGGCTGGGACTGGCCATAGACGGCGACCCCCTCCTGGAGCCAGGCAGGGAGGCTTCCGAAGGGGCCCCTCACGGCCCTGCGCATGACGATGTGGCTCAGCTCATGGCGGAGAATGTCCGGCGCGAAGGCGTCGTTGGCCGCCACCGCGGTGTCAGAGACCACCACCTCGCCGAGAGTGATAACCCCGCCCTCCGGCGAAAGCTGGCCAGCCAGGAGCACCGGCTGCATGTCCTCGGCGCTTTCGTAGAGGAAGACCTTCACTGGGAAGTCCACCTCGGTGCCCAGAAGGCTTCCCATGCGCTCCAGGGTCTCCCCTCCGACGCTGAGAAGGTTCCGCACGTCGCCCTCGGAACCGGCGTAGAACCAGACCGTGAGGCCGCCCTCGGAGAGGCTCTTCCACTGGAAGCGGTCGTCCTCGTACATGCAGCGGCCGGGATCCGTTTCCACGGTGCGGCCAGCCTGGTCCTTGATCTGCCAGAAGTAAGTGATCTCGACGCCCGGTATGAGGAAGTTGCTGACGGTGCTCTTCAGGTCGAAGGTGCACTGGACGCTGGTGACGCCGGTGCACTCAGGCACGGCGTAGGCCTGGCTACCGTCGGGCGCGATGGCGTAACGGAAGCGGACCTCTTTGATAGGCTCCTCGCTCTCGAAGTCCAGCTTGAAGATGATACCGTTGGGGAAGTCGTTGCGGGCCTCCTGGGAGCGGACATCCACACCCTGCTGAGCCCACCCCAGCAGCGCCGGCCACAGGGCGCAGACGATGGTCACCGTCGCCGCTAGCAGGGCCAGGCGTCTCACTGTCCGTCCCCTCCCAGGGTGTGCTTCAGGTAGGCGGCGAGCAGGCCGTCGATCTCGCCCTCGAGGACGGCGGTCGCGTCGCTGGTCTCGAAGCCCGTGCGGTGGTCCTTGACCATCTTGTAGGGGTGGAGAACGTAGCTGCGGATCTGGTTGCCCCAGCCAGCGGCCACGTGCTCGCCCTTGAGACGGGCCTGTTCCTCGGCCTGCCTCTCCAGCTCCCGCTCCAGGAGACGCGCTTCCAGCACTTTCATGGCCGAGCTCCGGTTGCGGTACTGGGAGCGCTCATTCTGGCAGGTAGCGATGATGCCTGTCGGTAGGTGGGTGATGCGGACGGCCGTGGCGTTCTTCTGCACGTTCTGGCCGCCGTGGCTGCTGGCCCGGTAGACGTCGATGCGCAGGTCGTCGGGCTCAATGACTACCTCAGCGCCCTCCTCGGCCTCAGGCATCACCTCCACCAGGGCGAAGGAGGTGTGGCGGGCGTGCCCGGCGTCGAAGGGCGAGAGGCGCACCAGGCGGTGGACGCCGCGCTCGCTCTTCAGGTAGCCGAAGGCGTGGGGCCCCACCACCTCGACGGTGACGCTCTTCAGCCCTGCCTCCTCGCCCGGGGCCAGGTCCAGGATGTCGGCCCGATAGCCACGGCGCTCGGCCCAGCGCAGGTACATGCGGAGGAGTATCTCAGCCCAGTCCATCGACTCGACGCCGCCGGCGCCTGCGTGGATGGCGAGGATGGCGCTGCGGCCGTCGTAGGGGCCGGAGAAGGAGAGCTCGAACTCCAGTTGGTCCAGGCGGGCGCCCAGGGCGTCCACGTCCGACCTCAGGTCGGCGATGAGGGCCTCCTCCTCTTGGGCGCCGGGCAACTCGACCAGCTCGCGGAGCTCGCGCAGGCGGGCCTCCAGGCCGCGCCAGGTCTCCACCTTCTGGCGGACCTCGGCCAGGCGCTTCATGGTCTCCTGGGCAGCCTGAGCATCGTCCCAAAAGCCAGGGCGCGCCGACTCTTTCTCGAGGCGGCGAAGCTCCTGCTCGGCGGTAGCCACGTCAAAGACGCACCATCGCGTGCGATATGCGGGCTTCCAGTTCGGCCAGTTTGTCCTTCAACTCCTGCATAGGTATTCGTCACCTCTTGCTGCGAATCCAGGAGTAGAAGCGCTCGGCCGAGCGCCCCTACTTGGCCGCGTACCTACTTGCCCACCCGCCGCCTGATGGGCGAGGCGCGTTGGCTCGGGCAGGCGCAGGCCCCGGCAGCAGCGCAGCACCCAGTCCGCCGCCTCCGCCAGCCCGATGCGGTGCCCGACGGAGACGTAGACGGGGTTCACCCCGTCGCGGGTACGCAGCACGGCGCCGATGACCTGGCCGCCGTCCCGCAGCGGGGTCTGAGAGCCAGCGGCCCACTCGGGCTCGGCGTGCTTGCCGCAGAGGCGCGACTTGGCGCAGCCGATGGCCGGCACGTCCAGGAGAAGCCCCAGGTGGCAGGCGATGCCGAAGCGCCGCGGGTGGGCGAACCCCTGGCCGTCCACCAGCAAGAGGTCCGGCTTTCGCACCCGCGAGAGGGGCTCCAGGAGCACCGGCGTCTCCCGGAACGAGAGGAGCCCCGGCACGTAGGGAAAGGTCACCTCCGCCTCTACCACGGCCTGCTCCAGCAGCTCCAGTTCAGGGTAGCTGAGGACGACTACGGCTCCGCGAGCGGGGGCTCGCCTGCCCTTCTCCAGGACGGAGATGTCCACCCCGGCCACCGTGCGCACCTCGGCGGGGCCGCCTGAACACACCACCTGCGAGGCCAGCCGCCTCTGCGTGTCCATGGCCTCCGGGATGCTAAGATCCCAGCGGTGTAGCGTTCGGATCTCCATCAAGAACATTATAGCCGGGTGCTCGTCGTTGCCTCTATGCGGGGCCATGCTATGATGTCGCGAGATCACTCCGGACGAAGCGCTGTATGACCGACAGGTGCATGATTGATGGGTCGTTGCTGTTCTGAACTGAGGCAGGGCCCCCGCCTCAAGGCTGGGGCATCAGAAGGACGATCCATGCCCCCGCCTTCAGGCGGGGGTGAAGAGCGCGCCGCCAATCAATGGCCGGTTACCTCCACGAAGGCGCTTGTCATGCATCTCACACCTCAGCGAGCCGTTCACCTCGTCGCACTGGCGACCGCCGCCCTCCTGCTGGCCGGCTGCGGCATCAGCCTGAGCAGCAGCACCTCCTCCGAGCTCTTCTCGAAGCTAAGCATCCAGGGCGAGCCCGCCGTGGGGCGCGAGATGACCCTGGAGGTCAGCCACGAGCAGCGCTACCCGGTGACCGTGGACATCAGTTGCTTCCTGGTGCAGCCGGGCCGCAGCCGGCGCCTCCTGGGCCGCGACACGCTGCCCGCCAACCCCGATACCTCGGCGGAGCCGACCCCCGTCGCTGGCGCCAGCACCTTCCGCTTTCGAGTACAGAGGCCGGGCCGTTACCTGGCCCTCTGCAACACCCCCCTTGACCCGGATAACTTCATCAGCAAGGAGTTCCGGGTGAGGTAGGGGCGCTCGGCCGAGCGCCCCTACCCGAACGCCGACAGCCGCCGCAGGGCCTCCAGCCGGTCGCGCTGGCCAAGCCGGGCGCGGGTGAGGGCTGCCCGAAGGGTCTCGACCGTGCGGTCATAGGTGGCGCGGTCCACCGGGTAGGGGTGGCCGTCCTTGCCGCCGTGGGCGTAGCTGTAGCGGACGGGGTCGCGGAAGCTGGCCGGGGCACCGTAGACAAGCTCCGACACCAGCGCCAGGGCCCGCACCGTCTTGGGGCCCACTCCCTCGGTGCCCAGCAGGGCCTCGAAGCCCTGGGGCTGCTCCTCGTAGGTCTTCAGCAGGATCTTCTTCAGGCGCGACGGGTTCACGTCCGACAGCAGGACGTGGTGGCGATGGGGCAGGTCGAGCTGCTGGAGGCGCTCCAGCTCCCCGACGACGCTCTCGGGCCGTTCGCCGGCGACGCGGGCGCTCACCTCGCGCGCATCCTCGGCCTCACGGGCCACCATGTTCAGGACCTCACCCCGCTCGTCGCAGCAGATGGCGTGGTGCGGCTCGCAGACGAAGTCCTCCACCGTGGTCGAAAGCCAGTGGTAGCGACGCGCCCAGCGGGTGTCGGGGTTCATCCCCTGCTGGATCACGCACCAGGCGCCGGGTCCGGCATCGCCAGCGACGGGGGTGAAGACGAACGTGTGGTGGTAGATCTGGTAGCCGTCCTGGAGCGCAGCGCTGTCCACCTTAGCGGCCATGCGCGAGGAGTAGATGAGCGGCGCCGGGTCCAGGCCCAGGCGGTCGCCGAGGGTCAGCAGCTCCTGCGGCGTCCGGCGCGAGGTCTTGCCCTTGCCTCCCGCCACGTAGAGGCCGGTGTCGGCCCCCAGGTCGCGCAGGCCCTCCTTGAGGGCGCCGCAGACCGTGGTGGTGAGCCCGCTGGAGTGCCAGTCGAAGCCCAGGGTGCAGCCGAGGGCCTGGAACCAGAAGGGGTCCGACAGGCGCCGAAGCACCTCTTGGGGCCCGAACTCCTCCGCCAGTACCAGGACGAGCTGGCGGGCCAGCAGGGTCATGCGCTGGAAGAGCCAGGACGGCGCGGCCCCGTAATGCAGGGGCAGGTGGGCGACGCCGGTGCGGGGCATGACTACGTGTCCTCAGGTCTCCAGCTTGAAGACGCGGTCGGCGTTATCGCGGAGGAACTTGCGGCGAACGTCCTCATCGAGGCCCAGGGCGTCGACCTCGTCGACGCAGCGCTTCAAGGGGAGCATCGGGTAGTTTGTCCCGAAGAGCACCTTGTCCTGGCCCCGCTTGCGCAGGTAGCGGGCGAACTCGTCAGGGTAGCGTGAGGGGACGTACGCCGAGGTATCGATGTACACGTTGGGGTACTTGTTGGCCACCGCCACCATCTCCTCCGTCCACGGGTAGCCGATGTGCCCGCCGACGATGACCAGCTCCGGGAAGGTGAGGGCCACCTCGTCGATGTACGGTATGGGGCGGCCGGTCTCCGAGCCCCGCAGCGGGCCCGTGTGGCCGGTCTGGTAGCAGAAGGGGATGCCGAGCTCGATGCACTCCGCGTACAGCGGGTAGTAGTGGCGGTCGTTAGGGGGCAGGCCCCAGAGCCAGGGGACGACCCGCAGCGCCTTGAAGCCCAGGTCGCGGACGCACCTCCGGACCTCGCGCACGGCCTCCACGGGCCGGAGGAGGTTCACCGCCGCGATGCCGGCGAACCGGTCCGGCCAGCGCGAGACGATGCCGGCAACCTCGTCGTTGGTGATGATGGGGCCGTCGGGCCCCCACCAGGCGCTGAGCAAGGCGAACCCCACGTTGGCCTCGTCCATCTGCTCGACGGTCGTCTCGATGGGGATGCCGGGGACGGGGCCGGTCTGGCCGGCCCACCGCCGGAGCGACTCGAACATGGGGGCGTTGAAAAAGGCTTCAGCCCCAGGCTGCATCCAGGCATCTATAGCTTTCACGTCCTCTGCCACTCTGGTCCTCCCTGCTCAAACAAGGCCCTGGCACCCGCCGGGCCGGTCGGAACTGACCCCCTAACAGATGCTAAAACAGATGTTCAAACGCCTCAGGTCACCGAGGCGAGTTTGGCAGGTAAGGGTCCCAGGTCAGACGACTCGCCTCATGAGCAAGCGGATCTCCTTGATCTTGAGGTTCTCCGGAGGGACAAAACTAGCCGCAACTTGATCGGGCTTTTCCAGGAGTAGCGGCGGAACCGCGGCCCACTTGACGAGCTTCAGGTGCACGACGGGCCGTGACGCCGGCGCCGGTGAGGCCGCGTGGCGGGCAAGCGACAACGTCTTTGTCTCGGCCGGATCTAGGCTGTGGAGAACCACAAAGAGCGCCTCCCTTCCAGCCTGGTCGATGCACACGACCTCATAGCATTCGGCGCTGACTGCGATGGACCCCATTCGACCTTCAACGTCATGCCTAGGGCTCAGAGGCTCAACATCGAGATCCCCGGCGACCATCGTCGAACGCTCTACCGTCAGCTTAACGTAAATCGAGTAGATGGGCCTGTCCCCGCGGTTTCGAATCTTGAAGACAGTCTTGGGCACCCACTCACCTGCTGTCAGCCTTATCCGCGCGGGCGAAACAGTCAGCGGCCCGCGCAACCTGCTGAGCAATGACCCGGCCACCGCGGAGACCACACGACTAACCAAGTCCGCAAGAAGTCCTAGCAGAGCGCCCATTTGCCTGCCGCTGGTCCAGCTACCAACAGGGCCCCGCCGTTCGCCACATCCATCGGTGACTGAGTTCCATGGACAGATGCTAAAACCTATGTTCGACGCCGTCAAGGGATCTCAGAAGAGTGTTGGGCAAGCGACGTGGCCGAGGCTCCTCAGCCCCGGCCGGCCGCTCTGATGGAGATGGAAAGCCCCGCTTACTAGGCCCGAAAGTTCATCGTGTAGCCCAGGAGACCGCGGACGTGCTCCAGGGGCTCGAAGCCCGACGCACGGCAGACGTCGCGCACGCTGTCCTCGAGCTGGTAGTCGGGGTCGGTAAGGGTCTCCGTGATGGAGAGGACGCCGCCGCGCCGGAGGACGCGCCGCAGCTCCCGCAGCGCCTGGGGCCGGTCGGGGATCTCGCCGAGGACAGCGACGAGGTAGGCGGTATCGACACTGCCCTCGGTCAGGGGCAGGCGCGTGGCGTCGCCCAGGAGAAGGTCAGCGTTGATCACACCCGCGTCGCGCAGGTGTTCGGCCAGCTCGGCGAGCATCGGCCGCTGGATGTCGAGGCAGAGGAGGCGCCCGCCGGGGTCGATCATGCGGGAGGCCTCGACGGAGAAGTAGCCGGTGCCGGGGCCCACCTCCAGGACAGTGGCGCCGGGCTCGACGTGGGCGCGCGTCAGCGTGCGCCGCACCGGGTGGAGGAGCCCGCGCAGGGGATTGTGCAGGGTCCCCGCTTCGGCGAAAGGCATCGGGCCGCGACGCCGGTATCGTGCGATGTGCCACCCAACGATCTCAACGGTCGCCGCGACAAGCAGCATCCGGACCAGCAAGCGCCGCAGGAGCCTCATGCAGCCTAGCCCTCTTCCACTCCCGCCGTCCGCTCGGCCGCCAGCACCGTATTCCAGAGCAGCATGGCCACCGTCATGGGCCCGACGCCGCCCGGCACGGGGGTGATCGCCGCCGCCTTCTCCGCCACGGCCTCGAAGTCCACGTCCCCCACCATGCGATAGCCGCTCTTGCGGCTGGCGTCCGGCACCCGGTTGTTGCCCACGTCGATGACCACAGCCCCCTGGCGCACCATGTCGGCGGTGATGGCGCGGGGGCTGCCCATGGCGGCCACCAGGATGTCGGCCTGACGGGTGATGGCGGCCAGGTCGCGGGTGCCCGTGTGACAGACGGTGACGGTGGCGTTGGCGCCGGGCCGCTTCTGCATGAGGATGGCGGCCAGCGGCTTGCCGACGATGTTCGAACGCCCGCAGATGACGACGTGCTTGCCGGCGGGGTCGTGGCCGCTGCGCAGCAGGAGCTGCTGAATGCCCGCCGGCGTGCAGGACAGGAAGGCCGGCTCGCCGCGGAGGAGGAGGCCCATGTTCACCGGGTTGAGGGCGTCCACGTCCTTATTGGGGTCGATGGCGCGGGCGACGGCGTCCTCGTCTATCTGGGGCGGCAGGGGCGTCTGCACCAGGACGCCGTGCCAGGCGGGGTCGGCGTTGAGGCGCTCGATGAGGGCCAGCAGCTCCTCCTGGCTGACCTCGGCGGGCTGCCGGATGGTCTCCGAGCGGATGGCGATCTCCTCGCAGGCCTGGGCCTTGGAGCGCACGTAGGAGATAGAGGCGGGGTTCTCGCCCACCAGCACGAAGGCGAGGCCGGGCGTCACGCCACGCTCCCGTAGCCGCTCGACGCGCTCCCGGAGCTCGGTGCGTATCGCCTCGGCCACGGCGCGTCCGTCGATGATGGTGGCGGTCATCTGGTTCTCCGGAGGTTCGGGGATAGTCCGCCGCTAGCATAAGGCCCGCCCCGCCCGTCGTCCAGACCGCGACTCCCTGTGCTACAATTCGACCTGCCATGCCCAACCTCGCCGTCGGCATCGACATGGTGGAGATTGACCGCGTTCGCCGCATCCTGCAACGCTTTCCCCAGCGCTTCCTGGAGCGCGTCTATACGCCCGTCGAGGTGGCCGTCTGCCGCGGACGCATCCACGAGCTGGCGGCCCGATTCGCCGCCAAGGAGGCGGCCATGAAGGCCCTGGGCACCGGTGCCCGCGGCCTCGCCTGGCGCGAGATCGAGGTCCTGCCCAACCGGCGCGGCAAGCCCCTGCTCTACCTCTACGGGCGCGCCCGGGAGCGGGCCGAGGAGATCGGCCTCCATGGCCTGGACGTGAGCCTGACGCACACACGCCAGCACGCCCTGGCCGTCGTCATCGGCGTGCAGGAGGCGGGTATCGACGAGCCGGGCGTGGCCCGCGACCGGCTCCTGCGCTGGCTCCAGGAAAGGGGTCGCCTGTGAAGCTCGTGACCGCCGAACAGATGCGCCGCATCGACAAGCTCTCCGCCGAGGCCGGCGTCGGCACCGACATCCTCATGGAGAACGCCGGGCTGGCCGTGGCCCAGGAGAGCTGGATGGCCCTGGGCACCCTGGAGGAGCGCCACATCGTCGTCCTGGCCGGCCCCGGCAACAACGGCGGCGACGGCCTGGTGGCCGCGCGCTACCTGCACGAGTGGGGGGCTACGGTGCAGGTCTACCTCCTGAAGGCCCGTGGCGAGGACGACGCCAACTACCGCCGCCTGCTGGAGGCGGGCGTGTCGCTGGCCTGTGCTGAGGACGACGCCGGCCTCGCCAAGCTGGACGCCGCCCTGGCGGAGGCCGACCTGGTGGTGGACGCCCTCCTGGGCACCGGCGCCGCCCGACCCATCGGCGGGCGCCTGGCCGAGGTGCTGTCGCGGCTGGCGGCGGCGCGGGCCCGGCCCCGGCCTCCGATACTCGTGGCCGTGGACGTCCCGGCCGGCCTCGACTCCGATACCGGCGCCGTCGACCCCCTGACCGTGGCCGCCGACCACACCGTGACCCTGGGCTACTCGAAGGTCGGCCTGCACACCTATCCCGGTGCCCGCTACGCCGGACGCGTGCAGGTGGTGGACATCGGCATACCGCCGGCCCTCATCAGCGATCTGCCCTACGAGCTGATGACGGCCTCGGACGTGCGCGCCCTCCTGCCGGCCCGGCCGCCCGACGCCAACAAGGGCAGCTTCGGGCGGGTGCTCGTCGTCGCCGGCTCCGAGAACTACGTAGGCGCCGCCCACCTGGCGGCGGCCGCTGCCTACCGGGTAGGCGCGGGTCTCGTCACCCTGGCCTGCCCTCGCAGCCTGCACCCCATCATCGCCTCGGCTCTGACGGAGGCCACCTACCTTCCCCTACCGGAGGAGGAAGGGGGCCTGTCCCGCCGGGCCGCCGACGTCGTCCTGCGCGCCGTCGAGGGCTACCAGGTGCTGCTCGTGGGCTGCGGCCTGGGCCAGCGGGGCGCCACCCAGAGCTTCGTGCGGGCCCTTCTCTTCTCCCTGGCTGGAGAGCCGCGGCCCGCTGTCGTCGTTGACGCCGACGGCCTCAACGTCCTGGCGAGGACGCCGGGCTGGTGGCGGGAGCTGAAGGCGCCGGCCATCGTCACGCCCCACCCGGGGGAGATGTCGCGCCTTTCGGGTCGGCCCATCGCCGAGGTCCAGGCCGACCGCCTGGGCTGCGCCGTCGACTGCGCGCGGGAGTGGGGGAAGGCGGTGGTCCTCAAGGGCGCCCACACCGTGGTGGCATCACTCGATGGTCGCGCCTGCCTCAGCCCGTTCGCCAACCCGGCCCTGGCCAGCGGCGGCACCGGCGACGTGCTGGCCGGCGCTCTGGCCGGCTTCCTCGCCCAGGGCCTTTCGCCCTTTGAGGCCGCCGTCTGTGGCGTCTACATGCACGCGGCGGCGGGCGAGGAGGCACGGCGGGAGATGGGCGATGCCGGCCCCATTGCCGGCGACCTGCTGCCGCTCCTGCCCCGTGCCATCAAGGCCCTAACATCGCCGGAATCCAGCCTCGGGGTCTCGCATGACGAGAAGGCCAGCCTTTAGGCTGGCGGGGTGATAGCGCCGGGCTGAAGCCCGGCCTTCGTCTTCCTGAAAGTCTCCCGAGATTGCCACCACTACAGGCGGGCGGGGCACCTGTGATATAGTAGGCTACCGAGCGGGCAGGGAGGTGCGAAGGCGAAGCAAGGCATGGAACAGCCGAATGTCAATGGCGCTGGCCCTTTCCCTCTCGCGCGTAGCCTCGGACAGTCCAACACCGTAACCGCCGACGGCGCCCTCGGGCCTAAGGAGACGAAGTTCGAAAGGTAGGGGTCGCCGGTGCAAGCAGGAGCTCCCACCCTGGTCGGCGGACGCCGTCGCTGGCGTCTCCGCACCGGCGAACGCACCGACGCCTTACGTTCCAGCGACTACCCTCCCCTCCTCCAGCGGCTGCTCGCCAACCGGGGGGTACGCACGCTCGATGAGGCGCGTCGCTTCCTGCAAGGCGCGCCGACCCCCCCGGACCCCCTGCTGCTGCCCGACATGGAGCGCGCCGTCCAGCGTCTGTGCCTCGCTCTCCGCCGGCGTGAGCTGGTGGCCGTCTTTGCCGACTTCGACGTCGACGGCGTGACGGCCGCCGCCCTCCTCACCCAGGGGCTGGAAACTCTCGGAGGCCGCGTCCTCACCCACATCCCGGACCGCTTCCGGGAAGGATATGGCCTCAACACAGACGCCATCGATCGGCTGCGGGCCCAGGGGGCGGATCTGCTGCTGGCGGCCGATTGCGGCACCAGCTCCCTGGCCGAGGTGGAGCACGCGCGCGCCCTGGGGATGGATGTCCTCATCCTGGACCACCACGCAGTGCCAGAGCGGCTCCCCCCGGCGCAGGCGCTGGTCAACCCACGTTTGTCCCAGAAGGAAATGGGAACTGGGAAGCCGGAACTAGCGGCGTCCCCTTTGCTCCCCAGTTCCGAGTTCCCAGTTCCCGGTTCCCTGGAGGGGCTGGCCGCCGTGGGGCTCGCCTACCAGCTCATGGCTGCCCTCCACGAGGCCCTGAACGTCGCCTTCGAGCCCGACGAGCACCTGGATCTGGTGGCCCTGGGCACCGTCGTCGACATGGCGCCCCTGCTGGGCGAGAACCGGGAGCTGGTGCGGCGGGGCCTGGCCGCCCTGGCGCGGACCTCGCGGCCGGGGCTGCGCGCCCTGATGAAGGTGGCAGGGGTCGACTCTGCGCGCCCAGATACCGAGACCCTCTCCTTTGCCCTGGGGCCACGCCTCAACGCCGCCGGCCGCATCGCCAGCGCCCGCCTGGCCTACGACCTGCTCGTCGCCCGCGACGAGGGGGAGGCAACCCGCCTGGCCCAGCGCCTGGACGAGCTGAACCGAGAGCGCCAGCACCAGACGCAGGAGGCCCTCTCGCTGGCTCAGGAGCTTTGGGGGGCCGAGGACCCCCAATCGCCACTCGTCATGGTGGGGCACCCCGACCTTGGCTCCGGCATCGTCGGGCTGGTGGCGGCCCGGCTGGCCGAAGACCTCTACCGGCCGGCCGTCGTCTACGAGCGGGGTGAGAATACCAGCCGCGCCAGCGCCCGCAGTATCCCTGAGTTCGACATCGTGGGGGCACTGCGGGCGTGTGCCCAGACGGACGCCGGGCTCTTCCGGCATTTCGGCGGCCATCGACAGGCAGCGGGCTTCACAGCCGATAACGACGCCCTGCCCGCCATCAAGGAACGGCTCCTGGCGCACGCCGCCCAGGAGCTGGCTCCCCGGGATCTGGCCCCCACCATCGAGGTGGATGCGCCCATGCCGCTGCGCGCCCTGCGTGCAGCCGAGATCCAGGGGCTCGGGTTGCTGGCCCCCCACGGCATCGGCAACCCACGACCGACCTTCCTGAGCCGGGGCGTCACCGTGCTCGAGTGCCAGGCGGTGGGCAGCGATGGCCAGCACCTGCGCCTCAAGCTGCGCGATGGACCTATGGTCTGGCCGGCCATCGCCTTCGGTATGGGCGAAGGGCTCGAAGACAGCCAACAACCCGCCCAGCCGGCTAGGGGGCTCCCGGAGCCAGGAAACCTCATCGATGTGGTGTACGCCTTCTCGGCGGACCGGCGCCGCGGCGATAACCTAGAGCTGGAGGTTCTGGACTTCCTGCCGTCGCCCTAGGGGGCCGCTGGAGAGCAACGGAGGGAAACTTGGCACGCTACCGGGTCTGTCTCGAGGTGGGTGAGAACGGCACGTGCATGGCGCACGTGCCTGAACTCATCGGTTGCTTCGCAGTGGGGAGCACGCGAGAGGAGACCCTGAAGCGCCTGCGCAGCGCTATCACCGAATATCTGGCCTGGCTGGCCGAGCACAGGGAGGTGCCGGTGTCCTCCGCCGAGTCGGACGAGGTGGAGATCGAAGTGGTAGAGGAGGTATCTACGCCGGTCAGCTACCCGCGCAAGCCCGAGGAGCCCGTGGCCTTCTTCGCCGCTGATGGGGAGCCCTTGTCCTACCATGACCTGCAGACGGTCGTGCGGCTCATGGAGCACGCCCGGCGCGACCTGCTGGAGTTTCTCAGGGACGCGCCTGAAGGCCTGCTCCACTGGCGGCCCGGGCCCGACGAGCCGTCCATCGCCGAGACGCTGCTACACGTGGCCCATGTTGAGGCGAACTACCTAGCTCACCTGGAAGAGGAGCCGCAGCAGCCGCCCTTCCCGCAGCTAGCGGCCGTCCGCAGTTGGGCCTACCATCGCCTAGGTCGGCTGACGGATGCAGAGCTCTCACGCCTCACCACCCACCGCGACGAGAAGTGGTCGGCGCGCAAGGTGCTACGCCGCTTCCTCGAGCACGACCGGGAGCACACAGCCCATATCCGCAGCCTGCTGGCCCGCTACCACCGCGATCTGTCCAGCAGCTAAGTGTCCCTTGCGGCTGCCAGGGGCCTACGCTAAGATCGCCCTTGCTCGGCTCAGTAAGGGAGACAGGACTTCATGAAAGAATATCGGACCGAGGAGATACGCAACGCTGTCCTGGTAGGGCACGGCAGCACCGGCAAGACCGCCCTCTCAGAGGCTGCCCTCTATGTGGCTGGGGCCATCAACCGCCTGGGCAAGATCGAGGACGGCACCACGACCTCCGACTACGACCCAGACGAAGCAAAACGCGGGTTCAGCATCAACCTTTCCCTCCTTCCTTGCGAGTGGAAGGGAAACAAGCTCAACCTCATCGACACGCCTGGGTACGCCGACTTCGTCGGCGAGGTGAAGGCCGGGATCAGGGCCGCCGACGTGGCCGTGCTCGTCGTTTGCGCTGCCTCCGGCGTCCAGGTCGGCACCGAGTCGGCCCTGGGCTTCATCGCTGAGCGCCAGCTTCCCACCATCGTCTTCGTCAACCGCATGGACCGCGAGAACGCCGACTTCACGGGGACGCTCAGCCAGCTTCAAAAGGCGCTGGGCAAGAAGTGCGTGCCCGCCCAGGTGCCCATCGGGGCCCAGGACAGCTTCGAAGGCGTCGTGGACCTGGTGAGCATGAAGGCCTACAGAGGCGAGAAGGCCAGCGAGGGCGAAGTGCCTCCCTCCCTGGCCGAGACGGTGGCCCGCTACCGAGAGCAACTCGTGGAGGCCGTCGCCGAGACCGACGACGCCCTTATCAACAAGTACCTGGAGGGCGAAGAACTCAGCGAGGAGGAGCTGCGCCGGGGCCTGCGGGCCGGCACCATCTCCGGCTCCATCATTCCCGTCTTCAGCGGCTCGGCCACCAAGACCATCGCCATCGGGCTGCTGCTGGACGCCCTCGTCAGCTACGCGCCCTCGCCCAAGGACATCGGGGAAGTGGTGGCGCAACAGGGCCCCTCAGGGCCGGAGGCGAGGCTGTCGGCGAACCCCGGGGGGCCGCTAGCCGCGCTCGCCTTCAAGACGGCCGCCGACCCTTACGTGGGCAAGCTTACCTACCTGCGTGTCTTCAGCGGCACCCTCAAGTCAGACTCCCAGGTTCTGAACGCCGGCAAGGGCAACTCGGAACGCATCGGGCAGCTCTTTATGGTGCGGGGCAAGAGCCAGGAGCAGGCGTCGCAGGTGGTAGCCGGCGACCTCGGCGCTGTACCCAAACTGTCCGAGACTGCCACCGGCGACACCCTTTGCCAGCGAGAGAAGCCCCTGGTGCTGGCGCCTATCGCTTTCCCGGAACCTTACTACTCCGCCGCCGTCCACCCCAAGAGCAAGGCCGACCTGGACAAGATGGGCTCTGCCCTGACCCGCATCGCCGAGGAGGACCCGACGCTCCGCGTCCACAGGGAACATGACACCTTCGAGACCATCCTCTCCGGCCTCGGCGATTCCCACCTGGAGGTGGCGGCCGAGAAGATGCGCCGCAAGTTTGGCGTAGACCTGGAGCTGACGCCACCCAGGGTCCCCTACAAGGAGACCATCACCGCCAGCGGCTCCGCCGAATACACACACAAGAAGCAGACGGGAGGCCACGGACAGTACGCCAGGGTGACCATCCAGTTAGAGCCCCTGCCCCGGGGCAGCGGTTTCCAGTTCGTGGACCGCATCGTGGGCGGTGTCGTGCCCAGGACGTACATACCGGCCGTAGAGAAGGGGGCGCTGGAGGCCCTGCAGGAAGGTGTCCTGGCCCACTACCCCCTCATCGACTTCAAGGCGACCCTGGTCGACGGCAAGGACCACCCGGTTGACTCCTCGGAGATGTCCTTCAAGATCGCCGGTTCCGCCGCCCTCAAGAAGGGGGCGCTGGAGGCCCAGCCGGTGCTCCTGGAACCCATCGTCAACATGGCCATCACCGTCCCTGAGAGCAATACGGGCGATATCATGAGCGACCTGAACAGCAAGCGGGCCAAGGTGCTGGGCATGACGCCCCAGGACGGCAACAGCATCATCGAGGCCCAGGCGCCGCTGGCCGAGGTCCTGCGCTACGCCACCGACCTGCGCTCCATCACCCAGGGCCGCGGCAGCTACCGCGTACAGTTCAGCCACTACGAGGAGGTGCCCGCGCACATCGCCCAGAGGATCGTGGAGCAGTCGCGAAAGGAAAGGGAAGGCTCCTGAGACGAGGGCAGAGGGCATAGGGCACAGTACATAGCCATAGGGCGCGGCCTATGCGCTATGCACTATGTACTATGCACTATGTCCTGCGGCTCATCCCCCGCCGTCGCCCTTCTCCTCGGCCTCGCCCTCGCGCGCTTCGCCGTCCTTCCCACTGCGCCGCCAGAGGTCCTGGAAGTCCTCGCCTCGAATGGCTCGCCCGATCTCCTCGCGCTCGGCGGTGAGGAGCTCCTGGAGGCAGGCCTCGACCTGACGCATCAGCTCGGGGTCACCCACCTCGGCGAAGCGGCTCGCAATGTGGTCCCAGACGCCCAGGCGTAGCAGGCTGCCCACGTACTTGGGCCAGGGGATGATGGTGACGCTCTCCGGCTTGGGGAAGCGGGGGCGCAACTGGCGCAGGCTCCGGAAGCGCTCCTCCGGCGTGGCGACCATGGGCACCACCTTGATCATGGGTCTATCGATGTCCGAGCGCCGGTTGTCGATGAGCAGGGTCTTGCGCAGGAGAGGGAAGTAGAGAGACACCACCTCCGCCGTATCCAGGTTGCGGTTCACCTCGGCCAGGTCAATGCGAAAGTCAGAGTCCATGGCTGGCGGGGACGCCCCCTTCCCCTGATTTGGACCCGCCCGGCCCGCCCAGTCTATCCCGTCGAGGGGGCAAAGCCCCCTCGAGCTCCCCCGGCTAGGAGCGTGCTGATCAACCCAGTGGGCCGCTCGTGGTTCGACAGGCTCACCACGAGCGGAATCCAGAACCCGCTCACCCTGAGCCTGCCTGCCCTGAGCGCAGTCGAAGGGTCGAAGGGCGAGCGGCCACTTTTTCAGCAGCCCGCTACTGCTCGTCGGCGTCCACGATGCGAAGGAAGCGGTGCTTGCCCACACGGATCACCATGCCGGGCCGGAAGGGCAGGCTGAAATCACTGATGGGTCGGCCGTCTACGTCGATGGCGCCTTGCTTCATTAGCCGGCGCGCCTCGCCCTTGCTTTGGACCAGGCCCTGGTCAAGAAGGAGGGCCATAAGGTCGTTCCCGTAGCTCTTCAGGCCGGAGATCGGCACTTGCTTTCCGATAGTTGCGTCCGCTCTCAGGGTGGCTTTCGCCGAGAGCCTTGCGCTCCCCTGAATGACGCGGGCAAACTGCTCCTCCGCCCGCTGTGCCTCCTCCGGGCTGTGGTACTGGCCCACGATCTCGCGGGCCAGGCGCTTCTTCAAGTCCATGGGGTTGACGGAGCGCTCCTGGAGCTGGCGGCTTATCTCCCCCACCTCCTCGGCTGGGACGCGCGTCACCAGCGTGAAGTAGTCCACGATGAGGCCGTCCGGCAGGGACATGACCTTGCCGTACATCTCGTCCGGCGGGTCGGTGAGGGCGATGTGGTTGCCCTGGGTCTTGGACATGCGCAGGCGGCCGTCGGTGCCCACCAGGATGGGGACGCAGACGGGCACCTGGGGCCGCTGGCCGAAGGCGCGCTGAAGGGTGCGGCCGGCCATGATGTTGAAGAGCTGGTCGGTGCCGCCGACCTGCACGTCGCAGCGGAGGGCGACGGCGTCGTAGCCCTGCATGAGGGCATAGAAGAACTCATGCAGGTAGATGGGGTCGC
>Ga0315277_10002881_pt1 | contig 23630 bp, 32 predicted proteins | sample YL17G05_15_MG_FD_203695 | JGI IMG/M metagenome (GOLD analysis project Ga0315277, IMG submission 203695) | Sediment microbial communities from Yellowstone Lake, YNP, Wyoming, USA - YL17G05_15 | ecosystem: Environmental > Aquatic > Freshwater > Lake > Sediment | place: USA: Wyoming | collected... | reverse complement strand
CGCCGGGCACCTGGTATCCCATCTATATCCGGGCCACGACCACCACCGACGTGGGCCACCAGGTCACCGGCAACCTCCTCATCAGCAGCGGAGGGGCGGGCGTCTTGGTCCAGCTATGCACCCAGAGTGGAGGCTACCTCGACGATGTCATGGTGGGCCACAACTTCTGCAAGAGCGGCCTGATCGGGGTGCGCATGTCGGACGCCGGCGTGCGCGAGGCGATGGTGGTGGGGAACAATCTGCACTCCTGCACCACCGCCTACTCGGACTCCGGCACTTCGACCTACCTGGCGGATAACTCCTGATGGACGTAAGAGTCAGCGACGGCCGGGTCGAGCCGCTCTTCGCGCGGGTGAAGGCGGCGTGGAAACCTATGGAGGGCGAGATCTCGCCCTGGCCGCAGGATGACCTCGGCTCATTCCTCGCCGATGACCTCGGCTCATTCCTCGCCTTCTCGCAGGCGGAGGTGGACGCCATGCTGGCGCTCGACCCCAAGGCCCAGGTGTTCCCCGAACCACAGCCCGACCCGACGCTGCTGGCTGCGCTGCAAGGCAAGGTGAGCTCGCGATCCGAGGCGCTGGCCTGCCTGGCGGCGGGGAAAGTGCCGGTGACCATTCAAGACCTGGACCAGCGGATGAGGGCAGTGGAAACGAGGGCGATCAGATGAGCAAGCAACCCGTCAGGGCATTTCCGTACCCTCGCCCCGAGCCCCTGGCGATCGCCATCCTCACCCCCTTCGCCGGCAAGCCCTGGGCGCTCGACTTCTGGCTGGCCGCCCTCGATGAGATCCGGCACTTCCCCGTGGAGCGCGTGGATCTCATCTGGGTGGACAACAGCGGTGATGAGGCCTTTGGGGCCAGACTGCGCGCCGCGGCCGAGGAGCGCGGGGCAAAGGTGATCGAGCACTCCCATCGCCTGGCGACCAAGAACGAGACGGTAGCGGCGCTGTGGCGGCTACTGCGCCGCGAGGTGGCTTCCGACGTGAAGTATGTCGTCTGCCTCGAGGATGATGTGCTGCCGCCCGAGGACGGCCTGATTCGGCTCTGGAACTTGCTTCGCACGAGGCCCGAACCGCTCCGCGCGGCGAGTGGCGCCGTGCCGTACGCCTACCCGGAAGGCGGATGTGAGACTCTCTTCTGGCAGATCGTGACGCGAAGGGTGTACCCCGAGGGCGACGCCTGCAATGACCTGGCCGTGACCATCGCCTCGGCAGGCCGGCGCGGCCTGGAGGAGCAGGAGATAGACGCTTGCGGGTTCGGCTTCCTGCTGGTGGAGCGAGAGGCCCTCGACACCGTAAGTCTGGCGGCGCATGGCCCTAGCGGCCTCTGCTACGATCAGAACTTCGGCCACGAACTACGCAAGCTCGGTTGGAAGCTGGTCGGGGACTGGGGATGCACCTGCGAACATCTGCAACTGATCGCCGGTGAGGTGAGGCACACCCGGGTCCCGGCCCGCCTCCTCAGCTACATCATCCTCGGGTACGGCGCCCCTGTGGACGCAACTCTGGAATCCTGCCTGGCCCAGGACTATCCGGCCGTCGAGGTCATTCTGGTAGATGACTGGGAGGGCGAGGAGCCGCCGGACGACCTCAAAGCCTTCGGCCTGCGCGGGGTGAAGCTGGTTCGCTGTCCCCACCCAGGCCAGGAAACCGGCAGAGCATACCGGGCCGGGTTCGAGGCCAGCCGAGGCGAATACGTTTCCTTCGGGAACGCGGACTATCGCTTCTCGCCGCGCCATGCCCCGGAAACCATCGCTGCACTGAATCAGGACCCTCACCTCGGCTTCGTGTGGTTGCCTAACCTGGAAATCGTGAATGCCAAGCCGATGTACCTGTGGGCCAACCAGTGGGACCCTTGGCGGTTAGTGCTACCAGACGGCACCATATCCCTCGATGCGGCGGAGAACATGGTGGGTGCGCAGGGGCCCTACCGGCGCAGTGCAATCTGCCAGGCCGGCGGCCTTACCGGCGACGGGTTCGCGCTGATCCGCTTGCTCCCGGCCCTCTTCTCCGAAGGGTGGCAGGGACGCCTGGTGATAGGTGTGCCGAATCAGTGGCAGTGCAGCACTCCGGGGATGACAGGGGCGGCCTGCTTGGATCCGGAGAGTGCACGCAGGCTGACCGGAGAGTACCCGCGCTTGCGGACTCGGTTGAAGTGGGAATCGCAGCGGAACCGATTGCGGGCGGAAGGCAAACCGCCCTGGCCTCCCTGGGTGTGCTTTCTGAATCGGCCAGGCCCTGGCCAACCGCACCCCGACAACCCGGAATGGGCGAACTGGAACGGCGGGGATATGGTGGTGCAGGAAAACCTGCGCGAGGAGCTGTGGCAGGCGGGCATCATCGCCGACCACCGCTGGCAGGAGATGAACCTGCGCTCCTACGACCTGGCTCACATCATGCACATCGGCCTGCAGTGCACCCGAGACTTCGCCGAGCTCGTCAAGGGGCAAGGGCTGCCCTACATCGTCTCTACCATCTACCACCCCGGGATCCTCGCCACTGAGGCTGTGCGCCTGGTGGCCCAGGGAGCGAGGGCCGTGATCTGTGCCTCGGAAGGAGAACGAGAGTACTTGACCCCCGAACTGGAGGGCCTGCAAGACCGGGTGCGTGTGATCCCCCATGGCGTGGAGCGGGCCTTCCTGGGAGCGGAAACCGCCGAACCCTATCAGGCTCCGCCATACCTGCTCTGCGTGGGCCGCCTACAACGGGAGAAAGGTCAGGACAAGGCGCTGGCGGCGGCCACGCGCCTCGGCCTCAATCTGATCCTCGTGGGCGAAGCGCTCGCCGAGCAGCCGGACTTCGCCGCCCAAGTGCTCGCCGATCCCCGCGTGACGCACTTCGCGCGGGTGCCGGTGAAGGAACTGATCGCCCTCTACAGGGGGGCCGCTTGCGTGGTAGTGCCGTCCGGCTGGGAATCCTTCTCCCTGGTGGGGTTGGAGGCGATGCACCTCGGCGCCCGCCTCGTGATGACGGAGATGACGCTGGCGAAGGAGGAGTTCCCGGGCTACGCCGAATTCTGCGACCCGCTCAGCGAGGAGTCGGTGAGGGCAGCGGTCGAGCGCGCCCTGGCGGGAGATCCACCGGCCCGCCGCCCGGCCCTACTGTGGTGCGACGTGGCCGATAAGCTGGTGCGTGTCTACCAGGAGGCCCTGACATGACCGACACCGACTTCCAGCGCGACGTGCTGCAGCGCCTGGCGCGCATCGAGACGCACTTCGAGGACCTGCGCTGCCCGGAACACCAGACCCAGATCGCCGGTCTGCATGACCGGCTCAACAGCGTCGAGCGCAACGCGAGCTTCCATGCCGGCAAACTCACCGGCCTCTTCGCGGCGGCTTCCCTGGTCGGGGGTTTGGTCGCGAAACTCGTCACGGTATTCTGGAAATGACTTGACGCCAAAGAGCCGCCGAAGTAGAATCGAGAAAGGAGCAGTCCGATGTACCAACACCCCCCCGCGCCCGTCCGCGAGCACCCGCTCGACCCGATCGCGCCGGGTCCCGTCCTCCCGCCACCTCTCCCGAAGAAGTGGGAGTGGACGACCACCACGCGCAAGGCGCTGATCCAGGGGGCCATCGCCGCCCTGGGGATCCTGCTCGCTTCGCTCACCGAGCGCAAGGAGTGGTGGGCGCTGCTCGCCATCACCGCCAGCACCTGGCTGTTCGACTTCTTGAAGCACTGGGAGCAAGGAAAGGAGAACCCCACCGATGCACCTGTACCTGCCCCACCTGAAGCTCAGCCTGCACCCTGAAGACGGCGCGCTCCACATCCGTCTCGAAGCCACCGCCCATGCCGAGGCCGTCGAGCTCACCATCACCTCGGCCCAGGCGATAGAGCTCGCCACCGCCCTGCGCACCCTCATCCGCCGCGCCCGTCGCCTCACCGCCCAGAGCGCCTCACCCATCGAAGTCGGGTCCTGAGCGAGATGGCCAAGCAGATCAGCCCCCACTTCACCGACCTGGAGTTCAAGTGCCGGCACTGCGGGAAGCTGCCGGCCGGTATGCCCGCCCCCAAACTGCTGGAGAAGCTGGAGAAACTGCGGGAGAGGATCGGCGCGCCGCTCCACATCGCTTCGGGCTACCGCTGCCCCAAGCACAACGCAGCGGTGGGCGGCGCCCGGAACAGCCAGCACCCCAAAGGCACTGCGGCGGACGTCACGGTGAAGACCGTGGCCCCGGCAGAGGTGGCCGACGCTGCGCAGGCCGTGTTCGGCTACCGAAGCGGCATCGGGCGCTATCCCGGCTTCACGCACGTGGACGTGCGCAACTCGCACGCCCGCTGGTGACACCTATCCCCAGGAGAATCGCACCATGTGGAACCTGTGGCAGTACCTGACGATGGTGATGAAGCTCGCCGCCATCTGGCAGAACCTGAAGGCCGTGAAGGGCAGCGACGCTTCGACTTCGCCAGTGTCCTACCAGCCGGCAGCGGATGCCGTGCTGACCGAACCCGCGATACAAAGGTGGCTGGCGAAACGCTCGCCCGGCCACCGCAGCATGTTCGAGCAGGGCCTACCCCTCTTCCTGTGGGGGCTGGATTCGCTCACCGAGTAGCCCGCCGCGCCCCGAACAGAGGAGAGTCCAGGTCGGACCAGGCCCGCCGCGCCAGGCGGGCCTTCTTCGTGGCCGGCACCGCCTGCGCTGCGCTGCCAGGAAGGCGGGTCGAGCGCCAAGCGAAGGTCGGAAGCCCACCCAGGGCGCTCGCGGCGCTCCTGGGGCACCACAGAGCGAAATACGCCCCCGCAACCGCAAACCGACTGGACGAAGCCCGATTGGAACTGGTTTGAAGGAATTAGCGTCGCCTAAAACTCATCAACACGTCAAAAAAAAGACATTGACGGGGCACTCGTCTACTACTACTAAACCAAGAAAAGGCTTTTATTACCTTACCTTCCCGGGTACTGATTTTTGATATTTCTGGGAGCGCGGCACCAAGCTCCATCAAGTCCTATTCGTAAGGTCATACCCCGGGTTCACTTCTGAGAGAGATATGCACACTACAGTACCCAACCAGCACCCCTCTTCAGCCCCCCCTACCGGGTACTATCGTTCGGTCCCCCCCTTGTTTGCCGAATAACCTTGAAGCTCCGTTGTTAGGGTGTGAGGAAACATGCGGGTTTCGTGTGAACATCACCGCGCGCAGAGGGGGTCGAGGGGGAGGGTGTCAACTTCATGCAAGTGCTCGAGCGCGGGCCCAATGTCTTTCTGGAGAAGTGTCGTGATCGCCCGAAAACGCGATGTTGACACCCCCCCCGGCCAGGGGTACGCGCGCGGTACAGGAAGGTCGGCGAAGGCATATCTAGTAGCTTGCTTGTCGCTACCCACTGCATGTAGGCAAACTGTTTGCGCGCCTAAGCATGTGCGCCATCCCGTGGCGCAGGATAATGCATCCGTTTGCTGCCAGTTTCCGCATGGCCATCGCAGAATAGCACACATCAGGTGCCGAGTTTGCATGAAGTGTTTGCTATTCCCGCAGCACTCGACGCACGGCACGGATCAGGTACTTGGGGTCACCCGATGCGCACAGAGGTGCACACCACACCGCGCGTGCGCCGTAGCCGGCGCCAGAATCTCGCCGCCACTCACCCAACCGCCTCAACCGCCTCGCGACGACCTCTCTCAACTGCTACTATCGCCTCACTGTAGACGACATCCGCGGCCTCCTGCGCCACCCGCAGGGCCCGCCGCGCCGGCTCGACGTACTGATCGCGCAGCATCCGGCCATGCTCGTGCGCTCCCCACGCACAGCGACAGTAGCCCTCTTCATGGTCCCGGACGACCCGCTCATACCACTTCCGCCCGATCTTCTCCGCTCGTTCCCGAGCGCGCTGCGCAGGGCCTACCGCCTGCTCATAGACACGCCCCGCGGCCCGGATCGCCTTCTCTCGTGCCAACTCAGCCTCTCTGCTCGCCCGCTTCATCTCCACCGCCCCCCCCATCCGATTCCCCACCAATCTCGACTCACCTTTCGCCGCGCTTTGAACGCCGCACCGGCTCACAGAATCGCGTCGCCCGTGCGGCGTTTCCAGACGCTCGCTGCGCTCACGCAACAGCGCCCAAGGTTTCACCTTCGGCGCAAGAGTACGAACCGCGTCGGTTCGGGCTCCCGTTTTAAGCGGTTCCAACCACCCCCCTCGCAACAACTTTGCGCCCGGCTTTGACGTTCCCCTCGTTACACTCGGCAAGGTAGAACGGGTGCGAAGCGAGCGAGCGCATCGAAATCTCCACCTTTCAGGTCGTATTTCGACGCTGGCGCGCCCCAGAATCGGGGTGCAGCTCGCTCGCTTCTTCCCGTCTCCACCTTGACGTTGCGCCGGGCGCATTTCAGAAGCGAGGGGGGTGGTTGAATGGTGTTTTTTAGGGAGCGGTGTATCACACACGAAAGGTGAGAAGATCATGGGGACGCAGGAGCAAGCAGCGTGCGAGGGATGCGGCAGGCTGGTAGTGGTGGCGACTGTAGGCGGCCGCCAGGTCTGTGGGCGGTGCCGCCGCCAGGTGATCCGGGCAGTAGAGGCGAAGGCCGAGGGGCCTTACCTGGCGCTGATCGCCCGGATCAACAGCCCGGAGCTGCTGGGCTTCGGGATGCAAGTGAGCCCGGGGTTCCGGGCGAGGTGAGGAGGTCCGCCTGACGAGCCTGCGAGGGCGAAACGGGCCGAGAGGCCCGTCGCGGCAAGAACACAGGCCCCGACAGGGGCAAGGAGGCAGGGAAGATGAACGACAGCCTGTTGGAATGCATTGAGAACAGCATCCGGGGTGATCCACCTGGGGCCTGGTACTGGAACCGGCGCGCACAAGCGCTGATCGCGGAGCGCGAGGCCAAACGTCAGGCAGAAGCGGAGATAGAGCGGGCCGAAGCCAGGGGGATGCTATCGTGGGAGGAGCAGACAGACTGGGAGTCCTGAGAGTGCACTGCCCCCGAGGCCCCCTACGCGGGCCTTCGGGCAGTGCATTCGAGGGGACGGAGGAGGGGAGACGGTGGCAAGGGACACGTACTTAGAGGGTCTGTCGGAGTCGGCGCTGGCGCGCAAGATGGCGGAGAACCTGCCGCGCTGGAACCTGAAAGAGCTCGCGGATGAGCCGAGCGACGGCAAGCGGAACCGTGCGGCCCGACTGGCGTTGGTGATGGCGGCCGACGGCTTGCTCACGCTGCGCGATTGAGGAGTGCCCTGCCCCCGAGGGGCCTTGCGAGGCCCCTTCGGGCAGTGCATTCGGGGCGAGGAGAAAACCCATGCCCGACACACAACCGACCATCGAGGCACGCTTGCAGATCCTCGAATCCACTCTGGCCGCGCACCTGCGCTCGCATCAAGACACCGAGGATGCCGAGGCCGAACGCGCCGACATCCAGGCGGGAATCACCGTCCGCCGCGAGCGCCGCCGCTACCACGATGAGCGCCTCGCCGAGGAGCAGCGCCGCGACGCCGACTACCGTATCGGCGAGCTCGAGGACAAGGTCCGTGAAGCCGAACGCCGGCGCTGATCACCCCGGGCCGCCGCCCATTCGACTCCGCCTCTCCCTCACCGCCGCACCAGCCTAGAGGAGCAAAAGAAGATGAGCATTCTCACAGAGCCACGCACCTACGTCTACACCCGCGAAGACGGGGTGCGCTGCCACCAGCAGATGTGCGGGCCGTGGGCCGGCGATGAGTACGAGCACCCCGGCGATCCCAACTGGCTGCCGGGCGCTGACTGGCCCTATGCCTGGCGCCTCAGCCCAGACGGCGAATGGCATGAGCCTGCCGCCTGATCGCGCCCACTGCTCCGCCTGCGGCCGCCGTTTCCGCCCGCCGAAGTGCCCGCGATGCGGCGGCCGCAACTGCCCGCCAGGGGAGTGCCGCCAGCGTCGCCTGGCGCTGGCCCTTGCCGATGGACTGCTGCTCGAGGCGCGCCAGCTCGAGCTCGCCTCCTTGCCGAATGTGGAATGAACCAATGAGCCGCCAGGAGGGTGTCCCCATGCACCAAGCCGTCCAGGACTTCCTCGGCTCTCTGCGCCTGCGCCAACTCGCACCGGCCACCATCCGCACCTACAGCACCGATCTCCGCCAGCTCCTCGACTTCCTCACCGCAACCGGCTCGGCGCCGAGGCCCGAAGAGGTCGATCGCCCCCTGCTTACCCGCTTCCTGCTCCATCGTCCCCTCGCGCCGCGCAGCATCCGCCGCCGCCAGGCGGTCTGCTCGGCCTTGTTCACCTTCCTTCAGGAGGAGGGCCGGGTCACCGCCAACCCCGCGCGCCGGATCCGGCTGCCGAAGGTTCCGGCCTCGCTGCCGGCGGCCCTCGCACCCGACCAGGTCCAGCGCCTGCTCGCCCTGCCCTTGGCTCCTTGGGAGCGGTGCATCCTCACTCTCCTGCTCACCGCTGGCCTGCGCCACGCCGAAGCCGCCACCCTCACCCTCGATGACGTGGATATCGCCGGAGGCACCCTTCGTGTTCATGGCAAGGGGGCCAAAGAGCGCCTGCTACCGCTCCACCCCGATGCTGCCCGTACCCTCCGCGAACACCTCGCTCAGCGACCCGCGACCGCCAGCCGCGCGCTCTTCCTCACCTCCTGGCGCCGAGGCATGGCCGTACCTGGCCACTACATCGAGCGCCTCTTCAACCGGCTTGCCAAGCAGGCCGGCATCCCGGGCCTCACCCCGCACAGGTTGCGCCACACCTTCGCCACCTATCTGCTCCGCTCTGGCGTGGACATCCGGACTGTCCAGGAGCTGCTCGGACATGCCGACCTTCGCACCACAGCGATCTACCTGCATTCGGATCTCCGCGCCAAACGGGAGGCCGTCAACCGCCTCGCCCAAAGATTCTTCGGCCACCCTCTTGACAGACCAACCCTCGTGTGCTACACTTGACCCACCATGGGAGCTACACTCGTCCTCCTGCCAACCCTCGGGGAGCAGCTCGTCCTGCTGCGCCGGCGCCGCAACCTGTCTCAGACCGATCTCGCCAAGGCCGCCGGTATCGCCCGCAGCACCCTTTCCCGCTGGGAGAACGGCCACACCGAAGCGCCTTCGCCAGAACTCTTCGCCCGGCTCATCACCACCATCAACGCCAGTCCGGAAAAGCGTTGAAGTTGTCGTTCCCGGCCATCTGAGGAGGCCCACATGCTGCTCGACATCCGCCAGGGGGACAGCCGCCCCACCGTGCTGCTGCGCAGCGACTTCTCCGAGCGCGAGGCGTGCAAGGCGCTCCCCGTGCGGCGCTGGGATGCCGAGGCCAAGGTCTGGCAGGCGCCGGTCGCCCACATCGAGGCGATCGCCGAGAACTTCCCCAGCGCCGAGCAGACCCAGGCCTTCCGGCTCTTCCACACCGCGACTGCGCTCCGCCGCTCTCTGGTGCGTGAGCTGCAGGCCGCCTCCGATCTCCCCGAGGGCCACGCCCTGCGCACCGATCTCGAAGGTGTGCCGACCCCCTATCCCCACCAGCGCGTGGGCACCGCCTTCCTCACCGCTCGCCAGACCGGGCTGCTGGCCGACGAGATGGGCCTCGGCAAGACCCTCGAGGCCATCCACGCCCTGGTGCCCCGCTTCCAGCGCGGCGAGATCGCCCGCTGCGTGGTGATCTGCCCCAACAGCGTCAAGTGGGTGTGGGACCACGAGCTCGCCACGCACTGTCCCGCCCTCTTCAACGATCGCGTGCTCATCGGTGGGGACCGCGATCGCCGCGCGCAGCTCCTCACCCGCGCCCGGCTCACGCGCTGGTGCGTGATCAACTACGAGGGCGCGCGCATCGAGCCGGCCGCCCTCCGTGACCTCACCCAGGGGCAGGCCCTCATCTGCGACGAGGCGCAGGCGCTCAAGAACCGCCAGGCGCAGATCAGCAAGCTGGCGGCCGCCCTGCGCCCCGCCTGCCTCTTCCTCCTCACCGGCACCCCGGTCGCCAACAAGCCGGAGGACCTGTGGCACCTCGTGAACCTGGTCGAGCCGGGGCTGCTCGGCGACTTCTGGCGCTTCTGCGAGCGCTACTGCGTCAAGGACTTCTTCGGCGCCATCCGCTCCTACCGGCGCTTGGACGAGCTCCACGCGCGCATCTCCCACCTCTACCTGCGCCGACGCAAGGCCGACGTGCTGGACTTGCCGCCCAAGATCACCAGCATGGTGCCAATCGAGCTCGGCCCCGAGGAGACCGCCGCCTACCAGAGCATGAAGGCCTTCCTCTTCGCCAGCCTGGCGGACAAGGACGAGCACTACGTGCGCACCCATGCGCCGACCATCCTCACCCAGCTCCTTCGCCTGTCCGAGATCGCCGATGGCATGGTGCGCCAGGGTGAGGAGGTGGCGATCGTGGATATCCCCGCCAAGACGCAGGCGCTCGACGAACTGGTCGGGGCCACCGATGGGAAGCTGGTGATCTGGACCCGGTTTCGCCCGATCGCCCACTACCTCGCCCAGCGCTACAGTGCGCCGGCGTACACCGGCGACCTCTCGCCAGAGCGCCGCGCCGACATGGTGGACGCCTTCCAGATCTGTGACGACCCCCGCATCCTGGTGGCCACCATCCAGGCCGCCGGCCTCGGCCTTACGCTCACCGCCGCGCAGACCCAGGTGTTCTACGATCGCTGGTGGTCGCCGGCGGTTAACCTGCAGGCCGAGGACCGCCTGCACCGGATAGGGCAAAGCGGGACGGTGAGCATCTACCACTTGATCGCCCGCGGCACGATCGATGAGTACCTCAGCGGCCTACTCGCCGAGAAGGATTCCTGGCGCCGCCACATCCTGGCCGACCCGCACGACTCGCCAGCCGTTCATGCGCCGGCGCTCACCCGCGCCGATGCGCTCAGCCTGCTCCGGTGATCACCGTGGCCACCATCATGATCTCGCCCCTCAGCCCGGGAAGGCGCCGGCGCAGCTGCAACGCGCGCTGCCACGACGCCAAGTTCGCCAAGTGCACCTGCATCTGCGCCGGGATGAACCATGGCGTAGGATTGCAGCAGGCCCGAGACAACGTCGAGCAGCTCTGCCAGGGCGAGCGGGAGGTGCTCGACCGCCCCCTGGTCTTCGGCGACCCGGCCCAGCTCGCCGCGCTCCGCCGCTTCGACTTTTCGCGCTCTCAACGCCCGTTGCTGCTAACACCGAAGGAGGTATGAACCGATGAACACCCAGACGTTGACCCCGCCGCCCGGCATCTCCACCGCCGAGGCACGCGCCCGCGAGGTGGTGGCCACCGCCCTCGCCAAGCGCGCCGCCTACCTCGCGGCCAAGGCGGAGGCCGAGCAGACCGAAGCCGACTGGCGCGTCGCCGAGGCCCAGGCCTGCGAGGCGATGGACCTCGCCGAGAAGAGCTCCCTGGCCTTCGATGGCATCGGCCTCGCCGTGCGCTCGGTGTCCCACCACCTGTCGGTCACCGACCGCGAGGTCCTGCTCGAAGCGCTCGATGCCGAGGGGCTGAAAGAGGAGCTCACCTTCTCCGAGGTGCGCCGCGCCGCGCTCCGCGAGCGCGTGCTCGCGAGGGTGAAGGCCGGTGAGGGCTTCTGGCCCGGCATCGAGTACTACGCCCGCCCGACCCTCGCCGTCCGCCGCAGCAAGTAGCGCTGTGCTGCACTAAGTAGCCACAACATACGAGGAGGAGACCCGTGAGCACTACCACCATCGCCGAATCCGATCTGCAGGCCAGGGCGCTGCGCGCTGCCCGGCGTGCCCTCGGCCCCAGCGCGTCGGACGAGGAGTGCATGGTCGAGATCGCCGCCAGGTATCTCGACACCAACCCGGCGACCGTCTGGACCCTCGAGGAGGCGTGCGCTACCCCCGGGGTGAGCGTCCGCGGGATGCGGGCCGAGATCCGCTTCGACTCCATGCCCAACTGGTATCACTGCTTCCTCGGCTTCGCCTGCCCGCGCTGCATGGAGCCGATCAGTTGGCACTGGGAGGGTGATCTCCCAGGGATGACTACCCCCGGGTCCATCGGGGCGGCAGGTGTCCACCCCGTTGTTGACCGCGGGGAACTCCTCGACTGGGGCCACCGTTACATCGTGGTGCGGTGCCCCAACCGCGACTGCTCCCAAGAGTGGTTCGCCCACAACTTCGATTAAGCATCAAACACCAAAGGAGGTTCCATCCCCATGAGCACCCAGCTCGAGCGAGTCACCCCCGATGTGCTTGCCGAGATCCGCAAGGCGCACGCCCCGGTGGCCGACGCCGAGGGCCGCCTGGTGGGCCTCGAGACCAAGGAGCCGCCCGGCGATCGCGTGGAGTTCCCCCGGGTGGTGGTTGTGCACCCCATGAGCCAAGTGGCGCAGGACGGGGAGGCCAAGGCCGGGGAGTTCTTCCTCTCCATGCTCAACATGAGCCTGGGCGAGGACCTGCGCTTCGTGCCCAGCGCGGTGCGCTACCGGCGCATCCGCTTCGAGAAGGGCAGACTGGCAGGGCCGACCTGCAGCTCTGAGGATGGCTTCGCCGGCGTGGGTGACCCGGGCGGCGACTGCCAGGCCTGCGATCTGCAGTCCTGGGCGTATGCGAAGAGCCAGGGACTCTCCGCTCCGCCCTGCCAGCTCTGCTACAACATCTTCGGGCTGCTGCCCGACATGCCCATGCAGATTCCGCTCTGCGTGAGCTTCCGCTCGAGCAGCGCCCGCAGCGGCCGCGACCTGGTCAACCTGCTGCGGGCCACGGCTACCAACCCCTGGGGCCTCACCATCAGCCTCTACCCCCAGGAGAAGTCGAACGACAAGGGCCGCTTCTACGTGATCCGCTGGCGGCCCAGCGGACTCACCCCGCCCGACCTGGCGGCGGCTGCGCAGCGCATCGCCGCCACTCTCCCCGCGGCCGCGGTGCCGTTCGAGGACGAGGAGCGCACCGCTAACGGCGAGCAAGCCGAATCCTCACCCGACTGGGCGCAGTGAACCTGTGGAGAGGCCGGCGCGCCAAGAGCGAGGGTGCCAGGGCGCAGGGATCCCTCTCCCGTGTGCTGGCCGTGGTAAGCGCCTGAACCACGGCGCCGGCCTCTCCAAACAACCAAAGAGGAGGAGACAGATGTCAGAGGCACGTTGGAGAGTCACCATCGTCCAGAAGACCGGCAACCAGCATCTGTTGCCGGTCCTTACCGACAAGCAGGAGGCCCGCGATACGGCACGCGTGGCGCAGCAGTTCTCCTGGGCCTACCGCGTGATCGTGTCGGAGGGCACCAGTTCCTACAGCGATGACTTCCGCGTGGTGGCCGACCTGCCCGGAGCCGTAATCGCAGGTGCGCCAGAGGCGTTCTGAGGAGAGACACATGCTCCTGACCGAACCCATCGGCGGGCACGTCGGCAAGATGCTCGACCTCTGCTACGGGGCGGCCACCATCCTGCGCGTCGGTGCCGCCGAGCATCCCCAGACCCTCGCCATCAACAACAGCCGGGCCGCCGCCTATGAGACCGGCGCCGGCCCCTGTGTGACTTTCCACCTGCGGCTCGCCGACGGTAGCGAGTTCGACGTGCGGGTGAGCTGCACGCGCGAGCCGGATCCCGCCGACTGAACGCCTTGCGAGCGGTGGAGCGGCCCGAACCTCGCGCTGTCCGCCCAGGGCCGCTCCGCCCTCGCCCCCTGAGGAAGACCATGCGCAAGCCGAAGAGACAGGTCCCCGAAGCCTACCGCTACACCACCGTCTCCGCGCACGCGTCGCGGGACGCGATCGAGCGCCGCCTGCTCAACTATGGCGCCGAGGGCATCATGTGGCAGAGCCTGCGCACTCCGGAGCAGGCGGAGCTGCAGCTACGCTTCGCCCACCGCAAGCGCACCTACCTGTTCAGTGTGAAGCTCGGCCAGGACCCGCAGGACGAGCGCCAGCGCATGCGGGCGCTCTATTGGGGCATCAAGGCCATGGTGGACCAGGCCGAATTCGGCATCCTGCGCCTGGAAGACTTGCTTCTCGCTTACACCCAGGTGATGCTACCCGACGGCCTATCCACGACGGTCGCCAACCTGGTGCAGGAGGACCTCGCGCGCCAGGCCGTGCCCAGCCTCACTACCTCACGCCCGGCGCTACCCGCCAGATCGGAGACATGATGCTCACTTCCGCCCAAGGCCGCGCCCGCCGCCGCAAGGGCAAGACCGGCGAGCGCGAGTTTCGCAAGTGGCTCATCGCGCACGGGATCCCAGCCGAGCGCGTGTCCGAGTGCGAAGGGGACATCGTTATCGGCACCCGCTTCGGCCCGGCCAAGATCGAGGTGCGGCGTACCACAGTCGCCCTTCCCGAAGCGCGTCGCGTCTTTCACCGCGCCCACTTCCTCGCCCAGCGGCTGGACCGCCAAGCATGGCGCATCTGGACCAGCGTGTACTTGTCGCGCCTCTGGCGAGGAGAGGGACACGATCCGGCCGAGGAACTGCCGCACCTCAGCCTTTCGAACTTCACTTGGCTACTCGGCGATATCCGCCCCCCTCACTTCCTCATCATCTTCCCCGACGCAGAAGAGTGGGCAGCCCTATGCCAGTCCCTTCTCCAGCCTCCCTCGGGCTCGCCGTAACCGGAACCTTCCCCGACCACTGGAAGTGCACGTGCCCGTTCCATCATGACGAGGTCGGCTCACTCGCCGTCTATAAGGATGATGGCCACTTCCACTGCTTCGGCTGCCAGGAGCACGGCTCCTGGGAGCAGTTGCAGCGCCGCTTGGATCCCAATCAACCATCGCCCACCACCGAGCTCGCCGAGGACCTGGTGCGCCAGCTCCATGACAACCTGCTCGCCTATCCCGATCGCTTGGGCTTCCTCGAGACCAAGCGCGCCTTGTCCCGGGAGACCATCGCGCGCTTTCAACTCGGCTGGTCCACCCACCGTTCCCGCTTCACCATCCCGATCAGGGATCACGAGGGCCGGCTCGTGAACATCCGCTGCTACGACCCCGAGGCCAGCTCCGCCGCTAAGAAGATGATCTCTTGGGCGAAGGGGCTGGGCTCGGCGCGCCTGTGGCCCCAGGATTCGCTCGCCCACGATGAACTTCTCCTCTGCGAAGGGGAGCTCGACGCGCTGTGCGCCATCCAGCGCGGCTTCCACGCTCTCACCGCGACCGCCGGCGCCGGCACCTGGAAGCCCGAATGGAACGAGGCCGTTCGGGGCAAGACCGTCTACCTCGCGCAAGACAACGACGACGCCGGCCGCAAGGGGAACCTGCGCATCGCCGGCGCCCTCCACCAGCTCTGCGCCGTGCGCCTCGTGCAGTGGCCGTCCGACTTCCCCGCCAAGGGCGATGTCACCGACTTCTTTCTCACCCGCGACGCCGACGACTTCCGCGCCCTGCTCCTCGATGCTAGGGACTTCGCCATCCCGGCCCCCGTTGAGCCCACGGAGAAGGCGCCGCTCCGGGTGTCCCTCCAGCAGGCCGCGCTCGCGGCCAACACCGGCAAGCGCCTCGCCTTCTCCGCCATGGTCGCCGGCAAGGACACGCAGCCCTTCCAAGCGCCCGGCACGGTGGCCTTCTCCTGCCCCCCCGGGGCCTGCAAGGCACCCGGGCAGTGCAAGCTCGCCGAGTCCGGCAACTTCGTGCTCACTATCCATGCCACTTCGCCCTTCCTACTCAACCTCATATCGTGTTCGGACACGCAGCAGACCGGCGCCCTCAGGGCAGCCGCTGGAATCCCCCGCACCTGCCGGGCGGTCACCCTCCAACGCCTCGAGGACTTGAATATCGAGGAAGCCTTCCTGATCCCTGATCTCGACTCTTCACCCTACTCACCTTCCACCGAGGAGTATGTGCGGCGCACGGCGTTCTACGTCGGCTACGGCCTGCGCGCCAACCGCACCTATGAACTCGTGGGGTTCACCGGGCCGGAGCCGAAGCAGCAGTACACGGTGCACGTGCTGGAATCCGCGGTCCCCGCCCAGGACAACATCGAGGCCTTTACGCTCGCCCCCGACATCAGGGAGCGGCTCACGGTCTTCCAGGGCGACCCCGCCGAGAAGTGGGCCGACATCTACCGGGACCACACGCTCAACGTGCACCGCATCGTCGGAAGGCCCGAGCTGCAGATCGCCTTCGACCTGGTGTTCCACTCCGTTCTGGCTTTCAGCTTCGGCGGCAGGCTCATCCGCAAGGGCTGGGTGGAAGGCCTGGTGCTCGGCGACTCCGGCCAGGCGAAGACCGTGCTCGCCGAATCCCTGCTCAGCCACTACCGGCTTGGGGAGCGCATCTCGGGGGAGCATGTGTCATATGCCGGGCTGATCGGCGGCCTCTCCCAGACCGCGCGCAACTCGTGGATCCTCAACTGGGGCAAGATCCCCCTCAACGACCGCCGCGCGCTAGTGATAGACGAGTGCGGAGATGTCAAGCCCGAAGACCTCGAGAAACTCAGCGACATGCGCTCCACGGGCATCGTGGAGATCGTCAAGGTGCGCACCGAGCGCACCTGGGCGCGCACCCGCCTCCTGTTCCTCTCCAATCCCAGGGAGGGGCGTATCCTGCGCTCCCTCGAGCACGGCGTGGAGGCGATCCGAGGGGTCTTCCGCAAGCCCGAGGACATCAGGCGGCTGGACTTTGCCATCACCGTCGCTTCGGGTGAGGTCTCGGCGGCGCTCATCAACGAACCCTTGCCGTCGCCGGGGCCTCCCCGCTACTCCTCGGACGCCTGCCACGATCTGCTGCTCTGGTGCTGGTCGCGCACTCCCGATCAGGTCATCTTCCCGCCCGAGACCTGCAACTACTTGCGCGCCTCGGCGGAGTCCATGGCCGACTGGTATTCTCCCCACATCCCCCTCGTCGAGCCTTCCGACCAGGGCCTCAAGTTGGCGCGCCTGGCCGCCGCTTGCGCCGCTCGCTTCTACTCGTGCGACTCCAGCGGTGAGAAGGTGCTGGTGCAGCCGGAGCACGCCGACTTCGTGGTAGAGTGGCTGCGTTCCCAGTATAACAAACCGGCCATGGCCTACGACTCCTACTCGCGAGCGAAGAAGGCGCTCGACGAGCTCTCCGACGAGCGCTACGAGCAGGTCCGGGAGGCCCTACGCCTGGCGCCGGACGCCCACGAGTATGCCCGCTTGCTACTGGAGACCAGCGCCATCTCCCGCAACGTGCTGATGGACTTGCTCGACCTCGAGCAGGCGCAAGCGCGCAAGCTCCTCGGCGCGCTGCACAAGCTGCGCTTGCTCACCCACTCCGCGCGGGGCTACGTCAAGACCCCCGCCTTCATCGTGGCGCTTCACCGCGTGATCGAAGAAAGGGAATCCGATGACGCATGAAGAGTTCTTCCATGACCTCGACGAGGCCGTAATCGAGGCGGCGATAACTCACATGGCCAGCGAGCAGAGGGAGGCCGCCGGTTCCCTGCTCCACCCTCTCCCTGACGACCACCCTGCAATCAGACTCCGCCACGCGATGCTCGGAGTCTTCACCAACGCGTGCGACCAGTTCGGCCCCAAGGTCGCCCTCGACTCCATCATCTGCCTGGCTTTCCGCCTCGGCGCCGCTTACGCCAGGCTGGCCGCGAGCCGCGTCGATGCTTGACATCCAATCCCGCAGGTCGAAGGTGCCTATCAGATGGTGGTACGCGCAGCGCGTGATCGCCTGCTTGGAGACCCAGCCGCACGGAGCCACCTTCGGCGACCTCTGCTCCTGGTGCTCACCTGGCGGCGCCGCCATCGAGTGGCCGGTCATGTTCGACGAGCTCGAGGCGCTCGACTCCATGGAGGTCGTCGAACATCACCGTCTCAGCGACCGGCCAGGAGATCCGAGTCGCCGCCACCAAGGACAGGGACCGTACGCGGGTGGCCATCGACCACCTCAGCGCGTGGCTGGACAAGGCCCAACTCTATCGCCTCGCCGAGGCCCTGCTGACCGCGGCGCGGCTGGCGGAGGGGGCGAAGGCAGAGCCGCGCCCATGAAGCAGTGGATCGGTCGCTTCGAACCGCACGAGGGCGTCGTCTGCCCCGGCTTCCATCGCCTGCGCTACTTGGCAGAGTGCCCTCACGGCTGTGCAATGTGCTATCTCCAGGGCACCTATTGGCGGGGCCGGCCGCGCGACATCACCGAGGCCGACCTGGAGGAGATGGAGCGACGAGTCGCCCGGTGGATGAGGCAACGAGACCGTGAAGACCCGTGGGGCAGTCCCGGTCGTGTTCTCAACGCCGGTGAGCTCAGCGACTCCTTCGCCCCTGACATCTGCGCCCAGGCCTCGCAGCGCCTGATCGAGCTGTTCAGGCGGCAGGAGCGGCATACGTTGCTCCTGGTGACGAAGGCTCAGGATGAAAGACTTATGGAGATCGAACCGACCAACCAGGTCATCGTCTCCTTCAGCCTCACAGATGACCGGTCAGCGGTCCAGAACCTTCAACTGACGAACGTTGCATGGCCACTCGCGGCCATCGGCTGGCGAACGAGATACAGGCTCGACCCGTTGCTGAGACTGACGGATGCCACCCATCTTGCTGGAATGGTTGCACTCGCGCCACACCACCCCGAGCGCATCACGCTCGGCACGCTCCGCTTCACGGCCCACACCTACCAGATGATGACCAAAGGCACGCCCGCGCAGCGCGCGCTGGCTGAGCTGGTGACCAAGCAACAGGACGGCGGCAGCCACCCCTATCGGCTGCCCTTCGAGCAACGCGTGGAGATCTACGGGAAGGCGCTGGAGATGCTGCGCCCGCTGGGCTGCGAGGTCGGCCTGTGCAAGGAAGTGCCCGCGGTGTTCGTCGCCCTGGGGTTCGAACCGCGGGAGAACAGGTGCAACTGTCAACCGTGAACCGTCTTGAACAGGCAGTCTACTGACCGGCCGGCCGCTGGCCGAGCAGGATTCTCCACTCGGTTGTCTCTTCATGACGAAGAGGTACAACGATGTGTGGCCGCCCTGGCAGCGCTTGGTTTCACCGTCGAGCGCATCGGCCAAGAATCCCGTGCTGGATTGTGGCAGAAGGTGGCCTCTCGCCTTCACGATGATGAGACGGCTCGCGCTCTGCGTTTCGAGGCCGACCTGGTCGCCGCCCATCCGAAACTATACTTGCTACTCCTGGTGGAAGTCAAGTCCCGCAATGCCGACAGCCCCAACATCGCAATCGAGAAGGCCTGCCACGAGAACGCGCTGGCCGAACGTCATCGAGGAGTCCGAGTCGCGTATTGGCTGCCCGGCGACCGCATGGAGTGGCCAGAATATGTACCCATCTTCCGGCAGGTTGTCGATCCCAAAGACCTTGCCGAAGCCAAACGCAAGGGCGGCTCCGGCACCCCGTTTGTCCTGGTGCACGATTTCGCGGTGAAGACGCCGTACACCACATTCATAGGAGCGCTGTTATGGCCAAAGCAGCAGGCCCCAACGCAAGTGCAGGGCCGTCTCTGGTAGCAATCGCTGACATCCAAGTCATCGAGGAACTGTACCCCCGCAAGCGACAGCGGGACGGCATCGTAGCCCAGTACCGCCAGGCCCTCGATTTCCTGCCGCCAGTGACGCTGGTTCGGCGGGACAGCAAGGCGGTGCTGGTAGACGGCTACCACCGGCTGCTTGCCTTCCGACTGGAGAACAGGCCGGAGGTACCGGCCGAGTTCGTGGACTGCAATGACATCCTGCTGGAGGCCATCCGGCGCAATGCCGCGCACGGCTATCAGCTTGAGGACGCGGACAAAGGACGGTGCGCCAGGGCGCTCTACAACCGGGCAGAGAATCCCGTCAAGGATGAGGCGGCACTGGGGGCCATCCTCGGGGTGAGCGACCGGGCCATCAGGGGCTACCTGGCCGACATCAAGCGCCAGGAGAAGGATGCCCGTAACACCCGCATCCGTGAGCTCTGGTTGGACTGCTACAGCCAGGAGGAGATTGCGGAGAAGGTGGGGGACATAACCGAACAGCATGTGGGGAAGATTTTGGAGGAGCTTCCAAAATCTTCCCCTGCGCCCCCTGCCTCCCTCCAGACCTGGACGCTGTGGGAGGAGTGGCCGGAGTGCGATGAGCGGTACGGCTCCGACTACCCCGGCCGCATGCCGGGCCAGGTCGTGGAGAACCTGCTCCACTACCTAACGGAACCAGGCGACTGCGTGCTCGACCCGATGGCCGGCTCCGGCACCACCCGCGATGTTTGCCAGGCCATGGGCCGACGCTGCTACGCGGCCGACTGTAACCCTCTGCCCGGCAAGCCCTATCTGCGCCACCTCGCCATAGACGCGGCCGGCAGCCTGCCCGAAGTCCCGGGCACCGTCAAGCGGGCCGGCGGCTTCCAACTGATACTGCTCGACCCTCCCTACTGGCAGCAGGCCGATTATGGCGATGCCCCGGAGAACCTCGGGGCCATCGCGGATTTCGCCGATTACGCCGATACCGTGGCCGTCATTCTGGCCCATTCCCTCGCGACAGTGAAGCCGAGCGGTTACGTCGCTATCATCAGTAGCAGCACCATGCGCGATCGGCAAGTCTACCAGCCCATGTCTATATGGTGTCATCACGCGCTGGCGCTGGGCGCAACGCTCTGGGATTGGGTCATCGTGCCCTACACATCGGAGCGGGCGGCGGGGTTCCATGTGAGCGATGCTCAACGCGCCAAGCGGCTACTCAGGCGACACCGTGATCTAGCGATCTTTCAGCGCGCTTGACACCGTTTCGATTCGGCGTGCTATCCTGCCAGCATGCCGAAAAAGCCGTCCATTCCCAAAGAGCGCTACCGGATGCTCCTGTTACTCAGGCGCACCACGGTCGAGCTGCAGCGCCGGGCCAAGCACGTCGCAAACCTGCCGCTGCCCGAGCTGCTGTCCCTGCTCGCCGCCATCGGCAAGGCCCTGAAGCAGATACAGGAGCTCGAGTCCCAGCCCACCCAGCCGGAACCCTCCGCGTTCGGCATGTTCGTCCGCGTCCCACCAGGCGCTACCCGCAATGACAAACGCGTCGCCATCAACCAGGCCCTCGGCCTCCCGCCAGGGGATGGTCCCCCTGGCGACTCTTCTGAAGGGTGACAAGGTCCTCTTCGCCGAGTTCTGCGCCCAAGTGCTGGGCCTGAAACTCCAGGCCTTCCACCGGGAGTGGCTCGACCTGTGCGAGCACACCGACCGCCTGCTCTTGCTCGCCCCTGCCAATCACGGCAAGACCACCATCGTCTCTATCATCGCCGCCCTCCACGAAGTATATAGGAACCCCGACATCCGCATCGGCATCTTCACCGCGGTGGACGGCCTTGCCGAAGCCATCGTGCGCCAACACAAGGGCTGTATCGAGTCCGACACGTTCGCCTCCATCTTCGGCCGGTTCAAGCCGCCCCGTGCACGCATCTGGAACCAGCAGGAGTATCTGATCCAGCGGCCCCACGGCTCCGCAGCAAGCAAGGATGCCACCGGCTTCGCCACCGGCATCATGGGCTCGGCGGTAGGCCGCCGCTTCGACCTCGTGGTGGCCGATGACGTAGTTGACCCGGAGAACGTGGAGACCTCGAACAGCCGTGAGGCCGTGCGCCGGCGCTGGAACAGCATCGTCGAGTACTGCGTGCCCCAGGGCGGCAAGATCTGGGTGGTGGGCACCCGCTACCATGCCGCCGACCTCTATGCCGAGCTCGAGGCCTCAGAGATCTACACGACCAAGGTGTACAAGGCGCTCGCCGAGGATGGCCGCGCTCTCTGGCCCGAGCAAGAGACCGCGGCCTACCACGCCACTCGCAAGCAACTCGATCCGCATGCCTTCGCGCGCCGCAAGCAGAACGAACTCCTCCCCGAAAGCGCTCAGGCCTTCCCGCCCGACCGCGTGGATGCCTGCCTGGACTCCACTCGCGTGCTGCACGCCGCGCGCGAGGGCCTCCCCGAGCGTGATCGCGATCTCCGCATCTGGCAGGGCGTGGACCTCGCCATCTCCGTCTCCCGGCGCGCCGCCTTCTTCGTGATCCTCACCGTGGGCTTCCGCCTCAACCCACCCGAGTACGTCATCCTGGGGTATGTGCGTGACAAGATCTCCTTCCCTCGCCAGGTGCAGCAGGTGATCGGCCAGTGGAACGCTTGGCAGCCCATCGAGATCCTGGTGGAGTCCAACCAGTACCAGGCGGCCCTCGCCGAAGCGGCGCGCGCATCGGCCCCCGGCCTGCCGGTGAAGGAGGTCTACACCACCTGGACCAAGAGCCACTTGGAAGAGGGGATCCCCCGCCTCTCCTCGCTGATCGAGGCCGGCGCCATCAAGATCCCCTGCGGCGACGCTTACTCGCTCGAATTCGCTCGTCTACTGTCCCAGGAACTGAAATCCTACCCGGTGGGCAAGCACTCCGACCTCATGATGGCGCTCTGGTTCATCACCAAGCGCACCCGCTACGACACTATCACGCCTGCCAGCGCCTACCGCCCCACTGTCGCCCGTACCATGACCCCCATCGGGCTGCGCAGGTGGAGGATCGTCAATGTTCCCGTCCGCAGATGAAGCGCTCTCTAAGTTCGAGGCGCTGAAAGCACAGGCCGGAGAGCGGCTCTCTACGTACCGCATCCTGCGCAACTACTACGAGGGCAGGGTGGCTTCCGACGCGCCACGGCCCACCGAGATCGAGGGCGAGGGCTTCCGGCTGCCCATCAACTACCTCGCCGGCGCCGTCAACCTCGCGCAGTTCCTCACCTCAGAGCTGCCCGAGATCCAGGTGCCCCCACCCAAGGAGTCCTTCCAGGGGCGCCGCCTCGCCGACCGCATGGAGAAGGCGCTCTATGCCTTCTGGTATCACTCCAAGCTCGCCGCGCGCTTCGCCGACATCACCTGGTTCCTCTCCTGCCTGGGCACCGTCGTGCTGGGCATCATCCCCGCGCCCAAGACCGTGACCAAGTTCCGCGCCGTCGTCTGCGATCCCAACCACTTCTTCATCGTTCCCACGCCCGACGACCCCCGCGAGCCCCTCGAGCTCTACCGGGTGATCTCCCTCACCGGGCGCGACTGGAAGGCCAAGTATCCCGGAGTGGCAGTTATCGAAGCGCTGCCTGATACGTCAGACTACGTTGAGGGGGTCGAGTACTGGGACGCCGACCACCGCGCCCTGTACCTCACTACCATCAAACCCGAACAGGCGACGAAGAAGGTGCGCTTGGAGCCGGTCGCCCACTACACCCACAAGTGGAAGCGGGTGCCCTTCGTTTTCATTCCCAACTTGCCGCTCCCCGACGCCGCCTTCGGCGAGTCCGATATCGAGAAGGCGGTCGGCCTCAACGATTCCATCAAGCACTTCCACTCCCGGCTCGCCGACATGCTCGAGTACATGGCCAACCCGCCCCTGGTGATCCAGGGCTGGGGAGTCTCCGAACCAACCGCCATCCCCACCGGACCCGGTTCTGTCATCGCCATCCCGCGAGACGCCACCGCCCACTTCCTCGAGCCGCCCCAGGTGCCGGCCTTCATGGAGTCATTCCTGGCGCGCACCGTGGAGGCGATCGCCTTCCTCACCGGCTTCCAGGAGCCCATCTACCAGCGCATCGCGCCCGCCGGGCGCACCGGCGCCGCCATCAAGGCCATGGGTGGCCCTATGCAGCTGCGCACCAACTTCCGCCAGATCCGCCTCTCCGAAGGGTTGAAGGACATCAACGCCCTCTTCCTGCAGGGCCTGGAATCCTACTTCGGCGGCACCTCGCTCTCGCTCCACGGCAACAAGAAGGGCCGGTCCTTCACGGTCCAGTTCGCGCCCACCCAGATCAACGGGTACCACGAGTGCGAGCTCATCTGGGCGCCCTCCATGTTCGATGCGCCGGGCCTGGTGGCGTGGGAGCTGCAGAAGATGGGCGCGCGGATCCAGAGCCGCTACACCACCATGG
>Ga0315277_10002880_pt1 | contig 23633 bp, 18 predicted proteins | sample YL17G05_15_MG_FD_203695 | JGI IMG/M metagenome (GOLD analysis project Ga0315277, IMG submission 203695) | Sediment microbial communities from Yellowstone Lake, YNP, Wyoming, USA - YL17G05_15 | ecosystem: Environmental > Aquatic > Freshwater > Lake > Sediment | place: USA: Wyoming | collected... | reverse complement strand
GACGATGCTGCCGGCAGGCGTGATCTTGATGGAGTAGCTCTGCCCGATCAAGCCGTTCATTGGGTCGCTTTTATCTTTTTCTCTCGAGCTATCGAAATCCATCGAGACGCTATCCCGCACCTTGGCGATGTACTTCAGTTCCTTGATAGTAATCAGGGCGACGGCGTTTCCCGCTTCGTCCACGCTTTTGATTTGCTGGGTGAAGGTCATTTCACTCCTGTTGCTGGTCAGGCCGCCCTTGAAGGCGGATGGTTTGGTCTGAGGCGGGCCTTCCCATAGGACCGACTTTTGGGCCTCCATTATTACTTTGTATGTCGAGACGTCGTTAGGCTCGAATTTCAGGGCAAGCTGGACGGCCTCTTTCTGCTCATCCGGCTCAACAACTTTCTCGGGCTCAACCTTTGTCTCGACTGTCTCGACGATTTTTTCAGGCTCGGGCTTTGTTTCTACGACCTTCTCAGGTTCGACTATGGTTTCGACGACCTTTTCAGGCTCAACCTTCGTCTCCGCGGTTTTTGGGGGTTCTACTTTGGTCGTTTCGCACGATTCAACGGTCTTGACGAGCTTGTCGTCGCATGTTGGGGTTTGTTTAGCGGAGCGTCCGCAGCCTGCGGCAAGGAGCAGCAGGCAAAGCACGGCAGCGGCGATGAAAAGGCAATTCTTAGCAGACATCATCGTTAGTCTCCCGAAAAGGTCAAACAAATACGTTAATTTCAGCCTCTGATTATACGACTTGGCGGCCCAAAGACAAGCGATTTTTCTTTAGTCGGCTTTTGTAAGCCGTTAGAATAGCATTTTCAGCTTTTCAAGCGACTTTGCAAGTGTTTTTGGAGAAACAGAATTATGAGAAGTGATACGGTAAAGAAGGGATTTCAGCGTGCCCCGCACAGGGGTCTACTTCATGCGTGCGGGCTGTCCGGCGAGGACATTTCCAAGCCGTTCGTTGCGATTGCCAACAGCTTCTGCGAGATAGTGCCGGGCCATGTCCACCTTAATAAGGTGGCTAAACTGGTGAAAGACGCCGTTCGCAAGGCGCGCGGCGTGCCGTTCGAGTTCAATACTATCGCGGTCTGCGACGGGGTCGCGATGGGGCATACGGGGATGAAGTACTCTCTGGCGTCGCGTGAAATCATCGCCGATTCGGTCGAGACGATGGTGCGGGCGCACTGCTTCGACGGGCTTATCTGCATCCCCAACTGCGACAAGATCATACCCGGGATGCTAATGGCGTCGGTTCGGCTGAATATCCCTACGATTTTCGTTTCGGGCGGGCCTATGGCGGCGGGCAAGACCAAAGACGGCCGGGCCGCCGACCTCATTAGCATATTCGAGGGCGTGGCCCAGTTTAACGCAGGCAAGATCGGCGAAGAGCACCTTGCCGAACTGGAGCGGTGTGCGTGTCCGGGGCAGGGTAGCTGCTCGGGGATGTTCACGGCCAATTCGATGAACTGCCTGTGCGAGGGGATCGGGATGGCCCTGCCGGGCAACGGGACGATTCTCGCCGTCGATCCGAAACGCCGCAAGCTTTACGCTGGCGCGGGCAGGCAGATAATGACGCTCATCGAGAAGGACATAAAGCCGCTCGATATTATCACGAAGAAATCATTCGATAACGCCCTCGTGCTCGATATGGCTATGGGCGGCTCGACCAATACCGTCCTGCACGCGCTCGCGGTCGCCAGCGAGGCCGGCATCGAATATGACCTCGAGCGGATAAATGAAATTTCGTCGAATTGCCCGAATATCTGCAGGGTCTCGCCGTCGAGCAAGTGGCACATGGAGGATGTCGATGCCGCTGGCGGCATCAGCGCTATACTGAAGGAAATCAGCAAGGTCCCCGGCCTGCTGAACACCGGCTGCCTGACCGTTACGGGCAAGACCTTGGGCGAGAATATCGCCCGCGCCAAGATCAAAAATTCCGAGGTGATCCGCACGCTCGGTAACGCCTATTCCAGAACGGGTGGCCTGGCCATTCTGCGCGGCAACCTCACCCCCAAAGGCGGCGTGGTCAAGACCGCTGGCGTCGCGCCGGGGATGCTCACACATACCGGCCCAGCCGTTATATTCGAGAGCCAGGAGGAGGCCTGCGACGGAATTCTCGCAGGCAAGGTAAAGGCCGGCGACGTCGTGGTTATCCGATGCGAAGGCCCCAAGGGCGGGCCGGGAATGCAGGAAATGCTCAGCCCGACGAGCTACATAATGGGCGCCGGCCTCGGCGAATCCGTCGCCCTGATCACCGACGGCAGGTTCAGCGGCGGGACAAGAGGCGCCTGCATAGGACACATAAGCCCCGAAGCGGCGGTAGGCGGACCCATCGGCCTGCTTAAAGATGGCGATATAATCGAGATCGACATCCCCAAGAACGCAATAAACGTCAAACTCTCAGACAATGAATTAGCCCAACGGAAAAAGACCTGGAAACCCCCAATCCCCAAAATAACAAAGGGCTGCCTCGCAAAATACGCAGCAATGGCAACCAGCGCAGATACCGGAGCGGTACTAAAGTGGTAAGACAAAAATCATGAGTCGCAAGGCCAACACGCTATACAATCAAAAGAAATAAGAATCGACCGGAAATGCATATTGTCAGGCTAATAATAGCTATCCTATTGGCTCTCCTTCCAATAGCGCTGCTCCTGCGCGACTGGAAGTTTCATGATAGACGAACAAAAAGACATCACAATATTACACGTACAATTCTTATTGTCTGGCTTGTTGGGAGTATGCCAGGAGCATATTTTGTATATCACGATTCAACTCAAATAGAAGAGCTTATAGAAGGGAAAAACCAATTACTGAAGAAAGTGGAGAGTTACCAGAATGATTTGACTGAGAAAGACCGAGAGCTTAGGGAATTGCAGGAAAAGGCTAAGAAGGCAGAGCGTGGTATTACTGAAGTTTATATGTTCAACGGGACTGTCAGAAAGACGAATGCGGGAGATATCTCAGTGCACACTGGCTTAAAAGACGTCTTTAATGAGATGAACAGGCTAAAAGAGCAAAAAGATTATTCTGATCTACGAGATATGTGCGAAGTCCAGGCCGAAAAAACTCCTGACTGGCCTACGCCTTACATGTTCTTGGGAATTGCTCTCGCAAATATAGGTGACTCTGAACAGGCAATTGAAGCTTTACAGCACTTCCTTGAAATTTCCCCAACAGAATCAGATGATTATAGCAGTTATCGCATCCAAGTTGAAAGTATTATCAGCAAACTAAGAAAGAGATGAAAACTCGATCATCTGCGGGTAGGGGCTCCAGAATTCATTTTCCACACGCGGAAACAATAGTCATGACTCCTCTATATCGAATTACAGACATGCGGAATATCGTGCGCTCCATCCCTGCATCTTCCACCATCCAGTGTGACGGTTGCCGTCCGGGTCTGATTCTTGTATAATAAAGGGGTCGTGCCGAATATTAAGATTTGGGAATAGGTTGTGAAGACGCAAGATATTACAAGAGAATTCCGGGAACGAATTGCCGAGTTGTACGGGCCGCGGCTCAAAAAGGTCATTCTGTATGGTTCGTGCGCCAGAGGCCGGGCGACTGCCGACTCGGATATTGATCTGGCCGTTGTCCTCGATGGGGAAGTTGTTCCGGGCAAAGAAATTGACAGGATGATAGATATCATAACTGATTTGAACCTGGACTATGCGGTCCTGATATCCGTTTACCCTGTATCAGAGAAGGACTACAGCGAACTGAACAGCCCATTGTTGATCAACGTGCGAAGGGAGGGCATCCCGGCGTGAAGGAAGCAGCGACCCTTATCAAACGAGCGCAGAAGTATATAAAAGTGCCGAGATGCTTCTGGAGCATAAAGACTATGAATCATGCGTATCTCGCACCTACTATGCGATGTTCTATTGTGCCCAGGCGGTGCTGTTGACCAAGGACCTCTCGTTCTCCTCTCATAAAGGAGTGATCAGCGCCTTCGGCGAGCATTTCGTAAAGACAGGCACTTTCCCAAGGGAGATGGGTAGAGAGCTCAACCGGGCCTTCGAAAAAAGGCAGATAGGCGACTATGGCTCCGCGTTTGTGGTATCAGACGAAGATGCAGAACAACTGCTTCGCACGGGTAAGGAGTTTGTGGACACAATCTCCAAATGGTTGGAAGCGGGTAGGATACGATGAATCGCAGCGTAGTTGGGTAAGATGATGAAGAGTTGCTTTAGGGCGAAGGGTAGGAGATTGGCGCGTCGTTCCCAAGGGCCTTCCTGCAATGGCGGGTATTGAGGGAGAGAAGATGAGAGTCGATCAGCAGGGAGAATCGAGGTATAGCCTATTTTGGGTAGCGGTGGTTGCGGGGGCGTCCGGGATGCATTATCATTGGCTGGGAGGTTTCTGGGCCAAAAACGCGGAATCATGCATTTAGATGCAATCGCCCTGCCTCTACTCTTAATAACCTTAAGGAAACGCCATTCATTACAGGCCCCTTTTTACTCACGTCGCTGCAGGAGCAGCACCCAGTCGCCTGCGGCCGGCGATATGAACGAGCATTGGCTGCCGCCTGCGACATCATCGGCCGCCCGGTGAGTTCCATCGGCGGCGTGAATCCACTCGACGGCGAGCGGCCCTGACGCCGCAGAAAGGTCAACCGTAACCTCGCCGCCTTCGGGTAGGTAAACGATATACTCCTGTCCTGGGTGGGCCAGGCAATAGCCCGTCGAGGCCGATTCCGGGTGTGGCGCCATCGCGGCCAGGGTCACGCGCTGCGCCAACCGGCGTGTGTGGCCCATCGCGGCCCTGCCTGCAATCCAGCCCGCCGAATCGGAGAGGTTCTCCATCAGCAGAGTATTATGCCCGCGGGTGAAACTTTTCCACACCCACGCGCGCGTGAACGCAGCATCATCAATGAAAACCTTCCACCCGATGTGGTCGGTATCCAGAAGACAGACCTTCTGCCCATCCGCCGCGGGAGGATTGGATGTCCAAGGGTCCTTTGGCTGGTCCCATCCCGTCGTACCCAAGGAAGTCCAGTCGGCGGGGCTTTTCAGACAATCATCGTTCATATCGCCCACGGACGTCATCCCAACTGGATGTTGCTTTGGCATCTTCGCTTCGACGCTCTTGATGAAACGCACCATCTCATATTGCCACTCGCGGGTGTGGCGCAGACCCTCGTTGCAGATTTCGTAGAGCACGTTGTCAAGGTCGTTGACTGTCTCAATGACTTTGCGAACGTAAGCCTTTTGGACTTCCAACACTTGAGGCACCTGGAGCGTATGGATCTCGATGCCCCAACCGTCACCGTCCGGGTCACCGTTGACGCCCGAAACGTTGTTGTCTTTGTGAAATGGATGCTGCTCGACCGGATAGTCTTTGCGTTTCGACATGAAGATCCAGTCCTCGAACAGCATGATGCTCACGTATATTCCGCGGTCGCGGGCGGTGATCACGCGCGAGCGCAGACGGTCGAAGTAGGCTTGATTGAATTGTCGCAGGTCGAACTTCAGCTTGCCGTCCGGTCCCTGGCCGGGGCCGGTCCGCTGCCACGGCTGGGGCTCGTGGGTAGTCAGCTCCCAACGCCACAGCCGGATGAAATTGTGATGGTTTGTCTGAAGCAGATTGAGATATGCCGCATAATCGAAGGGTTGCGTGACTGTGGTATAGCCGGCCAGAATGCCATCCTGTAGGCTCTGCCAGGTGTGCGAACCCGTCAGATAGACCGCTCGCCCATTAGGGTCCGCGAAATAGCGGGGATTGGTTGGATGGACTCGCAGCGGGCCGGCTGCCGCTGCGGGCTTGCCGGAGTCTGCGAGAGCAATGTGACTGACGGTGAGTAATACCAAGACTGTTAGAAAACGTGTTGAGCTATCTTTCATTTCGTTGTCCTTTCTTACGCTGAGAATATATCATTATACCTCGCAGGGAACACGAGTGAAACCAGGCGAGGCTTCAGGCCGAATCGCAAGGGCGGATTGCCGTTCTCGAATGCCCCGACATCACGCACATCAAAGCCTCCTACTGATTGCGCCGAGCCTCCGCTTCACGTATGGCTTCTTCGGTTACACGGAGGATGTCTTGCCAATACTCGATCCCGTTGGAATGCTCGTCGTGCCCGGTGAAGACAATCTCGGGCATAAGGGGCAGGACACGCTCGCGAAGGATTTCCACGACCGTACGGGCTTTCGGCAGGTCGCCCCAGCAGCGATTGAGGATGTTGTTGCCCCCCTGAAAGCCGATGTCGCCGGTGAGAAACACCCGTCGGCCGGCAGCCAGAAGTTGCGGCCGTGGCGGAAGGCCATCGTAGTTACCGCGAGCTGGCCCGCCTCTGGCGGGTCGGGACTGATCGCCAATGCCGAGACGCTCTGCGGCGAAAGGAATTCGCCTTGGCGCAAGGGATTCGGAACCCGGCCTGACTCGGGCGGGGCGATGGTGCGGTCGAGATAATCCACTGCCGCCAGAGTCACCGTCGCCATTGTTCCGAAAAGAATCAGGGCAGCTCTTGTCGCGCCCATTTTACTTCTCCTTGTTGAAATTCATTGCCTGAGTCCGGTGGTTTACACAAGAGACTCCCAGCGGGCCTATAGACGAAAAATCACCTCCCAACCTGCGAACTTGGGCCAAGTAGTGAGTAAGAGTGCCGGTTTTTACTATTTCAAGCGCAGCTCGCCGGGGCCGACAACCTCGGCTCTAATCGTGTCGGTCTTTAAGTCGTACTCGATTTCATCGGCGAGCATGCCGTTGGCCATGCACGGAAAGGACTCGCTGCCTGTGATTTTCATCCACTGCCTGGCGTGGTCGTAGAGGAGTCTTCCACCTATGAACTCGCGGCCCTCGGCCTGATAAGTTATGCCGCTGGAAGCGACGAGTGTGGCCAGCTCGGCGCCGCCGGCGGGAGTCTCTACCAGGTCTGCCTCGACGTGGTTTGCGGTGACTATGCGGACGTCGCCGAGCTTGCCGTTCTTAATGGGAATATACCTAACAACGATCGGGCCATCCGATGCGGCGTCGGCGATGATTAGATTCCTGCTCTTGAAGTACTTGAGGCTGTCGAAGTTCTGGATGCGCGCCCAGCAGGGCCTTTTGAGGCTGAATGCGCCGTTCGCGTCGTTGGGACCTTCGACGAGATGCGAATTATCCAGCCATATTTCCGCCGGTCCGGCGGCGGTAAACAGCTCCTCGTTGGGGTCATAGTCGAATCTGCGGGATATTAGCTCTATTCCGCTGAGCTGCTTATCGCCGGCCATTTTCTTGGTAGCAAGCGTTACGACGCCGCCGGAGGCCGTCAAATGTTCAATGCCCAAGTTGGATTTTGAAGGCCGTTCGTTGCCGTCCGCCGGTAAATCAACGGTTATCTTCTGGGATGAGAGGATGTAATGCTCGACGAAGTTAGGGTCCTCTCGCAAGACTACCGCCTTGGAATCGCCCTCGAACAGGACTTGATTGGCGGCTGGCAGGAAACGCGCTTGTTTCGCGGCTGTCACCGTCGCGGGAAGCGGAGCGGCGTTCGGCTCATTACTGTCGAAGGCATCCACAAAAGAAGTGAGTTGCACAGGCCCGAGAGCAATAACATCCGGGACACCGCGTGCCTTCTTGTCGGTCTGTTTGGGCAGATTCGCAATGAACCTGGGCGAGGTGAGGGTGAAGTCTCTCTTTGAGGGCAAGGCGGTCGAGTGCATGGTGCAGACGCAGTTGACGTCGAAAATGACCTGATTGGAATCGGGTATGAAAACAGCCTGTCGCTGCGCGGTAATGCTCACAGGCGCCGGAGGCTCGTTGGTGGCGGCGGCGTTGGAGTCTTCGACGTAGAAGACCAGCTCGACCGGGCCGGCTGCCACAACGTCGCCGGGGGTTCGGGTCCCGGCGGACGTATCCGTCGGCATATTGACGGTAAACTGCGATGCCGTTAAGGTAACGTCTCGCTGCTGCAGCAAGCCTTGCTGCGGCATTTTCAGCAGGCAGTCGCCGTTGAAGATTGCCTGGTTCGACTGCTTCACCAAATGGACGGCTTCGGTCGCCGTCACTGTCACTGGGACGCTGGTTTCGTTGGGTTCGAGAGTCATCATGCCGCCGGTGTAGAAGACGAGCTCCGCCGGGCCGGCGGCAATAGCATCTCCGCTGACGGAGTTGTAGTCGATTCTTTCCGTTAGGAAGGTTGATCGTCCGTTAGGGTCGTCAAGAGCCGCGGGCCGATACCCGGCGCCGCGAAGGTTATCCGGCTGCGCCCTGGGGAAATCGGCAGGCGCCCTCTTTGAATCCATCGGGACGATGAGTATGCCGTTGTCGCAAGTTACTACGACCTCGACCGCCTGCTCCGTCGGGGCAGTGGGGGGATTCGGTTTGGGGCCGCTGGTTTCGATTGCGGTGCCGGCTTTTCTCTCAATGTTGGCAGCGCCTGTTTCAGGGGGATTGTTGGCGTCTTCGCTCGCCGGAGTCGTTGATAACATAATATCATTTATACAGACTTCCCCGCGGGCGAAGATGACTTCGTCGGGCGTATCGACGACCACGTTCTCACTAAGGATGCATTTATAGTATTTGGGTTGACCGGGCTGGGCCGTTTCCGCCGGCGTGGTAGTCGTCCCGGCAGGCGGCTTCTTCGCCGAGTCGTCGAGCGCGGGTTGCGGAGCGGAGACAGCGGAATCGGCCTGTGGGGCCGGACCTTGTTCGGAAGGTTTGGAATCAAGCTTTGAGACCGCAGCCGCAGCGGAACTCCTTATTCGCATTGAATCCAGCCGCTGCAGGCGAAGGTAGTCGAGCTGCTCAGTCTGGTCGTTATAGACGAATTCCAGGCCTCTGCCGTCCATATTCATATCTTCTGAGACGAGCTTGACGGGGCCCGGCGTTGAGAATTGGGATTTGTCGCTCAGGAAAATGAGGTTGTCAAGGAGGATTGTCGTCTCCCGGTATTTTGTCTGTTCCAGGGGCAGAATACGTATTGTAACGTTACCCTGGAAGATGGCATCCTTTGGCGTTGAGCTGCCGACGACGGTTTCTATTTCTGTGGTGCCCAGATCGGCGGTGATATCGAGCTGGAAGTCCTTCTGATAGACCTTCATCCAGGGCTTATCGACCTCCCAAGTGTCGCCGAACGTTCGGACAAGCTCCGCGAAGCCGAACTCTCTGTCGATTTGTTTGGTCTTTGCATCGCGGTGTATGTATGTAGTTCCCCTGAGCACATCGACGGTAGCGGGTCCGATTCTGCCGCCCCGGCCGTCGAAGGTCGGCACGTTGATGTCGTTGACGTCTGCGCCGCCGCCGATCTTGATGGTCGGGGTCTTGCTTGATCGGCTGTACATAACATACGCGCCGACGATGAGCGTCAAAGCGACAAGGCCGATGAGTATTTTTCTGGCAAACTGCATTGTGGTCTTATTTCAGGCGTCCGGCAGATACCTATTCATAAGGTCCTGCCACTTTCCTTTACTCTTTAGGATATATTCTATCACTTCCCGCACTGCGCCTCGGCCTGCGGGCTTTGAGGTGACGTAGTCGGCATTTTTCTTGACCTCGTCGTCGGCGTCAGCGACGGCTGCACCGAAGCCGACACAGCGCAAAACGGGCAGATCGGGCAGATCATCGCCGATATAGGCGACATTTTCGGGTGCCAGGCCAAGCTCGTCAAGCAGCTTCTCCAGGGCGGGCAACTTGTAGTGGCAGCCCTCGAGGACGTGCTCAATACCGAGCTCCGCGGCGCGTATCTTCGTGGGCGGCGAAGCCCTGCCGCTGATGATGGCCGTTTTGAAGCCCGCTCTTTGCCAGAGACGAATTCCGTGGCCGTCCCGGACGTTGAATGACTTGGTTTCGCTGCCGTCGGCGTTGACGACTATCGAGCCGTCCGTCAGGACTCCGTCAACGTCCAGGATGAGCAATTCTATTTTGTCAAGGTTCTCCATTCTGGGGTCTCTAACGAGTTCTGCAATTTTGCAGAAGCCTTGGGTTTTATCCTACCACCTTGATTGTCAAGATATCCTGTACGTCTATGAGTCCGACTGGTCTTCCCGCCGCGTCGATGACCGGCAGCTCGTCGATCCTGTACTTGTGAAAAATAGCGGTCGCTTCGGCGGCAAGCGCGTCGAGCCGTATTTTCTTGCACCCCGCCGTCATAACGTCGCGGACCTTGCAGTTGACGGTCTTTGCTCCCTGCTTGGTCATCAGGCGGCGAAGGTCCGCGTCGGTAACAATGCCCGCCAGCACGCCTTGTGCATCCACCACCATCACGGCGCCATGGCGCTTGACGTCGCAAGTTGCTGCGAGCAGCTGCTCGATGGTATCATCGACACCGGCAAGCGGCAGTTTCTCGCCGGGCCGGAACATCATAGATTGCTCGACGCTCATCAGTTTTGCGCCGAGCGAGCCGCCGGGATGGAATCTGACGTAGTCCTCGACGCTGAAATTGCGGGCCTTCATAACGGTGAACGCCAGGGCGTCTCCGATGGCGAGCATACAGGCGGTCGAGACGCTCGGAGCAACGCCGAGCGGGCAAGCCTCGGTGATCCGGCCCATACATAAAACGACGTCGCTATGCTTGCCGAGGGTGGAGTCTTTCTCCCCGGTCAGCGAGATGAGCTTAACGCCTAACTGTTTGATGAGGTTTATCAGGCGAGAAATCTCATCGGTCTCGCCGCCGTAACTGAGCACCATAACTATGTCGTCGTTTCGCAGCCGGCCCAGGTCGCCGTGCACCGCCTCGGCAGGATGGAGAAAGTGGCTCGGCGTCCCCGTCGAGGCCATAGTTGCGCTGATCTTCCGGGCGATAATGCCCGCCTTGCCGATCCCGCTGACGATAAGAGAGCCTTTGCAGGCATAGATCATCCGGGCGGCTGCGGCGAAAGACTCATCCACTATATGCGTCACCGAGCCGATAGCCTCAGCCTCAGCCTCGATAACCCTGCGTGCATAGTCAAGATCGAATTTCACTTCTTTATTCACTCCTCAGAATTTTCGCGAACCTCATAGAACTCCGGCGCCCTGAGGGAACAACATTGATTGCTCAGGCTTCATCGGATACAACTCAAGAAACTTTTCCATCGTTTCTTCCGCATCGAGTTCTTGCGCAAGACGCAAGAGATCCAGGCGTCGAAGAACGTCGAGGGTGACAGGACGCTTATGGTCCCAGAAGATAAATGCCGAAAAGAAGGCGGCGGCAATTTCCGAATTCAGAAGCTTGGCAAGAAACTCAGCTTCATCCTCTGTCCTGCATGGCAAGAAATAACAGGTATCGTCAAATACGACGGGCTTGCCAGCGTGAGGACCAATTACTTTGAACGCAAGATTCTTATAGAATCCGGAGACGGCCACTTTCCAAGGCGCAAATGAATACTTCCCCACGCCGAACACAGAGAACTTCGGACGATTACGGTAAACCGAACTGGCGCGCTCGCTCAATAGACCGGAATGTTGCTGCAGATACCTCCAGGTCTGGGGGGCCGAATGTCGAATTTGACCCGTATTCTCGCCTACGACCTCTTGAGTGACAAGCATCCAGCGAGAGGGACGAGGGTTGGCAGAGCTGGCGATATCCGAGCTCTTGAGCAATGGGAAGAGATAGGCCTCTTCGAGATCAACGAGTTCGCCGAAACCATTTCTATAACTATCCGTCTCCTTGGAGAACTCCATGACCTTGGCGCAATCGTGCTTGATACCCGACCTCCATTTGTACCGTTCTTCGCCTTCAAGATGCTTCCACCGCTCAAATTTGGGGATATTTGCGACCAAGTGTCCTTCCCGCAATCCGAAGACAGCAATCTCCCCCTTATGATCTTCGATCCTGTCATGGACGGAGCAGTCAAAACTGGAAAGAGACGCAGAAAAACAAACAACGAGCAAACACGCAGGTACAGAGGCGCCAAAATAGGTTGAGGCATCAACAGGATATATGTCAGAGGACCGAATGCGCTGTCCGCTTTTCCAGGCATAGTGCAGAGCCTTCCTTGCCACGGAGGTCTTGCAAAGCATTGCCAAGACGGCTTCTCTTCCGTCGATGCACTCAGTAGCGCGATTGAGCAGCCACTCTGAGATATCGAAATTGCCTTTTCCAGTGATGGCGTCGATACCGCGGCGGTCATGGTAATTGGACTTGTCGGGCAGATTGGAGCTCTTGAGGCTGCATAGCTCCGCGTTAGTAACCCATGGCGGATTGCCTATAACGAGGATCGGTTGCGGGATAGACTCCAGCACAGATGCCCAGTCAAGGCGAAAAAAGTCCGCTTGGATGATCTCTATGGAGGCCGCTATCGGCGCGAACGCCGTCGCAGCTATGCGTGCCGCCTGGACATATTCTTCGTTGATATCGATGGCAATCAAGCGTTGGATATCTGGAAAACACTCAAGGCAGGCCCGGAGAAAACTCCCTTCCCCACAACTGGGCTCGAGAATACTTGCAGGCCTGAATCCCCTTTGACACAACAAGGAGCACACCTTGCGGGCAAGCTCAATCGGCGTTTGAAAATCCCCAAACTCAGTTTTATGCTTATTCTTCAATCTAAGTCTCACACAGTCAATTGAGCCTGCGAATCCCATCAACTTTGCCGGCTTCCTCGATAACCCTGTTGTATTGGAGCCTCCACTGAAGTGCATTGGAAATGGTCAAGTATCCTACATCCGGCGGCTTTGCCAGAATTTCTCTGGCAATCTGAGACGCTTGTATCTCTTCCACTGGCAGCAGGTGGTCTTGCATGAACGCTACAATATCGTCCTCATTCCCGTCGTTCTCTATGATTTTCAGAATTCCTCTCGTAGTCTGGTAGTCTGCCGTCCTTCTGGCTTCTATGAAGACAGTATGCACAATATTAAGTGTGGCCGTGCGTCTTTTGTGATCGTCGGACTTGTCGTACACAAACACAAGCAGGGAATATCCCAGCCCGAAGATTTTCTGCCTTGCATTCTTGAAGGGGCACGAAGACTGGGGTTGCCTAATGCTTGTTACCTTGATATCGACGCCAAGATCTGGAAAGTCGATTCCCTTGGCGGAGCTTCCCTGTCCATACTTGTACTTCCGCTGAAGATGCTCCTGGAACTTGTGCTCCAAATAAGTTCCGACAGCCTTTCCATCAGTGACGCCAAAGATTGCAGATTCCGCCTGGGCTGATTGAGCTTCGGCAAAAACTCGCGCCTCTCGGCAAAGCAGATCGATGGTCAGTTTCCGCTTCATCAGTTCAATCCAACAACATCTTGATGGTTGGTCGCCATGTCAGAGTTTGACAACGGTTCCGCGGTCATTGTAACAGACGAGGTCGTGTTTTTCTCCCACGTAGTCGGCCATCGAGTGAATGTTGACTCGCTTCTCGCTGGTTTGTTCGATTTCGAGAATGACGGCCCTTTTCTGGTTGTGCAGGTAGTCGGCAACTTCGGGCGAGACCGAGAGCTCAACGCGTTTTATCCGCTTATCCGAAGCCGAGAGATTCAAGAGCCGAATAATCTCGATAGCAAGCGATTCGTGACTCTTGACGAAGCCCGAACCGCCACAATGGGGGCAGGCAAGATAAGTGCTGGATTGCAGCGAAGGGCGCATTCGCTGCCGGGTCATCTCGACGACGCCGAACCTGCTAATCGGCAGTATTTTCGATCTGGCCCGGTCGGTCTTGGTGGCGGCGCGGAAGGCCCTTTCGACTTCCTTGCGATGCCGGGCGTTTCGCATGTCGATAAAATCACAGACTATCAGGCCGCCAAGGTCCCGCAATTTGAGCTGGCGGGCGATCTCCTGTGCAGCCTCGATATTGCTCTCGTAGGCGGTCATCTCGGCGCTCTTTTGCGTCCTGGACCTGCCGCTGTTGACGTCAATAGCCACCATTGCCTCGGTTTGCTCTATGACAATGGAGCCGCCCCCTTTAAGCTCGACCCGCCTGGTCTGAATCTTGGCGATCTCTTCCTCAATCTTATACTTGTGGAAGAGAGGAATCTTTTCGTCGTAATAGTAAACGCGCCGATTGAGGCGGGGCATGACTATCGAGAGGAAATCCTTAATCTTGCGCGTAACAGATTCCGAATCGCACAAGACTTTGGTGATCTTGTTGTCGAAGACGTCCCGCAGCGCTCTGAAGACCAGGTCCGACTCCTGATAGAGCTCGCCGAGCCTGCCCTCGCTTTCTATCCTCTTCTCAATCGCGTGCCAAAGCCTCAGCAGGTATCTCAGGTCGTTTTGAATATCCTTCTTGGAGCATCCGTGCCCTGCCGTCCTGATAATAAAGCCCTGTTCTTTGGGCGGGTCCAGCTCGCTCAGAATCTCGCGCAGCCGTTTACGTTCGTCCTCATCCTCAATCTTGTGCGAGACACCCTGCCTTCTCATCCAGGGCATCATAACCAGGTACTTGCCCGGAAGGGCCAGGTAGGTGCTGAGCGTAGGACCTTTTGTCTTGACGCCCTCTTTGGTAACCTGGACGACAATCTCGCGGCCCTTTCGCAGACAGCTCTGGATCGGCGGACGCTCTTTCAGGGCCTTTCTTCTTCCGATGTTCTCGACTTGTGTCTCTTCCTTGCCGCCCTTGCCTGAAAAATAGCGGGGGTGCAAATCGCTGATATGCAGGAAGCCGTTCTTGCCGACGCCGAAATCGATGAAGGCGGCCTGTATCCCGGCTTCGATATTGGCCACTTTTCCCTTGTAGATATTCCCGACGTGCGCGCCTACGCTGGCCCTTTCGACGTAAAGCTCTTCGAGCGAACCGTTCTCAACAACGGCGACGCGGCACTCCTCCGATTCAGCTACATTAACCAACATTTCTCTTGCCATACTTTTCCTCGTCCCTAAATTTGTTATTCGCTTATCACCTTCGGATCCTGAACTCACTGCCGGCCCCAATGCACTGATGTGCGTTTAACGGGCCGGGCGAGCTTGGCAAGGTCCAAACTCAGGATATCCAGGATCTCCTCCACACGTATCGAGCCGCCCGAGCTGATTTCACATTCGACGGATACACACCCGTCTTTCAGCTCAATCGACTTTAGAAAGCCCCTGACATCGACATCCTTGTATCTCGAAGCCTTCTCATCGACCTGCCTTCGCAGCACCAACGTCTCGCTTGCAAGCAGGCTTTTGATTCTGTTTCCCAGTTGTTCGTCAAGATGCTCCGGCCTGATTGCCAGGAGGTAAACCGCCGAGCAGGGCAGGGGCGTCCTGCCGCCTCGAACGGCGGCGCAAGAGAGAATCTCGCAGCCCTCGGGCAATTGCTCGCTCAGCCGGCTCTGAATCCGGCCCTCCAAATTGGTCTCCTCACCGTCATCGCCTCGCACGACAAAGGCAAGAAGCTCGTTATCAGACTCGACTCCGACGCTTCGGGGCAGGGGCAGCGACAACCGAGGGCGAGGGTTGAATCCCTCGGTATGCGACACATCGAGACCCGCCCTTGCGCACGCCCGATGAAAGACTTTCATCGTCTCGGCGTGCGAAAGAAACCGCAAATTGCCCCAAATCCGGAACTTCAGGAGCACTAAAATAGTATCGTTCGTAGCTTTTATAAGCTCTTGTCCCTGTTTTTCAGGCCACAAACGGGTTTGCCGGCCCAAGATGGCCCATCGAACCAACAATGACACGGAGAATCACGAAATCCTTCTATCGGGATATTATCGCCGGATGCAGGCCAAAGGCAAGTTTTTTTTGAGAAAGCTGATATTATGGCTGAGATGAGGACGGCGCCGGCGAGCGCGGCAATCGACTCACAATGCGCCTGCTGAGATTATAACGGATGATGCGGCGATTGGGAAAAAGCAAGTTTGGCGCAGGCACGGAGCACATCCGATTGTTGAACTCAGATTCAATAGGCAGTAGTGGTTTGGAGCCAGTTCAGGCCGAGGAATGCGAAGTCGGCGAAATCGACTACGCCGTCGCCGTTGATATCGGCGGTGATCTCATACAAGGGGGCGCGGATGCTCTCATCCGGCTCATCTCCGTCCGGGTCGTAAGTCTCGTCGGTCGTCAGTAGAATGCGGTCGAGCCGGGCGCCGTCTTCCCGCATCCATACGTCGATACTGTGAAGGCCCGAGGTGGGGACATGGATCACGGGCCTTGAGCCGTCGGCGCATTGGGAGCGCCAACTGAATAGGACACCAGCCGTCAATTCGAGGTCGAAACTCATATCGGAGCTTGTGATATTGTTCTGGCCGGCGGCGGCGTACTGATGCACCTCGACGGCGATGACGTTATCGTCTTCGCGGAGGCAATTCGGATCGATATCATAGTCGAAGTATGTATCCTCCTCTGCCCCGCTGACGGCGTAGTTACGGACTATCGTGCCGTAGCTGATGGGGCCTTCCGGCATATTGCTCCTGGGCAGCTCGCGGGCGTTGAGGTAGGCGGCGGCGCCGTCGTCTCGCAGTACGGAGAGCTTCAGCGACGTGAAAGCGGAGGGGTTGACGATAGTGAATTGTTTTCGGAAATACGTCGTGACATACTTATTGTTTTCGTCGTTGAGGTCGTTATCCTCGTTAGGCCCGAATCGCACCTCGGTGATTTCGCCGTCTTTGCCGTATCCGAGGCGGGCCTGGCCGGTGCGCCATAGAGAGTCGTCGAAGAGCAACCCTGTCCAGCCGGCTTGCTCGCTGCCGATGTCGAGATAGAGCCAATCTTCAGAACCTTTGCCAATCAGCACCTGTTCTAGAGGCTCATTGAGCAGGGCTTGCTTGTTGCCGCCGCTTAGAACGGCGCCGTCGAGGCCGTAGTGCAGGCTGTCCGATTCGGAGTCTATCGCAGCGCCCTTGAACCAGAGGTAATATGTCCCGGGGGCGGCGAAGCTCACGAGGTAGCTCAGGCGGGGCGAGTCCGCGGCGATATTCGTATCGAGAATAAGCGCGCTATCCGGAAGGGCCTGCATGTATTTGTCTGCCGAGGCCTGCGGGCTTGTGCTCTGATGCCAGCCGGCATTTTGGCCCGGCCCTGAGCCGGGCGCACGCCCCGAGTACAGCTCGGCCTCGAAACACACCTTGGCATCCGTCTGGGAATATACGATATAGTCGAGCCATTGGCCGCTCATAAGGGCGACATCCGGCAGAGTAACGGAATCGTCGCCGTCTATATCGCCGATGATTCCATCCGGCGGTATCTTGACCAGCTCGATCCCGCCGGGGATGCCGAAGTTGCCGCAGTATTGCTTGTCGATGGGGTTGTTCCAGTGCTCGTGGACGCCGAGACTTTGCAGCGGCGTTCCGTCTCGCTCCGGGTCGTAGAATGTGCCCGAAGGAGGATTATTGGCCAGCGCGGCTTCGTGGAGATAGTCGTCTGCTCCCTGATGGGCCGGGCCGGCAGCCTCCGCCCATTCGGTCACGAGGAAATCAAAGCCTACCGAGTCAATCGCCACCTGGTCCTGCGAGACGAAGATGCTCGAAGGCCAGTCGTCGTTGAAGGGGGCCATCCGCCATTTCTTCGGCAGATTCTCCGGATAAGCGATTGCGTGCTTTCCGCCGTACAGACCGTCAATCATACACAGGAAGGTCTTGCCCCCGACATCACGGTGGCCCATCAAATCGACCATGTTTCGATACCTGCCGCTCTGCGGGACGCTGTACGGACAGTCATTGTGCATATTGTAGTACCCGCTGTCGGAAGGCCCACGGAGCGAGCCGTAATGGTTCTTTCCGCAAAGGGTGATGCCCGCCTGGTTGTAATGGCCTTTGAAGGAGGCCAAGTTGATGAAGTACGCTGCGTCAACGTAAGACTGGAGCACGTAATCCTGGTTCCTCCCGTCGGCCCTGGTCGTGCTCCAGTAGAAAGGGGTGCTGGATCGCTGCATTTTCGTGCGGTTATAGTAGCCGCGGTAGTCGAGGTAACGGACGTTCGGGAAGTCCGGGTGAATCATATCGTAGAACTCATTGCACCACAGGCAGATGGGGTCGCCGATTGTAATATCTGATTGGGCGACTCCAACGACGTTGACGAGGTGGTCTAAGAGCGCGTGCATAACGTGCGGCGAGCATATTGCATATTCGGGAGTGTGGTCGATCAGGTCGTAGTCGGTATCGCCCCATATAGAAATCATATCGACGAAGTTGACTTTGATCATAATCTTCTCGCCTGGAGCATATCCTACATCGCCCTTTCTCCGCTCACCGTTAAAATGCCGAAAGAGCAAATCCCAGGCCGTGCCAACGTCCGACTGGCCGGCCAGTGCGCGGATGGCCTTGGCCATCATGTCGTTGACGACGTCTTGATCCGTGTGGCTATCCTGCCACCAGTATCCGTCACCCACTCCGGGCCCCTGCCAATCGGTGGCATTTGGGTCGTGCACCCAGACGACTCGGCCGGGATTGAGCCCTCCGGGAACGCCGATGGGACTATTGGCCGGATGCGGCTCCGCCGCTCTGGCCTGCTTCTTGGTGGTCAGCGCCAGAGAAAGCCACACGCATGCGATGCTCGCCACTATGCACAAAGCGCCCGAGAAATACCGCGACCGCAGAAACGAGCTCCTGGCCTTGCGAAACGCTGTAGCCGAAGCCGCCAAGCCGACGACCCAGGTTACGAAGCCGCAGGCCCACGGAAAAGCAAGCCGTTGGCAAGGGTACGTCGCCCGTGAGGGCTTGGGGATAACGCGGACTAAGAACCAAACCAGACTGAACAAGCCTATGATCGGCAGCAGCCATATCAGCCAGGGCCGCGCTAATATCGCACGGAACGGCTTACGGTGGGCCGAACAAGGCTCCGAATGGTGCGCATCTTCTTTCTTTGCCATACTTGCCTCTTTCGTTAATGCTCACTATAGACTACCAAATTCACGGTGGATTTTCAAGACCTTTTCAGAAGCTTTGAAGACGAAGCGGCAAGCTCGCGGCCCTTTTTGTTTGCGTCCGAAGGCGAATTCTGGTAGAATAATATCGAATGATGCTCCAGGAAGATGAGGCTGGCGACAAGCACGCTGGTATCAAGAAGGTGGAGCTGGGGGTCGAGGTGTGAAGCGCAGCGCCTTGATAAGGCAACTGGATGTATGAGCATGTGCCACTCGAGGCGGATTCTTTTAGTCCAGCGGGTGAAGAATATCGCTTAGAAACCTGTAGGCGTGGGGGCCGAGGACGAGCAGGCCGATGAGGGCGGAGCCTACGGCGGAAATTAGGACGGCGCCCGCGGCGACGTCCTTGGCCTTTTCGACGAGCGGGTGAAACTCCGGCGAGGCGACGTCAGCGAGGAATTCCAGCGCGGTGTTCAGCGCCTCAGCCGTCCAGACCGCCATAACCGCGAGGACCAGCCAGCACCATTCGGGGTCCGAAAGCCCGAACAGCAGACCGAGGAACACAATGAGAATTGTGGCGACGGCGTGCAGCCAGGCGTTGTGCTGGCTCTTGAGCATTGAGCCAAGACCGTGGATTGCATACCTAAAGCTTCGCACGCGGCCGCGAACCGTGAACCGTTGTGTGCGGTCTTGCGGTCTATCCGGCGTTAGCTTCGCCACGGGCGGGTCCTGTTCTTCAGACTGCCTAAAATTTCGTTGACGATCTTCACATCCTCGGCGATCTCGAAATCGAACATGCCCGCGAGCGTATGGTCGGCGCCGTTCTCGAAGACGTAGCGGAAGGCATCTGCGGGCGGTATCGCGCCGGCGGCCATCACCTTGAAGGCGATCCAGGGCTTGGTGACATTCTTCATAACCTCGATGGTCTCGGCGGGGTCTTTGCACCAATAGCCCGGAATCTCGGAGTATGGGGTCTTCAACTGCTCGGGCTTGGGGCCGCTGGCGTAGTTGTGGTGATGGAAGGTCTTGATGTAGAAATCGTTGGGTATGCCGTTCTTTTCGCACTCGACGACGACTCGAAGGTCGTGCGCGCCGACACCGGAGGGCACGCCGTGGTCCTTGGCGATCTCGACGGCCTGACGAATCAGGTCGATCTTGCCCTCGGCGATGAGGCGGTCGGAGTGAACGCCCCAAAGGTAAATGGCCTCCGTGCCGTTATCGACAAGGTCCTTGACCTGTTCGGTATAGGCCTGCATTCCCGGCTCGACGGCGGCTATCGGGCAGACGATCCACTGTATCTTGCCGCCGTAACGATAGCGATACCTCTTGAGCAGCGGGATTATTCCCGGCGGATTATGGAGCGACAGCGTATTGATGCCGTGCGCCTCCGCCAGGGCCATCGTCTCGTGTATCTTATCCTCGGTGTTGTAGTGGGCGGTGAGGTTATAGACGTACTGGAGGTCTCGGCTGTGCGTATAGTGCGTGAGCAGGTTGCCGCCGAGCAGTATTCGACTGACGTTAAGAGTGCCTATCTTGCCCTGGGGCACCGTCGCCTTCGAGCCGAACTCCACTTTGATTGCGGGGTTTTCTTTTTCGCCGCCCTTGGCCGTGCCGAGCGCCATCGCGCCGCCCGCTGATGCTACAAGGGATCTCTTCATAAAGTCGCGACGACCAACGTGTGAAGACATATCATTCTCCTTATTTTCAAGGCTTCTGCAAAATTGCAGGTTAGGCCGCACATCTAAAAGGCCCTTATAAGTATCGCCCGGATACGGCCTTTATCTGAACTTTTTTTGCGTGCGTCCGGCGACAGCCGCCGTCGCATGCTACATCCGCTATGATACCACAACTCCCTGCCCGATTCCAGTAAGTTGCAAAACTTTTCCCAAAGAGCAGAGGTAACGCCGGCGCGCGGTTTTGCCGGCACTCCGACGGATTCATGGTTAGCAGCCTGTCAGTATGTAATCGTCAAGGAAAATTATGAAAAAGCAGCCTTGCCGCAGGGATTTCTTTTGACTATACTCAATAATCCGACGGCGCTTGCCCCGGATATGGTGAAAAGAGTCTATTTGGCTGTGTCGGCTCGGAATTCTATGATCTCGATTGTGGTGTCTGTGTCGGGAGGCGTTTTTTTGAAAGGAAACGGGTCTATAAACCGTCTGAAATTGTAACTTTGCGCGATTGAAAGGAGTACAAGGATGAAACTTGACAGAAATTTGAATATGGGTATGGTCGGGGGCGGGCCTGGCGCCTTTATCGGCGAGGTGCACCGCAAGGCCGCACGCATGGATGGCCGGATTCAGTTGGTCGCCGGAGCGTTCGACATCAATCCCCGCAAATCGAAACAGCAGGGCAAGGAGCTTATGCTGCCCGCCAAGCGCGTCTATCGCAACTATCAGGAGATGATCCAGAAGGAGCTTAAGCTGCCCGATGGCGAGAGGATCGATTTCGTATCGATTACGGTGCCGAACAACTGGCATTTCCCCATCGCCAGGGATTTCCTCGAGGCGGGATTCCACGTAATGTGCGAAAAGCCGATGACCTTCAACGTCGCCGAGGCCAAGGAGCTGAAGAAGATCGTGCAGAAGTCGCGCTTAGTCTTCGGGCTGATGCACAACTACACGGGCTACCCGATGGTCAAGCTCGCCCGGGACCTGGTTCGCAGCGGTCAGATCGGCAAGGTCCGCAAGATCGTGGTCCAGTATCCGCAAGGCTGGCTCGCCACCGCTATCGAAAAGACCGGCCAGATGCAGGCCGCCTGGCGAACCGACCCCAAGCAGAGCGGCGGAGCAGGCTGCATGGGCGACATCGGCACTCACGCCGAGAACCTCTCCGAGTATATTACCGGATTGAAGATCACGCACCTCTGCGCCGACCTGAGCATCTTCGTCAAGGGCCGCAAGCTCGACGACGACGGCAACTGCCTGCTTCGATTCAACAACGGCGCAAGAGGTATCCTGCACGCCAGCCAGATCTCCATCGGCGAAGAGAACAATCTGGCCATCTGGGTTTACGGCGAGCAAAAGAGCCTCGAATGGCACCAGGAGCACCCGAATTATTTGTACGTTAAAGTGCCGGATGGTCCGCTGCAGGTCTGGCGTCGGGGCAACGGCTATGTGGGGGCGGCAAGCGCCGCGGCAGCTCGCGCGACGCGGCTTCCATCCGGGCATCCCGAGGCCTTCTTCGAGGCATTCGCCAACAACTACGTCAACTTCGCCGATACGGTCCGTGCCAAGATTACCAGGACCAAGCCGAACCCTCTGGCCCTGGACTTCCCCGATGTTGACGACGGCCTGCGGGGAATGCTCTTCATCGAAACCGTCTTGGCCAGCACCAAGAGCAATAAAAAATGGACCCCATTCAAAAAATAACTCAAACTGACGTATGAAAAATGGCTATCCCACGGCTTAAACACAGTGTTAATCCGTGTCAATCCGTGTCAAAAAAGAGAATCGGTCGGTTTGAGAAAATAGGTTTTTCGAAAGGAACTATTTATGAGAAAGAATTCAAATAAGGATGTTGGTGGATTCTCTCGTAGAGATTTCATCAAGGCATCTGCCGTTCTGGCTGCCGCCGGTCTGGGAGCGAATCGGATTTATGCAGCCGGCTCCGACAAGGTTCGCGTCGGCCTGATCGGCTGCGGCGGGCGGGGCAGCGGGGCGCTGGAGAATCACTTAGCCGCCTGCAAGCAAATCGGCAAGGAGGTCGAAGTGGTCGCCACCGCCGACTGGTTCAAAGGCAGAGCCGAGGGCACGGGCAAGAAGCACGGAGTCCCCGCGGAGCGATGCTTCGCAGGGGCCGACGCCTACAAGAAGCTCCTTGCGACCGATGTTAACGTTGTGCTGATAGCGACCTCTCCGAATTTCCGTCCAGTTCATTGTGAGGCGGCGGTCAAGGCGGGCAAGAACGTCTTTATGGAAAAGCCCGTTGCAGTTGACCCGCCCGGCGCGCGCAGGATCATCGCCGCCGGCGAGCTGGCCAAGGAGAAAGGGCTGGGGGTGGTCGCAGGCACCCAGCGCCGTCACGAGAGAGGCTACCTGCGCCAGGCTTTCGAGATCGAAAATGGCGCAAAGGGAAGGATCACCGGCGGCCGAGTTTCCTGGTGCGGCGGAGCGCTCTGGTACCAGAAGCAGAATGAAGGCGAAAGCGACGCCGACTACATGATTCGTAACTGGGTCAGCTTTACCGAAATGTCCGGCGACCATATCGTCGAGCAGCACGTCCACAACCTCGACGTGGCCAACTGGTTCATCGGGCGCCCACCGGTCAGCGCACTGGGCTTCGGCGGCAGGGCACGCCGCAAAACCGGCAACCAGTTCGATTTCCACAGCATCGATTACGATTGGGGTGAAGACGTCCACATCCACAGCATGTGCCGACAGATTAACGGCACCGAGGGCGGTGTCTGGGAGGACTTCGTCTATAGCGGCAGCGACAAGAAGGTTGATGTTCCCGAATTCCCCGAATTCGGCGGACCTTACGTGCAGGAGCATATCGACCTGCTCAACAGTATCTTCGCCGGAAAGCCGCTTAATGAGGCTCGCAACGTCGCACAGTCCACGATGACCGCGATTATGGGGCGTATCGCTACATATACCGGCGTAACCATCAAGTGGGACGATTTGGTCAAGAACGAGGGTTCGAGATGGTACAACCTCACCCTCAAGCCGACCGCAGAAGACTTTGAGAAGGGGCCTGTTACTGCTCCCGACGACGAAATCGCTGCTATTCCCGGCAAGGATTAGTCACGGATTGGCGTTTGTCAACGGCATACTCGAGCCACGTCGAATAGTAATTCGATGCAGATGCTCATAGCCGACAAGAAAAAAAGTCGCGTCGTTTAAGGCGCGACTTTTTTTATTGGTCTGTTCGACTATACGGCCGCTGCACTGCAAAGGCGCATTATCTTGCTTTCTTAACAAGTTTCTCCACGACTATGTTCATAACTGCTGTGACAGTAAGATGTTGCGGTTTGTTTTGAATTTTGAGTTTTGGTCATTTGAATTTGTTTCGGATTTCGGATTTAGTGCTTCG
>Ga0315277_10002878_pt1 | contig 23640 bp, 21 predicted proteins | sample YL17G05_15_MG_FD_203695 | JGI IMG/M metagenome (GOLD analysis project Ga0315277, IMG submission 203695) | Sediment microbial communities from Yellowstone Lake, YNP, Wyoming, USA - YL17G05_15 | ecosystem: Environmental > Aquatic > Freshwater > Lake > Sediment | place: USA: Wyoming | collected... | reverse complement strand
GCGACAGCCCTCCCGGTTCCCGACAAAGAGAAAGGTCCGGGGCGTAGCCCCAGACCTCTTGTCCGCAGGACTAGCCTCTCCCTGGTGCCTACGGGGTTAACTGACGGGTTCGGCGAAGGGAGATTGCGTACTCCGAATGATTCGGAGATTCACCCCACCTGGTTGGTTCCCCCGTCCCCGGCGATCTGCACCGGAGTTCGGCCGTATTCTCTTTCTTGAATTATACATGATCGGATGGCCGCTGGCAAGGGAAGAAGCCACGAGCAAGAAGCTCTAGCTCCACCGCCTCCTGGCGTACCAGGCGCCTGCGGCGATGGGGATGGCCGAAGCTATGGTGACAAATGCTGGGGCGGCGCCCGCCGAGTGCCAGGCTTCCTCCGGCTCACGCCAGCCGTCTCAAGTACCCGCCATGCTTGCCGCTCACTCACGCCAAAGCGCCCCCCAGACTCTCTGAGCGTCAGACTATCTTCGACATACAAGCGAACGATCTCTTGGTTGCGCTGTGCTAGTTCCTGAGGAGTAAGGCGGTGGGCGCTGCGGCTCCTTCTACTGACGCCGGCCCTTTCGAGTATCATGCCCACCTGATCACGACTAAGGTGGAACCGCGCCCCAACTTCTCCGAGTGTGAGGCGATGCTGCACATAGAGATGGACGATCTCCTTGTTGCGCTCGATGAGATCCTCGTCGTTCATGTCACGCGGTGAGCACTACTCTCGTTGCCTCAGAGGTCATGGCAGCCCCATCCTACTCGCAGGCGCGAGTGTTGGCAAGAGAAGGGGCATCGCCACCACGAAACACACGCTGGCGTTGGCCACCAGGAGGACGAGGAGCCAGCCTTTGATGCTGGGTTACCCTACCTACTCCACCGCCTCCTGGCGTACCAGGCGGCTGCGGTGAGGGTGATAAGTGCCGCGCCCTAAGGCGAGATCGAGCCTGGTGTTGGGACCAGCCGTAGTAAGGTCGCAGGTGAGTGCCTATTCTGGTTTCTCAGCGTACACCCTGAAGTGTACGCATCCCAGACCTCCGTAGTCTAGTCCTGGGTCAAAGCACTGTGAGTGAGTAACCCACGCGTCGTTTGGATCTAGGCCCTCTGCCAGACGATCCCACATGATATGGACACGCTCCATCATGGGGGCAAGCGCCCCGATACAAAGGGGACAGGTAGATTCTTCCGCGTTCAGCAGAGGCTGAGGACCGAATACCAGCTTGTCTCCAGGCTTACATCCCGCAAAACAGTACTTGGCGTCCGTGACCTCAGCGATGATCCTGTAGTTGACGATTCGCGGAACGGCCGAGAGCAGCTTGCTGATGCCCGGTGACATACGGTTCAGGTCCTCTTCGGTAATGCCTATCTGCTGCTTGAGCACAGTGCGCATCGGCTCCTGCATGTCTATGTGCCTCCTTCTCTACTCGGGTTCGGTGCAGCCAGACGCCTCCGGTCCACGCTAGATCTCGCCATATCGCATCTCGCCGCCTAGCCGCCATAGTGCACCCTATGCCCCATGTTACTCGCAGCCGCGAGGGTTGGCAAGGGAGGAGCTACGGCCCTCTAACTTGGCAGCGAACACCAGGCCGCTAAGTGCGACAGGTTGGGAGTCTACCCTTGGTTACCGTTACTGTTTGCTGAGTCTTTCAGCTAGCGGCCAATGCGGTACCAAGTGACCCAGGACTCTAGAGTGTCGGTAGCCGGGTCGTAGGTGAACATGAATTGGCTAGAGCCCAAAATGAAGTGTTGACTCAAGCAGCGCACCAGCACTTCGGCGTGGAGGTCATAGCCGTCGGCACTACCAGAGCCGATCGCGGTTGCCTGACCCCCGCCGCACAGCGTGGCGTAGTCGTCAAAATATGCGAGGTGGTAGATACCGGCACCACCGCCCCCGATCGAAACCCGCTGGTGGCTGCCGTCGACATCGATTGACTCCCACGCGCCGATGAACGGGTCTTTTGGTGCTGCGTTGCTGTGCGACGTCAGCCCTACAGAGAGAGCAGCGATGAAGCCAACCGCTAGCGCAGCGATGACGAACCGCTTCATGACCTAGTTCCTTTCTCCAGGCCAGCGCCCGAATCATGCCAGAAAGTCTCGAAGGCGTCAAGACCCGCCATCCTACTCGCAGCCGCGAGTGTGGGCAAGGGAAGAAGCCACGGCCATCCTCATCCCTCATCCCCACCATCGTGTAGTTCGTGGTGGCACAGGGCTAGACTGACCGAAACAGGCCTGGCGCAGCGCTTCCCTTCCTGTTGCTACTCTCCGTCTCCTGCGATTGCTGGCCCATGGACGCCCTGGAAATCAGCGTCACCAGGGACCGCCTGCGCGATGAACCCCCTCACCTTGACCTTAGCGACGAGCTTCGGACCCGTCGAACCACACTCTGGACAATGTATCAGGCCCGTTGCTTCCCCCGTCGTGCCTTCGAACGGCCACCCCTCATAGTCGGAGCACACTATGAAGTGCAACCCGCACTTTAGGCACTTGATGCGGTACTGCCAGTAGGCTGACATGGTTGACCTCCTCCCAAGGCGATGAGGACGGCGACGGCATCGACACGGATAACCTTTGACATGGCGTCGCCCCTTAGGCGGATACCACGATGTACGATCCCGCTTCCGCCCCTCGGCAGGCATCGGCGAAGCGGGCCAGGCCCAAGACCGCGTGCAAATACCATCCGCTCTCCTCGACGGTTAAGGGGTGGTCGTCGAAGGAGCCACCAGGGGCGAGCTCGCCGCCGTCCTCGACGGTTAAGGCCATACGCACGATCAGGTCTCTCACCAACCGCGGCCCGTGGAAGCGGGCGACCGAGCCGTCCTTCAGGACACGCCTGGCGTTGGCCGCCACCGCAGCCGCTAGTGCAAAGCCCAGGGCGTAGCCGAACTCCCTCACCCGCAGGATGGCGCGTTCCGGCTCTTGGCCGGGCCGCTCCTCCAACCACTCCTCCAGCAGCGCCATCAGGTCTAGCCCGAAGTTGGCCTCGATCCACCCGAAGAGGGAAGTGGGGTTGTAGCTGGAGCGGATGTAGTAGCGGTCGGGGTACATGGCTTCCCAGGCGCGCCCCATCTCCTCCTCGGCGGCGCAGCGCGCACAGTCGAGCTGGGGGTCGCGGTGGCCGCATCGATCCAGGGCGTCGCGCCTCGCGACGGCCCCGTCGAACTCGGGCTCGTGGGCCTCTCGGTTGCGGCTGAAGGCGGGTTCTAGATAGACGTCGACGCCCACGTCACCCCTCCTCTTACTCCAGGCTCTCAGGGGCTTCCAATTCTCCCGCGACCAGACCCCAGAACACCCAGCCATTGCAGCCGTGGCCCGTGATCGCACCGCCCGCTGCAGATGGGCTCTTGAACTCCCGACCATCGTCGAGGCGGTAGCGCAGGCCGCCCTTCTCGCCTTCCACGACCGTCGCGTGGTACTCCACCTTCTTGTAGCGAGCCACCAGCCGCGTCCCTGGTGCTAGTTTCCTGTCCTCGATGGGGTGCCAGGTAGACAGCCGAGTCTCCTCAGCCATCTCTTCCTCGGTGGGGCACTGTCCCTCTTCAGTTGCCTTCTGCATCGTCTTCCCTCCTTCAATCCATCCATCACTTGGATCGAGGGGGAAGTCAACGGTTTGTGAGGATATCTTTCAAGGATTATGCGGCCCAGGGGGGGCCAGCATCCGCATCACGTCGCCAGCAAGTGGCGCTACGTGGGCGCACAGGCAGGCGGCGGGAGCAGTCGGGATGAGGGATGCCTGCCTAGACACCAATGGCTTCGGCGACTCGGCTCCAGGCCCGGTCCTCCTGACCCTCTAATTGGCGCAAGTAGACGGTCGTCACTGCGAGGCTGCTGTGATCCAAGAATCGGCTAATGTCCTCGATTGACTCGCCAGCATCGCGTCGAAGTCTGGCCGCCGAATGACGCAACGCGTGCACGCCAGCAGGGGGGAGCCCGGCGCGGCGCAGGTAGCGCTGCAAGTTCCCATAGAACGTGCCACTCGTGACACCCAGGCCAGCGGCTGCTCGGCCGGGGTCATCGGTCGGCCACAGCGATTCCCCCTGATCCATAGTGATCGGGCTCTTGCCCCAGGCCGCCAGCGCCTGCTCAATGGCCGTGAAGGCGGGCCTGGGCAGCTCCCTCTTCCCTTGCTTGCCGCCCTTGCCTCGGTAGGCATAGTAGACTGTCCCGTTCTCGCAGGAGATGTCGCCTGCCCTCAGGTTCAGCACCTCCGATCGGCGCCGCCCTGTCAATGTGAGCGTGAGGATGATGGCACGATCCCGCTGGCCTACTGGCTTCTCTGGGATGGCCGCCAGCAGGCGCCTGATCTCCTCGGCACTCAGCCCGCGCGGTAGGCTAGGCTGGGCCCGGGGCCGCTCGACCACATCGCAGGGGTTGGTTGCTACGAGCCCCATCCGAGCGAGGAACCTGTAGAACGAACTGATGCACGCGATCCTGGCACTGATGGTCACCGAGGATGGCTCCCTGCCTGACAGTCCAATGCCGTAGGCGTAGGCGAATACCTCTGGGCTGGTGATGCGCTCTGGTGGCTTGCCGGCGCTGCCGAAGAACTGCTGGAGCATACGTGCGTAGCCTTCGACCGTGCGACGGGAGCCGCTTCGTCGTTCCTTCTCAGCCAAAAAGGCATATAATGCGCTCTCCCAGTCGGCGATGTCCTCGAAGGGCGCTATGCTGGTCGTCTTGGTGATCATCTTCATTCTCCCCATCAGCCCATTCATCCCTGCTACGACTCTGCGTCCTCGTCAGCATCCTCGCCGTCGGGCTCGTCCACATACTCCAGCGTGACCGCTAGCAAGTGGTTGTAGTCGCCCTCGGTGGCACGCGCCAGGTACTCGGCAGCCGCTTCAGGCTGTCCGCTGCGCTTGAGCGCCTTCGAGACCCGTCCAAGTATTGAGTAGGCATTGCCATCCTCTCCGATTAGCTTGACTGTGACTTTCTGGTGTGCCATCCTAGCTCCTCCCTTCGGGGTCTATCCGCGCATTCTCTAGCGCCCACTCGATGTCGGCTTCAGTTACCATGAGCGTGTCGTCGCCAGTTGCGGTGCGCCTTGCTTTGACTCGCTCTTCTACTGCCAGACAGTTGACTCGCCCGACCACCTGAGCCGTGATGCTGACTATGACAGTCGGGAATCCATCGCCCTCTTCGACGGTGAACCTACCGATATTCATGTCTCTCCCTTTCCTGCCCGTACTAGGGCGTCTCCACCACAGTGATCTTGTCCCCGACCAGCATCGGCACCCGTATTGAATCCTTCCCTTGATCGCGCCGCACTGCCACCGTTGGGGTAGCAGTAGCAGTAGCGGTCTGAGGCTTTGAGGGCCGCCATTCCTGTGCCTCTGTCTGGTAGCCCTGGGCCATGCACTGCCCTTTCTGAGCGTATGGAATCGTGCTGGTGGTGGGGGCTGGGTCGGATGTCCCCGTTACTAGTACACTTGCGACTAGGGTCAGGACGGCCCACCCCATCAGCGTTGCTAGAATCAGCTTCTTCATCTTCATTCCCCCTTCATTCACAGTGACGCTCGTATCGGAGAGAATGTCCAGGGTTTATGGGGTCTATTTAGGGGACACCATGACGAGATGGTGATGGGTCAGCCGTCCTGCCCGTGCCTGTTCGCCAGAGGGATGGCTCCATCTACGTGGATCGTGGCAAGGGGGCCAGGATTCGGAGACTGGGGGGCTGTCAGCGGCAACGTGTGCCCCAGGATGGGTGCCCGATCTGCCCCCCAATATCACCGAACAGATAGCCCGATTCACTCCTACGGCTGAAGGGGGGGTATGGAACTACCTGGATTGCGATTTGGGGCGATCTGTTCGCTTTTGCGACGTGCCGTTCCGCTCCTGTTGGGGGCTATAACGACAGTCCCAATTATGGGCTATTTGGGGTAGCGAGGCTTTTTTGCAGTTGCCCCCGATTCCTTCGTTCTTCACGACCAGTTAGCAACGTGGAGGACATAGCTGACAACCTGCCTGAGAAGCAGGAGACTGTCGGTCAGCGATCAGTGCCGGCAGGCGGTCCAGATTGTCAATCAGGACGTGCTGGGCGGGAGAGTCCTCTATGCGGGGCGCCCTGCTGGCGTTCAGGTGAGCGAGAGATCGCTCGAAGCGTGCGCCAGAAAACGGGCGGCAAGTCCGAAGAATCCTGCCGATACACAGGTCAGCGGGGCCGGATTTGGACGCGTGCCCTCCTGAACCCCATTCAGCAGGGCGAAGATCCCGCCAAAGACGCTATTCCCGTATCTGGTCTCCGCGGTTCGCGGAAACGATTCAGGTGGCGGAACTCTTTCGCCCTCAGCCCACCTGAATCGCCCGGCAGGACCGGCCAGCACATGCTTCGCTACGGAGTGCGCCGGCATCATGACACAGCCAAAGCCATCCAGTCAATGGCCACTGTGGTTGCTGGGTCTCAGTGGCAATGACGAGAAACATTCCTCCATGCACTGAGTGGGAAGGCCCTCCGCCGGGTGACGGAGGGCCTTCCCGCTTGGAGCCTTGAGAGGCACTACGGATCAAACACCCACTGCGCTCCACCTGCCTGTGTGACCAGCACCAGAACCGAGTCGTATGGCTTCAGCTCTGCGATGTCGCTCGAGTCTGGGCTCCCGGGCACAAACTTGGCCCACGCCTGGCTGTCCGTGAGCATGTACAGGATGCTGAGCTTGTCGGCGATTCCAGACGTCGCGTCGGCCGCAGCCTTCTGCTGACCAGTGTAGCATATGGAGTTCCACCCCTGGGCCAAGCTAACGCTGGGCTGCTGCGCGGTAGACTGCTCCTGCGTCAATGTGCCAGCCGCCGACATCAACACGAACAACTGGTCGTAGGGCTTGAGGGTGGCTATGTTGCTGACGTCAGACCTGCCCGGGAACCAGCGGTCGAACTTCTGGGAGGCGGTATTCAGCCGATACACGGCCAACACTTTGCTGGTGATGCCGGCGAGCGCGTTCTCAATGCTCTTCTGCTCGCCGATGTAGCACTTGTCGTTCCAGCCCTGCACCATGGCCATCATGGTGACGGCTGAAGGCACCGCAGGCGTGGGCGATGGTGTAGGCGTCGGTGTGGGCGTGGGCGTCGGTGTGGGCGTGGCCGGCGCGGGGGGCGGCGCCGGGGCCACCCTCAGCGGCAGCTTGGCGGGGGGATCTTCGATGTTGGGAGGATCGGCCCAGTCAGCTGACATGGCCCAGACTTCGCCCGCGAAATCGCCCGATATCTGGAACTGGTTAACGAACGGGGTTTCGTCAGCGTCGTTGAAGGACCATGTCCAGGTGGTGCCTTCGTCTAGGCTGTAGGCGGTCCAGTCCACTCCCTTACCGCCTTCGCTGTCCGCGGCGCTAAACCTTACGGTTACGGGTGAGAGGTACGACCCGCCGGCACCTTTGGTGCCGGTGACCGAGATGTCGGTTGTGGGAGCGAGGGTATCCGGCGTCGGGACGGTGAATACCTGCACCTTGACGTCTTCCCCGTCATTGGGTAGATCGGCACCGAACAGCCGTACAGTCCAGTCGCCCGAGAGCGGGTTGGTGATTCGGTAGAGCTCGTAGGTCAACCCCTTGGCATGGTAGACGTTGGGGTTGGTACTGTCCGGCCCGATTACGGTCCCATCGGGAGCAATCAAGGCGGTGTCGACGGTGCTCCCAGTCCAGTCAGTCAGGAAGTTGGCCTGCTGCTGGCCAGCCGGGATGTTGACAGCAAGGTTCGAGGCCTGTGCCGGGAGCAGAGGAACAGCGGTGTCAAGCTGGGATGCACCACACAGCACCTCTCGGATCACCTGGTTGTAGATCTCAACGAGCTGGTTGGGGTCTTCCAGAAGCGTGTATTGGCCGCCTGTGTCGTCTGCGATCCGTTGGAGCAGCGGCTCCCCATCGGCCCTTTCCGGGTTTCCTGGCTGGTACAGACCGAGGGTGAAGATAGGCCAGCCTTCATCCTTAAAGGCCTGGTGAGCTTCCGCGTAGTCGCCGACGTTGTGCGCGCCGTCGCTGAGAAGGACGGCCGCCTTTCTGTTGCCACTCGTGCTGGCGTTGAGCTGCTCGTAGCCCTGTTCTATGCCAGCCCGCATGTTAGTCCAGTTAAAGGGACCTACGTTGTCTATGGCGTCGAGAATAGGAGACGGGTCAGCGGTGCGGGGTCCCAGCGCGGACAGCAGCCGGGCATCCTCATTTCCGTATCCGGCTCCAGAAGAAGAGAAGTCGATGACGGCGACCTGGTCGTCGTTCCGCGCCTGCTCCACGAATACCCTTGCCCCCGCCTTGCGCAGCTCGGCAGGGTCGTTCCAGCTCATGCTGTTCGAGCTGTCGATGATCAAGGCGACGTCAACGTTCGGCGTCCCCTCACACTCAGGCGGCTCGGGCGGGCAGCCCTCAGGCGGCTCAACCTCGAAGACAAACTCAAGTATGTCCCTCGTCACGGCCGCCGCCATTTCGACCGAGAGTGCTATGCGGTCAGTGTCCTCCCCAAGAAGGGCGCAGACGGCTGGCGGGACACTACCACTGTCCCAAGCCGCGGCCATCAGTCCGTAGCGCTCGTCTATTCTGTCTCGGAGGCTCTCCTGCGGGTCTTCGCGGGAGCCGAAGCAGCCCGTAGGGGCATCCGCAAGTTCCCTGCTCGCCTGATCCCAGACACACCCGGCGTAGATCCTGTCCCTTATCTCCCACAGCGTGTGGGGCCTCGTTAGGTCGGGGCCCTCGTCCCACCAACCTTTCAGGTGAGAGGGGGACATATGGTCCTGCGCGAAGTGAATCGCGTAGCCCGCGTAAATCAAGGCTCTCGTCATGAGATCTTGCCTCAGCTTCTGGTCAAGCGGCTTAGGACTGGCGGCAGCTCGGAAAGCACGCCTCGCGAGGTCGGACCAATGCCAAGCCCGTGTCCACTCGTGGGACTCCTTCAGCCCCTCAAAGTCCCGCATCATGGCGTCGCACAGCGGGTCCACGCACAGAAGCGGCAAGAAAGGGGGATCCACATACAGGGGCCTTCCCAGCAGAATCAGGCTCAACTGCTTCACCGCGTCTTCCCAATCGTCGACAGATGAGCCGTGGATAGCGTCGGGTGCCACCGACGCGTCCATCACCAGCCACCATTCATCGGGGTTTATCGTCTCGGTCTGATAGCGCCAACCGTCGGCTTCCAGCAACTCAATTGTCCTGTCAGTGACGAATCGATGTGTGCCTCCCAACGGCAACCCCGACCATCCAGAAGCGCGCTCGGGCGTATTCCCCAAGCCAATCGCCAGGCCAAGTAGCGTCATCGCTATCAGCAGCTTCACCGTCATGTGTTTCATTGTCCTTACCTCCGTCTAACTACTTGTTCTGCAGTGAACGGGTTGCGTCGTCACGCGCTCCACCTGCTGGCAATCTACCGTTCCGCCACCTTGCTCGCCAATTGCAGCGGGCTTACAGTCGCCTGACAACCGCCATAGCGAGGCCTCAGATGTTGACAGCTTCTCAGCGAGGCGTCATAATCCTGGCGATCTGATATCGCCGCTGAGAATCGCGGGCGCGTGAGGGCAAGGAATTGGCGCAGATAGAGAAGGCCAAGCTTCTGATTCGGACGCCAGCCGGCCGGTCGTTCGAGTTCCTGCTCGATGCTCCAGTGACCACCATAGGTCGGAGCGCTGATTGCGACCTCACTTTGGAGAACGCCTACGTCTCCCGGCGGCACGCTCGCATCGAATACGTTGGCGACAAGCACGTAGTAGCCGACGAGAACAGTAAGAACGGCGTGTTTGTCAGCGGCAAGAGGATCGCCAAGACCCAGGCCCTGGCGCCGGGGGACGAGATCCAAATCGGTGACGTATTGATGGTCTACTCGCCGGTGAGAGCCGAGGATGAAAGCACCCAACTGTACCCGGATGCATTCATAGCCGAGGGGGCACCGATACGAGTGGATCCGTCTACTTGGGAGGTTTGGGTAGAGGGACGCAAGCTGGGGGTGCGGCTGTCGCTCCAAGAGTTCGCCCTGTTGAGCTTCCTTTGCGGGCGTGGTGGACACATCTGTGCGCGCGATGAGTTGGGCGACGCGGTGTGGGGCGAGGGCAACTGGGACCTGAACATGCTCCACCGGCTCGTCCACAGGCTGAGAGAGAAGGTGGAGCCCGACTCCACCCATCCGCGGTACGTTGTGAACGTGCCAGGAGTGGGCTACAGGCTACACAGTCCCGGCTGCGACTAGGGTGGTTCACGCTTGGCCGCCCATGTCCCGGGGTTCTTTCGTCTTGTCAGAGAGCTGTCAGCCCGCCGACATTGCGGGGAGCCGATGACGCAGACTATGCTCAGGCCAGAGGTATTTCTCTCGGGGAATCTGCTAGGCGGAGCGATTATGAGTCTGGTCATCGGTGCAGAGAGCCACATCGGTAAACGAAGAGCGCGAAACGAGGACCGGATCTTTTTCCGGCTTGCCGACGACGGCAGCGGGGCTTCCTCTGGCCACGCACTCTTTGCGGTGGCCGACGGCATGGGCGGAGCGGCCGGCGGAGAGCTCGCCAGCTCTCTGGCAATCGAAACCCTGTCGAAGGCTTCTCAAGGGGTGTTGACAGGGAATGCAGAGCTGGAGTTAAGAAGACTCTTCCTGGAGGCGAACGCCGCGGTGCACGCGAGAGCTCTAACCAGCGCGAGGTATCAAGGAATGGGCACCACCCTGGTCGCCGCCATCGTTAGGGACGGACAGCTGCGGGTCGCCAACGTGGGCGACAGTCGGGCGTATCGCCTGAGCGAAAACACCATTCGGCAAATCACGCAGGACCATACGCTGGTGGAGGAGCAGGTGCGGGCCGGCCTATTGACCAAGGAGCGGGCCAGGTCAAGCACCCGAAGGAATCTGCTGACTCGCTGCGTTGGCGTGGCAGAAACCGTGGATGTCGACGTGTTCGGGCCGGACGACCTCTCGGCGGGAGACACAGTGTTATTGTGCTCGGATGGACTTCACTCCGCGGTTGAGGACGGCGAGATTCTGGAGGTGGTGGCTAGCCATCCGCCGGAGATGGCGGCACGCGAGCTTGTGCAGCTTGCCAATGAGCACGGCGGCCGGGACAACGTCTCGGTGATAGTGGCCCGGTGGTGGCCGGCGGGATAGTCGGCCTCGGCAGGTACAGTCATGCGACGGCGAACCGTTGGCGGTCGGTACCAGACACAGGCGGAGATAGGCTCTGGCGGGATGGGGACGGTCTACCGCGCCCGCGACAAGCGGACCGGTCTCGTCGTCGCCGTGAAGCTCTTGCACGCCCACCTGGCCCAGGATGAGGCCTACCTGGAGCGCTTCCGTCGCGAGGCGCACATCGCCACATCCTTGGAATCGTCCCACGTCGTGAAGGTGCTGGACTACGGCGAGGACCAGGGCGCGCCGTTCATCGCTATGGAGTTCGTGGCCGGAAAGAGCCTTCGCGCCATCCTGAGGGAAAGGGGGCGCCTATCCGAAAACGAAGCTCTGGCCATCGCCGTCCAGGTGGTCGATGCTTTGGCGGAGGCGCATCGCAAGGGCGTGGTGCACCGCGACATCAAGCCCCAGAACATCATGATTACACCCGATGGCACGGTGAAGGTCGCCGACTTCGGCATCGCCAGGGCCGATGACTACTCCACCATCACCCAGACCGGCGCCTTCTTCGGCACTGTCCAGTACGCCGCGCCGGAGCACTTCCAGGGCAAGGCCGACACGAGGTCCGACATCTACTCCCTGGGGGTGGTTCTCTACCAGATGCTCTCCGGAAGCCCGCCCTTTGCCGGCGACACTCTCCTGGAGGTGATGCGTCTCCATGTGGAGGAGCCTCCCCCGCCGCTCACGAGTCGGGCTCCTGACGTCCGCGGGGAGATCGATGCCATCGTGGGGCGGTGTCTGGCGAAGAGCCCAGCCGAGCGCTTCCAGTCGCCCGATGAGCTGTCGGCGGCCATACGGTCGGTTCTACCGCCCGAAGCGGTGGATAGAGCCGGAGGAGTCCCACCGCCGCGAAGGCGGCTCCCGTGGATGGGCGCAATGGTCGGCTGGTGGAGAGGTCGCAGCATCGGCTTCAAGCTTACCGGTGCAGGCGTCGTCGCTCTGCTTGTTTGTGGCGTAGGCCTTGGCGGTGCAGCGGGCCTGGGCATCTGGAACCCGGGTGAGCCTTCTTCGACGCCAGCGGTGGTGGCGACGCCAACGCCCGTACCACCTTGGGAGCTCGCCTACGTCGATCCGTCAGGCAATTTGCGGGTCAGCACGGCGGACCGTAGTGAGAGCAGGCAACTAACCTTTGACGGAGCAGCCGCACATCCGGCATGGTCTCCGGACGGCAAGACAATTGCTTTCGTGCGAGTGGTGGTGGCTAATGAAGAGAATCCCACCGCGACGCAGCTGTTCACGATTGATGTCGAAACCGGCGAGCAGAGGCGCATCCACTCCGTGGAAGAAGAAACACCGGCTGAACCGGTCGCCTCCTCCGACAGGCTGATCAGAAACCCGCGGTGGTCCAAGGACGGGGTCGCTCTCTTGTACCAGGTGGGCAGTGACGCATCCGGTGGGATCACGTGGCGCCTTCTATGGGAACTGGATCAGGATGCGGATGCCGCCCGCATTCTGTTCCCGGCCGCCGTGCAGCAAGGGGCACTCTGGAGCCCAGACGCGGTTGGCAACCCTCCTGGCCCGGAGTATAGCTTTGACGTTTCGAGCGTGGACGGCGGGGTCGTATATCAGACCTGCGACGACTCTGTTCCTCCGAACTGCGGTATGCAGCTCCAGAAGGCGGAGCCCCTCGAATCGCTAGAAGGTCTTAGCGGATATCACGGCTTGGCAACTGAATCCGACCGGGAACTCGTCGGGGCCGGTGGTGGCAGCTACTTCTGGGCTCCCACGTTCTCGCCGGACGGCACGAAGATCGCGTACTACAGCGAGGCCACAGGCGAAACTGCCGTCTTCGTGATGACTTTGGCAGATGGGGCAGTGTCCGAAGTGGCGAACGCGACCGTGGGAGACCACTCACTTTCCTCGCTTTGGCCAACGCTGGCGTGGTCAGCCGATGGCTCGAAGATACTATATGAGAGTGATGGTGCCATCTGGGCAGTGGAGGTGGGCCGACAGAGCGCGCAGCCATCCATACTTGTCGAGGGGAAACACCCGGCCTGGCTGCATCGCCGGGCTGCCCCAGCCGAGCCCACAGCGGTGACGGCCAGCGCGGAGGCTCGGTCGGTGCCCATCGACGCACTCCTCCGTCCGGGGACGACCGCACAGCAGGTCTTGTATGGGGAGATGACCGGCGACTCCGTCGAAGAGATTGTCTTGCTGAGCTCGGCGGCGCGTGTGGGTCACGAACAGCAATACCTCGATGTGTTCTCATACGATGCGGCGGCGCGACTGTGGACTCGCATTCTGAATGGTACTGAGTGGCCGGCACCTGAGAAAGCGATGCTCTTCACCCGCCCGGACGCTCCGTTCTGGAGCGATGCAGGCCAATTCATTGACACTCTCGAGCTTCTGGATATTGATGGCGACGAATCTCGAGAGTTGGCAGCGGGTGTGACCTTCAGCTACGGGAACTGGGGCGGGAGTTCGGTCTGGGTGATCGGTCTTGATGGCCAAGAGGGCAGCGTCCTCTATCACGACATCCCAGACACTGGATCTATGCAAGGTCCGTCCTGGGTTAAGGTGAGGCCAGACGGTCGCCTGGTCGTGACCGGGCCCTACTGGCAACCCGACGATGCTCACGCCTCTCCTAGCCAAGAGTTTCATCAACTGGTCGGTTACGACGAGGAGCGAGGACGAGTCGCGGTACTGAGACAAGAGAAAACGGTGTACAGCTATGTTCCGCAGGCCACTTATGATTTGTTCAGTTTGATTCTAGGTAGTGCTCCCCCCGAGCTACCCGATGTCATAGCCAACCTTGTTGAAGGCTCGGTCACACTGGAGCACCTTCGACTAGGCACGACAACGGTTACCGCTGAGGAATTGCGGCAAGCGCTTGAACAGCGCCAGTCACCGTATCTCACCTGTCGGGCGGCTACATCGCTGTGGGAGGCCGACCTCGAAGGTCAAGGCACCGGGACACGGTCCAAGGCACTACTTGTTCTGCATAACCTTGGTCCCTTCTACTATGACTTCCTGGCGGGCCAAATGACCACCGAGGAAAGGAGACGTGACAGTGCTGAGGACATCCTGGCCTGGACAGTGCTGGAATTCATCGAGACGGATGGCCAGTGGTATCTGTCTTCTTTGATCGTGGGTGACAGGGAGGTGCTTGGCGAAAGGTACGAGGTATCCGGCAACTCAGAGGGCTGTCCGGTGGCAGGGATAGACTATGATGCGTCCGTGCCTACGTCGACGTCCACGCCCACGGGCACGTCTATCGAGTCGTCGGTGGCACCAGCAGTGCCTCCAATTACGCCCGTGCTCGTGCCGCCGGTCATGTGGTCACCGAGCCCAGCAGCCACGGAGACCCCGCCGCCGCTGTCGGGGCGCATCGCCTTCGTGTCGTGGCGCGACGGCGACGCGGAAATCTACGTGATGAACATTGATGGCTCTAATCAGACACGCCTCACCGACAACCCCGCCTGGGACGGGAACCCCGCCTGGTCGCCTGATGGCTCCAACATCGCCTTCGTTTCGGACCGGGACGGGAACCAGGAAGTCTACGTGATGAACATTGATGGCTCTAATCAGACACGCCTTACCAACAACGTGGAATCTGACTACGGACCGGTTTGGTCGCCCGATGGCTCCAAGATCGCCTTCGAATCGTACCGGGACGGCAACCAGGAGATCTATGTAATGAACGCCGACGGATCCGACCAAAGGCGCCTTACTGACAACCCGGCGGCCGATGGGGCTGACTGGCCGCTCGTCTGGTCACCTGATGGATCGAAGATTGCCTTCGTGTCGGATCGCGACGGCAACGATGAGATCTACGCGATGAACACCGATGGCTCTAATCAGACGCGCCTTACCAACAGCCTCGATCCGGAGTGGTATCCTGCCTGGTCGCCGGACGGCTCCAAGATCGCCTTCTCTGTCGCCCGCGACGAAATCTACGTGATGAACGCCGATGGCTCGCAGCTGACCAACCTCACCAACAAGACGGGGAACGACTGGCGGCCCGTCTGGTCGCCCGATGGCTCTAGGATCGCCTTCGAATCGTACCGCGACGGCGACCAGAAGATATACGTGATGAATGCCGACGGGTCTGAGCAGATTCGCCTCGCCAACCTGCCAGGGCCTGAGTGGGGGCCCATGTGGTCACCTGCTGGCTTTAAGATCGCGTTTATGTTCGGCGACGAAATCTACCTAGTCAACGCTGATGGCTCGCAGCTGACCAACCTCACCAACAACCCGGAAACTGATACGAGCCCCGCCTGGGCGCCGTAGGTCAGCCACGGGCGGTAGGATGAGGCGATGAGCAGATGGCACCCAGACGCATCATAGCAGGGCGTTACGAACTGCTGACGGAGATAGGCTCCGGCGGCATGGGCACCGTATACCGGGCCCGCGACCGACGCACCAGGACAATTGTCGCCGTCAAGCTCCTGCATGCTCATCTGGCGCAAGACCGGCACTACGTGGAGCGCTTCCGCCGGGAAGCCCAAATAGCCAGGACGCTGGACTCCGCCCACATCGTGAAGGTGCTGGACGTCGGCGATCACGACGGGCAGCCGTTCATCGTCATGGAGTACGTGCCCGGCCCGACTCTTCGGGAAGCTCTGGAGGCCATGCGCCGCTTCTCGTCGAAGGAAGCACTCGCCCTCTGTGTTCAGATCGTCGAAGCTCTTCAAGAGGCCCACCGGAAGGGTGTCGTTCATCGCGACATCAAGCCCCAGAACATCATTATCACCGCCGAGGGCCTGGCGAAGGTGGCCGATTTCGGCTTGGCCAAGGCCGAGGAGCTGTCGACCATCACCCTTACCGGCTCCTTCTTTGGTACCCTCCAGTATGCTGCGCCCGAGCGCTTCGAGGGCGAGGGCGACATCCGGTCCGACATCTACTCCGTGGGGATCATCCTCTACCAGATGCTCACGGGAGGCGTCCCCTTCGCTGCTGACAGCGCCCTCGCGCTGATCCGCTTGCACAACGAGGAGCCGCCGGCGCCGCTCAGCCAGCACGTTCCGCACATCTCTGATGACATCCAAGCGCTCGTATCCCGCTGCCTCGCCAAAAGCCCGGCCGGGCGCTTTCAGAGTCCCGATGCGCTAGCTACCGCCATCTCGTCTTTCCTGCCCGCGGCTGACGCTAAGGCGGCCCTGGCTCGCATCTCGCTGCGGAAAAGGGGAAGCGGACTGCGAGCCGCGGCGAGCCGCTGGTGGGCGGGACACCGCCGCCTGGCGAGGACGGCGCTTGGTGCGGGCGCTGTGGCTGTGATCATGGCTGGCGTTGGCCTGGGAGCGGCGTGGGCGCTTCGAGGGACGGGCCCGAAAGCCCCACCACTGACGCCGTCGCCTATGCCGTCTGGCGTTGTGATTGGGGAGACCGAAGGGTGCCTGGCTAGCGCTGATAGGATCGCGTATGTGGATGAAGACGGCGATGTGTGGTTTGTCAACAGCGACGGAACGGATGTAACACAGGTTACCGAAAGTGGCAACAACCGCGAACTCGTCTTCTCGCCCGATGGCACGAAGCTGGCGTACATCCACGGTCACGGAACCACCGGGTGGGGAAAGCTCGCTGAGGTGAGGGTTACCAGTATGAATTCGACTTTCCGCGAGGTGGTGATCCCGAACCCGACGGAGGCATGGGAGCCCTACCAGTTCGCCTACATGGACAACGTGCGCTGGACGACGGATGGCACGGGTGTTCTCACCCACATTAACTTCGGGGGCGTGTCCAACCATTACATCGGAGCCTTTCCATTGGACAAAGCGCTCGAGCCGTACTTCCTTGGTGGTCCTGGTGGAAACCCAACCACGAAGCACTCCGACGCACAAGTGCGGGCGTACAACTTTGACGTGCACCCCGCCACTGGAGAGATCGCTTTCGTGATGTACAGCAATGCGGACCCAGCCGGCTCCTACTTGAGCGTGGCTGAACCTAGCGGCTCCAGTGGCGCTTACTCTTTGCCCCACTATGTTTTGCTGCCGCAAGAGCCGAGCTACTCCCTGCCGTCCTGGTCGCCAACTAGCCAGGACATCGCGTTGTATGTTGTTCGGGAGGCTGGTACCTACTCACTGGCCGTCGTGGGCTCAGAAGCAACGACCCTATTTGCCTACCTGCGAGAACTGGCCATCGGCTCTGGGGAACCGACCGATGGGCCGCGGTGGTCTCCCGACGGCGGGTCGTTGGCGTACGACGACGGCACAGCAATATGGGTTGTCGATGCGGATGGCGGGAGTGAACCCCGAGAACTAGCGAACGGGACTCACCCAACTTGGTCACCCGACGGTTCCGAGATCGCCTATGAGAGCGCGGGGACTGTATGGGTGATTGCGGCAAGCGGCGGTGAACCGCGGCAGGTGACACTGGGGTCAGACCCAGAATGGTCGCCTGACGCGTCTGTGTGTGAGAGGAATGCTAAGGACCGGACATCCTCAATGTTGACACGCACACCAACGCCCACGCCAACACCCACACCCACACCAACGCCCACGCCCACGCCGACGGCGACAGTGCCAGCAGCCACGGAGACCCCGCTGGCGCTGTTCGGGCGCATCGCCTTCGTGTCGTGGCGGGACGGGGACGCCGAAATATACGTGATGAACGCCAATGGGTCTGACCAGACGCGCCTTACCAACAACCCGGGGGAAGACCTTTCCCCCGCTTGGTCGCCCGACGGCTCAAAGATCGCCTTCACCTCCGACCGCGACGGCAACAATGAGGTGTACGTGATGAACGCCGATGGCTCCAGCCAGACCCGCCTCATCGACAACCCGGGGAATGATTGGGGCGCCGTCTGGTCGCCTGACGGCTCAAAGATCGCCTTCGTGTCGAACCGCGACGGCAGCAGTGGCGTCTACGTGATGAATGCAGACGGGACAGGCCGTGGGCGCCTCAGCGATGGGACGTCGCCCTCCTGGTCACCCGACAGCTCGAGGATCGCCTTTGTCTTTACCACCCCCAGCGAGTTCGAGGTGTACGTGATGAACGCCGATGGCTCCAGCCAGACCCGCCTCAGCGACAACCCCGCCTGGGACGGGAACCCCGCCTGGTCGCCTGATGGCACAAGGATCGCTTTCTGGTCAGGCCGCGACGGCAACGGTGAGGTGTACGTGATGAACGCCGACGGCTCGCAACAGACCAACCTCACCAACAACCCTGGGGAAGACCCTTCCCTCGCTTGGTCGCCTGACGGCACAAGGATCGCTTTCCATTCCGAGCGCGATGGCAACGGTGAGCTGTACGTCATGAACGCTGACGGCTCGCAACAGACCAACCTCACCAACAACCCAGGGTCGGACAGCGGCCATGTCTGGTCGCCGGACAGCTCCAAGATCGCCTTCCAGTCCAATCGCGACGGAAACTTCGAGATCTATGTGATGGACGCGGACGGCACGCAGCAGACCAACCTTACGAACAACCTCGGGGATGACTCGAACCCCGCCTGGTCGCCGCGCGGTAACTCGTCGCAGTCGCAACCCGTCGTTGGTTCATCCTTCTTCCTTGGTCCGGGCGTATCGTTCGAGCTACCGGTTGGGGGGTTTGGTGGCCTAACCGTGACAGTAGACGGGTCTGTGTACTCAAGCGACTTCACCATCGCCAGAATCGTCTGGGACTGGGGAGATGGCACCGTCGAGGAGAGCTGGTTCCCAGCCCGACATACCTACGCTCAGCCCGGACGATATACGCTGACTGTGCAGGTCTACGATGACAGCGGCGCAAAGATCGCCAGCCAGAGCAGCCCCATCGACGTGAGGAACTGACCTGCGTGACGACGCCGCATCGCTCTGAACGGTTCCCCTGGCCTGTCCCGGCTAATCCTGAGGCGCCTGTGAACAGCATGGGGGCAGCAACTGTCAATCAGGAGGTCCGCTATGCATGACCGCAGCATGAAAGCCGTCCTGTTCCTTGCCGGAATCGTGCTTGCCCTGGCCCTGGCGGCCCTGACTTGGACGCTAGGTGGATCCTCCTCTGCGGCCCAGCAGGACGGGATGCACAACTGTCCCCAGGCGGGCAAGTGGGCGATATCAGTCTGGGGCGGCGCTGACGGCACAGACACTGGCGAGGCCCTGGCCACCTGCGGGGCGGGAACCGTCGATTTCGCCTACTCCCTCGATCCAGGGACCAACGGCTGGCTGGGCTACTTCGAGGGTCGACCGGAGGTCAGCAAGCTGCTGACGCTGGACAACATGCAGGGCATCATCGCCCACGGAGCAGTGGGTGCGCTAGCGCCCACGCCTACGCCGGAGCCAACCGCCAGCCCGCAGGAGAGCGCCATGCACAACTGCCCTCAGCCAGGGAAGTGGGCCATATCTGTCTGGAGCGGCGCCGACGGCACCGCGACGGGCCAGGCTCTAGCCGCTTGCGAGCCGGGAACCGTCGATTTCGCCTACTCCCTCGATCCAGGGACCAACGGCTGGCTGGGCTACTTCGAGGCTCGACCGGAGGCCAGCAAGTTGCTGACGCTGAACAACCTGCAGGGCATAGTCGCGCACGGCTCCGCAGGGTTCAGCCTGGCGGTGGACAAGTTCGGCGATGGAAGCATTACCAGCAGTCCTGGGGGCATCGACTGCGGCACCGATTGCACGTCTCAAGCTGCTACCTACTCGTCGGGAACCACGGTGGCTCTTACCCCCACCGCCGACCCCGGCTCGACGTTCTCCCACTGGTCCGGCTGTGATTCGGTCTCCGGCGACTCGTGTACATTGGACATGGACGGCGACCACACCGTATTTGCCACCTTCGCCTTCACCGAGGTCAAGATCCCGGAAACGACCAAGGTCTTGGATGCCTCCACGATGGGCTACTTAATCCGACAGGAGGGTTCCACCTACTACTTCCAGCCAGGGGCACAGGCAGTGGCTGCCCTTCAGCCAGGCGATGTGATAGTGAGCGGCGTCGGCGAAGGCTTCATTCGCAAGGTCACCTCCGTCCACGCGACGGACCAAGAGATCGCTGTAGAGACCACCGACGCCACCCTGGAAGATGCGATCCAGCGGGGGACGATCGTCGTCCACAAGACCCTCACCCCCTCCGACCTCCAGTCGGCTCAGGCTGTGGATAACGAGGCCGCCCGCGCGGACCAAATCGCCGCTTCCTCCTCGCTTCCTTTCTTCAACGAGTACAACGTCGGTCTCTCGCAAGGCGTCAGCCTTTCGGGTAGCCTTTCCTTTGAACCCACCCTCGATTTTGCGGTTTCATTCGACGGCCTGAAGCCTGTCGAGGCTCGGTCTGTGTTCACATTCCGCCAGCGAACGGATCTGAACGTAGATGCAGAGGGCAGCTTCTCCATGGGCGTTGAGAGGAAAATCTGGCCGCCGCCCGGCTCGCCTCCCCTGTTTGCTCCCATCATTGTTCCAGTTGGGATCCCACCATTTGTGGTTCCAGTTGTTCTCGTGCCAGACCTCGGGGTGAGCGTCGGAGTCTCGGGGAGTTCGGTGAGCTCCGTCGAAAGCGGCATCACCGTGGATACAACAGTCATAGCGGGTGTGCATTACACATCCCAAGGTGGCTGGAAGCCCGTGGGCGATTACTCACAGCACTTCTCTTTCAATCCCCCGACCCTTTTCGAGTCCACCGAAGTCAAAGCCTACGTCTCGCCCGAACTCACCGTTAGGGTGTATGGCATCGTGGGGCCATACGTCAATCTGGAGGGCTACGCGAAGCTAAGAGCCGACCCGAGCGGGAGCCCCTGGTGGGGTCTGTACGCGGGCCTTGAGGCCCACGCTGGCTTCAGTATCGACTTTCCCATCATCGGCAGGGTCCTTGACTACCATGCCACGGTTCTCCAGCTAGAATGGCTTCTTGCCCACGCCTCTGATCTGGACGGAGTCATCGTGCGTTTTCTCCTCAGCCGTGGCCGTGTGGAGCACAGCCGATATGTCGGAGACGCGACGGGCGACGGTGTTCCGGAGGTCTTCGTCCTGGCTCTACCCGGCCAGGATGGCGTGCCAAGTTGTGCATCTTGTCACTTTGCCTACGACATCTTTGGCTTCCAGAACACGCAATTGATCTTTGAGGGCTCTAACTTGTACGAACCGACTATCCGGTTGAAGGGTTCGGGACTCCAAGTCATGGTAGGCCACCTACAACAAGACCAGTGTGGTCTTGGCTCTCCCTACATGTACAGACTGTTTGACTATTCCTGGGATGGGCAGAGGTTCGTTCTGCTGCACGACGAGATATGCCCTGCAGTGCAGGTTGTTCAAACAGGACCCTGCACGCGGGGACTTGGCGGTCCCTCCTGTTAACGCCTCCGTCTGGCCCCGGGAGCCGCGTTTGCTCGCTCGCCCGCCAAGTTGTCGGAAGGAGCGAAGCCGCAATACTGCTTCGGGCTGGTCAGTTCCCTCAGGAGCCCCGGCGTCTCCGGCAGGGGTTCGGCCTTCTCGTCGTCCAGCTCTCGCCGTAGCGATTCCACCAGCACCTTGTACACCTTGTGGTGAACAACGTGGCGCCCACTGCCACACTTGGCAACAATGGCCCTGTCACTGAGGGCTCACCCGTCACCGTCAGCTTCAGCGGCCAGTCCGACCCCAGCCCAGGCGACACAGCCGCCGGCTTCCGCTACTCCTACGACTGGGACAACGACGGCATCTTCGACATCGTCGACACCTCGAGTGCCAGCGAGCCGCATACCTTCTCGGTCGCAGGGACATACGTTGTCACAGGCCGGATCAAGGACAAGGATGGTGGATTCACCGACCTCAGCACGAGCGTAGTCGTGACCCCGCGTGAGCCTAGCGTCAAGTGTGCAGATGTCGACGGCGATGGGGTGGTGAGGGGCAAGGACATCGCCCAAATCGCGCTTCGCCTTGGGGCAAGGCGCGGCGGTGTGCGCTACCAGCCCAAGTACGACCTGAATAGTGACGGAGTTGTCAACCTGGCTGACCTCCTGCTGGCCATACGCCAGCTCGGAACGCGGTGCCGGCAGTGACCTAAGAGGTTCTCATCGCGGGGCTCTGGGACGGAAGCTCGCGTGTGCTGACGGGGGCGCCGCGTGACTCGCTTTGGCTTTGGGGCGGCGATTCCCGGACGCCTGGAGGGCCGGGTGGGATTCGAACCCACGACCCCCGGATTGAAAGTCCGGGATCCTTCTGATGAGCCAGGAACTCAAGCTCCGCCAGCTGGCATCCGAGCTCGTGTGCCAATAGACGAAGCGAGCCTGGACGACCTGCCTGAGAAGCAGGAGAGCGTCGGTCGGCGATCAGTGCCGGCAACGGACATCTGGAGGCCTCCCTTCCCCTACGTAAGGCGCCTGATGGGGAGCCGGTCGACCGCGCTGTCCGCTAGCCCCCGTGCCCAATGAATGTACCGCTGGCTGGTCTCCAGCCGGGCGTGCCCCAGGTCTGCCTGCAGCTGATACGGTGGCGCACCGCCAGCCGCCGCGAGGGTGGCAAACGAGTGCCGGAGCCAGTGTGGCGAGACGGGCTTGTCGATGCCAGCCAGATTGGCCGCTTTGGCCACGAGCCTGTGTAGGCCCCTCGTCGTGTAGGGCCTCTTCGGCCAGCCAGCAAGGAGCGGCATCCGGTCACGCCCGTCCAGCTTCGTCGGCAGCCCTTTCCGCTTCCGCTCATCGCAGAGCAGGGCGAAGAGGTCGCCCCTGACCTTCACTACCCGCTCCTTGCCGCCCTTGCCCACGACCATGACACCGAGCCTGCTCTCCAGGTCGCGGAACAAGTGTCGCCACTCCGCCATGGCAAGTTCCGATACCCTCAGACCCGTTAGCAGCAGCGCCGCGCAGGCCACGTGGCACTGCGGAGAGACCCCGCGAGCGGCCTGCAACAACCTCTCGGCCTCTTCCTGGCGCAGATAGCGTGTCATCGAGGTCAGGGCGACTCGGGGCCGTTTCAACGCGTCCAGGGGTGTATAGGGGATGATGCCCTGGGCCTGGCAGTACTTCAGGAAGGAACGGATCGCCGAGATGTGGTGGGCACGGGAAGCAGCGGCGAGCCCGGATAGGCTGCCCAGGTACGCTGCGGCGTCTGGGACCGTGAGCTGGTCGACTGGCTTTCCCGTCTCCGCCAGAAACCCGCCGACTGCGTGAGCATAGGACCGAGCCGTATGCTCTGAGCGGGGCCGGAGTGCCTCGACGAAGGCCCTTGCGGTGGCATCCGTTAGTTCCATCACCATAGCTCGTACCTCGCGCCGAGTGCTGATACCTCTGGGTAGCGGCTATCGGCCTCAAACTCGGCACCAGACGCGACACGTCGCGAATCCTGGCGGCGTACGCCCGTCTGACCTATAACCATCCCTACTCTCCAGCGTACGTACGCTCAGGCGCTCTGTGCGCCGACGACTCTGCGTCGATACACACAAATCACTCTGTTCGCTCAGGAAGTCAAGCACGTGGCGGCGAAAGATGACAAGATTTGCTGCTATTTTCGAGGCGCGGCTCGTATCCCAGCCGTCAGCCAGGATGGAACAGGCATCCTCGACAACTGGTAACGGGCGACTAGGATGATTACTTGGGGCCTTGCAGCGTCTTGGGGGGCATCTCTCGGATCTGCTGGATCGGCAACCTGAGGACATACCTAAAAGAGCACCTGATTCCCTGCGGTCGTGATAGCTGACAAGCTGCCTGAGAAGCAGGAGAGCATCGGTGGGCGACCAGTGCCCGCAGGCGGGCCGGATTGTCA
>Ga0315277_10002877_pt1 | contig 23645 bp, 15 predicted proteins | sample YL17G05_15_MG_FD_203695 | JGI IMG/M metagenome (GOLD analysis project Ga0315277, IMG submission 203695) | Sediment microbial communities from Yellowstone Lake, YNP, Wyoming, USA - YL17G05_15 | ecosystem: Environmental > Aquatic > Freshwater > Lake > Sediment | place: USA: Wyoming | collected... | reverse complement strand
GGTGCGCATAAGGGCGCGGATAGAAGGGTGGTTCGAGAGACCGAGAGCAGCCTGAAGGAGATATGAAAAAGAAAAAAGAATCAAGGTGCTTGCGTTTCGCTATCATAGAAGCCTTCCCGAGGCGCTTTTCGAGGGCAGCCGGTTTTTTAGGTGATAAAGGGGAAGGGTGTGGGTGAGGAAGTCCGTGGACGACTGATCGGGCATGGTTTCTCGACTGAAGGGAGAGAAGAGCGAAGGAGGATGCGGAGCCAGTTTCCTCGCTGGGGAAACGAGCGGGCTGACGAATCCCATACCCAAGCCTTCACGGCGCAAAAAACCTGAGCGGGAGCGCTGACATTTCCAAGTTATCTAATATCTTCATCAAATAATGGGAGATGCTTAGATCAATTCTAGGAGTTTTGACATTTCAGGGTATTACTCTATAATAAACTGTCTTTTTTGAGAGAGGTTGTCTCTTGGTTTTCGGCATCGGCACGGACATCATCGAAATCCAGCGCGTGGAAGAGAAGCTCCGGCGGACAGAGGGCCTGAAAAAACGGGTCTTCACTCCCCGGGAGATAGCTTATTGCGAAGCGAAGGCCAAGAGCGCCCAGCATTTCGCCGCCCGGTTCGCCGCCAAAGAGGCCTTTCTCAAAGCCATCGGCATCGGATGGAGGGGCGGCTACCGCTTCGTGGATATCGAGATCCTGAACAACGAGCAGGGGAAGCCCGAGCTGGTCCTTCAGGGAAAAGTAAAGAGCTTCTGCGAGGAAAACGGCATCACCGGGTTTCATGTCTCGCTTTCCCATATCAAGGACCTGGCCAAAGCGGTTGTCGTCCTGGAGAAATACTAGGTTCGAGAGGAGTCCTGTGTCGCATATTGGTTCCTACGAGGAGAGAATCAAAAATTTTTCCTGGTCCATCGCCGAAAAAGAGCTCGGGTACAAGCCCGGCGATGTCATCAACATCGGCTGGTACGCGACCGACCGGATCTGCCGGCAGGGCAAGGCCGCGAAAACCGCGCTCATCCAGGAGGGGTTCAGCGGCGTCGAGAGAAGGTACACCTACAACGATATCCGGCTGGCATCGAACACCATCGGAGCGTTCTTGCGCGGCCTCGGGCTCAAGAACGAGGACCGGGTCTGCCTGTTCATGGACAGGATCCCGGAGCTCTACCTCAGCTTCCTGGGCATCCTGAAGATCGGGGCCATCGCCCAGCCATTGTTCTCGGCCTTCGGCGACGAATCGCTTCTTGTGCGGCTGAGCAATGCCGAGACCTCGGCCGTCCTCACCCAGAAGAAACATGTATTCAAGGTTCGCAAGATCCTGGACAAGCTGCCGCATCTCAAGCATATCATCATCGTCGACCACGACGGGAAGACGCCCCTCAAGGAGAGGGAAGTGGCGTTCTCCCTTGAAGCTTCGAAAGCCGTCGAAGACCTGGAGTGCTTCCCGACCAAGGCGGAATCGCCTTCAGTCCTGCACTACACCTCGGGCACGACCGGCATGCCGAAGGGCGTCCAGCACGTCCACTACTCTCTCATCTCCCAGTTTCTCACCGCCAAATGGGTGCTCGACCTCCAGGAAAGCGATATCTATTGGTGCACGGCCGACCCCGGCTGGGTGACCGGCACCTCTTATGGCATCATCGCCCCCTTCAGCCTGGGCCTCACCCAGTGCGTGCTGGATGCGGGGTTCTCGACCGAGGCCTGGTACCGCTTTATCGAGAAGAACCGCATCTCGATGTGGTATTCCGCGCCCACGGCTATCCGCTCGCTGATGAAGGGCGGCGACGGGATCGTCAAGAAGTTCGACCTATCGTCGCTGCGCCACTTGGCCAGCGTCGGCGAGCCGCTGAACTCGGAGGCCGTGGTCTGGTCAGAAAGGGTTTTCGGCAGGCCCTTCCTGGATACCTATTGGCAGACCGAAACCGGCTGTATCGTCATCAGTAATTATCCCGGGATGGAGGTCCGGCCGGGGTCGATGGGGAAGCCTTTTCCAGGGATCACCGGCACTATCCTCGACCCTACCCGCAACGAGCCTTATACTGCCCCCGGCAAGATCGGTCTCGTCGGCCTCAAGTTCGACTGGCCGTCGCGGATGCGGACTTACTGGCGGAATGAAGAAGCTTTTCAAAAAAAGTTCCGGAACAATTGGTATATCACGGGAGACCGGGCGCGGACGGATAAAGACGGCTACTACTGGTTCGCCGGCCGGGATGATGACATCATCAACACGGCCGGCCACCTGGTCAGCCCCTTCGAGGTCGAGTCGGCCCTCCTCGAACACCCGGCCGTGGCCGAGTCAGCTGTGGTTTCGAAACCGGACCCGATTAACCTCGAGGTCGTCAAGGCCTACGTGACACTCAAGCCCGGGTTTGCTGCCAGTCAAGATCTCGACCTCGAGATTATGAACTTCATCCGCAAGAAACTTTCCCCGCTGGCCATGCCCCAGGAGATCGAGTTCGTCGATTCGCTGCCCAAGACGCGGAGCGGAAAGATCATGCGCCGCATCCTCCATGCCAAAGAATGGGGCGAGGAAATCGGGGACACGTCGACTTTGGAAAACGAATGAAATGAATAAGGAGAATAGCAAATGGAAGGTTTAAAGGACGTCGTCCTGCAATATGTGACCAAGGAATACCTCGAGGACGACAGCGAGCCCCTTAACTTTGACACGCCCCTCATTTCTGGGGGGATCGTGGACTCGTTTTCGATGGTCTCCCTGAAGCGTTTTCTTGAGAACAGGTACAACATTCAAATTCCCGATGACAAAGCGACGCCGGAAGCGTTCGACTCCGTGAACAAGATCGCCGTGCTCGTCGAGGAATTCGTTGGAAACAAGAGCTAGTCGGCGGGAGACGGATCCGGGTTGAAACCTGGAATCCGGGCCGCGCCTGGAGCCGTGAGTAAGGAGAGAACATATGGCCTACCCTGAAAAAATACGCAACGTTTACCAGGAGCAGATCAAAGGCATCCAGAACGCCGGGCTGTTCAAGCAGGAGCGCTTCATCCATTCGCCGCAGGCCGCGGACATCGAAGTCGAATTTCCCGCCGGAGCGCCGCTCAAAAAGGTCATCAACATGTGCTCCAACAACTACCTCGGCCTCTCCAGCCACCCGGATGTGGTGAAGGCGGCTCACGAAGGACTGGAGAGTCGCGGCTACGGCATGTCTTCGGTCCGGTTCATCTGCGGCACCCAGGACATCCACCGGGAACTCGAGCGGAGGATGACGGAGTTCCTGGGTACGGAGGATACGCTTCTCTTCCCGTCATGCATGGACGCCAACGCGGGTGTCTTCGAGGCTGTCCTGGCCAAAGACGATGTCATGATCTCGGACCGCCTGGTTCATGCCTCGCTCATCGACGGCATCCGCCTCTGCAGTGCCATGCATGACACGTACAAGCACTCGGACATGGCGCATCTCGAGGAGAAGCTTCAACTCCATGCCGACAAGCGGATGAGGATGGTTATCACCGACGGCGTCTTCTCGATGGACGGCGACACGGCCAAGCTCGACGAAATGGTGGCCCTCTGTGATAGTTATGACGCCATGCTCCTAGTCGATGATTCCCACTCTAGCGGTTTTATCGGGAAGACGGGCCGGGGCACACACGAGAAATGCGGTGTTTTGGGCAAGATCGACATCATCACGACCACCTTCGGTAAGGCCCTCGGGGGAGCGTCCGGCGGCTGCGTGTCCGGACGGCGGGAACTCGTCGAGATGTGCCGGCAGAGAGCCCGTCCGTATCTTTTCTCCAATACGATTGCCCCAGTCGTTGTCTCCGGCGTCCTCAAAGTCATGGAGATCCTGAGCGCGAGCACGGAGCGGCGGGACAAGCTGGAGAAGAACGCCGCCTACTGGCGCAAAGGACTGACCGAAGCGGGATTTGTCCTCAGAGAAGGGGATACGCCCATTGTCCCCGTGATGCTGTTCAATGCCAAACTGTCACAGGATTTCTCCAAGGCTCTCTACGATGAGGGGATCTACGCCATCGGGTTCTTCTTTCCGGTCGTTCCTCAGGGCCAAGCCCGCATCCGGACGCAGATCTCGGCCGGCCACGAGATCCACCACCTCGACCGGGCGCTCGACGCTTTCATCAAAGTAGGGAAGAAGTTCAACATCCCGGGCAAGACCAAGCAGGAAATCATCCAGATGTACGGGATGTAGGCCTGGGATTACCTTTCTCAGCCTGCTTTAGGAAGCCGCGGCTCTGTAGAAGGCAGCTCAAAGCGGGAGGTTCGTGATATGCCCGATAAAAAAAAGTCGGCGTCTCTTTTCCTCTGTCTTTCTTTTCTGCTTTTACTTCTCTCTCCCTGTCCCGCCCAGGAGAAAACGAAGGATGTTGTCGTCGGCTCTTCTTATCTTTTTGCCCCACAGACCATAAAAGGCTCTATCGAAGTCAACGTTCATCTTCCCGAGGGCTATGCTGAATCCGAGGAGAGATATCCTGTCCTTTATCTTCTCGACGTCGAGAAGGACTTTGTATTCGGCTCGGCCGTCGCGGACTTCCTGGCCGCTAACAACAGAATTCCAGACCTGATCGTTATCGGCGTTTTCCTCGGAAAGGCCTCCGGCGCGCCTCCACAGTTGATCGAATTTCTAGAGAAAGAGCTCTTCCCGTCCGTCGAAAAAAACTACCGGGTTCAACCCTGCCGGGTCCTCTACGGCCACAGCGCAAGGTCATTTGCGACGCTCTTTGTCTTACTGAATAGGCCGGACCTGTTCTACGGGTACATCGGTGCCGGTCTCGGCCTGACGTCTCCGCCGTTCACAACAGCCGTGGATCTTGTAAAGCTCTTCGATGTGCGGCTCTCGAGGATGACCACGCTGAAAAAGTCCTTTTACTTTGTTCTTGGGAACGAGCAGCCATTTTTCCCTGGGGTCGACCAATTCATCTCGATCTTGAAAAGCAAGGCCCCGAAGGACCTGGACTGGAAATATGAGAACATGGAGAATGACGACCATTTTTCGAACAAGTTGAAAACCCTGTACAACGGACTTGAACATGTTTTCCGCGGGTGGTACCCGGCACTGGAGAGTGCCAAAACAGGCCCGGAAGCCATCAAGGCGGATTACGACCGGCTTTCCGACAGGCTCGGCTTCCCGATAGGTCTTCCGCAGGACGAGATCCACCGGGCGGTCATGAACTGGCTCGCCTACCAGGGCAACGTGGACCTGGCGCTCAGCCTGGTCCGAGGGCTCAGGTCCAAATTCGGCTTTGACAGCGGAGTTAGCGAAGGCGACCTCATGTTCGCGGGCGGGTTTGCAGCTGGCGGGTCCAAGTTCGACGATGCCGTGAAAATCTATTCTTTCCTGTGCGAACAGTATCCCGCCTCGGCGCAAGGTTTCAATGGACTTGGTGAGGCCTATGAGAAGAGCGGCCGGCCCGAGCTGGCTCTAAAGAATTATGAAAAAGCGGTCCAGCTCGCCCGGGAAAAGAACGATCCCGGTCTGAAAAGATACTTGGATAATCTGGAGCGACTGAAAAGATAGACGTTTCCCCTGACGTCATGGATCTGCCTTCTGATTGACAACGCGCTCAAGGCGGTGTATCTCTAGAGAAGTGCAGAATTCGATGATTTGTCCTCAATGCCAAGCCGATAACCGGCCCGACAGCCGTTTCTGTCATAAGTGTGCGACGCCTCTTCAGATCGACAAAAGCGGCAAGGTCGACCAGACCTTGACCCTTGAGATCTCCCCGGCTGGCCTAGCCAGAGGAGCGGTCTTCGCCGGGCGGTATGAGGTCATCGAGGAGCTCGGCCGGGGCGGGATGGGCCGTGTCTATAAGGTGTATGACCGGAAAATCGAGGAGGTCATCGCTCTCAAACTCATCCATCCGGAGATCAGCGTCAACGAAAAGGCGATCGACCGCTTTCGCAACGAACTCAGGTTCGCCAGGAAGATCGGGCACAGGCATGTCTGCCGGATGTTCGACCTCGGTGAGGAAGACCACAAGTTCTACATCACCATGGAGTATGTGGAGGGGGAAAACCTCAAGAGCTTCATCCGCCGGTCCGGACAGCTGGCCCCAAGAAAAGCGATCAGTCTCGCCAAGCAGGTCTGTGAGGGGTTGTCCGAGGCCCACCGGCTGGGCATCATTCACCGGGATTTAAAGCCCCAGAACATCATGATCGACCGGGAGGGTAACGCACGGATCATGGATTTTGGGATCGCCCGCTTCACTGAAGCGGAAGGTCTCACTGGCTCGGGCGTCATGGTCGGAACGCCCGAATACATGTCCCCTGAGCAGGTCGAGACGACGGAAGTCGACAAGCGCACTGATATCTACGCGCTGGGGGTCATCCTCTACGAAATGGTCACCGGCCGGGTCCCCTTTGCAGGGGAGACACCTCTAGCCGTCCTCATCAAGCACAAGCAGGAATTGCCCCAGAATCCACAGGAGTCCAATCCCCTGGTCTCGGAAGCCGTGAGCCGGATCATCCTCAAGTGTCTGGCCAAAGACAAGGCCGCTCGCTACTTGAGCGCCGAGGAGCTGTACCAAGACCTGACTCTGGCCGAAGGGGCCTTGCCTCAGGCAGAGAAGGACGTGATGACCGGGTCTTTCCGCGGGGCGAGGAGTCAGGCCAAGCCATGGGTCTGGGCGGGTGTGGGAATCGCTATGGTCATGGCGGTCGTTCTAATCTGGAATCAATTCCTGCGGAAAGAGCCGGCCCGGACAATCACGGATGAAGCCAACCGCGCGGGGATAGTCTCTGGGGCCAAGCCTCCGCAACCGCCCCCCGTGTTGGAGGCCGGAGCAGAAAGGTCTCCCGGCCAGAAAACGGAAGGAGTGAGGAGCCTTTTCTCGCTGTTCAGTCCCGACGCCCTCCGCAAGCTGAGCCAGAAAGAGATCCAGGGAATCCTGGATTTTGAAAAGCAGATGGCCAATATCAAAGGCGTAATTCCTCAGGGTGCCGCCTTCGACGAGACCTGGCAGAATGCCTATCAAAAGGTTCGAGAAGGCAAGAAACTCCATGAGGAGGGGCGGATCGAAGAAGCCCAGAAGAGCAATAAAGAAGGCCAGGACGAGATGCAGAAGCTCCTGACTATGGTGGCCCAAAGAGAGAAAGCGCTGGAAGCGAAATCGTTTCTGGCCGAGACCAAGGGCCGACTTAGGGCCACGCCCGGGATTGAAAATAACATGCTTTATCGGGTGGCCAGCCGCCGCGAACGGGATGCGGAAGACGCCTTCAATAATAACGATTTTTCCGGAAGCCGGACGCTTTCCTCAGTCCTGACACAGGTTTTTCGTCTGAGCGGCCAATGCGCCGACGCCAACGCTTGCCTGAAGAGCCTGGCCGTCCTAGTTGCCGACATGAAGAGCGCGGCTGAAAACCCCGCCTCCGGGAAGATCGATCCTTGGCTGTATGAAAAGGCGAAAGAGTGCGAAGGAATCGCCCAAGCTGCCTTTGTCCGAAATGACCACGAGGGTGCGGCCGAGCAGTTTATCCAGGCCGCTTTCCTCTATCAGAAGATGACCGATTCCACACTCTGAAAATGACCAGACGGACCAAGCCTTTTAAGTTCCTTGTCATCCTGGCCGGGATCGCCGCGGTGGCCGTTCTCTTCTACCTTGTTCAGGTGAAAGGTCTCTTCCTGGGCAAAAAAGGTCCGGCGGCCGAGGTCAGCCGGTGGATCGCCCCCCTCAAGCCGTCCGACCTCAACGTCGTTTTTTTCACGCTCGATACGACCCGCGCCGACCACATCGGATGCTACGGCTATCCGCAGATCAAGACGCCCAACATCGACGGCTTGGCCGCCGAAGGAATTTTATTTCAAAACGCAACCTCCCAGTGCCCGCTGACCTTGCCGTCCCATTCTTCCATGTTTACGGGGAGCTATCCGTTCTTCAACGGCGTCAGGGACAACGGCGGCTTTTACCTGGACGAAGACCAGGTGACTCTGGCCGAGGTCGTGCGTCAGGCTGGGTGGGCGACTAGCGCTTTTATTGGCGCCTTCGTCCTCGACTCCCGCTGGGGCATCAATCAGGGCTTCGACTACTACTACGATAATTTTGATTTCGCCAAATACAAGAAAATCAGCCTGGATTCCGTCCAGAGGGAGGGCGGAGAAGTCATTAAGGCTTTTTTTGAGTGGTTCGAGAAGAACGCGCCACCCAGGTTTTTCAGCTGGATCCACCTTTATGACCCCCACACGCCCTATGAACCTCCCGAACCCTATAAGTCTCAATATGAGGGACAGGAGTATGGCCTCTACGACGGAGAGATCGCCTATGCGGATTCCTTGATCGGCCGGGTCCTGGAAAGCCTCAGGGAAAAAGGCCTGCTGGAGAAAACGGTGGTCGTCGTCGTCGGAGACCATGGAGAGAGTCTGGGCGAGCACCATGAGAGCTCTCATGGATTCTTCATCTATGATGCCACTGTCTCCGTTCCCATGATCATCCGGATTCCCTCGGCGGAGCTCCGGGGAAAAACAATCGCCGGCCAAGTGCAAAACATCGACCTCATGCCCACTCTCTGTGAGATCCTCGGACTTCCGATTCCCAAGGCCGTCCAAGGACAGAGCCTCCTTCCCCTGATTGCGGGACGGAAGCCAAAACAAGAGAACACGGCTTACAGTGAGAGTTACTATCCCCGCTACCATTATGGCTGGAGCGAGCTCAAGAGTCTGCGAACCGCAAGGTACAAATTTATCCAAGCGCCTCGACTCGAACTCTACGATCTAAGCTTGGATCCTCGGGAACGGGAGAACGTTTACGGCCGGGACCGCTCGCTGGCCGATGAATTCGCCCGGAAGCTGGAGACGCTGGAGAAAAAGTTGTCCCAGAAGGGGGTCGGAGAGAAGGGCCCGCAACAGCTGGATGATGATTCCCGGGAGAAACTGATGGCCTTGGGCTACGTCGGCGGGTTTACCTCCGGAGCGAAGCTGAGCCAGACAGGGAACTTAGGCGATCCCAAGGACAAGATCCTTCTCTTCAACAAGATCAAGATAGCCGAGGGGGCCTCTTCGAACCGAGAATATGATGAAGCTCTGAAGAGGCTGGATGAAGTGATCAAGGAAGACCCGGGAATCATGGAAGCCCGTCAGGTCCGGGCCAATATCTACCTGCAGCTCGACCGCCCCGAGGAGGCTGCGGAGGAGTGCAAGGAAGCCTTGAAGATTGATCCCGAATACAATGCGGCCGTCTTTACCTTGGCCCAGGCCTACAAACAGCTCAAGAAGTATGATGAGGCCATCGCCGGTTTCGAGCGGGCCGTCGAGCTCGACCCGAGAGACCCCAAACCGCACGTTAACCTGGGCGAGGTCTTTCTGGAGACCAAAGACTTCGACAAGGCCATCGCCCATTTCGAGGAAGCCATCTCCATCGACCCCGAACACAGCTCGCTGGCTCACAACAACCTGGGCGCCGCCTTCCTGGAAAAAAAGATGCTCGACCGGGCCGAGACAGAAATCCTCAAGGCCTTGGAGATGAGGCCGCGAATTCCTGATGCCCATTACAACCTGGGGCTCCTCTCCGAGGAGAAAGGTGATCCCAAGAGGGCGATGGAGGAATATAAAAAAGAGATCGAGATCCATCCTGGTGCCCACCCCGCTCATTTTAACCTCGCGCTACTCTACGGAAAAATGGGGCTGCTCCGCGAACAAGTCCAGGAGCTCGAGGAGGCGATCAAGGCAAATAAGGGCTTTGCCAGGGCCTATCTCTTCCTGGCGAAGGCCCATCTCGACCTGAATGAGGACTTCGAGGAAGCCGTTAGTCTGGCCAAGAAAGGACTCGAGCTCGACCCGGAAGCGGAATCCGCCCCCCTCGGCCATTATGTGCTCGCTGATATCTACAACCGGCTCGGAAGGTGGGCGGACTACTCGTCTGAGCTCCAAAAGGGCCGGGCGCTTGAACAGAAAATCAAGGGATCAAAAGGAAGCTAGCGAGCCGCCCCCGGTTCCTGGCCCAGGCTTTTCAAAATCTCTTTGGCCAAAGCGGCATTCTTGTTTTCCGGATCCTTGACTATGAACTTCTCGAGGAGCTCTTTGGCTCTGGTCGTTTCCCCGGCGTTGAGACAAAGGATCGCCAATTGATAATAGACATCGGAATACTCGGGATCCTTGGCCAATAGCTTTTCGTACACCTCTCTGGACTCGGCGCTCTTCCCCAGGTTGGTGAGGCAGACGCCGTAATTATAAAGCGTGGTTGGGTCTTGATCGCCGGAATCCAGAGCCTTTTTATAAAACTCGCCGGCTTTTTCAAAATCTCCCTTCTTGGCCCAGATCATGCCTGACCGGGTAAGGGGAAGAATGAAGTCGGCCTTGAGTTCAATGGCCTTTTGGTAATCAAAAAGGGCTTCCTCGCTCTTTCCGGATTTTTCGTAGGCCACGCCCCTGTAGTAATACGGGACGGCGTTGTTGGGGAGTTGGCCGATGGCCTCGTCCAGCCGGGCGATGGCCTCATCATACTTTTCCGCCGCGATCAGTTCGATGCCGACAACAACTATTTTGGCTATCGCCGGTGCGCCTGCCTCCGGACCCTTGGCGGGTTCGAGTTTCAACTCCAATCGTGTCGTTTCATCGAGGACGACCCGGATGGACCCTCCTTGAGGAACGTAGCCTGCCTTCTCCAAGGTCATTTTGTAGCTGCCGGGGATGAGGCCGCTCTTGTAGAAATGACCTTTCTGGTCGGTGGTCAGCTCAAAGGTCAGACTCTCGTTTTTGGCCGATACCAAGGTGATCTTGACTCCGGACACAGGCTGGCCGGTCGCCATATCCTTAATGGTGCCATCGACAGCGCCTGTTATAGCTGCCCCAAGATTGGCCGAATGAAAAGCCCAGATGAAGATGAGTGCGGCAGACAGGATCCTCCCGGTCAATCTCATGAGTCGCTCCTTTTCTCGTCCGCTTTGGGAATCTTGTCTTTGGATTTATGTTCCAATTTTTTAGCCCTCTCCCAATAGACCTTGGCTTTGTCCTTTTCTCCCAGTGAATAATAGATGGCGCCCAGGACGTTGTTGGCTTCCGCGGTATCCCCGAACTTCCGGACCTCTTCGAAGTACAAGGCAGCCTGGTCGAGTTTCTTGAGCTCCAGCGAGGAATTCCCGAGGAGCAGCAAAACAGGATAGTTTTTTTCTACCGAGTCCTTCTCCAGGAGCTCGATCACCCGCGCGTACTCCTTGTGAAGATAGTAAGCCCGCGCGATGACCGGAAGCGTGGCGCCGTTCTTGAGGTTGGAGGGGAGTTTCTCGAAGGATTCCAGAGCTTTCTCCACCCGGCCGGCGTTGAGGTATTCTTGGCCAAGGACAAAGGGCAGTTGGGTCAGGAACGACAGAGGTTCGGTCCTTTCGAATTCCAGCGGCTTTTCTACCTCGAAGGACAATACAGAAAGGGCCCGGCGAAAGAGCTCCTCCCCGTTTTTTCTGACCAGCAGATCGTAGTTGCCGGGCTGGATGCCCGCCAGGGGTTGCCGGAAAATAATCGCATCCCCTTGTTTAGAGAGGCCCTGGATCCTTAGCAGAGGGCCTTCTTTGTCTCTAGCTGAGAGGAACACCTCGGGCGGCTCATCGGCCAGGATCAGCCCTTCCAAAGAATCCTGGGGCGAGAAGATCGAGCGGGGGTCGAGGAGGACCTTGTATTGGCCCAGGCAGAAAGGCATCAACGAGTCGGGGCTTTTCTCCTTGACCTGGTAGCCGACCACAAGAGGCAGCGTCTGATTATTCACGACGATATCCTGCTCCTCGACGAAAAACTCTTCGCTGGTTTTGTTGGAATAGGTCAGGCTGACCCGATGCTCGCCCTCGATCAGGGGGGCAAAATCATTGAAGATGAGCTTCCGTTTGAGCATGGCCTCATGCTTCGGCTTATCCAGCCTGAGACGGATCTCCTTTTCCTGCTGGTAGATCGTCTTTCCGGCTCTGTCTTCGATCCGCAGATGAAAAACGAGATGGGCGGTCTCCAGTCCTTCCTTTGTCCGAGCGGTCGAAATCCTGTCCGGCATGAGACTGTAGTTGAGAAACTTCACTCCTTGGTGTTCGGTCAGGAAAATCGCCGCTCTTCCGGCGACCGCTTTAGTCGAATAGCTGATATCGACGGTCCCCGGGGGGGAGCTGAAGTATTTGAGATAGCTTCTTTCCACTTCCCTTTCCGGCAGGGTGAAGATCTGGCCGATCGTCTGTCCGGAGGAATTTGGGGCGGAGGCGAAGGCCGCGTTTGCTTCCTCGGGGATGACGGAGAGAGTCGCTTTGGCCAGCTCGGGGTAACTTTCCTGGATGAGTCTATACGCCCGCGCTTTGGAGATGCGGCCCTGCCTATTGCCGGCCGAAAGGATATCCAGGGTCGAGTTGAGGCCGGGATAAAAGAGCTTATACTCGCCGGCATCGTCCCTCCTGTAAAAAAGGAGGTACATCAACGGAGGCAGCCCGCTCCGGCCCTCGGCCCGATAAATCCACAGCTCGCAATCCACCACCTTGTCTGACCCCGCAAAATTCTGGACCTCGGCCGGTTTTCCGAGGATGATGTAGATCCGGCCCCGGTCCGATTGGGCGCCTTCCAAGCGGCTCTCGGCATAGCGCCGGCGGCTGTAGAATTCGGTCATGAATTCGTTTTCGAGAGTCCCGGGCGTTGAGTCCCGGACTTTCCAAAATAGAGATTGAAATCTGTTCCGGTCTTCCTCTGTCTGAAGGCCTTTGAAAACAGCCCGCTCGTTCTTTGTTATGATTGGCTCGACCTCGTCCAGCCAGGTCTTCCAATAGTCGGGTTTCTCTTGCGGCAGGGCGAGGAGACTCAGGAGTGGGAAAAACATCATGACCAGAAGCAGTCGGGATTGCGAGTACGCGAACATGCGATTATTTTACCACAAGTATCCTGTCCTTGACCCGAAACTATTTGCCCGATTCGTGCGTATTACTAAATGAAACGGATTATTTTATCCCGGTTTCTAGAGCCCGGGCCATTTTCTCATTTGGCTCCCCAACGAAAGGAGGAATTCATGAAAAAAATGACGCGGCGCAATTTCATCAAATCGGGCGCCAGCGCGGCCGCGACGCTGGCCGTCCCGGCGATCTTTGCCAAGGGATGGCCGGCCCTCGGCCAGGCCGAAAGTGCCGGTTATTTCGAACGCGAGTTCGGCCTCACCGATGGACTTTGCCGGAAGATCCTGGCTGAGGCGTTGGCCAAGGGTGGCGACTTGGCCGACCTCTTCTTCGAGCATACCATCAGCAATTACCTGATCCTAGAGGACGGCAAGGTCAACAGGGCGTTCAGCGACGTCGCCCTGGGCGTGGGCATCCGGACAGTCAAGGGCGACCAAGTCGGCTACGGCTTCACCCAAGAACTCGCCGAAAAATCCATGCTGGCCGCCGCCGCCACCGCCGCGACCATCGCCGCCGGAGCCGCCAAAGGGCCGGCCCGGGAGTTCACGCGGGTCAAGACGGCCGACTATTATCCCCTTAAGACCTTGTTCAGCGCAGTGCCTCTCGAGACCAAGCTCCCTCTTGTCCAGGCTGTCAATGACCGCAGCTTCGCCCTCTCCCCACTCGTCGTCAAGGTCAACGCCCAATTCCACGATCAGCAGAAGCGGATCCTGGTCGTGACCAGCGACGGCGTCAAAGCCGAGGATCTCCAGCCGCGGACCTATCTTGCCGTTAGCATCGTCGCCGAGAAAAACGGAAAGCGCGAACGGGCTGGCTGGAACTTCGGCGGCCGCCGGGACTTCTCCTATTTCGCGCCTGCGCTCGTTGAGGAGCTCGCCAAGACGGCCGTCAACCGGACCCTAGTCCTGTTCGACGCCGTCCAGCCGCCGGCGGGTGAAATACCGGTCGTCCTCGGCCCCGGCGTCACAGGAGTCCTTCTCCATGAGGCGATCGGGCACGGCATGGAGGCCGACTTCAACCGGAAGAAGGTTTCGACCTACTGCACGATGATCGGGAAAAAGGTCGCCGAGCCGTTCGTGACCATCGTCGACGACGGTACGGTCCCCCACCAACTCGGCTCGATCAACGTCGACGACGAGGGCACGCCCGGACAGAAGACAGTCCTAGTCGAGAAGGGTATCCTGACGAGCTACATCCACGACAAGATCTCGGCCAAGTTTTATGGCGTCAAGCCGACCGGGAACGGCCGCCGCCAGAGCTACCAGTACTATCCGATCCCCCGGATGAGGAACACCTATATGGAGGCGGGACCGGCGACTCCCGATGAAGTCATCAAGGCAGCCGGCAAAGGGATTTACGTCGAGGACGTCAGCAACGGCCAAGTCAAGATTGGGGAGGGCGATTTCGCCTTCTACGTCTCCCAGGGCCGGATGATCGAAAACGGAAGGCTGGGCGCCCCAATCAAGGACATCAACATCATGGGGAACGGGCCCAAGATGCTCTCCAACATCACCATGCTGGCCAATGACTTCGAGTTTCATGAGGGCGGAGCAGGAGCCTGCGGCAAGGATGGCCAGGCCGCGCCCTGCGGGTTCGGACAGCCGACCATCCTCGTAAAGTCCTTGACCGTGGGCGGGACCCGGGGTTGAAGAAAGGAGAAGGACGATGAAACAGGAGTTGTATAACCTCGCGGAGTCGGGGATCCAGACGGCCAGGGCGGCCGCCTGCCGGATCGGGATTGACCACGAGCGGACCGTCGAAATCAGCTACCGGGAGCGCAAGCCCGAGAACATCAAGGAGGCCTCGACAAAATCGCTTTCCCTCGAGGTCTTCGTTGACGGACGTTATTCGAGCATGAACACCTCGGACTTGAGGAAGGACACCCTTAAGGACTTCATCGGGCGGGCCGTCGCCCAGACAAAGCTCTTGGCCGAGGACCCCTTCCGGAGCCTGCCCGACCCGGAGTATTACCAGGGCCGTCAAACAATCGACCTGGGCCAGGTCGATCCCGATTACAAAACACTGTCTCCGGAGGCGCGACACGCCTTCGTCAAAACGATCGAGGAGGCCTGCCTGGCCAAGGGCGGGGACAAGGTCATCTCGGTCACGGCCGGATCGACCGACGGCTACGGCGAATCGCTTCTGATGACGAACAACGGCTTCGACGGCTATTCGGAAGTCACTTATTTCGTGGGCAGCGCCGAGATGACGGGCAAGGACGAGGGAGACCGCCGGCCCGCCGAATACGGCGTTGCCGTTTCCCTCCGGCGCAAGGACTTGCCCAAGCCCGAGATGATCGGAATGGAAGCGGCCCGGCGGACCCTGGCCCTGTTCGGCGCGAAGAAACTCAAGACGGAAACACTCCCGATCATCATCGAAAACAGGGTCGTGGCCCGATTCGGAGGCGGCTTCCTCCAGGCCATGTTCGGCCGGGGCATTCAGCAGAAGCAGAGCTTCCTGGCCGACAAAAAAGGCCAGAAAGTGGCGAGCGATAAGCTCACCCTCATCGACGATCCCTTCATCAAGGGAGCACTGGGGAGCCGACTGTTCGACAATGACGGGTTCGCCGCCAAGAAGCGGGTCATGATCGACGCGGGCGTCCTCAAGGAGTTCTACGTCGATTGGTATTACAGCCGGAAGCTGGGCTGGGAGCCGACGACCGGAAGCCCGTCGACCCTGATCATCCCCCCCGGGAAGCGCTCGGTCGGCGATATCATGAAAGACCTAGGCCGAGGGATATTCATCACCGGATTTATCGGAGGCAATTCGAACTCGACGACGGGCGATACCTCGATCGGCATCGTCGGGCAGTTGTTCGAAAACGGCGTTCCGGTCCAGGCCGTCTCCGAGATGAACATCGCCGACAACCACCTCAAGCTCTGGCCGCGGCTCGTCGAGGTCGCCAACGACCCCTATCCGTACTCCAGCCAGAGATTCCCCAGCCTGGTGTTCAAGGACGTCGTCGTCTCTGGCATCTAGCGGAGGGAGCCCTAACCGGGGCCTATTCTTTTGTTCCGAGTTTCAGGCGTAGAGCCCGCGCCCTCCTGACCGCTTTCTCGGCATCGATCAAGCCATATCCGCATTCTGGAGTGAAGCCCTCGTACCCCACTTTATGCGGGTCAGCGCTCTGCTGAACCAGGTCTATAAGGGACTGAGCGTACGCTCCGGGCGCTTCCCTTCCGGTCCGAGGGTATTCGGATACGATCAGGGCGAAAAGTGAAGCGACCACGGGAATCGCGGCCGAAATACTGGGAATGTAGCTGTCTTCGCGGCCAACATAGGTGGGGAAGGCCCCGAAGACGTCGTTAGGAGCGGCCACGTCAACGGTCCTATCGGGAGCGCAGGCCTTCCAGTAGCCGTAGGTGCCGTCTTTCCGCCTTTCGGCCGCGGTGACTGAAACCACGCCGTCATACTGAGCCGGAAAGTTGCGGGTGTTGCCCATTTCATACCAACGCATGTAAAGATTGCCACTGATGACCACTCTGTTTTGATCATAGGCGTATCGGCAGGCCTCTTTGAGATAGGGGATATCCAGGGTCGCCCCCCCGGCGCTGATGTTGATGATGTCATTGCCGTCATGGACAGCCCTGTAGATAGACGCGGCAACCAGGCACTCCATAAGGTATCCGAAAGGAGGGTCGTTCTGAGTATCTCCATCACCGAACTTGTACACCGTCAGTCGGGCCTCAGGAGCGAACATCGCCACGACCGAAGAAACAAGGGTTCCGTGAAATCCCCAATCGACGAGCGGGGCAGCCGATTCCCAGGGCGGACCCATCCGGCCGACGAGGCTGAAATGCGGTCCCCATTGGGTATTTCGGAACACGGGATGGCCCATGTCTATTCCTGTGTCTAAGATGGCGATTTTGACGCCTTTTCCCCGCGTGAGCTGATGCGCCGCCCGAAAGTTAGCTCCGTCCAGAGCCCCCTGCTTTTCGAACTCCGGGTTCAATCGTTTGACGGGCGCATTGGCATCGGGCTTATCCAGCTTGGCATAATACCCTATGGACCGGACCACGAGATCGACCGCATCCAGGTCCTTGTATATTTCGATCATCTTCCTCATCTTCTCTGTGGCGGCATCGGTCGCGAAAAAGGCTTCAACAAAGCTGTGAGCGGCCAGGTTCACGACCTTCCGGTACATGTCGCCGAAGTGCTTTCTCGATCCTCTGTCGCCATTCGCGATGAGGCTGGCGAAGACCGGCTCATCTTTCTGGTAGAAGATATTGACGAGAAGTTCATAAAGCCGGTCGTACCGGGTTTCCGCTTCCTGGATCTTGAGGAGCTCCGCCTCCATGAGCGAAGACCTCTTCGGATGAACAGCCAGCTCGTCCCTGATCGTCTGGTAAAATATCTTTCGTCCTTCGGTTTGGAGAGCATCCAACCACGATTGCGGAGACGTGTTTCCCCTGCAGGATACAAAAAGAAGAACCAGGCCGATGCAGCCGGCTGCCCGAGCCAGAGCATTAAAGCCTTTATTCATGTTCCTCCTCCCTTCCCCTCTTTTTCCGACGGCGCAGCCGCTTCATCAAAAGTGTGAAGACGAAGAGCGGTCCCCAAAAAGCCGCTGCGCCGACCGCGAAACCGAGGTTTTTGCCCTTGAGAAGCTCAACGCCCCAGCCGAACTGCTCTTCGTTGATCAGGTAGGTCCAGGTCGATGTAGGGCCCTTGAGCCCCTCGGCCGATAAGTCAACGGGTCCCTGCTTCTTAATCAGTTCTCTCAGGGTCTTGATGATGATTCTATCGGACCGCTTTTCCATCTCGGCAAAGGCGTCGGTGGCACTTCTATGGAACTCATGCAGCGGCTCCTTTCCCCCCAGGCTGACGATATGGATGCTCTCCCGGACATCCGCAAGGAAGGCCAGATGGTCGGCCCAGCAGCGGTCCAGATGAGAGAGTCTGACCTGCCTCAGAATTTCTTCCCAATCCTGGGGGCCGAACCGGGAGATTCCTCTTGCTCGGAGAGTCGGCGGGACCCGTCTCTCCTCCCCGGTCGCATCGCGAGATAATAGGATGTTCTCCCTTTTTTGCCGGACGATCTTTCGCTGGGTATCGATGAACTCGGAATATGACCGGAGGGTCTTCCGGATGTCGAAATTCTGGCCCTCGATGACCTTTTGGGCGTGGACGATGTCCCTCCGGATGACCGGGTCGTCCACCTCCTCGTCCCGCTTATCGAGGCGATAGCGGGTGAAAAACCTGGTCCGCAGCCCATAGCGCTCGAAGACCTCGTCCTCCAGGCTGATAAAGAAGCGGGATGACCCTGGATCGCCCTGGCGGCCGGAGCGGCCCCGGAGCTGGCGGTCGATGCGCAGACTCTCGTGCCTGTTGGTGCCGATAACATACAGCCCGCCCAGCGCGGCAACCTCTTCCCGCTCCGCCTCGTTCCCGCCGCCGAGCCGGATGTCCGTGCCCCGGCCGGCCATGTTAGTCGAGATGGTGACGGCACCGAGCCGGCCGGCCTCAGCAATGATCCTGGCCTCGAGCTCGTCATTCCTGGCATTGAGGACCTCCAGGCGGACGCCCGTTTCCCGCAAATCCGCCGCCAGCTCTTCCGACTCGCGGACGCTCAGCGTTCCGACCAAGACAGGGCGTCCCGTGGCCTGGACATCCGCAATCTCCCGGATCAGGGCGCGCGTTTTCGCTTTCTTGTGCGTGAAAACGACATCCGGATGATCGACCCGAAGGCAAGGCCGGTGGGGCGGTATGACGGTGACATTCAGGCCGTAGAATTCCTCGAGCTCTGCGGCGGAGGATTCAGCCGTGGCCGTCATCCCGCACAGCTTGGGATAGAGTCCGAAATAATGCTGGAGAGTGATCGAGCCGAGAACGCGTCCTTCGGATCTGCGGAACAAGTTCTCCTTGGCCTCGACGGCCGCCTGGAGACCGTCAGGCCAGTGGCGTTTCTCCATGATCCGTCCGGTGAATTCGTCCACGATCTCGATGCGTCCGTTCCTGACGATGTAGTCGACATCACGCTGGAGGAGGGCTTCGGCGTGGAGCGCGCAATGAATAGCAGCCAGGAGCAGTTCGTTTCGAGAGGAATAGAGATCTCCGCAGCCGAGAGACTGCTCCAGTTTCCCCAGGCCGGCGTCCGTGGGAAAGACGTTTCTTCTCTCTTCATCTATTTCATAATCCCGGCCAGGGACGAGCCGGCGGACCAGAGGAGCGAGGCGTTCGGCGTCCGCGCTGAGCTCACCTGCCGCTCCTGATATGACCAGCGGGATCCGGGCTTCATCGACAAGGATTGAATCCGCTTCGTCTACCAGGGCCATATGGAAAGGCCGGAGGACGAGGTCATCCATCTCGTGGGCGAGTTGGTCGCGGAGGAAATCGAACCCGGCTTCCTTGGCCGTTGCATAGGTGATATCACAGGCATATGCGCTCCGCTTCTCGGGCTTACTCATGCCTTCCTGGACAAACCCGACGTCCAGCCCCAGGAGTCGGTAAATGGGTCCCATCCAAGCGGCGTCCCGCCGGGCCAGGTAATCGTTGAACGTTAGGATGTGAACCCCCCGGCCCGATAGGGCCTGAAGATAGGCAGGAAATACCGCCGCCAGGGTCTTCCCCTCACCGGTGGGGAGTTCGGCGATTTTCCGCTCCAGCATCGCCAGCCCGGCGATCATCTGGACATCATGGGGGACGAGTCCGATGGCCCGGCTGCATGCCTGATAAACAAGCGCGAAGGCCTCGACCGCAGCTTTTTCGGGCTGAGGCTCCGATGCTAGCCGAGTGCGGAGCTTCCGCGACAGGACACCCAACTCGGCGTCGGACGTCAGTTGAACGGCGTTCAGCCTATGGAAATCATGAATTTGATCGATTGTCCTCCGGTAGGCGCTCAGGTCGATCTCGATGGGAATACCGCGGGCTCTATTGAAAGCGGCCCGGAATTTTGTGGCCAGGCCGGGCTTATCCTTCACGTTTGGCAGTTCTTTGGAATTATTCGGGATATCATTTTCACTCATCAGAGTCTCCTCCTGAAGAGAAATCGTGAATTATCCAGGCGGTGGGATAGGAGGAGGTCAGAATGGTGGGCTGCGGAAACAGAGTGGAGCCAAGAGGCAGAAGGGGAGGAGTGGATTCTCGAGCGGCTTTGGCCGGAAAAGGACAAGAAAGACGTGAGCGAAAACGGCCGGAAGAACGATGAAAAGAAGTGGGAAGAAGATAGAGACCGAGATGGCAGCCAATAGAAGCAGAAGAGAGGGCGGCGAAAACGCGCATCGTGTCCTAGAGAAGTCGGCTTCGCTCATGCAACTCCTTCCATTCTAATCTGAAATTCCGCTGCCGTCAACGATTTCGAATTCCTTCGGACGAAGCGAACGGGGCTTACGCGTTGGTCATAAATACAATACTATCCCCCGTGCCGGACCCAAACATTAATAACGTGTGAGGGGCATTATTCAGGCCATAATGAGTCTGGTCAATCCGAGGAGGAATCCATGATCAGAAAGAAAATCCGTATCATCGCCCCAACTCTCATCGCTCTGGTTTGGGTCGGACTTTCGCCTTCTCTCTGGGCTGAAATCCGTTTGCCGGCCGTCATCGGGGACCACATGGTCATCCAGCAGGATAAGCCCGTCTCGATCTGGGGATGGGCGGAACCGGGAGAGGAGGTTTCTATCCGGCTGTCCGGCCAAGAGATGAAAGCCCGGGCCGGCGGCGATGGGAGATGGCGAGTAATTTTTCCGGCGCTCAAGGCTGGCGGTGGACCGCTGGAGATCCTCGTCCGGGGAACACGGGGGCCGGAGGTTGCGGTACGGGATATCCAGGTCGGAGAAGTCTGGGTCTGCTCAGGACAGTCCAATATGGAATGGCCTCTCTCAATGACTGCCAGTCCGACTCCGGAGATCCTGAGGGCCGACCATCCGGAAATCCGGCTCTTCCTGGTTCCGAAATGCACTTCGGACCGGCCGCAGGACGACTTCAAAGCCGTCTGGACGCCCTGCTCGCCCGAGACCGCCGCTCCGTTCTCCGCAGTGGCTTATTATTTTGGCCTCGAGCTTCATCAGAAGCTCCGTATTCCCGTCGGACTGATCGAGGCGGCCTGGGGCGGGACAGCCATCGAGCCGTGGATTCCTCCTGCCGGGCTCATGTCCGTCCCGGAGACGAAAGCCATATGGGATGAGCTCGGACTCAAGGTCGAAGCTTATCGAAGCGACCTGGAAAAGGTTCTTCCCGCCTGGGAAGCCCAGACGAGTGTCCTCCGGCTACCCCACACAGGGATGGCCATAATAACCGATATTACCGACCTCAACGACATCCATCCCCGGAACAAAAAGGACGTGGGAGCCCGGCTGGCACTTTGGGCGCGGGCACGGACGTACGGAGAGACTGAGCTTGTTCCCTCCGGGCCGTTGTACAAGTCGATGTCCATCGAGGAAGACCGAGTCCGGATCTCCTTTGATTATATCGGTGGCGGCTTGATCGCCAACGACGGCCAGCCTTTGAGGTGGTTCGAGGTGGCCGGAGATGATCATATCTTCTATAAGGCGGAGGCGGCAATCGACGGCGAAACGGTCGTCGTCAGCAGTCAGAAGGTCACGGCACCCAAGGCGGTCCGGTTCGGCTGGCACCAGACAGCCGTTCCCAACCTGGCAAACAGGCAGGGTCTTCCGGCCTCTCCCTTCCGGACAGACCGCTGGTAGCGGCGGCTTGCAGAACGCAGAGCCAAAATTAACTCCGCCGGCCGGGCCGGAAAAGCAGCCGGCCGCTTACGTGGCCAAGTGGAGTTCGTCTTTGACCTCTCTAAAGGTCTCTAGGATCTTGTCCAGGTGAGCGTCGGTGTGGGTGGCCATATAGCTCGTACGCAAAAGGGCAAAATTGGGCGGGACGGCTGGAGGCAGAGCTACGTTGGTATATATCCCCGCATCGAACAGGATCTTCCAGGCCCTGATCGTGCTGAATTGGTCGCCGATGACGATGGGGATGATCGGGGTCTGGCTGAGCCCGATGTCGTATCCCATGGCCCTGAGTTCAGTCCTCATCCTCTCGCCGACCTGAGTGAGTCTTTGGACCCGTTCAGGCTCCTGCTCGATGACGTCGAGGCAGGCGAGGACCGTGGCGACGTTCGCCGGAGGCAGGCTGGCGCTGAAAATAAACGGCCGAGAGAAATGCTGGATCCAGTGGATGGCCTCCTTGGGGCCGGCGATGAACCCCCCGACGGACGCGAATGACTTGCTGAACGTCCCCATGACGAGGTCCACATCCCCGACGCAGTCGAAGTGCTGGGCCGTGCCGCGGCCGCCCCCGAGGACTCCCAGGGAATGAGCGTCGTCGACCATAAGCCGCGCTCCGTAGGCGCGGCAGAGGGGGATGATATCGGGCAGGGAAGCGATATCCCCCCCCATGCTGAACACCCCATCGACGATGACCAACTTGGCGGGCTCGGGCGGGCAGGATTTCAGGATTTTCTCCAGGTCGGCCGGGTCGTTGTGTCGATAATGGCGGGGGTGAGCATTTTTCTGGACCTTGGCCTGCCGGACGCCGTCGACGATGCTCGCATGGACTTCTTTATCGGTGATGATGATATCTCCCCGGTCGACGATCGCCGGGATTGTGCCGAGGTTGACCTGGAAGCCGGTGCTATAGACGAGGGCGGCCTCCTGGCCGACAAATTTCGCCAACCTCTCCTCGAGCTCCAAGTGCATTTCCAGCGTGCCGTTGAGGAATCGAGATCCCGTGCAGCTTGTCCCATATTTGCGGACGGCTTCGATGGCCGCCTCCTTGACCTGCGGATGGATAGTCAGGCCGAGATAGTTGTTCGAGCCGATCATGATGAATGTCTTCCCTTTGATGACGGCCTCCGGTCCCTCCGCCTGCTCGATGGGGATAAAATACGGATAAAGGCCCAGACTTTGCGCGGTCCGGGGGTTGGTCGGATAGCCGTATTTCTGGGCGCACTCTGGGTCTGAGTAGAAGCCGAGGCATTTCTCGAAAAGGTCCATCGTTGTCTCCTTTCGTTTCTGGTGACGGGTCAGACGGGTCACCCTATTGACGGACGCAGCGCTCCTTTTTCACGGTACTCCTGGAAGAGCCGTCCCCAAGCGGACTCGGCGAGCCACCTCTGGGCCACGCGCTTTTCCCGGAGCGGCCAGTGAACTACATCGTGATAGATATAGGAGTAAAAAGTCAAGATGTAGAGAAGCGGCGGCCGGGTCAGGAGTTTCTGGAAGATGCGGGTGGGGCCGAACCAAGTGAACCAACCCGCCAACCGATGGAATGACCGGCCGACCCGAAAGTCCCAGCTTTGTTGAGTCAAGCTCCTGTCGCCCACGACCTCGATTTCCTCGGGGCGTCCGATGCCCAGTCCGGCTTCGTGGGCGAGTCTGATGTATCTAATGCTCATCGGGTCGAAGCCCATGAGCTTGGCGGCGACGGCATCGATGGCCACCTGGTCCGCGCTGGCCAGGAGGACATCCTTGACAACCGGCTTCATGATCCGCGGCCCGGGTCCGTTGCCGGCCGTGGTGCCGTCCATGATGCAGAAAAGTCCGGGGTGGATCTCTCTTTGAATGGCCAGCAGGTCGACCAGGGTTTCATGGATATAGGTGTGAGTGTAATGGCGCTTGTGGGTCAAAAGCCCTCCGAAAGCGTTCTTCATGGCGCCGGTCGTGGTCGTATAGATGTGGCACTTGACCGTGGGCAGGTGGACCATGTTCTTGCCAACGAAGTACTCGGGGATTCGGATTCTGTTCTTGAAGACCTTATCCAGGACGAGCATCCTGGCTTTGGGAGTGTAGACTATCCATTTCATGTCCTCTTTCTTGAAATTGAAGAGGACTCCGACACCGTGGGCTTCAAAGATCGGCCGGTATCCATTGAGGTCTTCTCCCTTGTAGGCATTCGTG
>Ga0315277_10002876_pt1 | contig 23655 bp, 24 predicted proteins | sample YL17G05_15_MG_FD_203695 | JGI IMG/M metagenome (GOLD analysis project Ga0315277, IMG submission 203695) | Sediment microbial communities from Yellowstone Lake, YNP, Wyoming, USA - YL17G05_15 | ecosystem: Environmental > Aquatic > Freshwater > Lake > Sediment | place: USA: Wyoming | collected... | reverse complement strand
ATTTTTTTCTCACGTACCGTGGCCACGATCTCCATCGTGTCTCTTACAGGGATCCCTTCGGTGATCATAATGATGGGGTTGAGGCCTGCGTCGATGGCTTCGAAAGCTGCTTCCTTGGCAAAGGGCGCTGGAACGAATATTATCGAGGCGTTTGCTTCGTGCAGCTCGACAGCCTCGCGGACCGCATCGTAGACATGGACACCGTGTACATCGGTTCCACCTTTACCAGGAGTGACTCCTGCAACTATCTTCGTTCCACAGTCCAGCATAAACTTAGTATGGAACGCGCCCTGCGAGCCGGTAATACCTTGAACCACCGCCCGCGTGTTCTTTCCTACAAGGATTGCCATCTGGCTCACCTTCCGGCTCTAGCCACAGTCTCCTTCGCTCCTTCCTCCATGCTGTCCAAGAAGGAGATTCCTGCCTCTTCGAGTATTCTTCGCCCCTCCTCCTCGTTCGTTCCAACCATACGAATGACTATGGGTATCTTGATTCTGGACTTGTCCCTTGTCGCCACGATTCCTTTGGCAACATCATCGCACCGTGTTATTCCTGCAAGAACATTGATGAAGAGCGCCTTAGTTCGCTCATTCGAGAGAACGATCTCCAGCGCTGCTTCGATTCTATCAGTTGTGGCTCCTCCTGCGCCAGCATCACAGAAATTCGCTGGCTTTCCACCATAGTAATTGATCATGTCCAGTGTCGCCATCACCAGACCAGCACCATTCCCTATCACTCCAATGTTCCCGTCGAGTTCCACGTACGCGAGGCCCTTTTCGCGAGCCTTAAGCTCCAGAGGCGTAAGATCTGCTACGCCTTGTTTGACTCTATCTTGAAACTCCGCATGTCTGAACAATGAGTTGTCATCGATTAAGGCTCTGAAGTCCGCCGCTATGAAAAAGCCCTGCTCCGTCTCGATGAGTGGGTTTGACTCAAGGAGCTCGCAGTCATACGTGACACACATCCTGTAGATTTTCGAGATGATCGTGGCAAGATCTACGAGTTGCTTTCCAGAGAACCCTAGCTTGTAGGCCACGAATCTTGCCTCGTGATCTCTCAGGCCTCGCAGCGGATTCGCATCCAGCCTCACAATCTTCTCAGGTGACTTTGAGGCAACTTCCTCTATGTCGATGCCCCCCTCGGTTGACGCCAGAATGGTGTAGCATCCTGCGGTTCTGTTCACGGTTACGCCAACATAGAGTTCTCTCTTTGCTACCACAGCTTCCTCGACGAGGAGTTTCTTCACGAGTTCTCCCCGGATCTGCATCCCGAGCAGTTCCTTCGCCACGTCACGGGCCTCCTGAGGGGTTGAGGCGAACTTTATTCCACCAGCTTTCTTCCTTCCAGCGACGAGAACTTGAGACTTCACGATCGACCGTTTTCCCAAATTGTCAAACGCTTTCTTCGCCTCATCAGGTGTAGAGACCACGTATCCCTTCGGAACGGGCAAAGCGGAATTCTGTGCGATTGATTTTGCTTCGTACTCGAAGAGTTTCACGTTTGCGCTCATCTCAAGCTAAGTCTGAATCTTCGATTATGGCCTTTTCTCACTCTTTTAAGCCTCACACCGTCAAAACTCACCGCAATGCATTTATTATTGGTTCAGAGGTTACGTTCCGCGGAACCAGCGATATCTAGCACCGCAAAGGAGGAAAATGACATGTCAGAAGCAACAGCAGTGTTCATTGGACAAAAGCCAGTGATGAACTACGTCTTGGCTTGCATAACCTTGCTACAAGGAGGAGCCGGCGAAATCACTGTGAAGGCCAGAGGACGAGCGATAAGTCGAGCAGTTGACGCCGTCGAGATACTTCGAAGACGCTTCATGCCCGACGTAAAGGTCGGTCCGATAACAATTGGCACAGTACAACTGCCTTCAAGAGAGCAAGGTGGAGCGCCATCCAATGTAAGCACTATGGAAATGGTGCTAAAGAAGTAGACCATCAACCCATAGTCAGCTCCATTCCCCTCCATTTTTTATGGGAGGTCAAAGGTTGGTAAGAACAGAATTATGTAGCTTCTGTGTGAAGAGCGGCATACTATGCCCTAGGTGCCAGGAGAGACTAGAGAAGGGACGGATCACCCAACTCGACCTCAAAGTCATTCGACTCCTCTCAGACCTTGAGAAAAAACATCCAATCCTCCAAGAAGTCAACTTCTACAAAGCCGTCGAGGTAGGAGAGACCCTGGTGATCATGGTCGACAGACGCGACATTGGGAAGATCGTCGGCCAAGAAGGAAACATCATAAGGGCCATCAGCGAACTTGCTGATGGAAAGAAGATCAAGGTCATGGGATACGGCGGAGACGACAGACGCTTCTTAGAGGAACTACTGTCACCGCTATCGATCCTAACCATCAACACAGTCTGGCTACCGGACGGCAGCACCGAAACAAAGACCATTCTTCAAGGAAGAACGCCGAGGCACATGCCCGTGGACTTAGAGGCTGTCAGGCAACTGGCGAAGGAGATTCAGGGACTCACCCTACGGATAGAATTCGAGAGACAATAGGTTCATCCACCGAGATCTTTCGAGCGTCTTTATTGGCAACGCTGTCCTAGCAATAGACGGAGACGATTACTTCTCGATGGTGAAACTGACATTCTACGGCGGAGTTGAAGAGATAGGCGGAAACAAGATCCTTCTCGAAGATCGAGACACAAGGATCCTGCTCGATTTCGGTATGAGCTTCGCAGATAGAAGAAAGTTCTACGCGGATCCATGGCTTTCACCTAGAACCGAAAAAGAACTTCTAGAGCTTGGAATACTACCGCCCTTGGAGGGGGTCTATAGATTCGATGAAAAGGAACCCACGCTTGACGCGGTTGTGCTTTCGCACTCCCACGCAGACCACTCCATGTACATATCCTTCGTTGACAGAAAGGTTCCTGTCTACTGCGGGGAAACAACGAGAATCGTACTTGAGGGACTTGCCGAGACAAGGATTCGAGACTTCGAAACCGACATTTCAGGTCTGCGCTTTCATACATTTCGAACCGGTACCAGGATCCGTATCAAAGACCTTGAGGTCGAACCGTACCATGTGGATCATAGCACTCCAGGCGCATATGGATTTGTCATTCACACCTCTGAAGGCGCGGTTGTCTACACAGGCGACCTTAGAACCCACGGCTCCAAACCTGACCTTACAAGAGACTTCGTAGAGGCATCCAGAAAAGCAAAACCAATTCTCATGATGTCTGAAGGAACGAACATAATCGGAGGAGACGTATCCAACGAACCAGAAGTCAGATCCAAGATCAGCAAAGTCGTCGCTGGAACAGATAGGCTTGTCTTAACTGACTTCTCATACACAGACATAGACAGGTTGAAAACATTTCATGAAGTGGCGAAAAACCATAACCGAGTTCTAGCCATCTCCTTGAAGCAAGCACATCTACTGTGTAAGCTGCGATCAGACAGAAAGATGACGATCCCAGACGTAGCCTCAGACCAACACATCGTCATCTATCAGAGGAAGAAGAAGAGATACTATGACTGGGAAGAGAAGCTACTCCGCTTCGGCAACTCGAGAGATGCCTCAGAAGTGAAGAAACAGCAAGACCGCTTCCTTCTTGTATGCTCGTTCCCGAGCATGGGTGAACTCGTCGAGATCAACCCGGATCCTGGAAGCAACTTCATTCTGTCCACCTCAGAGCCCTTCAACGAGGAGAGAGAAATTGAATTTGACAAATTCAAGAACTGGCTTGATCACTTTGGACTTCCAATGTATCACATCCATAGCTCTGGCCACGTAATGCCGAACGAACTCAAACGAATCATCTCACGGATACGTCCTAAGACCGTTCTGCCAATACACACGGAGTATCCCGCCCTCTTCGCGAGATTCATGGAGAATGCCGCGAGGATTGAACTCGTCAACAAGTTCAGGCCTTACCAAATGTCAAGGTAGGAGCGAGGAGAAAACGGAACAAACAAGAGCCAAGGCGACACTCGGTTTTCGGAGAGAAGTCTCAAGTATCCTCTCTTCAGAATCTATCTCACTTACCTCTCCAAAAGCGTCTTCAACGTGAAACCAACGTCCAATGGAGAAGATACGATCAATCTTCCTGTCGCTAAGGCCGTTCAGTATTTGCCTTGTCAACCTTCCAATTCGGAATTCTCTTCCCAGTTTCTCCTTCCACAGGCTCTGATACTTCGACAGAAATCTTGATGAATAGTTGCCAACCTCCACCGCCTCTGCCGCCGTTTCTCCCGCGATCCTAGAACAGGTGAGGCCGAAAACCACTCCTCCTCCAGTGGTAGGCTTCACTTGCGATGCAGCGTCTCCCACAACAATGAGATCATCCCCATATGTTCTAGATAGCGGCCCACCTAACGGAATGGGATGGAACGAGACATCACTCAATGGACTCTGGATCTTCTTGGATGCCACAGGATGCTTTGTGCAGAAACGTTCGAGGAGAGTCCTCGGGTTCCCTCGCTCCGTCGCCAGTCCGACCTTGACATTCCCATCTCGTGTTGGAATGATCCAGGCAAAGAATCCGGGGGCATAATCGTTTCCCAAGTATATCTCCACTGACTCTGGCGACACATCGGTGGCCCTTGAAGAATATCCTTGTACACCCGTGACAACTGCTGATTCTCTCCAATCTAGGAAATGTGACCTCCTCAGCAAACCGGCTGCGGTACCTTCCGCGTCGATGACGACCTTCGCCTTAACCTTCGCCTCCTCGCTTCCTCCAGTGACTATTCCTTGAACGCGATTTGAGCAGACGAGGAGAGATCTTGCCGAGACGCCTTTGAGGTACGAGGCTCCTGCACGTGTAGCCAGCTCTGCCAAATATCGATCGAATAGGACTCTATTGATGACATATGTGACTGGTTTCTTGCAGTCGATGCAAAGCTCTCTACCCGATGGAGAGTAGAACTTCGCCATTCTGATTTTGTTCTCGATCATGTTGCTGGGGATCTCGATTCCAAGGGTCTTCAACCCGTGAATGCTGATGTGGCCTGCGCAATGTGACGGCGTACCGATTTCAGTATGCTCCTCCACAACGGAGACATCTACGCCTCGCTCAGCTGCTGCAAGCGCGGAAAATGATCCGCATGGTCCTCCTCCCACAACGACAATGTCCACGCTCTCTCTCAAGGCAGTCACATGCTTCCCAAGATCAACTGTTCTGAATCTCTCAGCCACGATCTGTCTGAAACGTAAACCTTTATTCCACATGTAATTTGCTACTACTGCTACATAAGGAAGGATTCAGATGCACGACAAAGTTCGATTGATACAGTACGGTGTTGGACCGATCGGGGCCAGCATTGTCAAGCTCGTGCTTCAGAAAGAAGGATTCGAATACGTTGGCGCCATCGACATTGATCCAAACAAAACGGGAAAGGATCTCGGCGAGGTTGCTGGAGTCGACAAGAAACTCGGAGTCCCTATTTCAAGCGACGCCAAGAAGGTTCTAAGAGACACGAAAGCAGACTTAGTGATCCACACAACTGCCTCATTCCTCAAAGACATCCGCCAGCAGATCACAGATGTGATCGACGCCGGACTCGACATGGTTTCAACATCTGAAGAACTCACCTTTCCATTCCGAAAGATCCCAGAAATAGCAAAAGAGATCGATGATCTTGCGAAGAAGAAGGGCGTTACGATACTCGCGACTGGAGTAAACCCTGGCTTCCTCATGGATACATTGCCTCTGACCTTGTCTGGAGTATGCCAAGACGTGAAGAGCATGAAGGTCACAAGGATCATGGATGCATCGATTCGAAGACTTCCATTCCAAAAGAAAATCGGTGCAGGCATGACCGTTGACGAGTTCAATAAGGCGGTGGCTGGAGGACGAATGGGACACATAGGGCTACCGGAGTCGATCGCAATGATCGCGGCAGGAGTCGGCTGGAAACTCGACGACATCCAGCAGACAATAGAACCAAAGGTTGCGGACAAACCTTTGAAAACTCAGTATTTCAGTGTGAATAAGGGCCAAGTCGCAGGCCTCCATCAAGTCGGAAAGGGCATCATGAATGGAAAGGAAGTCATAACACTTGATTTCTGGGCGTACGTCGGGGCTCCTGAAAACAGAGACTCGACCCTCATCGAAGGAACGCCGAACGTTGACCTCACAATAAAGGGTGGAGTTCACGGAGACTTGGCAACAGCAGCAATGGTGGTCAACTCAATCGCCAACACAATCAATGGCCAGCCAGGACTCATGACAATGAAGGACCTGGCGATGCCTCGCGTTCTTCTTGGAAATATCGCGAAGCTTACCGCAAGCTGACCTCCTATCCCTTTTCGAGAATCCTCGGGTCAAATCAGGGAAGGAATAAATACGCGATTCACTGTCCGTGTGTGGCCACAAGGTGCTTTGGTTGAGTGAAGCCAAAACCGTCAAGATGCCTACCTGCAACTGGTGCGGAAGAATGATCCTGCCAGGAGAGGGGGCAGTACATTTCTCATGCCCTGAGTGCGGTGAGGTAACCATCTGGCGATGTGAGAAATGTAGATTGTTTGGCAGACAATACAAGTGCCCGAAGTGCGGATTTACTGGTCCCTAGGCTGTGAACTCATGGCAAGAGTCTTGGCGCAAATGAAGGTCTTTCCATCAGAAGTGGGCATCGACCTGAAGAAACTACAGGATCAGCTGAGGAGCGGCCTCCCGGCAGACGCAACCATCCTTAAGGTTCAGGAGGAACCGGTCGCCTTCGGATTAGTCGTTCTCATCGTCACAATCTCTATGGCTGAGAAGGATGGCATGATTGATGAAGTGGAGAAGGCCCTTGCCTCAACCCCCAATGTGGGTGAGGTACAGACGATCGCTGTAAGTAGATCCTAGCCCATCAAACGCCTACAAGCCAACTCATCTTCTCTTCTGTAACTCCACCGGAATTACCGGAGCATCCTTTCTGCGGACAGCGGAACTGGCTGATCGCAGATTCTCTTGCAGCGATATGACGTTACCCAAAGTAACATTTATTAAGCTCGCCTGTTACCTTGAGTAACAGACGTGAAGATATGTGACGCTTGAGAGAGCCAAGCACCGAAGAAATCGAGTCATAGACGTTCCTCCCGACTACAAGGAGCTGGAGAAGATGTTCGAGGAGGCATTCGAGCTACTCGATGTCTTCGAGAGCACGACGCGTCTGAAAATGCTGCTATCGATGTACAAGGAACCCTGCGACAAGTCATATCTAAGACGTCTCGTCAACCCTAAACTCGTCTACGAGAACCTTGCGATGCTTCAAGAGCAAATGCTCATAGAAGAGCTTTCAGATGGAAAATTCGACCTGACAGAGATGGGGAAGAGAATATTGCGGCAATACCTACAATTCCTCGAGAACCTCAGAAAAACAATGTGGGAGGACTAGAAACACTTCCATTTCAAGCGGACACATGTTGATATGTTGGAGAAGACGTGGAAGTTAGAATCGGTTCAATTTGATTGAGAGGATATGAATTGGCGAATAAAGAAGTGCAACTAAGAGTTGCCGACGCGAGACAACGCGACATCGGCCACGGGAAAGTCCGAATAGACAACAAAACGATGCAGAACCTAGAGATCTCTGCAGGGGACTTTGTGGAGATCCATGGGAAGAAGGCTACTGTGGCTGTAGCTTGGCCGGCATATGCCGAAGACCAAGGCCAGGAGATCATCCGCATGGATGGCATCGTTCGAAGAAACGCTGGTGTTGCCCTGAACGAATATGTCACGATTAAGACTGCAGAGGTCAAGGAAGCTCAGAACATAGTATTTGCACCTACAGATGTCCGCCTAAGCGTCGACGATGATTTTGTCAACTTCGTCAAGAGACGATTCATGGATATGCCGTTCCGCGAAGGCGACATGACGCTTCTCTCCATTTTCGGAAGCGCCGTCCCACTCGTCGTGGTAAGAGGGAGACCTCACGGAGCAATCAAGATCACTGAAGAGACCGCAGTCCAGGTCCTAGGAGAGCCCACTCCTGAAAAGAAAGGAATTTCGATGATCACCTATGAGGACATCGGAGGCCTCCATGAAGAGATTCAGAGAATTCGAGAGATGGTTGAGCTTCCGCTGAGGCATCCGGAGCTTTTCCAGAGACTCGGAATCGAGCCTCCACGAGGAGTCTTCCTGTTCGGCCCTCCAGGCTGCGGAAAGACATTGTTGGCGAAGGCTGTGGCCAATGAATCAGACGCCAACTTCTACGTAATCTCAGGGCCAGAGATAATGAGCAAATTCTACGGAGAGTCTGAAGCCCGACTAAGAGAGATCTTCCAGAAGGCCCATGAATCGGCGCCGAGCATCATCTTCATCGACGAAATGGATGCGATCGCGCCCAAACGAGAAGAGGTCACTGGAGAAGTTGAGAGACGTGTGGTCGCCCAACTTCTCTCACTAATGGATGGCATGGGTTCCAGGGGAAACATAATCGTGATAGGTGCAACTAACAGGCCCAACGCAATCGACCCCGCACTCAGAAGACCTGGGAGATTCGATCGAGAGATAGAGATCGGTGTCCCTGACAGAAAAGGACGATACGAGATCCTTCAGATCCACACAAGGAACATGCCTTTGGCCAAGGATGTGGATCTACAGAAACTGGCAGACTTTACCCATGGGTACACCGGGGCAGACCTGTCATCCCTTTGCCGGGAAGCAGCCATGAAGACCCTGAGACGATACCTCCCCGAGATAAACTTGGAAGAGGAGAAGATTCCGCCCGCGATCCTCGAGAAGATGGACGTAAGGCTTGACGACTTCATGGCAGCCTACAGAGAGATAACTCCTACAGCCATGAGAGAGGTGTATGTAGAGATCCCCACAGTGAAGTGGGACGAAGTCGGAGGGCTGCTCGACGTTAAACAGGAACTCGTTGAGGCTGTGGATTGGCCGCTGAAGAAGCCCGAGGTCTTCAAGAGAATTGGTATCCAGCCTCCAAAAGGAATACTCCTCTATGGGCCGCCCGGATGTGGAAAGACCATGTTGGCCAGAGCGGTGTCGACAGAAAGCGAAGCAAACTTCATCTCGATCAAGGGGCCTGAGATTTTCAGTAAGTGGGTTGGAGAATCTGAGAAAGCGATCCGCGAAGTATTCAGGAAAGGAAGAACAGCAGCTCCCTCAATAATATTCTTCGATGAGCTTGACTCAGTCATTCCGAGACGCGGCATGGGATACGCTGACTCTGGAGCCACAGAGCGAGTAATAAGCCAGCTCCTAGCTGAGATGGATGGAATCGAATCCCTGCAGAACGTGGTGGTCATAGCTGCAACAAACAGGCCGGACATCCTCGACCCGGCCGCACTGAGACCGGGACGGTTTGACAGACTGATCTACGTTCCGCCACCCGACGAGAGAACACGCCTACAGATACTGAAGATACACTCGAAAGATATGCCGCTCGCAAAGGCTCTCAGCTTGGAAGAACTCGCGAGAAGAACTGCCGGATATTCAGGAGCGGACATACAGGCACTATGCCGCGAAGCAGGCATGATCTCACTGAGACATAACCTTGATGCGAAGGAAGTCACTCTAGGAGACTTCGATGAAGCCATGGAGAAGATCATGCCAAGCTTAACAGCGGACATGGAGAACGCATATCTAGGATTCTCGAAACGATCCAAGAGAGAAAGGGCCGCAGTGTCCATCACCGCTTAGAGGTGAAACAAATTGGCTAACAGCGGAACTTGGAACCCCCGTCCAATGAACTTGGTCGTCGTGGAGACATTGCAGAGGAAAGGCGCGATGGCAGATACTGAGCTTCTCTCCGAAATGAAAGACGCGTATGGAGACCTAAGCTTCAGAGAACTGAACAGAACACTTCTCAAACTTGAGGTTACAGGAATAGTCCGTGTCTCCCGCCTGATGAAGGGGAAGAGAAGAGTTGAACTAGTGGAGAAAGCAAAGAAAGAGGCGTAGAGAGAGCGACAATGAGCGAAACACAGATAGTAGATGAGCTGCTGTTGACCGCGGAGGATCTAGCGGATCGCGCAAACCAAATTGTCAAAAGGATGAGCACTCAGAGACTCAGGGTGAAACACGAAGATAAGACATTGATGGAAATCCCACTCGTCGCAGGCGTGGCTGGCGCACTCATTTCCCCTGGCCTAGCGGCATTGGCAGTCTTCAGCGCGATTCTAACCAAATGCACAATCTCAGTAGAAGACACAAAGAAATAGACTTCCGAGAAAGCGCTTAGAACCAAACTCTCTATTCTTGCTGTCTTTGAAGTCTTGGCACTCTGCCTGCGACACAGCGGCTACGTTACCCCTTTGACGTAAGGACATTGTTTTTCTGCTCTCTAGCGCAAATACTATCCCTGTGAAGCCAATTGACCAGCTGGTGCAATGATTGGGAGTCGATCTAGCGGACCTGGTCTCAAGAGAGAAAACCACCCTCGACCAGCTCTCAGGAAAATCCATTGCGGTAGACTGCTACAACTCCCTCTACCAGTTCCTAGCGATCATACGCGGCCCAACTGGCGAACCTCTAATGGACAGACAAGGAAGAATTACCAGCCATCTGAGCGGACTACTGTATAGAACCACGAACATGGCTGAGAAAGGAATTAGACTCGCCTACGTCTTCGACGGAATTCCCCCATCCCTCAAGGAAGCAGAGATCAAGCGAAGATCAAAGGTGAAAGAGGAGGCCTTCGTCAAGTATGAAGAGGCAGTGGCAAAGGGAAACCTCCAAGAAGCGAAACGATACGCCCAAGCAACCTCAAGAGTAAAGGACCTGATGGTTGAGGACGCAAAGAGACTACTCGATGCTTTGGGAGTCCCTTGGATCCAAGCCCCGTCTGAAGGAGAGGCCCAAGCAGCACACATTGCCAGAAAGGGAGAGGTCTGGGCGGCGGCGTCGCAGGACTATGACTCCATTCTTTTCGGTGCGCCACGGCTTGTAAGGAACCTCGCGATAAGCGGCCGAAGAAAGCTTCCGAGAAGAGAGGCCTATGTCGAGGTTGAGCCTGAAATCGTCGAGCTGTCAAAGGTCCTCTCAGAGATCGGTCTCAGCCGAGAACAGCTGATAGATCTTGGTATACTCATAGGAACCGATTACAACCCAGACGGGGTTAAGGGGGTAGGGCCTAAGACTGCTCTGAAGATGCTCAAGGAACACGGAAGCCTAGACAAGATCCTTCCCCAACTTCAGGCTGAATTCCCCGAAAACCCAGTCAAGATACGAGAGGTGTTTCTCAACCCTGAAGTGACGGACAACTACTCGATTCAGTGGAAGGAGCCGAAGCCTGACGAAGTCATCCAATTCCTCTGCAAGGAACGAGACTTCTCAGAAGAGAGAGTTAGAAATGCTGTTGAGAGAATGATGGCTGGGCTAAAGGAACGCGAGAAGAAGAGGACGCTGGACTCCTTCTTTCGCTAGCCCTTCCAACCACTTTTCCCTCTCAAAGGAACGAAAGCGACTCCACCCAGATTCTCTTCCTCTATGCCTGAACTCGATTTCTTTACTCTGATCAACTCTTGGTAGAGATGTGGGCCTCCAACGGGTATGAGCAAGACTCCTTCAGAAGGCAACTGATCAACTAGGGGTTTCGGCACGTCTGGTGCCGCACTCGTGACAATTATCACGTCGTAAGGTGCATGCTCAGGAAGGCCTTCCGAAGCATCACCATGAATCATGGTTACGCGATCGCTGTACCCTGTCCGTTCAATATTCTCCTTTGCGAATTCCGCGAGTTCCTTGACAATTTCAACCGACCAGACATGCCCCCAAGAGCTGCGAGGCGCAACCTTCGGGGCCACAACCTCGGCGTAGACACAACTCATGTAGCCGCATCCTCCTCCCACCTCCAATACTTTCTGCCCCAATCTCATTCCACTATGCTCACAGAACATTGCCGTCATGTGCAGCGCGCTGGTAGTCTGTCCATATCCAATTGGCAACGGGTTGTCGATCGAAGCATATCTCCTGACATCGTCTGGAAGGAACTCCCATCTAGGAACAACGCGCAACGCGCGTACAACTTCCTCTCTTTTCAGAATTCCTTGAGACTGAAGTGAGTTGATGGTTCTTTCGTACGATTCCCTTTCTGTCAAGAAGCTTTCCTCGCGTCAGAGAGCCCACGCTGGCATTGGCAGAGGACACCCTTAAGCATTTCAAACGAAACATCATCCCACAAGGATCAGTCATGACTAGAGTTGAGGACTGCTTCGAGGCACGAGGCCACGCTGCAATAACTGCGACACACGAGAGATCCTTCGAGATCACAAGGGAACCTCACCTAACAAGAAGAGGTGACTGCATAGTAGCTGTCTGCGCGTCAAAGGGCGCATCAGATCTCTCAGAAGAGTTCAAGACAGTTGCCAGAAACGATTCTGCGAAGATAACAGTCCTGCTTTCAGCAGAAGGCGTTGAGATCCAAGCCTTCGGTAGAGGCAGCAATAAGCTGCACTTCACTCACCCAACCGACTTGGTCGCCCGAAGAAGCACCTACACATGCGGAAGAACCCTCATGATCTCTTCGAATGTCACAGCGCATGATTTCCCTCGAAGATTCATTCATCTGATCAGGAATCCGAACTGTAGAATCGCTGTGAGACTGATGGCTGAAACCTAGCCGTCTACCTGATAAGTCCATCCACAACAAGCAACCATTCGTGAGGGGCTGCTCCTTTCACTATCCTCGAGTGAAGTCTCCGCTCAAGTCTCCGCCCAGCTTTCGTAACCGCTTCAGAAAGCTCGTCTTCAGCTTTCTTCAACGGATCTGGATCTGAAGCAAAGGTATAGTAGTGCACAATTCCTCCTTCAGGCTTCAGAGAAAGACAAGCCACATCAACATACTCGATTGCTCTGGCCGGGAGATTCATGATGATTCGATCCGCCTTCCCAGCCAGAGACGCCTTGATTACTGCGCGAGCATCTCCGCATAATGGAACGACGCGATCGCCCACTCGATTGAGCCTTATGTTCTCCTGAAGATATCTTATGGCGTCTTCGTTCAGGTCGATGGCGTATATGCGGACATCCTTTCGTCTTCTTGCTATTTGAATCGCGAAGGGCCCGACGCCTGCAAACATGTCAATCACTGTTTCCCCTTCACGAACTTGGTCGGCCACCCTGTCGTGTTCTAGCGAGAGTCTTGGACTGAAATATGCTTTAGTCACGTCGACGCGAAATGAGCAACCGTATTCTTTGTGTGTTGTTTCAGTGATCCCGGAGCCAGCTATTACCCGAAATTGTCTAAGTCGCCTTTCAGCAGATATCGGCCCCGCCTTCGCCAGAACTGTGCGAATATTCTTGTTGGTCTCCAAGACAGCCTTTCCGACAGTCTCCTCGAGTCCTTGAAGTTCTTCAGGAATCTCGATTATTCCGATTTCTCCGACAATGTCAATGGACCGCGGCAGACTTGCCAGTTGATGCGGAGCTAGCTGATCCTTCAGAACATCGAAGATCGTGTGAGAACTGTGCGGAAGCTTAGTCATAGCACACTGGCCTATCTCAATATTCCCGAGTTCCGCTCTTAGGAGAGAGAGCTCTGTCTCCGAAGGATTTCTCAAGAGAGGAACAAGTAGTCGAGCCTCTTTCCGACCAATTCTGAAACTGCTATCTAACAGCTGAAGTTCTCTAAGTATTCGGAGAGCGGATTCTCCTCGTTGCCTATCCAGCTGGAGACAAAGCACTTCAGTCGTGTTGTCCTCTCCCATACTCCTACGTTTACTTGAGGTAGCCTATGGTCTTAGCGGAAGGATGACCAAATCTTATCAATCAAAGATAAGAGCAGCGCATCTCTATTCCCAACTATGACTGGCCAAAGGGTTGTCATTATCCTAGGTTCAGAGACCGACATCTCCTTCACGAAGCCGATGAAGTCACTTCTGGACGAGTTCGGCATCAGATCCGAATTCAGAATAGCGTCAGCCCACAAAGAGCCAGAGAGACTCATTCAGATGCTTGGAGAATACGAGAGACTGGAGGAAAGAATTGTCTATGTCACGGTTGCAGGCAGGTCAAACGCTCTCTCAGGACTTGTAGATTTCAGAACAAAACACCCAGTCATTGCTTGTCCGCCACAGACCGAAAGCTTCTGGCAGATTGACGTATACTCTTCACTTAGAATGCCAAAAGGAGTGGCGTCGCTCGTTGTATGCGATCCAGAGAACGCTGCTCTAGCTGCCGTGAAGATCATTGGAGAAGGGGATCCGAGTTTAGCGACCAAGATCAAGAAGTACCAGAGAGAGCTGCAGCTAAGAAACGAAAAAGCAGACGTAGAGGCCAGACACGCATAACAAAGTTGAGCATCTTGAGCCATTCGCTCAAACTCTTTCGGAAAGGCAAAGTCCGAGACGTCTACGACCTAGGCGAGGAGCTGTTGATAGTCGCTTCCGACAGAGTCAGTGCATACGATGTCGTGCTTCCAGACCTGATCCCCCGAAAGGGAGAATCCCTTACAGGACTGTCAGAATTCTGGTTCACAAAGACGAGACACATCATACCCAACCATTTCCTAGAACGAGTCGACGACCGTTCCCTGAGAGTAGCCAAAGCAAAGCGCGTAGACATCGAATGGGTCGTTAGAAGCCACCTCTATGGCTCTATGTGGAGAGCATACTCCGCAGGAAAGAGAGTTTTCGGTGACGTAGCGTTACGAAACAATCTCAGAATGGCCGAGGAACTCCCCCAAATCCTGTTGACTCCCACAACAAAGTCAGAAGTCGGTCATGACCTTGACACAACCAAGGAAGAGGCGATCGGGCGAGGGCTACTGAGTGAGGAAGATTGGCGCATCCTCGAAGAGGCTTCCTTCAGGCTCTACGAATTCTATCGTGACGAGGCTAAGAAGAAGGGAATAGTAGTGCCTGATTTCAAAGTCGAGTACGGAAAGCATCAGGATACTTTGATCCAGATCGATGAGCCGCCGACCCACGACTCTGCACGCCTCTGGGACAAGAAACACTTCAAAATTGGCGAGCCCCAAGAGACACATGCCTTGGACAAGGAGTTTCTAAGGACTTTCTTGAGAGAACATTACAGGTTCACTGGAGAAGGAGCCGCGCCAAGACTGCCAATGGTAGTGATAGAGGAAGTCTCAAAGAGATGTGTCGGAGCTTATGAAGTATTGAAGGGAAAAACACTAATCGAAAACCTACGTTTGAAGAGTCTAGATGAAGTCCTCCGAGAATTGAGAGGTGAAGCGAGATCTCAGAAGATTTGATTTCGAAATTCAGCGTCTGCTCCCCTACAGATAGCCGATATACTGTGAAGGAGCTGATTCCATACCTTTCCGCTGAAGCTTACGTGAAATACAAAGCTAGAGTCGAGAGAGCACTTGTGGAGACCTTAGCCAAGAGAGGCATCTGCTCTGCGGATGTTGCCGAGGAAATTGCTGCAGCAACCGACTCCGTGACAGCGAAAGAGGTCAACGAAGAAGAGAAACGCGTGAAACATGACATAAGGGCGCTTGTCAATGTGATTCAGCTCAAGGTGAGTAATCAGGCAAAGCCGTACGTGCACTTGGCCGCCACATCATACGACATTGTTGATACTGCCAACTCCCTTAGATACAAGGAGGCCGTGGAGGCCGTCATCATCCCAGACATGACGAAGCTCGAGAAGGTCTGGATTGAGTTGGCAAGGCGATGGAAGGACGATGCCCAGATTGGACGAACCCACGGCCAATTCGCTGTCCCGATAACCTTCGGGTTTGCTGTGGCTCAGTACGTGAACCGCTGGGGCGACCGAATCATGAAACTGAGAGACTCAACGCTGAGACTTGTCGGCAAGTTCTCGGGTGCAGTCGGAGCATACAACGCTTCTTCTCTTCTCATCGCAGATCCAGACAGATTTGAGCAGGAGCTCTTGTCCTCATTGGGCTTGAGGCCGGCTCCAGCTTCGACCCAGATAGTTCCTCCTGAACCAATGACAGATCTGATTCATAGCGTTGTGTCGGCATGGGGCGTGCTAGCCAACTTTTCCAGAGACATGCGCAACCTGCAAAGGTCAGAAATCGGTGAAGTGGGAGAGCCCTTCGGAGAGGAGCAGGTCGGCTCTTCGACCATGCCTCAGAAAAGAAACCCCGAGAACTTTGAGAATGTCGAGAGCCTCTGGAAAGAATTCCTTCCAAGAATGACTACGAAGTATCTCGATCAAGTGTCCGAGCATCAGAGAGATCTCACAAATTCGGCGTCGCAGAGGTATGACGCAGAGTTCTTCATGACCTTTGACTCCTGCGTCAGAAGAATCCTCTCAATATCCCAAAGGCTCCTCGTCGACCAAGCAAACATGAAGAAGAATCTGGAAACCGCCCTACCGACAATTGTAGCTGAGCCATTGTACATATTGCTGGCCTCACTGGGGCATTCGAATGCCCACGAATATGTGAGAAAACTGACCCTTGAAGCCCCCCGCAAAGGCAAATCGATAGTCGATCTAGCCTTATCTGACCCATCTCTTCAACCACTCATCAAGAAACTCTCACCGAAACACATGGAACTTCTCCGTGACCCGTCAAAGTACATCGGTCTAGCCTCGTCTGTCACTGATAAGGTTCTCAACTCTTGGGAGCGCAAGTTGAGAGAGGAGCATCTGTGGTGAGGTTTCAATAGTGCCCCGAGCCCTCATCAGCGTCTATGACAAATCTGGACTAGAGATCTTGCTGCCCTGTCTCTCAAGATTCAGATACGAGATAATTGCTTCTGGCGGAACAGCTCAGAGGATACAGGAACTCGGATACAGATGTACCGAGATATCTGCCTTCACTGGCTATCCAGAGTCTCCACGAGGCCTCGTCAAAACGCTCCATCCAAGAGTTCATGGAGGCTTCCTTCTAGACCCTAGCAACCCAGACGATCGGCAATATATGCTTGTGCAAGGAATTGCTCCGATCGATTTGCTTGTCGCAAATCTCTATCCATTTGAGACCGTTGTGCAAGAGAAGACTGTCACTTTGAAGCTGGCCGCCGAGAACATAGATATCGGAGGCCCAGCGATGATAAGGGCAGCTGCGAAGAGTGCCCTGCAAACCAACAGAGTCTCAGTCCTCACCAACCCAAAACAGTATGAAGACTTCACAAAGGAAATGGAACAGAACAGAGGAGAAATCTCAAGAAAGACAAAGAGAAAGCTCGCAGAGGAAGCTTTTGCTCTTACATACAGATACGACTTAGCTATCCAGAACTACCTGTCCAAGACAGGTGACGCGCAATGACGCACATCAATCACCTTAAGAAGATGTATCGGCAGGCTGCGACAGAGAACTACCCCTCAAACATCAGAATCATCATAGGCGACAAGGAGATACCACTTGAGAAGATCTATAGTCTAAGATACGGCGACAACCCGAACTATCCGGCGGCCCTATTCGCAACCACTCCCATGTTCAAGGAACTGAAAACGGGGAAACAGGGACTGAGCAAAACCAATTTCGAAGATATCTACAGGGCACATGCGCTCCTGAGAAACTTCGCGAAACCTGCTTGCGCCTATATGAAACATCTGAATCCTTCAGGCGTGGCAGTCGTTGAGAACACAGAAACCCCGTTGAAGAAGATCATAGCGGAGGCTAGAGACGCAGACAGCCAGGCCTCCTTCGGCGCAACGGTGGGATTGAACGTTGTTGTGAACGGGGAAGCTGCTGAGGAATTGACCCGAACTTACATAGAGTGCGTGGCAGCTGCCGGTTTTGATGACAAGGCTTTGGACATCTTCAGGGAGAGAAAAGATCTTAGAGTAGTCCAAATGAATCCTTTGACAGATGTTGCCAGCTTCGATTTACACTTCTACCCAGAAGGTTTCGCAACTATCTCCGCACCATATCGAAGTGGAATCAAAGATAAATCGGATGTCACTGTCGTTACGAAGAGAGCGCCAACCGATGAAGAACACAGTGATCTGCTTTTCTCTTGGAGAGTCTGTGCACACGTCAGATCCAACGCAGTGGTTGTCTCGAAGAGTGGTTGCACTCTGGGCATAGGTACAGGCCAGCAAGATCGTGTAACAGCCGTGAAGCTTGCAATCCAAAAGCCATTAGAGGCTGGCCGTAGCGAACGGCTCGTGGGTGCGGTTGCGGCCTCAGACGGCTTCTTTCCCTTCCGCGACAGCATAGACCTGTTCGCTAAGCATCGCGTTGCCGCAATCATTCAGCCAGGAGGCTCATTGAGAGACCAAGAGGTTATTGATGCATGCGATGAACATGGAATTGCGATGGTGTTCACAGGAGAGAGATGTTTCAGCCATTTTTAGGAAGAGATCGAGATGAATGAATCACAATACGCAAGAGTTGGAGTGGATCTCCGAAAGAAAGGAATAGAGATCTTCAAGTCAAGCATTCAATCAATCTATCCCACGGCTTTCTGCGTGGTCAAACAAGATCCAGACTTTCCAGACTATGCAATGGTCCCGCATGCAGACAGCGCTGGGAGCAAACCTGTTCAGAACTATCTCAACTTCAAGGAAACAGGTGACATCGACTCATTCAAGGGGATTGGACAAGATGTGGTTGCGATGAATCTTGACGACATTGTATGCGTTGGCGCCAAGCCCATTAGCTTCGTAGACTGTGTCGCCATCAACAGGACTAGGGTTCCAAAAGAAGACTTCCTGAGAAGCCTGAACTCAGAACTGACCGAGTTGATTAGAGTGTTGGAAGCCCATGGCCTCACGTTGCCTTTCGACGGAGGAGAGACCGCGGATGTGCCTGACCAAATCTCCACATTGGACGTTTCAGGATTCATGCAAGGCCGCGTTCAACTGTCGAAGATCATTACCGGGGAGAGAATCCGTCCAGGAAACAAGATCGTTGGAATCCGTAGCGGAGGAAAATCACGTTACGAAAGTGAAATGAATAGTGGAATAATGTGTAATGGAATTACTCTTGCACGACACAGTCTACTCAGTAGTGAATACGAGAAGAAGTATCCCGAGATCCGAGGGAGCGGAACACTGGGGTATTTTGGACGTTTCAAAGTTGGTGACCGACTGGATGAACTTACCATGACCGTGGGTCAGGCGTTGACTTCTCCCACAAGGATCTTCGCTCCAATCATCTTCAAAGTGCTAGATGAACTGGGATCATCGATCACAGGATTGATTCATAACACGGGAGGCGGACAGACCAAGTGCCTCAGACTTGGAAGAGGGATACGATACGTTAAACGAGACCTCCCTGAGCCCGATCCGATCTTCTTGCTGATCAAGAAGGAATCCAATGAGTCCTGGCGAAACATGTTCCAAGACTTCAATATGGGAGTGGGATTCGAGGTGGTTCTGGAAGGGAAAAAAGTCGGCCCTGTCCTCGATATCATAGATAGCTTCGGAGTTGAAGCCAAAGTCATAGGCGAGATCGAACCCGGTCCACCGGGGAACCAGCTCATCATCGAGGACAACTTCGGCAGATTCGTGTACGAAGGCCTCTAGAGGCGAAAACATGCTATATCGCGTACGAGTTGTTGTCCAACCTCGTGAAGGAGTGTCCGATCCTGAAGGAGATACTCTAAGTGGGAGGCTCAAGAGGAAGGGAATAGCGGGCGTCAAAAGAGTGAGATCTGGAAGATACTGGGAGATCTACGTCGAAGCAGACTCGAAAGAGCAGGCAGAGGTCTTGGCCAAACGAATCTACACGGCACCCCCACTAGTCAATCCTGTGAAGGACGATGTGCAGCTCTTGGCGATAGAGGAAACAGGATGAGCCAAAGTGTACGTCAAGAGAGAAGAGCTACCATTCCCTCTGACCGAGATTGACCTTAAGAACTCGGATAGGAACCAGCTTCTGAAGATAAGCAAGGAACTAGCCATAGGCCTGTCACTTGAGGAACTCGAAACCCTCAAAGCATACTTCATCAAAAAGGGCCGCAACCCGACCGACGTCGAACTGCAGACATTCGGACAGACCTGGTCTGAGCACTGCATCCACAAGACATTCAAAGGGAATGTGGTCACACCGGAAGGAAAAACAATAGCGAGAAACCTCCTGAAGACCTACATAGCAAAGCCAGTAATGGAACTGAAGCCATCATGGTGTCTCGACACCTTCCGAGACAACGCTGGAATCGTTCTATTTGAGAAGAGAGAACGCACCACCTATGGCGTGGCCGTGAAAGCCGAGACTCACAATCACCCATCAGCTGTAGAGCCCTTTGGAGGAGCCGCGACCGGCACGGGGGGAGTGATTCGGGATATACTTGGTGTTTGGGCTAAGCCGATAGCCTGTACTGATGTACTATGTTTCGGGCCTCTGGAATTCGATCAGAACAGACTGCCTAAAGGAGTGAACCACCCGACCTATCTCTTCGACGGAGTGGTTGCAGGCATTGGAAGCTACGGAAACAACATGGGCATCCCAACAGTGAACGGGGCCATATTCTTCGACGAGAGTTACGTTGGCAATGTAGTTGTGTATTGTGGCTGCATCGGTATATTGCCTATGGAGAGATTCATCAGAAGAACAAGGCCTGGAGACATACCTCTCCTCGCGGGCGGCAAGACAGGTCGAGACGGAATCCACGGAGTAACCTTTGCATCAGCAGAACTCACAGAGACATCAGAAGAGACATCGCTCTCCGCGGTTCAAGTTCCTAACCCGATTGAGGAAGAGAAGCTGAAACGTGCCGTTCTCGAAGTGAGAGACAGAAGGCTTGCTTCAGGGATAACCGATCTAGGAGGGGGAGGATTGTCATGTGCTACGGGAGAGGTGGCTCACAGATCCAACTGCGGCATTCAGGTGGAACTCGACAAGGTTCCTTTGAAAGAGACTGTTCCGCCGATGGCTCCTTGGGAGATCTGGGTCTCAGAATCCCAAGAACGAATGCTACTATCTGTTCCTCCAAGGAACCTTGACGAAGCCCTGAAGATCTTTGAAGATGAAGATGTTGAAGCTACAGCAATAGGCAGGTTCACTCGTGGCCAAGCCGTGACTGTTTCTTATCTGGGCAAACCTATGCTGGAACTCGATCTGGATTTCCTGTTTTCTCCTCCAACAACAACGCGAATCGCAAATCTGGATCAGACAACCCCTACGGAGGTTCTTCCTAATCCCCCAAGCGATCTTGGGGACACGATTCTCAGTCTTCTCTCTGCACCGAACATCGCCAGCAAGGAATCTGTCGTCCGAACATATGATCACGAGGTTCAGGGAAACACAGTACTGAAACCTCTTCAAGCAGAATTCTCTGCGCCTAACGACGCAGCAGTCCTAAAGCCCCTTCCAGATTCGTGGAGGGGCATTGTAGTCTCCTGTGGAATTAATCCGAATTATGGAAAGCTGGATCCGTATTGGATGGCGGCTTCCGCCATAGACGAGGCATTGAGGAACAATGTGGCCGTAGGCGGAAGGAGAATAGCTCTACTCGACAATTTCACATGGGGAAGCCCCGAGAAAGCAGATAGAATGGGAAGCCTAGTCAAGGCATGTCAGGCGTGCTACGATTTCGCGAAGGGCTTCGGGACACCATTCATTTCTGGCAAGGACAGCTTGTATAATGAGTCACCTATGGGTGCCGTGACTCCTACCCTTCTCATCACGGCCGTAGGCATCGTTCCGGACATACGACAGACGGTATCGGTGGAGCTGAAGAAAGAGGACGACCCAGTCTACATGATTGGAGCAACCTATGCTGAGCTGGGAGGATCCGAATACTTTAGGATGAGAGGAACAGCTGGAGGCATGACCCCTCGGGTCAGGTTCCCTATGGCGAAAAGGACGATTCGAGCAGTGACATCGTCTATTGACAAAGGATACGTCAGAGCTTGTCATGATCTTTCTGAGGGAGGCCTAGCGGTTGCAGGGGCAGAGATGGCTTTCGGCGCCGATTTGGGCCTAGACCTCAATCTGGACGCTGTTCCCACTAGAACGCCGCTCCGCGACGATGTCGCCCTCTTCTCTGAATCAAACAGCCGCTTCTTGATAGAAGTAGATTCCAGAAAAAGGCGTGGATTCGAGAGCACTATGCACGGAATCCCTCACGCACTTGTTGGAACCGTGCGGAAAGATAGACGATTCGTCGTTCGCAGAAGAGGTGGAACCCTAGCGGACCTAGGGGTCGAGGCCCTACGATCAGCTTGGAAACGGTCTCTTGAGGTCACATGAATGAGAAGAAAGGACATCAGAATATGCATCATGCGTGCTGGCGGTACTAACTGCGATGACGAGACACTTCTAGCCTTTGAGAATCTAGGTGTGAAGGCGGAAGTTGTTCACACCAAGAGAATCATCAGCAAGCGAAATCTCCTCGACTATCATGGCCTCGTTTTCCCGGGGGGATTCTCGTATGGTGACTATGTGAGAGCCGGAGCCATTTGGGCAGATGTTCTGAGAGATGAGATGAAAGACTTGTTCCGACAGTTTGCCGATTCACAAAGGCCGATTCTGGGAATCTGCAATGGCTTTCAAGTCCTAGTAGAGATGGGTTTGCTCCCCGGATTTAGTGCTCAGGACGACTCAGTCCAGATGGTTCTGGCCGGAAACATACCAAGCGGTTACCGGTGCACCTGGGCTACAGCAGACGACTATCTCTATCTGAAGAATGAAAACTCGGGCAAATGCATCTTTACACGCTTGATCCAGAAAGAAAGACTCCTTCGCATGCCAATAGCTCATGCTGAAGGAAGAGTCCTATTTCCAAAGGGAAAGGAGCAGGAATACTTCAGAAGATTGGTGGAAAACGATCAGATCTCATTCAGATTCGCTAGATCTAACGGAACATATGCAGAGGAACTATTCCCCTTCAATCCGAACGGATCCATGTGGGACATAGCGGGAATATGTAACGAAGATGGAACTGTGATGGGTATGATGCCTCATCCAGAAAGGGCGTTCTTCGGATGCCAACTGCCAGACTGGACCAGAGCCTCAAAACTCCCAAGATATGGTGACGGGAGGTTGATCTTTGAGTCGATGATCAACCATATCTTGGATCTCTAGCCCTTGAAGAAGCCAAGATCGGGATTGCTCAAGGGCTTCCTATCAAGCGCTATCACTCAACGACCTCGATGAGCCTGTTGGTCTTTTCATATGCTCTATCTACTGCGTCGTCCAGTCTGTCAATATGGGTTGAGAAGGTACTTTTCCAGTCCTCGTGTGGTCAGAATCGTATTCCATAAGAGCCTCCCCCGAGTCATCAGGCCAACACCGTTTAGGTTCGGAGTAATGTATGAAGCTTTTGTCTTCACGTCTTTGAAGTCAACATCGAAGTAGAGCTTTCCTGTGACGGGATCTTTTCTAGCCCCGACGCCTACTACGATCACCCCCTGGTTCACCATGTCTGAGGTTAATCGGAAAGAGTCTTCTTTGTGGAGTTCCGGCGGTCTTCCGGCAGCACAAACCACTATGTCTGCGCGCTTGATTCTCTCCAGCGTACTCTTTGTTGCTCTGTGACAGCAGACTGGTGTAGCGTCCCGGTCCTCGAAGAGCTTTCGCAGGGGCCTTCCGACAAGATCACTCCGCCCAATGATGACTGCATCCTTTCCTTTCATCTCGACTTCGTATTTGTCGAGGAGCTCAATCACTCCTGCTGCGGTGCACGGGAGAACGTCTTTCTCGAAGTTGTAACGGCTCATAAGTTTGCCTTTGTTTCTGGGCGTCAGTCCATCAACATCCTTCTCGGGGGATAGGATTTCGAAAGGTCTATGCTTGTCGATGGAGTCGGGAAGAGGCATCTGAATGAGCACGCCCGTTATGTCGTCTCTGATGTTCATCTCTTCTATGATTCTGCAGAGTTCTTTCTCTCTCCTTTCAGGTGGACATT